>JADEYI010000104.1_pt1 | contig 158826 bp, 232 predicted proteins | sample 8542331 | NCBI WGS metagenome assembly JADEYI01 (sample SAMN16510988, study PRJNA670497) | mine drainage metagenome | isolation source: biofilm near Copperflume 1 | place: Germany: Marsberg coppermine Kilianstollen | collected 2018-02 | reverse complement strand
GACGCAGCACCAAGTGCAGGGTGGACTCCTTCTGGATGTTGTAGTCAGCCAGGGTACGGCCATCCTCAAGCTGCTTGCCAGCAAAGATCAGGCGCTGCTGGTCAGGGGGGATGCCCTCCTTGTCCTGGATCTTACTCTTCACGTTCTCGATGGTGTCGGAAGACTCCACCTCCAGGGTGATAGTCTTGCCGGTCAGGGTCTGCAGCAAACAAGGCTTCAGCCAAGGATGACAGAAAAGGTGCCAGCACCACAGCAATCCAAAAAGTAGACACTAACAGGGAAAAACCGCACGACGGACATACCTTAACGAAGATCTGCATCGTGGAAATGCGGGTGCTTGACTGGAACCTGCACAACAGAAGCACAAGTATGTCACCTTTGCTGTCACCACAACGATATCCTTCTATAACTACAGTCGCCAGTAAACGGACTCGATGGCCCCGGTCACGGATACAGATGCTACATACGCGAATTCATTGAGGCAAGCCTTGACATTTGGAACAAAGCTTCCATTACGTACAAGGAACTGAACAAGGAACCGCCAACGCGCTCCCAAAATTTTGTCAACAACACAGATGCACGTCAAAGCAACTTGTCCACATCCCTGACAGCCTGCTCAGCCACTGCATCCGATCCAAGAGCAAGCAAGGCGTGTGAACCGCGCGGGGGCGCGTGAACCCCGAGGAACCTTCTCGAAAGAGATCTTACTCAAGCGAGCAGGCGGCACACCTCGAAGCGCTTGAAGACTCGGCTGTGGTCGGGAGCAGGCGAATGAAGTCACTTGCAGAAGGCCGTAGTCGCTCCTTGAGAGTTGAATTGCTTTTGCGCTCAGTGCCACGTTGAGAGGAGTTTAGATACGGTGGATCGCCGTCGGGCATGCGCGTTCTGACTCGTCATCACCTCATTACGCCAAAGCCAAAACAGACACAGGGCAGTTTCCAGCGGTAGGGAAGCTGCTTTTAGAAACTGGTTGATCAGAGTATTAGCTTGGGGGTTCTAGTCTGATTATTGGCACGATGTCAGGACAGGAGGATAAGATTGGCATCGGTATCCTTGGGGCAGCTGGAATAGCTAAAAAGAATGCCAGGGGCATCTCCCTGACTAGAAATGGTCTGGGTGAGTGCCGAGAAATAACCTCCTCGATTTACAAGAAAGTAATATATCATGTGACATCGAGGCTAGTGCAGTGCCTAGCTCTCTCTAGAATTGCGTCATGTTGAGGTGTCAAGAACACCTTCATGCCAGTGTCTGAGGGGGGAGGGTTTTGCAAAAGATCCGCACAGATAGAAGTGGAGATTGATCTGAGGAGTTCTCTTGACATGTGCAGAGGTGGTAGCTGTGGGCAGTCGAACATTAGCAAAGTCGGAGGCCTTCATCAAGGAGGTCGAGGGGGCTCAAGACGCAACACCATATGGAAGTTATGAGGAGGTCCTAGATGATCCACGAGTCATTGCCGTCTACATCCCCCTACCAACCTCCATGCACGTCCAATGGGTGGAGGCAGCTGCGGCGAAGGGAAAGCACATACTGCTTGAGAAGCCCATTGCCATGGTAGGACTGCAGCGCTCCTTCTGCAGTAATACTAGCTCACTCCAGCAGAGAGAATTGATCATTGCCTTAGAGATGCCATGCCATGCAGTGCTGCCCTGTCATGATTGCACGGCAGTGACCTCTCCCATCGTGCTCTGCAGACGAATGAAGATGCGGATACCATGGTGAAGGCCTGCGCAGACGCCGGTGTGCAGCTCATGGATGGTGAGTTTTATCTATTTTGATTGCCGGCGATGCGACACAAGTTATGGGTCCATCTCTTCCACACATGCCGGCACACATCATGCATGGTGGTTGGTGTAATGCAGCGCAAAGCAGCATGGCTGAATTGCTCATGACAGCAAGGTTATGTGTTGCATGGCAGGCACCATGTGGATGCACAATCCACGGGCATCGCTCATGCGCTCTGTGCTGGACGATGCAAGGGCGGTGGGCCTGCTGAGGAGTGTAACCTCATCGTTCTTCTTCCCAGGCATGGTCAATGCACACAAACAATCCTCCTGCCTCCTTAGCATGATCATGACATCTCCCCTATTCGGCGTGCTACTCCCAGTGCAACAGCCGGAATTATAATTCATTTTGCCTCCTGGTTCGCGCAGCCACGGAGTCTTTTCTAAGGGGAGACATCCGGATGTCAAAGGAGCTGGATGGGCTTGGCTGCTTGGGTGACATGGGCTGGTACAATGTGAGGGCGACACTGTGGGCATATGACTTTGAGCTACCACAGTATGTGCAGGCCTGCCCAGGTGAGCTGAGGGGTTAAGTCTGACCCTTGGGAGAGGATCACGAAATGCTGCAAGCAAATGATCTATCTGAGGTTGCCCTCCTCAAGTTCAAGCCCAAGAGGACATACAAACCTAAGGGAGTTGTAACACTGCAATGGGATGCAGGGTATATCTTCACAAAAGGGGATGTTCCTCTGTACATTGCGGCCACGCTCGTATGGACACAAGGGCGCAGGGCTCACATTGAGGTGCGAGCCCTTACCAGAATGACAGCTGTATGTTAGCAGCTCAGTTTTAATCATAACAAGAGATATTTCTGCAAGGCCTCAGAGTTCTGCTAACAGCAGCATCAGTTCCGGTCTCCATTATATACCACCCAGTGCTTCTGAGGGACAGGCGTGTCCATGCAGTGTGGCTTTGATCGCGCCGGAGTCCAATATCTGGAGGTGAGCCATGCATGCTTCACCGAAATTGCATTGCAGCAATAGTTGCTCAGGCTGCAGGTGGTGGTGGGCACGCACAGCATGTCGATGAACGCCTGCTTCTGGTAGTCATGAAGCACTTTCTGCTGGCAGGTGGCTGGCACCAGCGGCGCGATCAGGCTAGAGGACTTTGTCATCCCTCGCACCGAGAAGGTGTCACAGTTCCAGGTCAGGGATGGCAAGTTCCTAGTGGACAACGCCACCAGGGTCGCTCAGAGCGCAGAGGAGCGCACGGTGACCTCCTAGGCTCCACCACGTCTGCACTCTTCACGATATCCAAAGTCCTTTCTGGTGCCTAATTTTGCACGAGTAGGATCGTGCTGTTGCCCGTGCTGAGCTGGTCGAAACCTGCCCAGTAGCTGGACCACCTGTGTTCACAGAGGCTTCTGTCAATGTGCTTTGAAGATGTCACTGCTGGTCTGGAGGGGTTGGTATACCGTACTACATCCCCCTTCTATTGTTGAGTAGGAGGGGTGATACGTAAATTGCATTGCTTGGGCAGGTGCACCTGGATCGGCCGCAGGAGACGCTGATGTGGGAAGCGTTTGGGCGCTGCATAAAGAGCATCAGGTCAGGGGGCAGCCCAGACAAGCACTGGCCCAGGATCGCCGCGCTGACTCAGCAAGTGGTCCTCGCCATCGAGCAGTCTGCCAGAAACGGCGGCAGTAAGGTGGATTTGTGATCCGGAAGCCTGCTGAACCTCATTCTGATGTGGGCATGATGTTCAAAGCACCCAGACTTGACAGCTAGGTCCGTAACAGTGCCTATGACCTCAGTCACTGAGCAATGGTTGCAACGCTAGCAACGGTGGCTATGACTGGATGCCATGCATGCCATATGGCAGGCTTGTGCCGTGTGGATTCTGGCAGGTCATGTGATCTATGCTACGGGGTTTACATTGCCCTGCCACTCATAAAGCTGGCAGTTGCAAAGGAATCAATGACACCTTATTGGCAATAGAATGGCAGGCATTGTGGCTGCACTCATGCAGAACAACATGATTTTTCCATTCACCTCTGGGGCGGACATTTGGAGGCAGAGCAGCTGCCGGGTAATCACACAGACTCATCTGGCAGATACTTGCCTGCCTAGATACAGCCACGATACAGCCACTGCTTTTCTTTGCACAGCATCATTATTGGGTCATGCAGATCAGAAAAGGCTGTATAATATGGTCCCCAAGACTCAATTTCAATTGACACCCACTTCACTGGTGCCCTCTTCCTGCCAGGCTAATGGGGTGTGGGAGCTGTTGTACAGCTCATAACTCAGAACAATGTATATGGAAGCAGCCATAAATAGGACTCACTGGTGCAGAGCAATTCCTCGAGGTTCAAGATGAAAACTTGAGTAGGATTCAGTTGTGCACTTTCTAATACTCCTATGTACCAGCGTATGAGCAAGGGACAGCCTGATCTCCCAGTAGCTGACCAGTGTCCCAGGGCCACCACATTAGAGAGCCAGAGTGTTGGCCCTGCTTGTGTACATTTTGCACACACGAGCTAACAAAGCCCTGCATGCAAAGAAATATTACTGTTGGCAGGGCTGGCTAAGCCTCTCTGCTGCTTTCCTGCTGGAACAGCCTCTTCGTCGCCCTGATCACACGCCTGAGAATTCCCTGATCTGGCTTATGTGTTGCATGCACACATGAACTTTGTGAACATCTTGCCACCTATCGTAGTACCATATGCTACAGCCTTGAAGATACTTTCGAGAGTCTCCCTTGCCTCCACGTTTTGGCAAGCAGCCAAAGGCTTTGCCGCACACCCAGGATCCGAACGTATCGCGTAACCCTCTAGGCATCAGCGCCCTATTGTGAGGCACTGCTGACTGTCCTAAGCAGCACAACTAGCCAAGTTGCAGTGGCATGCATGCCACAGCACACTCAGCGCCTTCACACCCAAGGTCCCTCCTAATCCCTGCACTCAACGCCCTGCCACTTGTCTGTGTGCATGCAAGTGTACGCAGGTGTTCTAAAACTCCACCACCGACGAACATGTAGCAATGATGCTAGATTTCGCGTTGCTGCGAGACGGCAGCTTATCACATTGTTTTGATATATCTTTGTATCCGTCAATCGCCGTCACCCCGAGCATTCCCTCTAGGACCAGGTGTTGAGCAGCACAAGAGCGGTGATGTTGTCGCGCGTTCCCTTGCGCAGTGACTCATCCACGAGCGCCTGCGCCACGCGTGCGGCCGCCCCGTCATCGATTGTCCCCAGCTCCCCGCGCACCTGCAAGGGGACTGACAAGTTCAGATTAAGGAAAATCAAATTCTGAACTGAAATTCTAAAAAATATAAACTAAAAGTCTACAGAAAAAACATTGGCAGCACTGCGCCTGACTACAAATTAAGCACCATGCAAGCATCTTGATGCTCACATACTTCCCAGAGGCGGGGCAGTGAATACTGGTCCTACTGCCTTACTGATTATTGAAGCCTGCTCTAGTCTGAGAATTGGCTGTGAAGAAAAGCGAGCGGCACGCGCCTTTGTGACAATGCTGACGACGTCGGTGTCGGACATGACATCCCAGAGGCCATCCGTAGCGAGCACGACCGCTGAGTCGCCCGGCTGCAACTCAATGCGCCGCATCTCGGGCGTGCAGTCCACCACCTCCTTCCCATCCGCCTTGAAGGGCAGGTCCCCCAGACACCTGCGCCACATCAGCACGCCACATCGGTGCCACCCGCACCTGGATTATGATTTCCTTGTCTCGCTGATCAACCGCCCGCGTCAGCCATACAAATGCATGCAGCCTGGCCCAGCTGATCCCAGAGAAAATTGCTGTGGGCAGGCCTGCATACATGCTGTCTCGACATAATGTCTGGACATGCTGTACCAGCCACCTGCAGGATTCTTCCACCAGGGAAACATAGAGCATACTAGCAGAAATCTTAAGAGTACCTGCTCACCATGACCAAGCACGGGTGCCGCGACGCGGCCCAGTGCTTTTTGTTCCATTCGATGAGTGACATTTTGCTGGCCCTGGTAACAACTCAAGAGCTTTCTGTTACCCGAGCTGGAGAGACCAGTCAGAGGCCGTGCGCACCGGGACATGGAGAGGAGGGTGACGCGGCCGTTGTGGGGCTTGGGCTCGGACACGACGCGGTTGTGGCGCTCGTCGATGGCGCCCCCGGCCCCGGCAATGCGCGCATGCTCGTCCGGCCGGTTGGGCTTGTGGTCCGTGGTCAGCCGCAGCGGGAAGTGCAGATCGTACGCCGTGCACACCATCACCGCCCCGCTGTCCCCCACGTGAGCCAGATACAGCACCTGCGACAGTGACAGGGAACCCCTTTTGAGACCGGCATGTGATTAGACAATCATGGTCCCATGCGCTGCCAATTTGGTCCACTGCCATCCCCCCGGAAGTCCTCTGACAGACAACAGCTCTCAGCATAACAATTGCGCCGTGTGAGACGAATGCAGACAACTCAGGAGTTAGGCGGGGTGATAAGGTTGTCAACAATCCGACTGCGCCAGACTTGCGATCAGATGCGCGTGGGCTCAAGGTCTTGAAATTATGAGTCACACGGTTCAGAGGTACAAGGCAGAGAGCAGAGACACCTAGATCCCCCAGACAGGAGAAATTCCTTGGTGTTGCAGCATGGAATCACCCAGCTGCCACACCAAAGGACTGTTCCTGCGCAAGTCGGAGAGTCCCTGCACACATGAACCTCCACCACCGATGGCCCCCTTGCACATCCGGCTAGCTCCGTATCAATTCCCACCCAAAGGAGAGCGCACAGTCAGCAAATGGATGACAAAGGGGAACAGATGAGTCACTGCAAGAGCCGGGATGGGTGGCTCACATGGCCGATGCGCAGGGCCATGAGGGCGGTGGTGCCGCCAAATTGGCAGTCAGCGCAACCGCTTTCGTGCGCCTGTGTCAGGATCTCATCGTCCAGCGTCAGGAACGCCCTCTTGATCGCGCCAAACACCTCGTCCCGCGCGCTCTGCCCCTGCATCCCAAACACCGCCGGCTCCCTGCACGCAGGTGGCAGCCTAAGGTCCTTCTCTCTGCTGAAAGCAAGCTAGCACAATCTATCTTAGGTGAATGACCCTGAATGGCTCATCAAGAATCCCCCTGGCTTGTTTCCATTAACAAGGGGTAAAGGGCCAGAGGAGCAATCCATGCACTCCTCAGTGGAACAGCAGACAGTGAAGTGCACCGCGCAAGGGGGGCTCACTTGGCCAGGAGGGCATGCAGCCGGTGGCGCGCCGTCTCTGCTGACTCGCTGCGCTTGTGGCCGTCATAGACTGCCGCAAAGCTTCGAGGCTCGATGGCCGCCAGGCTGGCAGCCCAGGGCTCGCTGGAGTCCGGCAGCAGCTCGCTCACTATCGTGTGCCGGTCCTGAACAGGCCAACCCCCACCAGGCTCAGAAGTTGCAGGCACTTGTGGGAGAATGATTCCTAAGTGGAGCCTTCAAATGTTGGGTCTCTTACCACATGCCGTGCAAATGTCCTTTGGGGTTGCCTTGACATGCTCAGACTTGTTTGGGCACGTCTATCTGTGCCTCTGCAGTGAGGGAGGCAGGCTGATGCAGGCTCATCTCAGGAGCAAGGATGATCAGGCGGCACCTGCATGTAGTTGCGCGAGCTCCTGTCCTCTGCAGCCCCATAGAAGATGTCCAGCGTGGGGGGAATGGCGGGCAGCCCCATGGCCAGCACCCCTACACACCCAACACTTCTCTCAAATTGAGCCACACGCCCGCAACGAGCCGGCCAGCATGCTCTGCATTGGCATGTGAATCATAGTGATGCACTGCACTAGGCTCTTCATGGGAGCATGAGGCAGTGGCAAGTTGCATGAGGCAGCGGCAAGTCCTGCTGTCTGAGGGACAGGCAGGGAGGCTGCAGCATGAGCAATGCGGCAGCACGCGCAATGCGGCTGCAGCTGTGATGGCTGGCATCACGCAGACTCAGACTCACCGGTGCCGGGCCCGCCATGGAGAGGATCTGCGGCGGCTGCACCTCCCAAGCTGGCCGCCTGCGCGCCGTCAGGCATGGTTGCGCTCTCTGTTGAGCTGCGCCCCTCGCTCATGGTCTTGTCCTCTTCACCGGGGCCTGGGGTGGACCCGTCTGCGCGAGCATCAGAGTCAAAACGCTGTGGCATTCCTGTGGAAGCTAGCAAGCGTCACGAAGTTACTGTGATGCACTTGGCTAGGACGTTTGAAAATGACTCAGCAAGCACACAAAGGACAAAGGCACCAGAAGATGGTGGACATGTTCAGCTAAAGACTCCAGAGAGTGTATGAATGTCGTCCAAACCGGGCTGAGGAAAACCCCTAGACACGCTCCCGGGACGTCAGACATCGCTGTTGACGGTACAGTCCGCCAACGAGGTACAAGAGGCACTGCCGAAAGGGCAGTACAATATAGCAATCAGAGGCTTTTGGAGCATCGTTGATTTACTATGAAGACTCACTGTCTAATGCCGATGGGTTTGTTACCGCGAGATCGTCCATGCCCTTTGTACTGCCCTATCGCCCGTTAGAGCTGACTATCCTCGCTCAAGCCGACAGTTGGTTGATCGTAAGTCTCACAACATTCGTGTATAATAATTTCGTGCCATCCGATCAATGTGATATGCCTGTCGAGAGGCCTGATTTGACCTGCACACAGAGACTTGGGGGTCGCCTGGCCTGAAGGTTCCGCCTTTTCCCTCAATAACCACAGCAGCCTCCGTTACTCTTTTCTCGCGGTTGCCAGAATCTACTGCATGACAGTCGAATGATGCCGCACCAGTCCGCCATCCATCATCAATTGATGATAATACAGAGAGGGAGTTGTATCTGCCCTGCTGTCATCGTCACGTGCATTTGGAGCCCAAAGATCTGCAGGTTGTGTGGATGCTCATTTGCTCGTTGGAGTCCTTGTGGTGCATGGCAAACGTTTTAGTGTAGCTTCCTGCTGAGCTGCGAACCGCATTTGAGGTACGGTATCTAGATGTTCAGCCTCAGGCTAGTATGAGAGTTGACTGCAGAGACCTGAAATCTGGAGGTCTAGTAGACCACCCCGGGCCCAGGCAGCGCCGCATGCGCATGAAGTCTGAACTCACATTTGAGCTAGAGCTCGCTGCGGCAGTGCGCTGTTCCCTCTCAAAATTCGAAATGCGACACCGCCCGCTCTGCAGCTGCATGCAGGTTCCAGACTAGAACGTTCACTTCCAGTGGCACTGTGCATGCGGTTCGGATGGTATCATCATGATGGAGCCGCGGCCTGCCTGCCAGGCAATCCTGTCCGCACAAGCAAAGTGCGCAGAGGTGCTCTGCGGCTCTGGCAGCACTGTATGCCGCCACTATTAACCATTGGTGGCACGTGACTGACAAAAAATGTCCTTGAGCACATGCATGCAAGATACGATCATAAGGGCCGGTTGCGCACAGAATGCCGCACACTCTTCACATTCTACAAATGCTGTGCAAGACGTGCACATGACACCTTATTGGAGATGAGACCTGGTACCCAAGACACCTTCTAGCCAAGATCTTTTGGGAAGCAGTCACTGCCAGGGGCGATTTGCCACCTACAGTCCACCACACGATTCTAATTCTGTCTAAGGCTCTTGATATCTGTCTGCAGCATTTTACAAGATGATGGTTGTCATTGGCGGTTATCACCGTCATTTATAACTGACATATCGCTAACCTTCATAGTACTGGTCATGACAACGTCCAAGGTGCAATCATTCAAATCATGTGGCAATTTAAAGAACGTGCATATAGCAGTCAATCACGGACTCCTTTGCTCATGAACAACATTTGCATTGGGTCCAGAGATTGTGAAACTCAATGTTTTGCCGCCACGGCCACAATTATGTATCGCACCAGGCCACATCCAGCCGCTGTTAGGCTCACATGGTTGCAAGCCTGTTCAGTATTGTGACCCACGAGCAGTTCACAGAAACACTTGAGAGCTACTGGTATACTTCTAGAGCCACCTCCTGCAGCAGGCTTCCAACAACATAATTTGCAGCACTCCTATGCAATAGCTTGAAGCAAGTTTCCTTCACATACCTCCCAGCTTGTCAGACCTGAACTATTGGCAATCACCCGCAATGACAGTAAATGTTATCCCCCCAAGAACGTGTGAACAGGACTCGGTGCATGGATACAGTATAAACAGACTGTGCTGTGAAGGGGCAGCACACAAAAGGACAACCCTTTGGAATCTACCTAAACGCCAAAAAGGCACACAACCAACAATCCACTACGGAAGACTGACTTGAAAAACCCAATTGGGAAGTGAACAAACTGCAAGGGGGCTACTGTGTCCAAGAAAAGAAAACATGCTTGCCCACCAATCCGATGGGCTCACATCTATCTGTCCATTGATTGCGTGAAGGCCTGAGATTTCTGTCAAGAGAAGCTGATTCTGAACTGCCAGTCCCTTGCCACGAGACACTCAAGGCAGGGCTCCCACATAGCATCAAAAGGGCTAGCTGAGACTCCCTCAAGTCCTCATTCCCTCTGCCTCTACATCACCACGGCCTCAGAAGTACATCTGTCTGGCATCTCACCGCCAACCCCTCAAAATCTGCACCTGCCTGTGAGCAACCTATCGCCACATGCAAGCGGCTCAGGCCACTGCTGACCTGACATTCCTGCCTACCACTCATTCCAGCCTACCTAGGCATCTCGACACACAGAGCAGAGTCCTGAGAATGCATGCTGCTGACACACAGCCTCCCGCTGAAATCTAACTGGGTGAATTGCAGGGGTGCATCAGCCAGAGCTCGCCCAGTCAGAGAACTTTGACAGGGGCCCCTCAGGACCTCCAGTCAGCATTCTGCTCTGTCTGCGGCTGAGATATGGCTGGATGCGCCCCCCAGGTGTCGGCTTGGCCGACTCTTGAGTCACTGCTCTACTTGCTGCTCTTCACGAGATCAGGCAAATGACCCCGCAGTATTGGCGGGCACCCCGTTTAGGGGGCCCATCAGGTGTGGTTGGGCTGGCAGTCTGCAGTGCCTGCCAGCCTCTGCGGATGTCGACAAAGTAGATTGGCTCGATGCTGCGGCCCTCAGAGCCGTCCTCTGCTGTGGCCGGTGCAGGCCTGCACTCAACAGGCAGCTTGTCACAAATCACTCCACCCACACGTACATGATGCTCTGCTAGTGCAAGCATGTCCTTTGAAGTGGTTTGAAGCAGGTAGGATCAACAAAGTCGTGTGTGACAACTGCTGTATAGTCTGCACAAGATCAGACTTGTCTGCATGGGTGAGTGTGCAGCTCCTGGAAATCCTACTGTGCAGCCCAAGCTGACATTGGCTATGAAAAATACATGGGGAAGCAGGGCAGTATCGCACCTGAAGTGCAGAGTGAAACTGGCTGCAGATGATGCAGCTAGCTGGCGCACCCGCAGAGCAAACTCCTTTCCACAGATGATCTTCTGGCCCAGTCCAGTGGGGACTGATGCACTCTGTCCCTCCTCCTGCAGCGATTCACCCCACAAGCTGAGGTGCGACCCATGAATCATTATATACCACCGTGAAACGCTGGAGCAAACGCGGATGGGTGCCACTGCTTTTGGCGCCCTTCACAGGCGTGTTGGCTTGGGCCAGAAAAGTGTGATTACCGTACCTAGAAAAGATCCAGGGATTAATGCCAGCGCTAGAGCTCCCTACCTCAGTCTGTGGAGCGCCGGCGAACAAGTCCCAAAGGCCTCCCAGCAAGCCGCCCTCTTCCACAAGCCCGATGCTCTCCTTGGCAGCTGCATTTGCCTGCAGCACCTGCCAGTTGACTGTGGCAGTGTCCACCACCAGCTGTGGCTCCTGCTGAGGAGCTAGCGTGCGCAGCAGGTCCCTTCGCCGCTCCTGCACGACGACATGCAGTTGCATGGCGTCAGCAGAGATTATGATGTCATAGGCAAACACACAGCATCCTGCCCAATTGACGACTGGGCCTCTACTCTGTGGTACAGATCTGCTGAGACAGAAGGATGCAGCTCACATCGCAGCGTGCATGCATACACTAGTGCCAGAAATTTGGTGGGTAAGTGCAAATCTTCACCAGGACTTGGGCAGCCACGCCCATCTTCTCCAGGCGCTTGATGGCCGCCTTTGCAAAGTTCTTTAGCGCCAGGACCGCATCCGTGTCGAGGTGCTGCGGCTGCACATCTGCAATGTACCTGGATGCAATTCCAAATGCTCAGGCTTGCCAACATGGTCGATCGAGGAGACATCATCAGCATGGCAACACAGGTGAAATGACCAGCTCTTTCTCCAGGCTGAAACCTGGCAGAGGACGGGAAAGGCGGCTCACAGCGAGCCAAGACGAAGCTTAGAACTGGTGATGAGAGGGACGGCCGCATAGGATCGCAGGCCTGGGGGCTCCAAGACTGCCGCATTTGACTTCAGCCTGAACAACAACATACATGCAGCATGACATATGCAATCCCTTCCTTTTCGCACAGGCGGCGTTGGCTTGCTGGTACACACAGCTTTTGAGACCAGGAGGGTTCTGCGTATAGCCAAGATGATCCTGCATTCTGTGGTGCTCACCTCGGGTGCTGGAGAGTATCCTCCACAACCAAAATGTCCATTGTGCTCGGTTCAAGCAGGGATTCGATGAACCCGGCGTCCAATGGGGCTTTCAAAGCGCCGCTGCCATAGGAAAACTGCAGGAGGGAGGTCATCTTGTTATCTTCAAGCAACAGAATACCTGCACGAGAAGCAGCGTCATCACACAGCTGCCCAAGACACTGTCACAATTGAATTGTAAAGAGATAGCCTGAGCTGGGCAATAACGTAAACAATGTGGACTGTCTCAACAGTGATTGCTTCAATAGGGGAGTAGTGGGCAATATCTGTGGTGAGGCCAGGTTGCTCACCCACAAACGGCATTTGCACCAAGGACTGGGCCGACTGGCACAGAGTTGCCAAAACAGCCATGGGGTTTGGGTTGCCGGAAGGGGGAGTCGAGAATGCCAGATCAAACGACTCCCTTGGAGCCGACCTGCAAGCACACAACATGCAGCTGTCAAGCTCTCGGCCTAGATTTTTCTCTTAAAGTCTCATGGCACAGGCACAGCAAAATGAGCACAATGCCCCTGACACACATGCGCTTGGTGCCCACTTGCACCTGCATGCATACGAGAAGGAAGCATTTATGCGGACAGGGAGCTTGAAGGGCCACCTCTCTGGAGAGGGACCGGGCGTCCTCAGTACATCTGTGCCGGATGCAGTCTCAGAGCCGATGACACGTTGGACTGAAGGGGGGCTGCGGTTGCTGCCAGCGCCTGACTCCAGCTCGTCAGCGTCGTTTGCTGAGCGGCCCGGGCTTGCGATGGTGGGCAACATACCAAGCTGCAGGTCCGAGCGCGAGATGCGCAGGTCTGTGCTGCGGTTCATGTAGTCGAGTGCCGAGTCCAGGCGGCTGTTTAGGGGCTGCCAACCGCGCGCAAGAGGGCTCGCTGCCTGCACCAAACAGGGGCACAGCGTTGTCTGGGCGGCAGGCGACATTATACAGATACAGGATATGATGCGCTGATGACAGATCAGAGGTACTATGCGCACGTGACCCACAAGTCCCTAAATGACACAGGCCAAGCATGCAACCACGAGCATGCTTGGTGGGATCAATACTGCACATGATGACATGAGCAGAGCACTAGCAATGATAGATCATGCACCACAGTGCAGATTCTGACAATGCTCAATGTGCAATGAAGGGAACACTCACCTGGGACACGGCATCAAAGGGGGAGGTGATTGGTGACGCAGGGGCTGTGTACAGCAACTTTGGCTCCGGGGATCCTTCCATGGATGTCCCTGGCACATCTGGCGCAGCAGCAGCTGCAGCAGCCGCCTCTTTTCTCTTCCTGCGTGCCGCCCGCCAGGCTGAAAACCCACTCCTGCGCTCTGGGTCCTGGCGCGCAAGAGCTGAATCCATCCGGTCCATTCCTGTCCTCGAGTATTTGCCATGTGAAGCTACCTCTGTTTCTGAAGGGTGAGTCACAGCGGCCAGTTGCTGCTGCACGATGGGGCTGGCACTGGAGGCTGCATCGCCCTGCTCTCCTCCTGAGTATGAGTCTTCATCCTCTTCAGATGCTTCGTAGGAGTACTCACTGCCCTTGTCACAGATGGCGTCCACGAGATGCATGTAGGGGTCGCTGGTGCTGCTGCTCTCATTCGACGTTTTCTCTGTAGGCACATCTGGCGGCGACAGGCTGGTCTGTGACACTGAAATAGCGGAGCCTGAGCCCTGTACAGCTGGGCTGGTGACTGGTTCTGGTTCGGGAAAACGGATGTCTGTCCCTCCAGGGGTGGTCATCAGCAATCACGAGAGTTCCTGCGCAATTTGACAGAAATACTGGCAATTTGCATGGGCAAAAAGAAACTTCAGCCTTCCACGACATGCATGCATGTTGGTGATAAACAGAAAAGCAAAATAGCAATTGGCATGGCAGGTCAAAAAGGTGCAAAATCTACCTCAACAAAATAGAAACGTACCGTAGATTCAAGAACGTTCGTATGACCGCATTTTGAGCTGCACGAGCTGGGGACGAGCAACTCAAATCCTCCCCTGACAAAGAGAAACAGTTGGCGAATTTTAGCAAGATTGTTCCTTTATGAAACCTGCTCTTGAAGAAACACCAGCGGGAGTGTTGTGAACGCTAGAAAGCGCAAGCTCTGACTTATTCAGATTTCCCGTACACAGCAGCAGAAGCAATCTCCACCAAAAATTTAGCGAGGTAGGACGTCAGAACACAACCAAGCAGCTTCTTTGACTTCCGTGAAGAGTTTGCAGAGCAGATTTAGTCGCCGACCTGCAAGGAGGCGGATATCGGAAAGGTCAAGCGACTCTGTGGCATCAGTGAGTGCCCCCAAGAATCAGGAGACGGATGTCACTGTTCTACCTCACCTCACTACAAGTGTTAGCAAGGGATGGCAGCAGTGCTGGTGCCTGCAGCACTCGATCGAGGCCCTGGTGAGTGGGGAATGTCGCAAGCGGCAGGACAGGCCCATGTGACCTGACTCAGTGAGTCAGGATTCTGCTGGGATCTCAATTGTGACAAAGTGGGAAGTCAAATGTGACAAACCGTGACCAGGTGGAAATCGGACAAGCATGCTTCACGCAATAGGAAGAAGTGGAGACGAACCTGGATCTTCTGCAGCAGCACAGTAGCTTCTCTGTGCTCTCTATCTCTTGCAGCATAAGCGGGAAGGTGCTGGTGCCAGCACCACCACCACCACCAACACCATGGCCACATGCATGATGTCTGTGAATAGGCTGAAGGAGAGCTCACACTGATGCCATCACTGACCACTGGTCAGCACTGATGCTATGCATGCTGGAACCTGAAGCAACTTCAATGACTTCTGGCCAGCAGCTCCCAATTGGACTCGAAGTTGGAGATGCATGCATGCGCAGCAGCATGCATGCTGATGCTTCCGCAAATGCAAGCTTCAGATGCAGTCTGAGATGAGCAGCACCAGCATGATGCTAGCCATGAAAGAACAGAAAGCACTTCCATTACATCAACACTGATATGACAACAAAATGATTTGTCGGGCCGTATAAGCTCCAAGAGCTCTCACAGGCACAGCCCCACCACCATCAGGGTGTGGGGCACGCCTTCTCATGGCTCGGAGTCCGGCAACAATTCAGGACGCAACAACACGGCAAACCGGGGCAGATCCCCGCTGGGATAGCCAGTTATTCAAGGACATAAGGTAAATTTCTGGCCACTACAACTGAGCCGAGGGAACACGCCACAGCAGGACGGGAAAGCACCTCCTAAAGGCCTGCTGCAAGAAACACATGAAACTAGCGCATGATCGGCATATCTCCGTGGGATCAACTCACACTGTGCTCTAGAAGCTGCGCTGACAGGAAACGTGAAATGTACACAGTACAGTACCTCTGCCTTGAGATATGTCCTTACGAGTAGAGTTCTTTCTGGAAATGCTTCTTGCTAACGCAGACAGAGCAGACAAGTCTTCCGCACGCAGAGGATTCTTCCTAGTCGAGCAGGGACGAGCGAGCAAATTCTCTCTGTAAGCAAAGCCCCCACTCTACCCTTCATACAGCACCCCACGGCGCCTCACACCTTGCAAGGGGAACCCTTGCCGCAGGCAATCAAGCTGCAGCTAACACCAGGGTCAACGTTGCAAGCACCTCCAAAGCAGCTCAGTGGGACCGAGCACCTCCTAGAACAGCAACTTGCAGGCATGCCTGTCAGGTCGTGTTACCAACGCTCTCTGTCTAGTCTGCCCGGGCTGACAGGTGACAACTCATCCACGGCACGTGCTGAGCGCCACCAACTGTGGCGCCCGCACGCACAACTATCCCCTGCCCAGTTCTTTGTGACAAATCTGCCTCGCACATCGGCTTCCACGGCGGGTGCTGCAAGCAAGCAGCTGCGCCTTGCGCGCTGCTTCTGTGTTTTTGTATATAGAAGAACGATGATGCTACCAAATGACACCTCCCTCTGTCTTTAGAGCCGCCCACATACGCGCTGGTAGCGCGCAGGGACACTGCAATCCAGTCCACCCACCCTCACACAAGGGTCAGCAAGATCCAACAAAGTCCGTCACAGGCTGAAGACCTCAAACCGCCTGGCGGATGAACCAACTACAGGATCTCCACACTCACCCATCGGGGGGAGATCCCCATGCCAAAAAACCAGAGAAAGATACCGGTGATGTGGCGCCACTGATTCAAGAAGGAAAGTTCCATATGTATACACAGCTCAATATGGGCTGACCAGTACACATTGTCGTTTGCGGTGCTGTTCTGCTCGTCACGGCAAAACGCCAAGGAGAGCACAAAACAATATCAAGATTTCTTCAACGCGGGGCTTCCGCCCAAGCTGACGCAAAAGGGAGGGGGGGAGGCCATGTAAGCAGTACAGTCCGATGCATGCCTCAGCAAGCAGGCCCAGCCACAAATCAATAGCGGACGACATCCGGGAAGGGGGGCTCTCGGCTGTCACAGGACAGCGGGGCAGCTGCGCCAGGGCCGCTCAGAAGTTGCCGTGGGCCATCATGTGCTGCTGCTGCGCGAGCAGCTGGTCATTCATCTGCGCGACTCCCTCGGGGAGGTCCCTGGTGAACCAGGGGTGCCGCTGAATGTCGGCCATGGTGATGCGCTTTGCCGGGTCGGCCACCAGAATGCGCTGCAGCAGGTCCTTGCACTCGGCCGACACCTGCTTGTTGTAGGGCAGCTGGTAGTCCACGCTCAGGATGCGCTGCAGTGCACCACACCCACCCTCAGCATGCCTGCTGCCGAATGCATCCTTGTGTTTGTCCCTTGCCTGGCAGCCCCGATGGAGGGTTTAGGATATACCACTACAAGATTGGACACTGGCTTCAGCTCAGCTGAAGGGATACTGTTCTTTGTTCATCTACAGCTGCTGCGAGCACTATGACGGCAGGACGGGTGGTATGGCAGCACTGGATCATGCTGTCTCTGCCACACAGAAAGTGGGTCCTCACCTGCAGCATGTTGTGCATTTGGCGAGCCAGCTTCAGATTTGTGTCCTCCGGCCGTCCAAACGGGTACTGTGCAGACAGCATCACGTAGAGCATCACTCCACACGACCACACATCCGCAGCCTGCAGCAGCGCACAATGTCATCATCAGTCAGCTAGACAGCAATATGTGCAGCTCGATTTTGCAAACTTGGTCACCATGCACCAACACCCAGATTGCAAATCGGACACATGGAGCACAGAACAACAAATTATACATGTCGCCAGTCACAGTCGTCATGAATATATTGCCTCACCTTGCCGTCGTAAGTCCTGCCCCTTGTGGTAGAAATCACCTCTGGGGCCAGATACGCAGGCGTTCCCACTTTGGACCCTGGAGCGGACTGGAACTTTTCGTCCTGCAAAACGCATCACAGCAAGTCTAGATCAGACTTGATTTCGATTACACTTTGGTCTGGTATAATTCAAAGGGCAGCCTTCAGGAAAGCAGCAAAGCAACACATTCGCACCTTGGAGTAGCCAAAATCACAGAGCTTGATCAGCGGCCGGGCGCTGCTAACCAAAAGTGTGTTCTCCAGCTTCACATCCCTGTTTGCCACGCCCTGCAAGGCAACCATGGAGGCCTTCATTGAATTACTGCAGACAAACATAATAGAATACTGCACTTGAGGGAAAAGCAGCATGCAGATTATTGATATGCGGGGGGAATATGGGCCGCACCATTTTGTGGCAGTAATCAATGGCAAAAATGAGCTGCTGGAAATACCAACGAGCATCAGGCTCTGGCAGCCCGCCACTCCTAGCCACTAGCTGATACAAGTTCCCCCCTGCCGCGTACTCCATGGCAATTGCCAGGTGATTATTTGTGAGGAACACCTGCAAACGAATGAAACCACAGCCTAAAAAAAGAACAGATCCATGTGTCTCTTACGCCCCAAAGCAGTGCTAGTATGCAAAGAGCAAGAAACACACCTCTTTGAGCTGAACAATGTGAGGATGGATGAGTCTCTTGTGATTGAGAATCTCCCTCTCCACATATTTGGATACCTGCAGGGCGACCTCTAGTCATAGGTGCCAAGATTGAGGGTGTTGCACTCAGCGCATGTCCAGAAGCATAGCTGGCCCTCAAAAGAGATTTATTGGGTATTTGGAAAGCATGTGCAGGTCAAAGAAAGGAACTTGCAGGCAAGGGATCTTCTAGCAGGAATCAGAGGTTGATAACTGAGCCATGGGATACCCTCGGCAAGCCTTCTTCAAAGCATACACAATGCAGCTGCTACCAGAGACGGACAATGTACCTCTTGACTCCGCTCGATGAACTTTATAGCCACCTGCTCCCCTGTAGTCAGGTCCACTGCGAGCTGGACGAACCCAAAGGTGCCCTTGTCCAGATCCCTTATCTGGCATGCCACATAAAGTGTGTCAGACCACAACGTGTATGCACTCCTGGTGACAAGGCCACTTACAGGCAGTACAGGGAGCCTTCACCAGGCATTAAAAGATCGCCGTTCAGCACCTTCTGATACTTGGGATGATCTTCGAGCGGCTCGAGCACCGAAGGGGGATCGTGTTCTACACTCATAAGTTGCGGCCTGGGGAAGCTGGCTGAACTGGCAACTGCGGCCATGCACACTCCAGGCAGCACCAGTGTTGGGCAAAAACGGGGTCTTGCCGCGCCAGAAAGGCCATCACCCAGAAAACATATCACAATGCAGACGCCCGCGCATGCCAGCAGTTGCAAAGCACGTCGGAACCGAAGGATTGGTGCATTTTCATTTCTCACGGCGCAAAGTTGAAGGAGAAGGCAGAGGGTGAGTCACTGCAACCGTGGCGTCACTCACCGCATGCGTCCGCCTTCTAGTCCGACGCGCTTGAGGGATACGCGCTACATATCGTACTTATCACTTTCTTAGAAAGAAGGACGTTCAGATATTTGTGCGCTACATTACATGCACATAACGGAGCCTGTGACCTTGTCAGCCCACCGGTAATGGGGGTAAGCTGCTGATTCCGTAAAAACGAGTTTCAATCATGGGTTTATTCAGCAAGAAGAAAAAGAAAGATCGGACGTATCGCAGCGAGGAGGCCAAGGATGATCCGGATCCCGACTTTAAGAAGAAGAAAGATCCATATCTCATCATCGGGGATGCCCCGCCAAAGCCATTTTTCGCTGGCGCGGGCCTGTCTTCCAACACAACCTACCAGGTTCAGAGGGGTCGATCAGGGGACCAAGGAGAGGAGAAACCAGGTGGGACGATTGACACTTCTTGGTGCACTTTCAATTTAACAATCCCGTGTTGCCAATAGGTGGCCCTCAAACATACTCCATCCCGCATTGCGATCTGTACAAAATGAGCATCATTTTGACCATTGCAGTGCTAGTACTGCTGCTTGGTAGTGGCACGTAGATTAAAATTGTTATCAGAAACGATAGTACTGCCAAAAGTGCGGTGAACCCTTTGTTGATTGCCTGGGCCTGTGTTTGCCTAGCTGTACTAGGTGCAGCCCTACACTGCTGCACATCACTTCCAAGCCATTTCAATTGTTCTTCAACCCACATCTAACCGCCAATTGAGCTAATCATTGATCATTTCAACCTGCCAGATGGTCCCGAGGCAGCAGCACCCACTCGGACAGTGAGGATACAAGAGCCCAGCAAGGAGGAGCTCGACACAGTTGGGAAGCTAAGTACAAAGCCAGCAGCGGCAAAGGAGCAAAAGTCAGACTTCCTGCCTGATGAGCCAGCCGAGGACGACACCATCGCTGCAACTAGAAAAGGTGACATGGCTTCCTGCCAGCTTCCCTGGTCTCCTGCGAGCTTCTGCACTGCTTTGGAACGGTCCTCGACCTGTTGCATCATAGCAGCCTACATGTATGATGTGTATGAGGGTAAAGGCTATCCAAACCATTGTGATTTATTCTATTGTAGAGGGTGTTCTGTGCATATCCTGCATGGCTTCCAAGCTTCAATGGCGAGGGTGGAGATGGGAGGCTGATCAGCGTGTGTCTGCGGGATGCAGGTGTGCCCGGGCCAGTCAAGCCGGTGATCCCAGACCGGCCGGGCAAGGTGGTGCACGTGCTCAAGCTGCTGCAGGCGGCGTGCGTCGTCTATGTGGTGTTTCTTGCGCTGTTCATCAAGTGGCTGGAGCCCCAACCCTTAACCCTGTTCAGCTCCATTCTGCTGGGCATCGCCCTGGGCATCGGCTACAGCTTCCTGCACCAGTACTACCGGACCCGCCAGAACCAGCTCAGCGAGCTGGTGAGCCCAGACTTCCACCAATTCCATTGCGTGCATGCTGAGGAGGATGGCATATACTGTGTGTACCTGGTGCTTTGCTGTCATGCTCTAGCGCTCTGTGGCTACCGCTGGATCTTCGCGCTTATTTGAGAGCTGTACACATTGCACCAGCACACTGCTCTGGTCTGAGACCTGATGGTGTGCATGTGCAGCTGAATTTGGTCCCGGGGCGGAAGGGGCTTAGGACTGCACTGGGGGAAGTGCCCTCATGGGTGGCCTTCCAGGACAAGGAGAAGGTTGAGGTGAGGCAATCATTTCCATCCCATTTGTCTCACGATCTGCTGCCAGCTCTGGTTGCTGGGGTCGCCAAGTATGCTTTGTAGCTCTGCGTGTCTGTCGGGTCATGGGTTGCGCCCTCTTACAGCCGGTGCAAACCACCGCTCGAGAGCACACCTCCCGGAAGGAGTCTCACACTGATGAGTGGGTGCACGCTGCAGTGGCTGAACCGCATGCTGCAAGGCATGTGGCCGTACTACGACAAGGCGATCGGGGCGGCCATAAAGGAGGCAGTGGAGCCCATGATGGAGCAGTACAAACCGCCAGGCCTCATCAAGAAGATATACTTTGCCAAGCTGACCTTTGGTGATGCGCCCATGCGCATCGACAACGTCTGGGTTGAGGACGAGGGGGAGCAGCATGTGCTGCTGGAGGTGCAATCCAGCAAGCTCAGATCCCCTGGATGCATGGCTTCATGGTTGCTGTCTCTGCTGAGCTTTGGCTGTCCGTGAAAATGCACGCCCCAACTCTGCTATAGGCACCATGCCTTCAGTGATAGCAGCGTTTCATGTGTATCAAGCAACTTGAATCAATGACAGGGGAAGTACTGAGGTCCTTGTTCAGTTTACAGTTGGATACAGATGGCCATGCTGTATGACCTGTCCCTGATACGTGACCAATCTTCTAATTTTCAGCTCACCTAATGGGGAGGGTTCAGCCAATGGGTCACCCTGGACGACCAAGATGATTTGCCTTGTCTGGGGAATTCGTGGTAGAGGTGTGACTGATCAGGGGTCGCCTTGTGACAGGTGGCGTTCAGGTGGGCAGGGGATGCGAACATCGCCATCGCCATAGAGCTGCCGGCGGGCGGCGAGCAAACGCGGCTGGTGCCCAAGGTGACGGACCTGCAGGTGGCTGGCGTGGCGCGAGTCATCCTCAGCCCGCTCGTCCCGGTCATCCCCGGCTTTGGCGCAGCCGTCATTGCGCTCAGGTGTTCAATTGCGTTGCATGCACAGCGCAAATTGCTTGAAGGGCACTTTGCTGGTGCCGCGCTGGGATTTTCTGTATGGCGTGCTCCAGAATGGGTGTCTGATGTCCTTACGGGGCTCTGATCCGCGGGGAAGTTCTTGGTCAAAAGCTGGTATCTAGGAAGAGGCAAAAATTCCTTGAATTTTTCTGGTTGTGGGGAAGTTGCCCATCTCCGTTGCGCATCATCTTTGATGGATCTGAGCACTGAACAGACTTTGGAGCAGCAAAGATGAAGCCATTGGACTAGGGTATTTCTTCCACTTCCGTGCGGCCCTGATGCAATGGCCTCTGGTTTGGCGCATCGCATGCCCTCGGCTTTACATGAAGCTTGTACGCATCCACAGCAGCCTTTGAAGAGGCAGGCAGGAAAAGGCAGGCAGTCTGCGCAATTGAACCTTGGGAATTGAAAATGCTCGCATCTTGCTTACACCTCTTGAGTAGCTTACCAATGCGCGTGCAGGAAGCCGCCGCTGATCCGGTTCAAGCTGGACTTTGGCAAGGCGTTTGGCGGCAGCCTGGTGGCCAAGCCCATCCGGCTGTGGCTGGACCCCTTCATCCGCGAGACGCTGACCAACATGGTTGTCTGGCCCAACCGCATCGTCGTCCCCATGCTGCCCGAGGAAGCCACCGGCTCACTCGACCACCTCTACCTGCGGTCAGTCGCACACATCAGCTCAAATCTCCACAAGAGATCATGCTTCATGTCAAATTCTGCTGTCTCAGAATGTCTTTTTGTCATGCCATTGTCTTTCTGTCTGGATTAAAACCCACATGAACGTGCACTGCATGTTCTTGTCGCCTGACTGTCATCAACACTCAGTTTTGCGCGCGCTGTGGCACATGCGGATAAAAGCAGATCACGGTGGTACCCAAGGGCTCTTAATTTTTCAAAGTTAATGTAGGTCAGATGCCCTCATGTGTCTGGCATGAGGGTGTAGGGAGCTGATGTGAGCGCATTGGCGTTGACTTCGCCTTGTTGCGGCGCAGGCATGTGGGTCTGCTGGTGGTGCACGTGGCGCAGGCGCGCGACCTGAAGAAGGTGGACACGATCGGCAAGTCCGACCCCTTCGTGGAACTCCACACGCAGCCCAACGCCGTAGCCAAGACGGTGCGCCTCACTCTTTGTTGTTCAAATCAGCCTGGGGGTCTTGCCAGTGTCTGACATATGAAGTCTGTTTTTCCCAAGGTAATCGAGGGAAAGCGGTCTGTGCCAGTCCACATTTGTGAAGATTTTGTTATGAGCCATGCTGACCGTGCGCCCCAATTCCGGCAGCTCTGTAGTCTTGCCGATTCTGGTACTCTGCCTGTGTTCCCTGATATGACAGCAATCTGAGCGCCGCCATCATGCAGAAGGGAGCAATTCGCCTGTGGTGCCGCCAATGCTTCTCTCCCTGTTGAGAAGTTGATGCACCCACAAGCGTCCAGGTCCATTTCTGCATGTAAGCTGCCCTGTCATAGACAAGCCCAAGATGGTTGGCTGGTTAGCAGTCATTAGGCGCTCAAGCGTCATAATATGTGACTGTATGCCGAGGCTGATGCGGTGCGGTATGGGGTGCGCAGGAGGTGCAGAAGCGGACGCTGACGCCCAAGTGGGAGGAGGACAAGTGGCTGCTGGTGCAGGAGCCCAAGACGCAGATCATGCGCGTGCAGGTCTTCGACCACGACGTCGTCAACCTCAAGGCAAGCCCCTGCCTTCTTAATTTGTATTTGTACCCGCTTGTTGTACACTTTTGGCGCAGCCCTGCTGAGCTGCCTGTTGTATTGCAATATGACCTTGCAGCACTCTCTGGGTAGCGGTGGGCAGCAAAATCTAACTGTGCGCTATCAACAGCCCCCATAAGGTCAGTCTGCTCGTGGTATATTTCCTAGTCTGAAAGTGCGGCGCCTGCTGTGCTCGCAGGAGCTCATCAGCATCAACGTGGTGAAGGGCATCAAGGACACGGTGGGCGCCAAGACCTTCCTGGGCCGCGCTGCCATCCCCGTACGCCCCTTTGCCGACCGGCCAGGCGAGACCGTGCAGGACTGGTACGACCTGGGCAAGGGCGAGTGGTCCAACGAGGACGGCACGGTGCGTGCGGCGTTGCCTCCCTCCCTCACATTTGTGCAAATGCAAGACAAAAGTGGTGTAGTTATACATGGATTACGGGATTGCTTTCTTCAGGGCAACCTGCTTACCACACAAGCAAGCCAGATAAGATACGGTGAGCCTCTGTTCTCTAGACATTCCCACAGTGGCAGTCGTACCACTGGACTCCTCCTCGCGCCCCTTGTGGTCGTTTATTGGGACAAGAGGGACAAGAGGCACGAGGGGCGTCCATGCTGAGTTGCCTCTGGGCTTGCATCCTGAAAAGCTGTCACTGCAGATGGTGGCAGAGTTTTTCAGGCCGTTGTGCAAGCAGAGCATGTGCACGAGGCATGTGATGTAGCATTGCCTACGTGGTTTGGTTGGACGACGCCCGGAGGATTCTGCTCCATACAGCAGTGACAGCAGATTACCGCAGTGCTGTGTCGAGATGATGGGCACTGCTGATGAGAAGCAAGGGGTCTGTTGGCGGTTGGTGTAATGTTCACAGTCCGTGCCACTGTGGCAGTACCTTTACACGCTGGACGTCTTACCAGTGACAAATGGGCAGAGTATAATATCGTGGAGCCCAACCGGTGTTATCTTAACACCATCTTACCATGGAAACCAATTACATTACAGAGTTGGGCTGACGTGTGCAGTGGTGGGTGTGCAGGGCAAGGGTGAGGGCCAGCTGGAGCTGAAGATGACCTACTTCCCCTTCGAGCTGCTCTACAGCAAGCCTCGCGACGCATCCCTGGTGCGCGCGCGTTCTCTCCTGACCCACCTTCCTCGTGCGCAAGTAATTGGCTGTTATGGCTCGTCTGTCCATCCAAATCAGTGCCCTTGATCGCCCACTTGCACACCAAGGCGGGTTCCAAGGGTGTGGAGTGGAGAGACATGAGGGCCATCCTGTACATATTTTAGAGGCCCACAAAAACTTTTGTGTTGAATAACTCACGAGCCCCTTAAAATACTTGGTTTTTGACACAATGTGCGAGTCTCGTGCGAGCAGCATAGTGCACTTTCGCGCTAATCTTTTAGAAGCATGTTTTGAGTGTCAGATGTACGCTGATGGCTGCAGAAGTCATCTAACCTGCGTGTAAGCTTTACAAATGCATGCTTAGTTCATTTCAAGTACATACGCATGCTGGTGATTCTGAAGAAGGTGTCAAATCTGCGCTGTATGGTATTTGAATGCATTATTAAAATTCAAACGTGCGCAGGGGGCGGTACTGGTAACGCTGAAGAAGGTGTCAAATCTGCCGGCGGCTGACGGCAACGGCACGAGCGACCCCTACGTGCGCTTCGAGCTAGATGACCACAAGCGCACCTCCTCCGTCCAGCAGAAGACCCTCAACGGCTCCTGGAACGAGAAATTCGAGTGGCTCTACGTGCGCCCCCGCCACCGCCCCTGTCTTCACATGGATTGCACATTTGTGACCTGGCATTACCCCCTGTCTTGCCAAAAGATTTGCATGCACGCCGTGCCTCCAGCATGCACGGTGTCATGGCTGGACTGCGTCTGTCAAACATTAGGTGTGAGGTACTTCATGGAATTCACTACGATCTGTGCCCCACTGGCCCTGTCTTGCTACTCTGGAATACAGACTTGAGCATTCTCTATATTCTGGCTGCAACTCAAAGTTAATATTGATCCATACATCCAGCTCATGGTCTACGGATTGGTCTGTACACCAGGAGTGACGTCGGTGGAGCTCTATTAGTCTCGAGTTTGGTGTGGCCTACAGTGGCCTAAAGTGGCCTGCACCACAAGTGTACCTTATCCTGTGCTCTTTGGGAGCTCCAGGGCATGCAGCCAACGATCCACACAATGGCTTGGGGCTTTCTGGACACTCCAGGGGATCTTTGATACCCCTGAGACTGTCCAGTGACCCTCTGGCCGTATGTGTTTCTCATCACTGATGCTGTCCTCGGGTTCCGAAGATGGCACGAGGAACTCACCTAGCAAGGCATGCAATCAGCAGGTCCTGGTCCAGCCTGTGCACCTTGTTGAGTCATGGGTTGTGTGGATGAATGCAGGTGCCAGTGGTGGAGGTTTTGGAGGCGAGTGTGTGGGACAACGACCCGCTGAGCAACGACAATTGCCTGGGTGTGGTGGAAATCGACATCGCGCAGGACGTTGCCAAGGTGCCCGGCGGGCGCATCTACAAGACCTGGTACCTCGAGGTGCGCTTTAGCTTTATTTGTCAGCCCCATCCACTGCTTCTAAGTGACTCCGCAGTCTGTGTGTTTGCACTGCAGCTCTCCTGTGTGCTTTGCTCTCCTGGTCACCCACGCCCATTGCTTCTGCATGGCTGCAGAGTTTGTGCTGTTGAGCTGCAACAAGGCAATGCTGCAGCGCTTTTCAGTATTGCTAGATTGCATGTTGAGAGAATGTCGTGCCAGTTCACACTGCTGGACACAGCCACAATGCTCACATGGATAGTGTGTGCGCCATGTGGTTGTACATAGTAGTGTGAAATGGCATCAGTGCCCATAGTTCCTCTATGAAGGGTGTTTTGCGGGGAAATTGCGGGAAAGTCTGTTTGGAGGTCTGTTGCAGACTGCCTGAGAAGTAGGAGGATTGCTGATGCTTGCTTGGCTTGACATGCAGGACGTGCCCAAGGACATCAAGACGAAGAAGGTGCCGAGCGCAAACATCACCATGCAGGTCCAGTGGGTGCCGTTCGACTTCAGCATGTGAGCGGCCCAATAGCGCTGTATTATCGCCGATGCAGCAGTCCCATATACAAGAAGCTTAAGCCCTCAAGGAGCGAGCTCAGATCTCTTATTATGATGCTTTCCTGGAAGGGCAACAGATGATGCAAAGGAGCAGATGGATGCATATATAATTGATTCATGCATGTGGCTGTTACCATGAGGGACACAGCAGCAGCGGGTAAGCATGAATGCTTCTGAGCGGTAGCCATATTTTGATAAGTCGGCCGCACCCTGACAAAGAAATTCATGGCGCATGCGCAGTGAGCACTCATGACCAAGGCTCCATGCTCTCAAGAGTTTTTTTCTTCCTTGACAAGCAAGGCGGGCAAACAATAAAAGAGGTCTTTCGGGAATGAGATTTCCTTCAGCTGTGTATATGTTTATCCAAGGGTGATGCAGCACCATGCTCGGGAGTCGATTTCATGTAGCTCAACAGAAGGTTCTTGTTTTGTTGCGACATATACCATTTGCACCACTTATAGAAGCAAAGACCAACGGATGGTCATATTCAAGCTCTCGAGAGCACATCTCACCATTTGAAATGTTATCAGTCTTGCACTTTCACTGTTCTGAATGCGACATGCAACACCTGAAGTATGAGCTCTTATTCAAGTTTGTGTACACCACCATGGGACATATGTCCTGCCGTATGTCTGCTCCAGAGAAAGTCTCCTGTCCTTGAGCAGTCTGCTGATCATTCGGATTCCAAGTCTTCATTTCTGTAAAGAGACCATCTTTTGACATGATTGAGAGATCACCTTAAACAGTGGAGTCTGGCACTCCATGGCAGGTGTAAATATTGCACATGCATGGATATTTCCACAACCTCAACATGCAGCCTATCCCAATAAGACAAAAATATTCATACGTAGCATTGTCACTGCAAGGCACAAGAAATGCCAAGAACATCCATTTTACAGAGTACCAACAATGACTGCATGTTCAATTTGCATAGAGCAGAACACCTGAGCGCCTAAAAAGAGCAAAGAAACGCAGGAACACTTCCATGAGAATCAACAACCTGGTCTCCTCGAAGTCTTTCCAAACATCTGCTAGCACTTGTATGCATCTGAGCCAAAAGCGCCATGCAACTGGAGAATGAATTGTTCTGAACAACGGGCATTCTCAGTGCCTGCCAATGAGAATGAAGTCATCATCGTCCAGAACCTTGATGTCTGTGACGCCGGGCAGATGCTCTGCCACGGCCCTGAGCAGCTTCGCTCCCTCAACCCTCTGCTCATAGCTGAGGGGCACGTAGGGCAGCCGGAACACTGGCTTTGCCATGCCGCACATCGCCTGCGCGCACCAATAATCTTCTAAGGCCCCTTCTGCCTGAGTGCCTCCCTCATTGGCAAGAGAACAACACTGGACTCTTTCGTCATAAAAAAGTATGACTTCTGATCGGACAAGTAGCATGGCTTTGTACGGAAGGAGCAGAGAGCCTGGCGGCCAAAGCAGCCTCGGCCAAGCACCACCAATGGAGCCATACAACAGACTTCACATCAAATCAAGACAGATGGCAGAAAGTCAAAGCATGGAGGGGCCAGTGAGGGATGCTCAGTGTCATGCAGAGCCTGTCCCAGTCCAGCTGATCAGAATGCCCCACTGGTTGAGGTCCCATGAAAATCAAGTACACCACGCATTCATATGGCGCGCATCATGGGCGGTGTTACTTCACAACGCCACACCGATTTCCATTTCCCATACAAGCAAAAGTAGACAGCGCACCATGGCGGTGTTCACGCCGATGGGGTTGGGTTCGCAGAAGAGCCAGGCCACGAGCGCCTGCAGGCTGTCCATGAGCTCCGGGTTGGGGCTGTTCATGAGCCGCGAGTACAGCCCCGGCAGCAGGTTGGACGTCACCGATATCACCCCCTGCCCACCAAACTCGTGCCGCGCCGCATGCGCCTCGTCATCGTTGCCGCTCCAGCACCGGATGCCCTGGTTCGCGTAGTCCTGCGTCGCGCACATGCCCCCACATGTCAGCACATGGCAGCCAGCCAGAAAATCTGCAATCCACCGGACCCTGAGGTGCCACCTTTGACCTGCTTGCACATGGGGGAGCCTGATGGGGAATCAGAGACATGCCAGTCTTGGGAATAGGGGCACTCGGATACTGCACAGTGTGCTTTTCTTCACCCCTTGGGAATGTGGGCATTTCATGCGGGTAATCAAGAAGAGACATTAACGTGACATAGAGTGAGCTAAGATTTGCAAGCGGCTGACACAAAGCTGCCAGCTAGAGAGGTTGGAGATGTTGATGCCACCTGTATTCTCTGGTTGCCTGTGCACTCCTTGACTCCCAGGAAGTTGGGGTGGGTGGCAAGCTGATATACAACATCGTTCGGGATGTCCTGGCCAGTCCTGCAGCAGACGGCACTTCTCAGCATACTGCCCACAGCAAATGCCACCAAGCATGGAAAGCGCTTCCATGCTCAGTACTGAGCCATGATGATCAACTCTTACGCCCACTGATCATCATGGCTCATTACTGGGACCATCAAGGCATCTGCATGAAGCGGGGAATCACCTGCCAGGTACATTGTAGATAATGGCTGGCCCCTCATCCAGCACTGCACCAAAATGCCTTACCAAGCCTGCACGCAAACACATGGCATGATCAAAGTGCATCAGAGCCAGAAGGGATCAAACAGCCCTTGCCAAAACTCAAGCACACACTCAAAGGAGCATACGGAAGTGTAAACAGACTGTATAAGCGACACATACCTGGCATGGAAGTCTTGCCATAGTAAGGATTGATCTGCAGGGAGGCATGCATGCCCACGGCAAAGCCCTGCTCTGTGGCATGCAGGGCTTCTCTGGTGGAGTTACTGCCTGTGTTCCCGATGACTAGAAGGTTCCTCCCGAACACATTGACTGTGTGGCTGATGAGCATGATGTGCTCATCCCAGTTCATCAACTGCAGCCAAACAGCATACCATTGAGCACGCGATGGATGCCACAGAGAAGCACAATCTCTCTGTTCACGACAGGCTGGTGTGGCTAACGCCAATGAAAGCATGCAACGTGGCGGGCGAGAGCGATGCAGGGTAAGAATATGCTTCAAGCAGTATCCAAGCGGGTTCCTAAAGGGTTCATTCTGGAGCCAAACGAGGTGGAGTGGTGCAATATGCCACAGCACAACGATATTAAGTGTGCAGGCTATGTAGCGTCTGTCTTTCAGCAACGTGCCTCCACTGCTAGACCACCAGTGCTGGAAAAAGGAAACAACAGGCATCACACAATGGAAGTACCTGGCCTTCCCCTGTCGTTCCTCCGACGATGACTCCCTCCACACCTCCCAGTGCTTGCTGCTCTAATAATCTGTCGTAGGATTCCAGATCCATGCGGCCATTCTCAAGGTAAGGTGTTTTCACTGCCGTGATAGTTCGAGCAGCTTGCAGCGCCTCAAGCGTGGATCGCTTCTGAATCTGAACTTCTCGTGGCGTTGCAAGCACAGCAGTCACAGGAATTCTCCTCCTCTGCCTTTGGCTGCTGCGATTGAATGGGCATGGCGTTGTTGTGCTTGGCAGCGTGCTAGTGCCTGCACTCTGCAACGACATTCTTTGCTCGTTTCAGAGGTCGCGATTGAAAGTATGCGTCTTTCGTTTCCCCTTCTAAGTAGTCCTGAGTGCACCGAATTCTTATTCGGATGTTAAAATGCTTGTCTGCTGTCCTACACAAAAGCCACGGGCCGCGGTAGGCACGTGAAATTCGAAGTCATTAGGGGTAATTACTATACTAACTAGTTAATTAGTTAGTATAGTAATTACCCCTAAAGTCATGCATGACAGCCTAGAAAGAGGAGCGTGGCTCTGAGATGAATGTACAGGATGCATCGCTTTCGGTGACGATGGAGATTCTGTTGATGTGTGCACGTGCACTTTGCTAGCTTAACGTGAGGTCCAACATGCGCAGTGTGCGCAGTGCACTCAGTGGTGTGCACGTGCGTACAGGTTGACCTTTCAAAGCAATGTAGATAAAATCCAGAGTGCTAACATTACATTCTGCCGATTGTGCATCAGCCTAAGAGCCATTCGTGCCCATCATAGAAGCTCTTTCTCAGGGCGAGGCTCTGTTCTGACAACTGCACTTCTAATTGTTCCTGCGTTCCTGCTGCACCCCGAAAGCCCAAGGCTTCTCTGAATGCTGACATCGCAACTTTTTCTCCTCGCGCAGCTCTTCAAGCTGCAAAGAATTCATCGTGTAGCGCGCGCACCACCTGCTTGGCCTCGCTGTCGCTGACTATAAGTGAGATGTTGGTCTTCGACGCGCCCTGACTCATCATCTTCACATTCACATCCTGCCTCCCCAGCACTCGGAACACCTGCAGCATTCCCTCTGTCAGCGCTTGATTTGCAAAACCTCGAATCCATACTTCTCGTATATGACCAAGGTGAGAACAAATAGACAGTGTTTCAAACCACTGGCAGGAAAGGCAGTTCAATAAATCAAGCTAAGCAGAAGGGAAGTTACCCTCTCGAGGATGTTGGAGGTGCGCGCAACGTTGCAGATGAGGGAAATGATGGACACGTTGTGCGTACAGGACACCTTTGCAAAGCCTGAGAAGGCTGACATCAGCGCCTCTATCTCCTCCTCAATCAGCTCCCTGTCCCAAATCTTGCTGCACGCAACCAAGTGCACCCCATTGAGTTTCAATTCGTGCCAAATGAGGTTGCAGCGTTCCGACAGACACGATAAGCACTCCAGAAAAACCCATCAGCACCCCCTTTTTGTGAAGTATGGGGTCTGACATACCTGGGATCAAGTGTGAGGGAGACGGAGATCTCTGATGTGGCAACGACATCCACACTGACCTCATTGTCCCTGAACACGTCAAACACCTGCGCAGCCACCAGCTTGGGTATAAGCAGCCTTTGAAGAACATGCAAGTAGGGTAGATCCACGCTCATGTTTTGCGGGGATGCTTGATGTCAGATGAGGGGGCCCACCTTTGAAAGGAACCCATACTGGCCCAGCATGCGGGTGGACACGATATCCAGAAGCGTCACATTCGTCTTCAGAACTATTGACGTCATGAGCACATTAGTCATGTCCCTCTCTCGACAGATCAGCGTACCCGCCGCCATCCTGCGCAAAAGCCACAAAGTCAGGGTCCACATCATGCACTGCACATTTGACAGATCACAGACTAATATCATGCCTTGCAGTAAGATTAGATCCAATTCCTGCATCTTTGGTACGATACAAAGGGCCAGCATGTTTTGAGGATGGCTGGTGGGAAGAAAACCTGTTGTAGGAGTTCTTCACTCGCACATCCAGGTTGCTGGTCTGCAGCGCGGGCTGCATGGCGGAGGGGTGCAGCACGGTGGCCCCAAAGAAGGCCAGCTCAGAGGCCTCCTCATATGTCAGCAGCGGCACCGGCCGCGCATCGCTCACAATGCGCGGATCTGTTGTCAGCACGCCTGCATGCATGCTTTTGATGATGTCAAACTCGCGGATCCCTGGCCCGTCACAAAACTCCCTTGGAAAACTGCCTGGCTTCTGTTTCCTCCTCAGACACTTCGTTGAGCTTCAACGAACTTCAGATCAGAGAGTGAGTCTAAGTGTTGAGAAGTCTTGGGCCTGGTCAAGGCAGTGTTACTGACACAAGCATCAGACAAGGTGTTGGCTGCAGAGGTCAGAAAGGAAGCATGGCAGGCCGCGCACCGTCCACGTCCTTCCACACTTGGACCTCCTCCACTCCGAGGGCCGCCCCAATAACCGTGGCCGTCAGATCGCTCCCTCCCCGTCCCAACGTTGTGATGGCCCCTGCAAAACCCGGAAACAGCTGCTGACACTTCCCCCGACAAAAGGCAATACAGGACCCCTCCCCCTGACCTTCCATTATCATCAAGATATATCCCAGGGCCAGCCGGCACAAGTGGGCCTGCATGTCACGCACGCGTATTCTCTTTATCTCATGCGTTTGAGGAACAGCTATGAGCCGGGCTGGAGGTCGCCAGCTTTCTCAGGAACAATCATGAACCAAGCTGCAGGTCTTAAGCTTGTCAGGAATGATCTTGAGCCCGCTGGAGGTCTCAAGCTTGTCAGGAAGAGACATGAAACCGGCTGGAGAGTGAGGGGTCCCCACCTGTGTTCATGCCGCGGCCCAGGAAGCCTGTGACAACGGGGATGGTCTTGGGGGCGCCGGGGGGCCGCGTGAGGGATGCCTTGATGGCAGGGAGCGTCTCCTGGTAGACCACCTCGGCGTTCTGGAAGTCATCCGTGGTGGTCATGCCGATGGAGAAGGCGTCGTGCTGGTTGGCGGCAATGCCCTGGGAGCGCAGGAAGCTGGCAAAGACCCGCGTGGATAGCCGTTCCCCAAAGGACACCAGACTGTCCTGCGCACGCGGCGTCAGCTCCTGCAACAGTCACATCAGGAGGGCATGAAAATTGGCTTGTTCCATTCTCGGTGCGCACTGCTCCCTCCGCTGACCCCGCCTCAGAAGCCAGTATCTGCATCGTGAGACAATTTTCTTCCCCAACAACACCTTCTCACCCAGCCAGAGATCATTGCCAGAACTTTGATGTGGGGAGTCAAAGTGACTGCCTTGCAGATCTCCCTGCGCAAGGCGGCCTTGAAACTCCCAACATCAGAGTCCAGCACCGGCTGCATGCTCTGACACCATGACGCCTTCCATGCTCATGACTGTGAGCCTGGCAGGTCAAAAGACAGGAGCATTGGGCACATCTAAGGCCGGCAAAGGGCGCACGCATTACAGCAGCAACAGCGTCCACGAAGGCCGTACCTGCATGATGGAGATGCCAACGAGCAGCTGCTGCACTTCGCTGAGCAGACTCTCAATGTCCTCGCGCGCGCCAAAGCCCAGATCCCTGGCCGTGCGCCTGTGCAGCTCGCGGATAGTGCGCAGCGGCGCCAGTGAGGGCACATTCCCCGGTGCCACCTTCAGCGCCTCAGCTCCCGCTTGCAGCAGCAGGTTCGTCGTCTGCACAACAGGTAGTCAGTATTAATGTGTCAGTGAAGACAAGGGAGCCGGCCATGCAACGAGTTGTCCCTTTCATTGGCTTGCAGGGGATAGCACACATCTGCAGCATGGGCTTGATGTCCTGGCATTGATAGGTCGTGGCCAAGGTTTTGATTGACGGTTTCAATTGGAAATTTGGTGCAGGTCTGAGGGCTGAGAGGCAGACCTTGCCCATTGCAGAGAGTACCACGCAGGGATACTGATCAGGGAAGCTGCAGATGATGCTGGCCACCTCCCTCATGCGCTCTGCTGACGCCAGAGACGAGCCTCCAAACTTCATCACCACCGTTATCTGCAAATTTCCCAGTCTACTCAAGACAGGTGACAAATCTTTGCAAGCATGAAGCTCATATCATACTAGTTGTACAAACAATATTACCCAAAGCAGCCAAAAGGCCTTTGCAGCAGACAAGCTAACTGGAGATGGAACCGTTTGACTCCTTTGTGAGACGCTTCCCACCTGTTCGCAGTCTACGCCAGGTTGCTGAAGCATGCTGATCGATGCGTTTGGCAGTACAGATGTTTTGCATTGATGATGACTGAGCCGTGCATGGCGCGCTTGGCTGCCCTTGCATTCCAGCTTCTGAGAGACGGCTGGGCCATACGAGACAGGCCCGTTGGGACAGCGATGCTCGAAAAGATTCGATCGAGCGAAAGAGTGTATAAAATATGTGACTTCAGGCTTGTACAGAAGCCCAGGAGGGCGCAAAGCGCTCATTTCGAACTGTAATCTAATATTCTAGTTTCTTGATGGGCGTCAAATTATTTAGTGTTTGACATGTAGGGAGTTTGCAGAAGTCGATCAGACAATCATATTCTATGTCTAATGAAAGCCTGAAGGAGCCCGAGCTGTGCCCGAGCTCCTCTGAAGTCTTCAAGAGCCTGCCGCCAGCACGTGCCATTGGCTGACTCAGATGCCTCCAATGCTTCACAAAGCGACAATGGCGCATGGGATGACCTCCGAGTCTGATCATTTGTGCACGTGATCATTTGTGGGACGTCTTGAATCACGTCATGCCAGAGCATTGACTTACAGACATTCATGAGGATATATATTTATATTCAATAAACTACACATATGTGTGTAAGTTACACATGCATGTAAGCTACACATGTAACACCAAGTGCGGCACCGGTGCACCGGAGCACCGATTTCAGCAAAAGCCGCATCGCGACACCTTGATGGAATCCTGTCAACATTGACATCATTGTGAAAATATACGATCAAGCTGTGCATGACATTTGCATGCACGCCAGCTGCTGTCAAAAATTGCATCACAGATATGTCAAGAAAGAATTGAGCTGCATCAGCAGAGCAGGCACCACCATGCAGCACACATCAATAAGATCTGGCACTACTCCTACAGCACCGACTTTCCAGCTCAACGCAAAACAGCTGGTCCTGTCAAAGCCAACGTCCGCAATTTTGAATAGATCGGCAACTAACCAGACACCAAAGATGAAACACTACTGCCAAAATTATGCTCCAGGCTGACGCTGGTAATCCTTCTTGATGCAGATCAACTCCCCTCCCCTGGGGAGCCTACTCATACTTGATGGGTCCTGTCAGGCTGCCAGAGGCGAACTGCCGCACGATGGGCTCATCGGTGGAATCAAATTCCTCCACAGGCCCCTCCCACACCACCTTGCCCTGCACACAGTGAACCCTTCTTAGACCGTTTGCAACTCAGCGCTCCTGGGCCAGGACATCATTAATTGTTGCTGCATGGCGTTCACTTGAGAGGCAGCCTTTCCTGTTATTCCTGGGCATTCCTTTTTTTCTGAGGAGTGCAGCACTGGACTCATCACAACTTCTTAAATGCGCACCATGCACCATCCACCCAGATGCATCAATGCAGCAGCAACAATCTTGGAAGGCTCTGAGCTTCCATCTAGAAACAGAACTATTGATTCACAGGGCTCCTGATGGCAGATGGGAAGAACTTTGGAAGGCCCTAAAAAGCCGATTACTAACATACGTGTGTGTTAAGAGGGCTGCAGACCTCGTGCAGAAAGATGATGCGGTCGACGGCGCGGCGGATGGTGGAGTGCTGGTGAGTCACCACGATGTAAGAGGTGATGCCGCTGCGGGGGCCGGCCCCGTTGCTGGTGGGGCTGGCATGCATGGAGCGTATGAGATCCTCCACCACCGTGGACGCCACCGGGTCCAGCCCAGCTGTCGGCTCATCATACATCACAACCTGTGCAGCACGCAGCAGCAGGACCACGTCAGCACACGATCTTCATATGTTGTCAGGGAGAGCTTGACACAGCTCATCTGTGGATGGCCAATAGACCGCGGGAAAAAGTGCATGCATTTGTGTCTCTTCTTTTGTGTTGAGCAAGCATGATCCAAGAGCAATTTAGAACATCGCATGCAGGAAGAAGTGTTTCTGAGCCTGGAGCTGGCGCAGGGAGCGGGCTTGCCTGCTCGTCGTTGGCGTGCACGTCGTCGCGCACGATTGCGCGAGCGAGTGCCACGCGCTTGCGCATGCCGCCGCTGAGCTCGGATGGCAGCAGCCGCTCCACTCCGCTCAGGCCCACGGCCGACAGACTCTCTGCCACAATCGCCTGGACATCCCAGTAATCACAAATCAGACATCTCGGATTTGAACGACAATGTAATGGGACCTGCCCCTCCTTGACATCGTGCTTCTGCCGGCCTGACCCCAACTCAGTAATTTGAATCCTCTGCAGGTTGCAACAAAGGCGCAGCTGGATCGTAGCTCGCAGGAGCCAGAAGTCTGAGGGCATGCGCCTCGGCTGATACAGACTCTTGAAAGGCATACAAAAGAAAAGGAGACCTGAATGATTAAGAGGGCAGCATGGTAGACTCCTGACCTCGATGCGGTCATGTGGCAGGGACGTGTGCTCATAAAGCAGGAAGCCCACATTCTCTCCCACTGTCAAGGAGTCAAACAGAGCCCCGTTCTGGAACACCATGCCCACTTTGAGCCTCTCTGCCAGCTCTGGGTCATCTGCCAGCAGGCCCTTCCTGGCCTGACCCAGTATTTGCACCTCCCCCTGCACATCAAGCCTATTGATGGGCTCTTGCTCCTTCATTATGCACTGACATCGGGGTGCGCTTTGAAAAGGGAACATCAGCTTGCCTGCCCACTGCCAACATCTAATACTGAGTACACATTTTAAAAGGCACAATGACTTCTCAGGTTGAATGCAGACTTAGCCGTATGCATGCTGGGGGGAAGAGTCTAGCAGCTGGAAAAGATCCCCAGCACCAAGATGGAGAAATGCGAGGGACTGTACCGCATCGGGAGCCAGAAGACCCGCCATCAACCGCAATGTTGTTGACTTCCCTGTTCCAGAGCCGCCTATGATGCCCACTGTTTCGCCTCGCCTGATCTTGATGTTCACACCCTGCAGGATCTTTTTGTTCCCAAAGGACTTGTGGACGTCTTTGAGCTCTATGAGGACCTCATTATCATTCTCTGTCCTGCCGGCCGGCAATATCAATGGACGTGCATTGTATCTTGGTCGATGGATGGTATCCATCTCCTGCAAAGCTGTTGTAACCTGCCACAGGACAACAGGGTGTATTTCAGGAAAGACTGCATATGAGCAGGCTGCTGTCTTGGTACGACACAGCTCAGGTTGCTGTTTAGATCACGACACATATTGTGTCTTTCATAAGATCGCAGACTTCTTCAGGCGAGTGAGTTCATGTGAATATGGGACTTGGCTAAGGTTGCCAGCCCACCTTCCGTGCAACCAGCAGCTCTGTCTGCGGTCTGAAGGGTCGTTGCCTTCGAGAGCATCTTCTATGAATGGAAACTCTCTGCCCGAATAAGCTGTTGCTGGGCTCCAGCTTGCAGGCACTGCTCTGGCTCGTGGAGCAACTCTCTAGGCATTCTGACAAGGATCCCATTGGCGCCCTGGCTGTCATGGTGCTCCTGCTGGATGTGAGATCCGTTTCTATCCGCAATAATGTATAGCAAATTGCTGATTGGTCAAGATGAAGTAGAGGCAAAGTCCACCTCAGCAAAATTTCCCCAAAGCTACTTTCAGTTAAGACTGCTCTTATCCCTTCAGAGAACACAACTGCACGATCATCTCCTCCTTTGAAAGTTTACCTCTGGAAAACGATCGTTACTCCCTGCCCGCACAGCACAGCACAGCAAGCAACAACAGGACAGCTTCTCGCCAGTGACGTCAGCTGCCGGGACCAATCCACGTGCAGCTGGAACACTTCGACCATGCACGATGATAGATCGTAGACAATTTGCAACTTTCGTATCATGAAATCTCTGGTGGATGTATGGGTGGCTGTACCACTTTCTGACAGGTACATCTTGTTGGAACGAGAGAAGATGAGCAGTATTGATGATCCATTTGTCTGCCAGCCACCAAAAAAGACGACCGTAGAACGATAGAAGGAGTTAAGGGAAGTGCAATAATGTAGAACGCCCTGTCAGGTCGCTTGAAGGAGAGTGATGTCCATCTCGAAGAACGCAGGAAGGAGAAGGTTGACACCCACTACCACAGTGACGTCTTCCCGGCAGCATGGCTTCAGGGCCATGTCCTTGGGCAGTAGCTACAGAAGCCCAAACGCTAGTGCTGGTTCTTTCCACGGCCCATCTGGGCTCACAGACTCCGAGGACTCTGATGACGAGTATGACAGCCCTGGATTTTCCTTTCTGGCTCCAAGTGGCTTCACAGGTGACCCATTTGAGAGCCTCACACCTGCTCTTTCAGAACTAGTCTCTATAAGCGCTCGATACTTATCCCCGAGCGGTCCAGTGAGCCTTGGAGTGATGTTTTGTGGTCAATTTCGTGAACAGATTCAGACAGCGAAGAAGACGGCGAGGAGGTACAGAGCAGGCCTGTGCATTCTTCAAACACAAAGGCCAGAGTGTCTGTGCCAAGCCCAGCTCAGCAGGCAGCGTCTGCAAAGAAGACACGAGCGCGACAGAAGCTTCTTGTGAGTCCCAACTGGTCTACAATTTGCGTCATGTTCTTGCCACACTTGTACCTAGATCTCAAGTCCGGATCAAGTCTGTGCTTTGTGTAAGTGCAACGTTCACTCATCAAGGAAAGCTGTTGCAGGAAGCAACACAGAGAGCAGTAGGCCAATTTGACGCTGCAGTCCTGGAGATAGATGCGGAAGAGGCTGAGCAGCTGGCTGCAGTGGAGGAGGCCATGCGCCGCATGCGCGTAAGCATCCCACCCTATGCATGATGCCTAAAAGGCAGAGATCTCCCAAATCTCATGGGAGCCTCCAATATACTGTACCTGGCCAAAAGAATTTGAACACCTTACCCTACCAATCACCCAGAATGTTTACTGCCTTTGGTGAAAGGACAGAGTGCACATACGGTCTGCAGTCCCCAAGTCTTGCAAAGAAGTCACTGTTAACAATTGCGTCCGCAATGTGTATGCCAGCAACGTGCTCAGAAGCAGATGTGGTTCGATTATCACATGCAGGCAGAGGATGTGGACAAGGCGTCTGCACGGCTGGAGGCAGCAGACGATGACAGGGCAGCCGTGCTGAGCCGGCTGCAGGTCGTGCACCGGCAGAAGACTCGGCAACTCAGTGAAACCGTGGCCGCCGTGCAGCAGGTGATGCATGCGATTCCCACTGAAGTTCCACGGCTTTACTGAGTGTGGCTGGCTCGGCAGCGCGGCGGGAGTGCACCCATCTGCATGCTTGATTTGATGGAAGGGACTTCTGGCGATGCAGGTGGCAGCGGAAAAGGCAGCAAGGGAGGCAGCAGCAAAGAGGGCTGCCAGGGAGGCAGAAGAGCGGCAGAGATTAGAAGCTGAGCGTGCGCGGCAACAGGTACACTTGTTTTACAATCTTTCTCCGCCCTTCTATGTGGAGCTTTTGCCTTCACCTGTTGCTTGAAATGCTGCCAGGGCGGATCCTTCGCTCCACAGCCTAGTGCTTAACTGCTCGCCAGTCTCATACAGTTTGGGTGGGAAGCGGCGGCATGTTCGATTGGTTGGATCAGAGATACTTTCGCAACCGGGTGGCTATTGTAAGCAGGCAGAGGAGGAGGCCAGGAAGGCAGCAGAGGAGAGGCAGAGGGCGCAGCAGGAGGCTGCAGCAAAGGAGGCGTCAGAGGCTGCAGCCGCAAAAGCATCTGCTGCTGATGGGGGCCAGTCTGCAGAGGCATCCTCTGGGCGAGCATCCTCCCTGCGTGTGGCGCAAGGCGCTGCCGAGGTGGAGAAGCAGTGTTGGGACGCCCTGAGAGCTGCCGAGGCAAGACTCGCTCTTGACACCATTAATTTACCTTCCAGTTGCAAACGAGCATCCTGTCTGCCTGTCTTCCGTCTTTTACTTTGTGTGATGCATCAAGCATGAGGAACATGCATGGCTGTGTGGGGCCACAGGTCTGCTGAGATTCATGGTTTACGTCACAGTATGTCAGCTGAAATCAGCATGACGCATGTGCAGGATCTGGTGCGGCCCCTGGTGGAGGACGAGAGCCAGAAGAAGGAGCGCAGGAAGCTGGACAAGTTCATCACGCTAAGCGTGCAGCAAATCTCCGGCACACAGCAGCAGGTGCACTGCCCTCACCTCTACCTTTTTGGTCATAATTTCCTGCTCCACCCATCTCATTGCTCCCATGCCATCACCTCAAACTGACACCCTCGTGCATGCCAGACATCTGGCTGCCAAACCCTCCGACCCTGTCATCGGTCAAGCTCTGCCCCTTGCTAGCAGCACGAGTGTCATCATGACCGGGGCTTTGCCACAGGTGAGTGCAAAATTCATCAATGAAGGGGATGCCGCAAGCACACAGCTGTGCGCGCGTCTTGAGTGTGCTGACGAATCTGGATGCTTATGCAGGTGAACGCGAAGGCGAGCGCTCTGGTGCAGTTTCTGCGGGGGTTGGGGCAGGCTCCGCGCGCGTACGCGCTGCTGCAGCTGGCCGGCCGCCTGGTGAGTCAGTGCGAGTGCCAGGTGGCGCTCAGCCATGCGTTTGCGTTCCCTCTCGCCGAGGTCACCGCCGCCGTCGCCGCCGCGCACCCCGACCTCACCCCCATCCTGCTCGCCAAGCTGCACCACGTGCGTTGCCTCTGTTCAGCACATTCCTGTGGATTTTTTATTGAATAATATCCATGTCTGGTGTAAGACCCTGCCTGCAGTGTGTCTGCCATAGGTGTCCGAGACTCTGTCAAGAGTGGATTTAGTTGGGGGGCAAAGCCAGGCTCTAGCCTGTAACATTCCAAATAGAGCTCTCACAGGACAGCAAACGTGATAACCTTATGGGATTATTCCTTGCATGGGAAATGCATCAGGTGATCAATGCGCGACCTTGTTTTTGGGATTGTGAAGAGAGGGAGTGGATGTATTGCCTGCAGGCGTGCGTGCTGGCGGTGCCAAAGTTGCACGTGCACTACAAGGGCAGGGACGAGGCGCAGTACCTGAAGAAGATGGGCTACAGGGAAATGGAGGCGCCAGCCAAGGGGGGCGGGCCCCCCACAAAGCAGCACGAGTCCACAGACCAGTATACTGCCCGCATGCAGGGCTACATCCTCTTCTATGGCGCCCTGGTGCAGAGCGAGCGGCAGGGCAACCCCCACAACCTGTCTCACGGCTGGCAGTACGCCGCCAGGTGCGCACTCAACTGTCCATCATGCTGCTGTCTCACTTTAGCATGCTAGCCTGCAAGAATTTCTGCATGCTTTTCCGACGGTATGCATCAGTTGGTACGCACTTAATTTGGCAGCTTCCGTCCGCTTGTAGGGTACCTCAAGCAGGTGTCGGTTGCCACCGCGAGTGCCTCTGCTTAGCGCCTCCTCACTGCAAACTTGACGTATAGTGAGCTAGGACTGACCGCGTGATCAATGCTCTGGTACCCGTAGTAGTGCAGTAATATCTGACCTCTTCATTAATTTCACAATGGAAGATTAAGGGATATGTTTTGGCTGGTCAGGCAGCTGAACACTGCCAATTTTAAGTGCTCTGCTTAGCATGTGCTCATCAGCTAGTTTAAAAAGTCACTGAACCTCTTCGGGCTGAGCGTGCATGTGTTGGGAAATGACCAGGCTACTGAACGCGCTGCCGGCCTCGCGGCTGAGCGCCACGGCGTTGGAGGCGTTCCTGAAGGCTGCCGGCTTCCGGTTGAACGCCGCCTTTGGCCGCCAGTTCCACAAGCTGCTGACCTACATAGACTCGGTCTTCATGCCGGACCTGGCCAAGCAGGGGGATCCGGACGCGCGCGCCGTGCACTCGCGGCTGCGCTCATATATGCACGACCGCCAGTTTCTGAAGGAGCCCGAGGGCCGCCGCATGCCAGTTTCAGACTTGTCAGGGCGCGAGCATGCCTGATCAGAGATCGAAGCAGAATTAGGGTCCTTGTCCAACAATCTCTTTTGAGATGAGAGAGGATGCAAGACATGAAGGTATTGCGAGCGCCACGCGGGAGGAAGGGCTGCCTTGCAGTGTAGACAGAGCGCACCAGACAACACAGACATCTCCTTTTGAAACAGGCGGTATGAGAGAATTATGTGCCACTGCCATCCGACTGCTGTGTCATTGTGTTTTTGGGTCCATTGGATAACATTTGCGAGACTAGCCCTGCATGCGCGTCATGACGGAGCAATGCTGGCAAAGGAAATTGTCCTAGATTGCACGCTCTGACCTGACAAGAGACATGTCATGACATGACATTAGTATACCGTACAGTCAGTGGCCAAGATGACGAACTGGCCCCAGAACTGGCTTCATGGAAGTGCTCGGGAATGTTGACCTCATGGAATCTTGATTGACTTCCGACATTGTGTCGCAAGTACTTTACAAGGCAAATATTGAGCTTGAGTAGCACAGGGGAGTGCAGAACTGAGTCGTGCAACATAGCGATCTTCCATGACAGGCCCTACAAGACCCTGGAAATGGCCCAGATATGTGATGGCCATTGAGAAAGTGTCTAAAGGATCTCTTAGATGTCATCATGATCCTTCAATATCATTTGCTACAAGGCTACCATGTAGATTGATCTATTAATTTTGATTGGCTGCACGTCTCACACAGAAGTGCTTGATCTCCATCTTGTCAGGAGAGCTGTCCGGCAGGGAAGCTGTTGGCGTCAATCAAACAATCTTCTTGTCGCCCACTTTTGCCATCTTGGCCAGGTCCTTGTCGAAAGATCTGAGCGCCTTCTGCTTGACCTTAAGATCCGGGATGCCTGCGACAGGAAGCATGATCTGATTGTCAATGTGACACAATTAATTGCAATCTTGGAATGTGTCATTGCATTCCAATGACTGTGTTGGCCTCTGGCCCGCCACCCTTCTGATAGCCTCAATCTGGTCTATTCTCTGCGTGTCGTGCCATCAAATCACACTTCAGAAGACTCAAAGATTCTTGCAGGAGCCTCCAGATGCCGCCCCTGTTCTATCGGCAGAAGATATGCATGCACAACTTGCCTGCTGATATTCCTGCCACTATTTCAACCAGCTTGTAACCCCTGACGCCCTGTCAAACATAACTCTTAACAGGGAACAAAGATTTCACGGTCAATGGGAAAAGGGCGCACGGTCTATGTCATCGAGCTTCTTGACCAGAGCGTCGCGCGCTTCCTGCACAGTCAGCGTGACCCTGGTCTTGCGGTCCTCCACAGACCTGGCCTCCTCTTCAGGAGTCAACACCTGCACAGCCATTTGATTTGTCAAAATAATGCGTTGCAACCTGCCAAATGCACATTGTCCTGCCATGCTTAGCTCTCACATACAGTAAGCTATAGGATGGCATTGCTCCACACCGCATGTGTGCTCGGCATGTCCCCTTTTTTGCGGCTGCTCGGGAAAGCAGATGTGGGCTGAACCTTGGGGCTTGATGGCATGCAGGTCAATCCGTCGAGGAAAGCAGATGACGGGTGGACCAGTTGCAAGTACGTGGTGCCTCGTAAGGCCATGTTCCTTGCTGTGGGGATTCAAGAACACTCTTTAGAAAGCTGCCAGCAACAAATTTCTGGTGAAGTCACCTTTGCAGGCGCTGCGTCTTCCTGGTTCCAGAACCGCTCGAGGGCTGGAATCTTGTGGAGCTCTGCGCGCAGCTTCGTGGATCCAGGGCCTATGATGGTCTCGTACACCCAGGTGGCCCCCTTGAAGTGGGGCAGCACCAGCCATGCCAGCAGGATGGCCTTTGCCTCTGCATACAATGGCACCCTGCCACATGGCCCCATCAAACCCCATCGAAGAGATGTGACCAAGCATCTGGTGGTGATTCAGAACGAGGGGTACATGAGCTGCTCATCATATCAGAATTGAGACAGGGCGTCAGGCAAATGGATATCGATTGCACTATAGCATTGACATGCCAAGAAGAGAAGGATCTCACCACTTCAGGACTGGCCAGAGCAAGGTCTCTGCGATGAGGAGGAGTGTGTAGATGACCCAGTACATGAGCCACTGCACCATGGATGGAAAGTGTCAGGCCGTTATGACAGTTACTGAGAGATATTGAATTGTTCGCTAGAAGAGATTTACCTGTGCATCGTCATGACCATTGTCTCCACTCTCTACCGCCTCAACAGACTTTGCTGTGGGGTATAGCAACCCAAAGAAAAGACTGCGTACACAAAATCTGTCAGCGTCAACAAAATTCAATACAGCACAGTAAGCTAGATATGGTGCAATAGTGCATTGTGTATGGGCTACTTGCGGGCATCAGCAGGCAAACGTACTTCAAGGCATAGGTCAATACGATGCGGAAATTCATCGTGGCTGTCTGTCAGTCACAGTTCTGCTCACACCAGATCCTTGAGCGGAGTCAATTGTCCCGATTTGGAGGAGGAGAAGGACAGGAGATGAATTCCGAGATTGTGTATAGCTTCCTTCAACAGGGAAACTGCGCAAGGAGTCCGCTTGCACCGGCGTTCCTGCCAATTGGCTTGCAAGCGGCTTTGCAGCTTGATGTGCATGTAGTTTTTAATCTCCAAACGTTACCATATTCATCACATCGTCGAAGAGTTGTTTTTGAAAAGCATTACAGGAACCCTTTAGGTCTTGCTTGCAAATCTTGTGCAGCCCGGAAAAGGCATTGGGCTAGAATTTTCTGAGAAGGGTTGTACCTGAAGGAATTGAGACATCATTAAGCTTCCAAATCTCACTGTCGAAAATCAGCAGAGACAGAATGGCAGAAGAGGACGCAACTGTGAAGGAGCCTCTCGATCTCATCAGATTAAGTCTTGATGAAAGAATATATGTGAAGCTCAGAGGAGATCGTGAGCTGCGCGGCCGTCTACATGTAGGAGATCCACGCGTTGTTTGCAATGCCGTTATGTGTTTTCAAGCAGCTCTATCTGCCATACCTGGAAGACAGAAAGCCAACTGTAATGAAATTGTCTGTCCGTGCAGGCGTATGATCAGCATCTGAACATGATCTTAGGAGAGGTGGAGGAGACCATCACTACAATTGAGATTGATGATGAGACGTACGAGGAGATCATCAAGGTAAGCTGTGCCTGTCATGCATCCTTCATGTTTGGCAGCGTTTAGCCAACCTCTTTGCGGCAGGCTTGATTGTCTGCTGTCAGGCTGGGCCTCATGAGCTGGCCTTGGGCCTTGTGAGTTCAGAGAACTGTGCTGGTCCTGCCAACAACTGAATGCACCTCTCTGTGCCTGTGCAGACGAACAAGAGGGCAGTCCCATTTCTTTTTGTGCGAGGAGACGGTGTCATACTGGTATCACCACCTCTGCGGCAGTAGTGCAATGTCTTGGGGAATTGCAGCTCGGACTTTTACAGTAGCAGCTGCAGTTCTGAAGTAGCAACACCTTTGCAGAAACACCTAGGTCGAAGGAACAGGAAATAGAATAACAAACTACCAGGATTGGGCACACAACCTATGTGAGAGAGCAGTGTACGGCGTTGAAGTCACAAATACAGAATCAAGAACGGTAATCGGGAAAGAACTAGGGCACAACAGCCACTGTGTTCGCCTATGGTGTGTTGGATACCAGAAGGCATCATAGATGTGATTTGTTTGTCCTTGCCAGAGCGGTGCAATAATGACGACAGAGATCATGCAATTTTGGCCATGGCCACTGCACATGATGACTTCTGTAGTATGCAATCTGCAGCTGCACTGACTTGCTCTGCCATAGCTTATTATATTTGCTGCTGCACATTACTTGCTGGAATGGCCCAATTCTGCCATTCAGCTTTTGCCCAATGCACCCAAATACGTTGCAAGCTTCCTGCAACCCATTTGGGTTCACCCCAAACAATACACCAACCCCCCCACACGATTGTCTAAAGGTGCCTCTCTCAAACAGAAGATACCGATGCGATCGCTTCTGCTGCTCAAGCCTATGTACAAAGTCTCGCGCCATCTGTCCAGAGAAGTTCCCCGCCTGGCAACAGCCCATCTACACAACAGGACTCCACAGTTGCCGAATACCCGCCAAGTCTCTTCTGACAAAAAATATCAACATCCTGCACAGACTGCAGTGAAGTTGCCCTCACCACCCCTTGTCACGCCATGCACCCCTGGGTAACCCAGGCTGGGTTCCAAAAAGCTAAGAAGCGCTGATCAGCACAGCATGTATGTACAGGCACTGCCCATTCCCAAAGGACTCACTGTGTCAGCTATCTCAAAACATGTGTTCTTTCGATGGTCTCGCGCAATCCTCAGCTTGTACAAATCCAGCACATTATTTACTCCTCATCTGCACACCGCTGAACTGATGCCGACAAAAGGCACTCCTGACGACAAACTTAATCCAATTGCACCAAATGCCTGGGTCTAATGACGAACAAAAAGCAGCAAAAGCGCACTATCAATCTGTGCAGCTCTTCATTTCTGGAAATTGCTGCTGGGCACTCAGCATTCTGGAGCTCACCATCTCTCACTTGGATGTCAGTCACAGGCTCATGTTGACGTGAACCTCAGGCTCAAAAGGTTGGCCTGCTGCTTCAAGAATGTGCTTGAAAATGGTGGGCAGATTGTGGACAAATGAATGGCGACTGTAACGTGAGTGTGAAAAAGCACCAGTGCAGCCTGCACAGCCGGACTGAAGATCATCCAGGGAGATGTGTCACCCCCCTCTATATCCCTCCTGTCCCTAACAACTTCAAAATTGGGCATGTCAGCACAGTTAGCAGCTCTCAGTCTACGCTACAGAACACTGATATGAGGGATGGTCACGCAGTGCGCGCATCCTCCAGATCACTGCAAGAATGCGAATGGGTCCGTGGACTCCAGGATGGGAGAGGCCTCTATCTTCTCCTCCTCGGCCTCTGCCTGAACAGGCACTTCTGCCAGCCTCAACTCTGCCTCATCACCAGCCTGCGCTGTCCCTTCTGGCACGCCAGATGCCTCTTCAGTGGTACCGGCTGCTTCAGGCTGCTGCAGTGTCTCCTGAGGAGTTCCCTCTATCTTTGTGGCAGCAACCGCCGCCGCAGCCGGAAGGTCGGGAGTGGCCTCACGCTCTACAAGGTTGACTGGATCGGTGGCGGTGCCGGCAGCTGCCGCGGCAGCTGCCTGCTGCTGCTGCAGCTGCTTGTGCGACCAGGCGGCCAGGGAGGGAACGCTGGTCAGGACCGGCGGCCGGCCGTCGGCTGCCGTGGCGGGCGCGTCCTGTCTTGGCGCAGCTGCGATCGCCTGTTCTGGCGCGACCGGCTGGAATTGGGGGGATGCGGCGCTCTTGGGCAGGAGAGGTACGCCTGCGAATCGCATGGATGGAGCCGCCGCACCCTCCAGATTCGCGTGGCTGCGCTCTATCCTTGCTGGCACCGTCTGCACCGATGCGATTCTGGCACACAGCAGGTTAAAACTGTTCAGTGCAAGTGTATGGGTATGAGTTTGCTGTGCCCAACCAACTGCAGTATTACATCATCTACCTGCTACAGTGAGGTCATGCAGCAAGTTACGCATAACACCTGTTTGTTTGTTTGTGTAAAGTGAGCCACAATTGATACTGTGCCTTCAGCAGGGGTGAAGCAGCTTGATTCCATGGTTAATTGAAAGTCACCTTTGAATAACAGGGTGCTTTGCAAAAACTTGGCTCTTGTGTCTACGCCTATGAAGATGAAATGGCCAGCAAAAGGAGGCATGTGGCCCCATGAGCTCTTCTCTCAACCTTTGTGATCACTGCTGTACACCAGACGACTGCGCCACTGGTTCAAAGCAAAGCAGTATAGCATACAGACCATAACAGGAGGTGGGCTCACTTGCGCTCGTGCAGGACGTCGGAGGACCCGAGGTCAGAGAGGATGCGGTCGAGGGAGGAAGCGGCGCTCGGCTGGGGAGTGTCTGAATTTGCGCTGCCGCTGCCCAGCTGGCTGATGACCTGGCGGCCCTCCAGCGAGCCCAGAGTGGGAAACAGCGCCGCCAGATCAGCGCCCAGGCTCGGGCTACGCACCTCCCGCGACCCCGCCATGCCTGCAGTGCACACAGCAGAGGGACGTTCATATACTGCTGTCCATTACCACAGGCAAGCAGCTTGTAGTCTTTGTTCCCTGCAAGCCGCAGAGCACTGGTGTGTGACCAGCTGCAAGAGAGCATCCTTCCTCACATCTGCCACCAGCTTCTGCGTGACTGTGTGGCATGTTCAATTTGGTTGCAACTTGTCTAAAATAGCACAGAATAACTTGCGTTTCACTCTCCTCTGTCACCTAAGCAATCACAGCTGAGCACAACAGGCAACACACATTCCAGGAATTTACAGCGGTAGTAGGGCAACAGTCAAAGGCAGCGCGACTCACCGCCGGGGCCTTCCAAGGAGCTGAGGCGGTGGGACAGGTCCAGTCCGTCGGCACCCAGGCCACTGAGCAGCGCCGGTGAGCTGACAAGCGGGTAGCTGAAGTCCTCCAGGATGGGCGTGTTCCCTCCCACTGCCTCCCCAAGTCCGGCCGAGCCGCCGCGCAGGAAGCCGTGCAGGTTGAGCGCCGGCGAATGGGGGGCACCACCGGCCCCCCGGCCACCACCGCTGCCATGGTAGGACCCACCGCTGCTGCGCTCGGGGGGACCAAACCCCCACCCCCCGCCGGGGGGTGCGGCGAGGTCGCGCGGCTCGAAGGCCGGGAAGCCGAGTTCGGCGGCTGCGCCGCGGCCGCCGAGGAAGCTGCCGGAAGCCGCGCCCGCGGCCGCGCCGGCGCCCCCGAGCAGCGCTATGGCCTCCTGGATCTCGCGCACGAGCTTGTCCGCCGCGCGCGGAGAGCGCTGCGGCCCCTCGTGCGAGTGCGTGGAGTGCGAGTGGTGCGAGTGGTGGCCGCCGTGCGAGTGGTGCCCTCCCTCGTACGCCGTCTGTTACAGGAATAAAAACATTCTCCTCAGTCAGGCAGCGCATGTGTGCGAGCAACAGGGCAGGCAAGACATCTGTCTGCAGCGAAGAAGCTCCCAAAGACAATGTGCTACTGCAAATAAGGGACTAGGTGTGCCGGAAAATACATGCAAAGGCATGCCATTGCATGCACTTGCCTCGTGACCCAGTGGTCAATTTCCAAATTCACAGCACTAATAGTCGATGTAAATGGGACATTCGCAGCAAGAACTGGACAAAGCAGGGGGTATGTACTGCTTGATTTTTGGGGCCGTACCTGGTCCTCGGAGCTGGAGCCCGACTCGTTGTCGCGCAGGCTGCGGCCGGGCACGCCAGGCCAGACCACCTCGGAGAGGCCGGGCAGGCCAAAAGCGCCGCCAACGCCGCCGTAAGGGTGCTTGCCCATCATGTGCGGCGATATCAGAAAGTCCCCAGCATCCTGCCAGCCAAGGCTGGCCTGGTAGGCTGCGTTCTGGTGCTGCAAGTACGCATCCCCTATGCTCAGCGGCGCCCTGCGCAGCAGCAGAAAGAAGCTGTCATGGTCAATGCTATGGCCAGAGCCAGCTGGGCTCATGATCACCCATCAATGCTAGCAGCTGGGGTCATGCACGGAGAATCCATCTTTGCCAGCAGCTGCTGATACTGGTGGACATTGGCATTTGCATGGCTGAGGCATCTGCTGAAAAAGAGGTCTTGGTTGCGCAGCTCTTGCACTTTACTGGGCTACAAATATGTTTGCGAGGGACAGCTGGATGCGGTCCCTGTCTAGCGATGTTGCAGGTTCGTCAGTGTGCATCTGCACAGATTGTGGCTGCAGCAGGAGCTCTGGAAATAAATGGCTGGAGTGGCTCACCTGTTAGAGCTGGAGCGATGTCCTGCTTTGCTGTGCCCAAAGTCCCCATCCATCCCCTCTCCAAGCATCATGTCGTCGTACTGCTTTGGCTTCCGTTGCCTGCATGCACATGCGGGAATCAAGGTGCTGCTTTCAGGCCATCTCCTAGAAAGCTGGCACATCCAAGATGTGCCAGACGGAGGCAGGCGGAGGGCGTCTTTTGGCGTACGGAGCTCTACAGAGCCTCTGGTGCGCTAGATTAAAGGCTTTGGAACATATCTCACCTCTTCGTCCTCCTGATGCCCCCCTGCAAGCGCTCAAAGGCGCCACCGTCTAGGCCAGAGTCGCCCAAGTTGTGCGAGTGCTTTCTTGGCGAAGTCTGCCCTGTTCCTAGCACTTTCGGCGTCTGCAATCCCGCCGCTGCACAGACAAACATCGTGTCATGCACTATGTCTGCGCAAAGAGCAGCTGAAGCTTGAGCGAGTTTGCCAGAATGTCTGAAAATGGCGACTCGATGTCGGACAGATCGCTCGTCATTCTGACCAGATGTGCCCTCAAAAGCTCGAAAGATTGGTCTTTGGGAGCATTACAAGGCGTCAATTAGCTGCAGCAAGCGACGAATGGGCAGCGTCACGTTTTGCCTCGAACTTCAATGTTCACGCCCTAATTGCAGCGCAATACAGCAAGCGTGGCTCACCTTCCATGAGTTTCCGACGGAGCCAATTGTTATTATTGGAAAATGTGGGGGCTCCGTACACCATCTTAAACTTAGCCTGCGATCGGACAGCACAGTCAGTCTCGCCAGATCAACTCCGTCTTCCTGTAAGGCATCGTGCCAGACTCATAGCTTCTGCCTGTACCACAGCTCCCATAGGCGCTAAAATTTCACCTGCAGCTCCTTCTGCCCCATCCTTGCGATCTCCTTTGCGATCTCCTTGCCATCTGTGGTCCCAAACTGTTCCGCCACGTCTATTTCCGGCAGTGTGTGCCTGAGCAGATGGCTGCGTCCTGTCTTCGACATGGTCGCCCTGCCGACCTCTCCCAGCCCCACAGCCTTCCTCTAAAGCTACTCTATGTTTCTCATTAAGATCTTGTGCCTCCAAACGCTATGATCATGCTGCAAATGATGTCGAAACCCTATTGTGCATGTCCCAGCGGGCAGGACAGCTTGGGAATTGAGTCGACCCATTCTGGCCGACGCCAGCTGACGCCAGCTTCGATGCGCCCTTCGGCGACAGGACGCCCCACCCGCAACGATTCCTTGAATGATGATCCGTTGCATGTGAAATATCAAATGGTGCCCGTTGTATCTGTGTCTCAAGCAGTATTGAAGCTGCTGTATATTGTGTTTCATAGCGAATTTTGCTAAGAATGCATTGCCATATGGAGCCAAGATGCATGGCATGCGCATGCGAGAATGATGATCATGTTGCAGTGCAAGCATGTCCGGAAAGTCTGCTGCTGCTGCTGCTGTCTTCATCACACTGTGGAATTATTCATTATGATCCACTGGAATATATCATGCTGTGCCTCTTGGCAACAGATGGTCCAGAAGATCACCAGCACAGGCATCATGCTGATGAAATGCCATCAATGATATTCATGTCTGCTCAAATGATTTCAAATGATGTTCAAGCTCAAGCACTCAGGGACTCAGTGGGGACTTACACTGTTCCATTGCACTGCAGATGCTAAAGCACTCAAATATTGCACCTGAAGATGATTCAAGCTCAAGCACCAAATTGAGCCCCTGCAGCTGAGTGATCAAGAGGCTGGGAATTGTTTGTGAGCTGACAGCGTTTTGTTTGCTCATGAGGAATATAGTGCACTACTTTCCACAGGTGGTCGACTTGCCAATCGAATCAGGTCAACTTGACAGCTGTGAGGATAGGTGATGATCCTTGTAACATAGAGCAAGTCGCCTTCGCACGGTCTTGATATCTGGACTTGTTGGAATTCAAAGAGCATCTCTGATGGCAAGCACTATTGCTGACTCCAGGTCACTTGGTGCATGTTGCCAGCGGCAGTGCCTTCCAGAAGCAGGCTTTTGAGGCAGAGTGTGGCCGCGAGAGTCTCTTCATCGGTTGCTACCACCCAACTGGAGATGACTCGATAGCAACACCTTCTCTGCGCTAACACCAGCAGGGAGATGAAAGTGTTCCAGACAACACACTACATTCAGTAAGAGTCCCAGTGACTCGCTGTTTTGATGTTTATTCCACAACCCACCCAATCAACATCCTGGGGAACTCTTCTCTGCATCCATGCCGTGATGATTCTGACATTTTCATCCGCGTTCCTCTACAATAAATTATGTGGTGCAAAAAATCCAGCAAGCTGATGCGGCTGCCTACTGGAGAAAACGTGGAACTACTTGAGAAAGTGATGATGCACCCTGAGAAGGACCGGAAACCAGCAGAGACATAGATGGCATTGGTTCACACTCCTCCGAACTCAAAGCGATCAGTCGTGCAGCCTACGGTGTGCGCAGTCCCCCAAAGCCGTCCCCTGCCTCATAGAACAATTGTCTTACACTCTTCCTCTGTCCTTCCTCTGTCCCGCTTCACTTGTTGTTCTCCCAGCCGCCTCGGCTCAGAGGTAACTTCAGACCACTGTCGTCAAATGAGACAGTATTCCTGGCCTCATACTCAGAGATTGCCATGTCACTCATACTCTTCGCATTCTCTTCTTGACTTGTATCCTGACTGTCACCTGGCTGTCCAGCAGGTGAATTTAGCCAATGATGGTTGTCCCTGTGACTGATGATAGACAATTTCCAGGAGCTAATCTCAGCAGCCCATCTTGGGCCAAGGACCAATCTCAGGAGCCAATCTTGGCTAGGCAGGCGCCGCCCTCTCACCAATGCTCCTCATACATGAGTGATGAGGAATCCAGGAGTCAGTCTCAGGAGCCAATCTCAGCCGGGGAGGGGCGTCCCTCGGGCATGGCAGAGGCGAGCTCATCAGATGGGCTGGGCGGCTTGGACAGGCGCGCGGCGGTGGTGTGGCGGCGCACTTTGGTGGTCTTGCGCGCCTTGGCGGGGGCGTTGCCTCCGCCGATGATGTGGCTTGCGTCCATTGCGGCCGGGGCAGCTGCATAGCAGCCGCCGGGGGCCGCGCTCGCCTGAACAGGCGCCTGCTGCGCAGCTGCCGGCTGGCTGCCTGCATTGCTGGCCGCGTTCAGGCCCGGCAGCAGCATGCCCAGCGTGGCCAGCATGCCCGGCTGCTGCTGCGCCAGCTGCGCCACCACATTGTTGCCTGCATCCATGCATGCAAAGTTCCCATCAGCACCTCAAGCCAAAGTAGCAATTAACAAACCCTTTCTCCTCAGCATCCCTTCGCATGCAACTTGTTTGTTAGACCTCCCGTATGTGGCTGCAGATGCGCCGCATGCATGCCAGACACCTGGCAACACCTGCCTTTTGGGCGTGGCAAATTTTGCAACTATTTAACACAATAGGGCGTTGCAGACTGCACAATTGCTGTCCAAAGGAAGAGGTGTTCTGCATACTGATGCGCAGGGCGGTGCAGCCAAGGCAAGAGGCAGGGCAAGAAGAGCTCACCAGAGAGATCCTGCTGGGCGCTCTGCAGTAGCTGCTGCAGCTGGAGTGCCAGCTGGAAGCTGCCAGCCTGCACAAGCTGGCTCTGCTGCTGCTGCTGCTGTTGCTGCTGCAGCTGCTGCGCCAGAAGCAGGCTCTGCAGGTGCGCAGCGTCTCCCTGGCCCTGCATGCAATATGGGCCGTAAGAAACGCTGGTCGAATGAAGTGCACCTCCCAGCCTGCAGCTTCAAGCCTCATTCACTCTGAGGTTGGGGAACAATTGCCGGTGATCAAATGTGCTTGCTAAATGTGCAAGACAGGGCCTGCGAGAGCACCCTGATTGCCTTGCAAATGCGCTGTTGAGCAAAACACAGCCAAGGACAAATTACTCAACCCTGTGCTTGGGAAGTGCAATTAACTTGCCTTGCTCTGCCTTGATGTCTGCATCTCCCCTCTTTGAAACACGTCAGGGGCAAGGATGATGCGCACCTGCTGGATGGGCATGTGCAGGCCGGGGAACTGGACGACGGGCGGGCCGGCAGCGGCCTGCGCAGCCTTGGCGGCGGCCGCGGCGGGCTCCTCCTTGCGCGGCAGTAGCACGCGCACGTTCCACTGCACCTCCTCCGGCAGCTTGCTGACCGCGCCCATCACCAACAGCTGCTGCATAACCGCCTGTTAACCCGGCATGCAAGTCCCAGTCAGCCCACAATGTCGGTGCCGCTGCCAGCTGTCTCATGCACAATCTGACACAAAACCCGCCACGACAAACGCCTAGCTCCTCACAAGATGAACAGAAGAGCAACCGCACAACTTATGCTCTAAGCACAGAGCCAACTGAGCCAAAATGATGCGAGGATGTCGATCTGCAGACTCTACAGCGCAGGAGCGCACGAGGAATACTACTGCAGACGCTACATGGGGGACAGGATGTGACAGATATGATGGAATATGGGAGTGAAGCAGCACCTGCAGCTGGCGGATGTACGAGACGCAGGCCATGAGGAAGTTGGCCTTGTCCATCTTCTCGGTCGTCGGCAGCAGCTCGCGCAGCGCCTTGAACCCGTCATTTATGCGGTCGCGGCGGCGCTGCTCCGTCTCGATATGCCGCAGCGTCGAGCGCGCTGCCCCCGATTCCGTGCGCGCCATTTTTGCCGGCAGGCCCGCGGCCTCGTCGCCGGCGGCCGCCTCCTCCTCGAGCATGGGCCGGTGCACGTCCGTCTCCATGTCCCTGCGCAGGTGTGGCAGTCAGGTGAGCAGGAGAACGGCGTTCCAAATGGAACTTACGCAGGTGGATGAATTGTCGCATTGTGGGGAGAAACATGCGCTGCAACGCATGCGCTTGCAGTGATGAGCATGGCTCTGGTGAGAGTAAGAGCTTAAGATGACCGGACAGGCAGCAGTAAACAGCCCCTTGCTGTGCGGGCAGCATACCCAGGGGGTCTGCAGATGTCAGCGAAACACTCAAGCAAGGGCTAGATGTATACGCCTGATTATGTGAGCATGTTTGATGGTTCAGAAAACGTGTGCATCGTTGCTAAGGAGCCCTGCATGCATGGCCCTTTGAGCAGGGACATCTCCATGAGAACAAAGATCTCCCCAACACAGCTCGTTTCCCTAGAGCCGGTCGAGCTGTCAACTCCTCTGTGATGTTCGGGAAAGACCAAAAATACGCACAAAGGTGCCCCGGGCAAGCAGACAGAGGACGCCTGCTCTTCACGTGCGTGGCCCTTCGCCCACCACCCTTCACGTGCTGGAAACTCTTGCAGAAACACTGTCAACGGCTCCAACCCAACCGCGAAACGCACCTAAGAGACTGAGCGGCTTCTGCTAGCCCAGCTACGCCAGACATCGCGTCCCGATGCGGTTCCGCAGTCCGTGAGCTCGGAGAGGCTCCTGTGGAGGACCTGAGGTCGCCTCGTGCTGGTGCGGGGTCGCTCACGGGCTGTCGCGGGAGCCGTTGGGCTACTGCGGCACGATGTCGGAATCACGCCCGCACTTACTCCTAACACGGCGAACGACAACAACAGCAGCCACAACAAAGGCCCTGACACACTGGAGCTGCGATGCTGTTCACCTGTCCCTTCTTGATGATGATCAAAGCCTGCATATCTGGACCAGCACACTCTTCAAATCAAGCTCTCGAGATCAAGGTCGCCGGATGTGAAGCAAATGCACAGCATGCAGTCAGGATGCGTAAACCACCTTGTCTGAAAGCCTTGAGGAAGGGTTTTGGGTTTGTAACGAGCTCGAGGGAGTAAAACAAGGGAAAGCCACTCAGTCATCTGCGGTGATGCATCATTCTGATCGAGCCTAGTCTGAAGAAGTCGCGATGCGTCGGTTTGCATCTTGAGGAGTAAAGTGGCGTGAGGCTATCTCTTGCAGCATTGACACGATGCGAGGCACCATGGGCTTGAGTGCCTGCCTCGTGCTGCTGGCCATGCTGCCGTCCGCGCTGTGCTTGGGCAACGAACTAGCGCTCACACCGACTATGGGTTTCAACACCTGGAATGCATTTGGCAGCGATATTAGCGAGCAGCTTATATTACAGACAGCAGCCTTCATGAGGAATATGAGTCTCGTTCAGCTGGGTTACGACCTCATCGTGCTCGACGGTATGTTCGCACCCTGATCTTGCTGCTCAACGGCATTCTTCCCGCCGACACAAACCTGACCTGCATCTACTGTGTAATTCTGTACCAGCCTCCTGTTACTTAGATTTCCTTCGTGATCATCCCTTCACCCCGTCGCAAGTAAAACAGGCAGTCTGAGAGAGTCGTTTGCTTGGGCTGGGCAGATGGCTGGTCCACCAAGGAGCGTGGAATAGATGGAAAATTGCAGCCAGACCCCAAGAAGTTTCCTTCTGGCCTGAAGGACCTCTCAAACCGCCTGGCTGGGATGGGTGAGACAGCACTGCTTACCTGAACCCATGTCCCTGCGACAGTGCACACAGCAGCAGTCCTTTCGTCCCCCACCAATGCCATGTTACTTTGCATCTTTTTATTCAGGAGGGATCAAAGTAGCAGCACTGGACTTTGATGATACCACAGGGATTTATTTCCTGGGCTGCATGTGTGAGCAGAGCGGTCTGGCCTGCAGGAATCAAGCTGGGGTTGTTTGGGGATGCTGGCACGAGGACTTGCGGTGGAGCAGCTGCCAGCTATGGCCAGGAGAAGCTGGACGCTGCCACTTTTGCCAGCTGGGGCATCTCATACCTCAAATATGACAACTGCTACGCGCCGAAGAAGGACAAGTGAGTGGCCTCCCCGCTGCCAGCCCCTCACACGAGCCTGTGTTTCAGTCATTCAAGACGCTCGGCAGTCATATTGTGGGAATAAAAGCACCCTACTTTATTCGCAGTCTACCAGATCAATCTGCTGTCACCGTGCAGAGATCTCTCCTAGAGAGCGAATTTGCAAGGGGGCGCTGCATGCATTGTCCGACAGAGTGAGTGCTCATGCTGGCTGGCCTGCATGCGCGCAGGGAGAGCGTGAGAGGGAGGTTTGCTGTGATGAGGGACGCCCTCAACGCGACTGGGCACCCCATCACCTACGCAATCGATGACTGGGGCGTGACAAACACCTGGACCTACGGCACCACGGTACTGTCTCAGCCTCGCCTTACTTATTCACCCTTCCATATCTGCTTGGACAGAGCATCTGGGCTGTGATGCACAACCTTGATGACATCATTTTCTGTGCATGCCTTGGACTCAGCTCCTTGCATGCACACTTCAAGCCAGCACAAGCCATTGTGGTCAGTGTATCTTAGTATGCTATCGGTTTTGCTGGGGCTCTGACTGCACATGTGCGGCCCAGTTGCATGTGCCTATCATGCTGCAGAAGGTGCTGCGATTGTGCTCCAACTTGCCATTGTTTGGTCATTATCAAGCTGATAAGTGCCGGGCAGCGTGCCATCATGTGACGCGGCATGTGCCGGCAGGTGGCGAACTCGTGGCGCACGACCGCTGGGCTGACAGACCAGCTGCAGGCGACATGGGAGGGTATCCTGCGCGTGCTCGACAACAGCGCCGGCCTCGGCCGCTTCGCCGCCCCCGGTGGCTGGAACAACCTGGACCTGCTGGCGGTGAGTCATCTTGGCCCCTCACTGCACCTCCAGCAGTGCTGTTAGATCACTTCAAATTTAAAAGCAGTCTATCATGTCAACATCTACCTGGCATTTTCATTGTGGGTAAGTGCATGAGCACACTGACAAGAGTGTAGGCAACTCTATAGATTGTCAAACACACCCCTTGTCAGTTTGCTCGTACCTCTTTCATGCAATGAAAGGAGGAACCTCAAATGGTCACTGAAGAGCGAGCGCCAGGTGTGATGTGGCTGCCTGAAACTTCAGGTCGGAGAGCCGGTGAGTGAGGACCTCACAGTGGAGGAGATGCAGTCCCACTTCGCCCTGTGGGCCATCGTAAAGTCACCCCTCTTCATCAGCGCTGACCTCAGGTCAGTCTTTGCCCAATTGCGCCCTAGCACAGGCACAGATTCCAAACCTCTGAGATGGACTTTCAGCAGTCCAGCGCTGGCAGAATGATGAGTGGAGAAGAGTGAGGGCTGAGCAAAGTTGCATGACACTGCAGGCAAATCACAAAGACTGCGCTGGACATCCTGAAGTCTGACGAGCTCATAGCGGTCAACCAGGACCCCCTGGGCGTCGCAGGAGACCTCATCTGGAAGCAGGGCGCCAATGAGGTGATGCCCCTCATAGCCAGACATTATCAAGACACCCTGTCCTTGTACCCAACAGCCCTTTGTCGATATGAGCGAAGGTTGGGTGCGGAGGCGCGCAGGCACATTTTCACTGAATCATCGCGCACCAACCAGCCCAGCACTTCCAGTTTTTAAGAGCACTGTGCTGCATGGTGACTGATGCTGTCTGTAAAGACAACGATGCAATGTTGTCACAATCATAAGGGGTTCTGTTTACATGCTTTTCCTGCCAACAGGCAAGGTGCATCCCCCAAACAAGCTGCGCTGAATGCTGCCATAGTCCTACCATTTCTTGATGCAGTATGTGAGTCAATATTGAAGGGATTTGGGTCTGCACAGATTTGGGGCGCGGGACTAAGCGGTGGTGCGCGCGCGGTGGCGTTGCTGAACCGCCATTTTGATGAGGACCCGCAGTTTGACAACTCCTCCATCACCCTCCACTGGCACCACCTGGGCTGGGAGGGTGACATGGCGGTGAGTCACCCTCATAATATCCTTGTCCTCCACTACACCTAGTTTCACCACGTGCACGCCCTCTTGTCACATCTCAGGGCACATTCCAAAACACACTGGCGGATTTTGCGGAACAACAGTTGGTATTGCATGCTGAAGATGCTTTCTCTCTTGGAAGGGGCTCAATTCCTCTGCTGCAGGCATGCGCGTAGTGCATGCTGAGATGTGCAGCGATGCTTTGTGTAATTTTGGTGGATTGTGGGATGCGCGCAGGTGACTGTGAGGGACCTGTACGCCAAGAAAGACCTGGGAGTTTTCACCCACAACTTCACGGCTGTCATCCCCTACCACGGAGTGCTCGCCCTCAAGCTCACACCCAGCAAGTGCGCACCTTACTCTAATAGCAACCTTTGCTGTAAATTAGATTTGCAGAGAAGTTTCATCTTGTACACCCACACAGACGCCTTGCATACCAAAGCTAAGAATGAGAGAAGGGATGGACTGCACACACTGCAAGTCCTCCAGAGCTCACATCTGCCATGTCAGTCTTGCTGTGCCGTGAGCTCCTCATGCATGACTAGGAGTTGGCAGGTGCCGGACTGCACATTCTCTTGGTTCTCACTGCTCCAGTGCCTGGAGTTTTGTGTGCATATTTAGGAATCAGCAGGTACAGGACTGCATGCTGTGCTGGGTATGATTGCTCCTGCATGCAAGTGTGGGTGTGTGCTGATTCGGTGCCTGGCTGCAGGTATGTGAACAGCTTTGACCAGTGGCGGCCGTGGGACTGCGGCATCGAGACCGACGACGGCGCCCACGGCGTGTGGGCATGCTTCAGTGAGCGCCCTGTCCAGATCATCTTGCAGTTTCATCACATTCACAGTGCTTGTCCGACTGCAGATGCACCTTGCCTCTTGGCGTGAACAGTTTGTAGCAAGGATTATGACAATATCAGTGCATCGTGTTGAACCCAATGGCTGCAGCTTTGATCTCCTGCCAAGAAACTGTCGTCCCAAGCCCTGTATATTTTGCGGGAGACCTGGTGGGACAGCCTTGTGAAGCCTGGCAAGCTAGAGCTGCGGTCCCTCTATTCTTCCCTATTCTTGCGGTCCCTCTTCTCTGCTCTCATTTGCCAGCATGCCGCTTGTATGTATATCTTCGCTGAACATTGCTCCTCTTTGCTGCAGGCCACACAGCGCTGGACAAGCCCATGCTGTATGGGACTCTGCCAATCACCAAGACGGTGGCGGCAGCGCTCGGAGCGGTCATTGCAGTCCTGGCTGTGGCCATCGTAGGCCTTGCAGTCGGCTGGAGGCTCTCCGTCACGCGCAACAGGAAAAGCTACAAGAAGTGGAATGAGGAGGTGCGCCTCCCCCTCTATGATTGCAGCACAGCGAGTCAAGATCCGCACTCACTAGATCTGAGAGTCTCAGGATGCGCACATTGTGATAGGACTGGCATTGCAAGTTTGTGTGCTGTTGTACTTTCAGCATCTTAGATGCTGAAGAGGTGAAGTGAAGGATTGTTCTTGAGAGGGAGGTGAGACTGAATGTGGTGTTGTGTGTTTGTGCAGACTGCAGCAGCAGCTTCATCGTGAGGCAGTGCTGCAATGAAGCAGGCGAAAGAGCAGAGTGCAGCCAAATGAGGACGCCGGGCCTAAGCAGGGGCACATGTGCAGTGCACTGCTGTAGTGCCACGAGTGATTCCAATCTGTGGCAACAGTACTGCATGTCAGGTATTTGCTTTTCGCATGCACACCATGTATGTGACATTTGAAGGGCGTCAATTTGTTTGCTGTCATTGTTTGGATTTCAATGTTTACAACTTCCAAGGAAAGTCCTGGGGCTGTCTAGAATAAACGAGTGCAGCCACAAGAATCGAAAGAGGCTGCTGTCACTCCATTGGACGAGGCTATGGTAGGATCAGCTGCGTCAGTCATTGGGACAGAGCTCTTTGCAATGCATGAAATTGTCTTGCCCAGATCCATTGCAAAGGGTGTAGGATTGCAGTATTAATCCGCCTCGCTTTGTACACTGTAATTGTGCTAATACCTGAAGCATCTCAGTGTCCGAAACAGTGTGGCCCCTGTCATGGCAATCTCTTCCCCTCTGGCCGCCCAAAACCTGTCTGCCTTGGCTGGCTCTGCTCTGGCTGGATGTCCTTCTCCTGCCATTCAGCAATGATATCCCTCAAGCCAGGGACGGATGTAGATTGAAGCAAGACCAGTATCAAGGTGCAGGTCCCCGCTACATGTGCGTATGACTTTCAACTGCTGCTAGCTGCGTAAGTGATCAGGACATGGTAGTGACAGGTGGTTGATGAGGGCTCACGGGGCCAGAAAGGGGAGGTGTCTGTGTGTTGCTTCTGGAGGTGCGCCAGGTGTGTGCACGAGGTGCTACATCCTTTGCTGCAGGTTCGTGAAAGCAGCTAGGAGGCTCTTTCCCCTGCAGCTGTGCCCACCGCTCCTCTTCACCTCCTGCTGCATCAATTCTAGCGTTGCATCTTGTCTAGTTGAATCGAGACACCCTCGATGGGTGCACGCGCAATCCTGATACTGTCTTCGCTACGAGGCAGCGTACAAGCAAGCTCGCACCATAGCATAGGAGTCCAGCTCCTTGCATGCCAGCCACATCGATCAAGAATGTCATCGTTTGGAAATTAAGGATATCCCGAAGAACTGGGGCGAACTAGCTGCTTTAAAGCTTGCAAGTCGGACGCCCTTCGATTTCTACTAACAGGACAAGCACAGGTATCGATCATGAAGGGACCTAACCCAATATGTCTGTCGATTCACATCCAGCAAGTCGATCACTCCACCGAGATCATCAGTTTGACTGGTCAAAACCCTACAGGAAGCTAACGAAAGCCCTGCAAGCTCAGCCACAACTGCGAGACTGCGATTTCGTTGCCATACCCGGAAGCAGCACACCCCTGATGCTGCTTAAGAATAGCAAAACATGACGTCCACTCTGTTACAGGCAGGTAGTCGAGCGAGGTGCTCGGACTCCGTTTGCAGGTCAACATTTAGATCGGCCAATCGACACTCACCAAGCTTACAGATCCCTAGCACAAGTCTCCTGAAATTCAACAAGAGTCAGAAAGCTACAGGATCAAGCAGATCTGCGCATAGGATGGTCGTCAACGCGACCTCAGTGACAACAGCCCCCCCAGGTATTGCTCCATGTTGGCCCTAGCTGGATCATCGTTTCTTGGCACATCACTGGCAATTGCTGACATTATAAAGCTCATATTTATACATTCCGCCAGTCAAGTACCTGTTCATGCACAGCCATGGTGATCGAGAAACTCTCACGTGTGCATTGAGCAGTGAAGAAGGCTACTGAGGATACCAAGCGTGCTCTCCTGGGGAAGGTGGACTGCTTCATCTTCGACTGTGACGGTATGTCGTGCTGCACATGACTCCCTTCCTTATCTTGTTCAAGGGCATGCGCGTGTCCTGCGCAAAGTTTTTCCTGGTCACCACTGCAGAATGACACTTTCTCCGCTGCATTCTGCAGGCGTGATCTGGAGGGGGGACTCTGTCATTGACGGCGTCCCTGAAACGCTCGATGCTCTGAGAAAACTGGTGCGAACCTCTTCTGCACCCTTCTCCCCTCCCATTTTGTCACACCCCTCAAGCACTTGGCCTGAGCTGTTCATTATGCAATGTCCTTCGCGAATATTACATGCGTTTAGTGATTGAAGGTAGTAAAGCTGCTGCTTGAGGACGCCTGCCAATGACAGGGGAAGAAGCTGGTGTTTGTGACCAACAATTCCACCAAGTCGCGCAAGGGATACCTGGGCAAGTTCACGAGCCTGGGCCTCAATGTAAACGCGGAGGAGATATACTCCTCCTCATACGCGGCTGCTGCCTACCTGGAGTCCATCAACTTCCCCCAGGACAAAAAGGTCGACCTCCCTCCTCTCGTGGCCAGCCAGATCCTAGCAACCTCAGACTTTCGAGCTTCTGACCGCCCCATGCACAGCATACTCTCATGTCACTCTGCCAGCAACCGGCCAATAATACTAGCTGATCCACACTCTGGCAATAGAGTATCATTACCCAGCTCTGCACTGTGGCGACCAAGCAGCAACATGCAGCTTCAAACTGTGGCAAAAAGGACAACTATCCGGCTCTGCAATGTGGCAATAAAGCATCACCACGCACCTCAGCACTGTGGCAATATAGCGTCACTACCCAGCTCTTTACTGTGGTTGCCAGTCTTGCATGCACTCTCTCTACCCCACCTGCTGATGATCCTGTAGGCCAGTGAGAGAAACTGACCTTTGAAAATGTTTGAAACCGAGGTTCATGGATGTGCAGGTGTACATAGTGGGCGAGGTGGGCATTCAGGAGGAGCTGGACCTGAAGGGCATCCGCTACTGCGGCGGGCCCGACGACGCCGACAAGAAGATTGATCTCAAGCCCGGCTACGCGCTGCCCCACGATGAGGATGTGCGCCGCTGCACCTCCCTTGTATGAGAGCTTGCATGAACAACTTATCATATCTGCGCGTTTCCCATCGTAGCCACAGGGCGAGGAGATGAGGACTGAAGGGCTCTCTTGCTCCTAACATGATCACGCTCAGAGAACACCAGAGCTGCCAGAACAGGCTGAATCGTCCGAGTCTCTACGCATGACAAATTTTTTCCGGCAGTGGCGCATCCGAGCTCAATGTGGGTTCGATCAGATGTGTAACAACAGTTATGACATTCTCACCCCCCAAAAAAGGGTTTTTTGAAAGTGGGTGTGCGCGCGCAGGTGGGTGCGGTGGTGGTGGGCTTTGACCGGCACCTGAACTACTACAAGATCCAGTACGCGACGCTGTGCATCAGCGAGAACCCGGGCTGCCACTTCATCGCAACTAATCTGGACGCGCGCACGCACCTCACCGACGCCCAGGAGTGGGCCGGCAATGGGGCCATGGTCGGCGCCATCAAAGGTGCTCATAATCCCTGTGGAAGATTCCCTCGAGTTGTCTAGCCCATGCGCAGCTGGCCAGCCCACGAGGCAAAATCAGATGTCGTGTGTGATAGATGCCATGTGTCTCTTTGCAATGACTCCTTGATACCGATTTCTTGAGTACCCGATGTGGCCACTAGCTTGACCAAGCGCAAGCCGACGGTGTTGGGCCCTCTGAGCAGCTGCGTCTGCTAGCTACTTAGGTCACAGTGAAAGCAGCCTGTCTGCATACGCACCTTGCCTCTTGGCAGAAAAAGCGTGTAAAAGGACTCACGATAGACCCAATGCCGGCGCAGGGTCGACCAAGCGCGAGCCGACGGTGGTGGGCAAGCCGGCGGAGTTCATGCTGGCCAACATCGCGACCACCTTTGGGCTGAAGCGCAGCCAGATCTGCATGGTCGGCGACCGCCTGGACACCGACATCCTGTTTGGGCAGCAGGGCGGCCTCTCCACCATGCTCGTGCTCTCAGGTGGGCCCCTGGGCCATCTCTAACTACATTATAACATGCGATTGCATGCATGCACGCATGCATGCAGCAATAGTGATGTGAATGCAGGCATGCACACAGCAAAAGTGATGTTGCTTTGCACGGCAGTGGAATTCGCGGGCAGCCGAAGATGACATTTGATGACATGCCATGGGGATGTCTGATGATTTAGACACCTACTTGTGAAGAATTAGGGGACAGCAGAATAGGGAAGCTTCGGAGCAGAGCGTCCCAGCACTGTGCTTTGCGGGTGACAATTGGCGTGACTGGGGATGAGCATGTCTGAATTTTGGTGAGCCTGTGCAGGTGTCACATCGGAGCAGGCTCTGCTGTCTCCAGAGAACACCATCCACCCAGACTGCTACACAGATCAGCTGTCAGACCTCCTAGAGGCGGCCCAGAGCGCAGCGTAGCTTGCAGGATAAGTCTCGAGATCACTGATATTGTCTCCCTGTACCGTGAACCTGTGGTACAAGAGAAGGGACATAGTTGCCTCACGCTTAAAGTTCTGTGAGTATTATGTCAGACCACATTCATCAGTTCATTTGGGCTTAAAGTCTGTTGCAGGCCTCTGTTGTTTCACAACAAAGCAGGTCTGCTTCTAGATCTGCCCGAGGGAGTTTTCTTTAACAGCAAATTCCGCCCCTTAATGACAGACAGGCATGTTATGAAGGCTTCAGCCTGCAGGTGTGTGTGAGGTGTTGGGATTTAGTAATACAGAGGCTCTGTGGTGCACATTGCCAAAGTGAGGTGAAGAGCGTACTGCTTTTCGGGTCTCCTGACCAAGACAAAGCAATTGGATATGTCCAAGTCACAGTGAGTTGTTAGCGTTTGAGAAAAGCCTCCTTGGGATGAGGTCCATAGACCTCTATAAAGATCTAGAGATAGTCTGCAGGACTGATCAGATCATGAGAGATAGCTGACTCCATCAATACAGCTTGTAAGTTACAGGGAATTTAAGTCATCGCACTTCATATCACATTCTGACATGCATGGTCTCATTCAAATTTCTTGGACTGAAACATCTGTCTTGAGACTCATGACTCTTGACAGGTAGATCTACGTAGATACTAATCTTGCAGACACCCATGAGTGCATAAGCCCACTTCAACATGTATTATGGATAGTCTTGAGCAGTCCCGTCGCATGCAGGCAGTGGCCAAATCTTCCTTGACCTTCCATGACTACTCCTCTGCATTCTCCATCTGAGTCGGCACCCCAGTGGTGTAGGAACACCCCTGAAACATGCATCTGGGCAGCCTGGTATGACTGATAAGATGTCCATAGGCAGCAGCAGCCTAGAACAAGTAGACAATGCCGTCCATGATGCGGGTCTTCTGGTCCTGCGCGACGCACTCGGAGATCCACATGAGGTTGCGAATCTCCTGCTCGCGAAGCCGCATGTAGGAGTAGAAGACGCCGTAGTGGAACTGCTGCTCAAATGTGTCCGTCAGCCGGCGAACCTCCTCCTCGTACAGTACCTGGCACCACCCAGAAACCCATCAGCATGTGTTTGTGTTGCACATTGGGGGTTGCCGAAGTCTGCAAGCCTGCAACCCGCCTGGGTTTCTTGATCAAGGCTCCCCAAGTGTCTGCAGCTAGGGCTGTACAGTCGGCAAACATGCTGAGTGGTACTGGTGTGCACCAACGTGGGCGCATCGCACCGCACATGCAGCACAACAACTTTAATTTCACATCAGCGCCTGCGCCAGCCAAGGAAACGTTCCATGGACCGACCAGCGTTCTCCAGCGCAAGAGAGAATCCAGCGCGCACCTTGTCGAGCATCTGGGATTCGCCGTAGCCGAGCTTGTTGAAGAGGGCCTGGTAAGGGGGGCACTTCTCCATGGCATTGCGGATCTGGTCGAAATCTTCCGCGCCCGCCAGCTCGTGGTGGCCGTGCGGGTAGAGCAGCCCAAAGTTGCTGTACAGCTTGCGCCGGTCATCGCGCGTCAGCTCCGTCCCAATGCTGTTCAGCGTTATATTCAGCGCCCGCCGGTCCGCCTGCAACACAAAACCCGATTCTCAAGCGTTTGTTATTTGATAATATCTATATTAGTTGTGGTGTGGAAGATACTAGGGTAAAAATCTGATGTACTGATGTACAGTATAAGGAATTGGCCGTTCTGTAGCACACGTCATGCATCTTGATCCAGCAGCTGGGATGCTTCTCTCCTTGTGAATTCCTTCCAATTAGTCTGGGATGGTGCATTGCAAAAAGGCTGCGCAGGAACGATTTACCCGAGTCTGCAAGCCGTGCTCGAGGTACTGCGATGGGAGGTCTGCCCATGACAACGGTTCAAGGCTATGCAGCAAGACGAGCACAACATGCAGACCAAAGAAGTTGATCACTGCGCGCTGAAAATGGGCAAAGCTTGTCAAAAGACTGTTCCGTAGAGGCTGCGCGGACCTCGAAGGAGAGCAGGCTGCGCATGACCTCGGCGGTGGTCCCGCCAAGCTTGTTGCAGAACGCAGCAAAATCGTCCAGGTAGGCCTTGTACAGCGTGTTGCGCATGATCTCTATGTTCATCTCGTCCAGATCCTCTGCGCAGCGCCATGCATGAAAAGCTCAGCCCCGCATCTCATGAGTAATTTCCATCCCCAATTTGCAAAGACACTCAACTGCAAGCGTGCACTTTGCCACATTCACATCTCTGCGCTACAGCTGTGGTTCAGTGTTGCTGCAAAATTGAAATCAGGGGATAGCTGCAGTGCTGACCATGAGTGTGGCAATGAGAAAGGCCAGCAAGGAGGGTTATGATGCTCTGGCATGTGGAGACAAGGCAAGAGCCAAAGTCCGGGGGGTGGGCCACACCTGCAGAGAGGGACTCTGAGAAGTATGGGGCGAGGGGAGTGTCGACGAGGACCAGGCGGTAGAGCTCGCGCATGTTGGAGGCCACTGCCAGCGTGGCGATGGAATCAAACATGCCCAGCGGGTGGCACTTGTCCAACAGCTCCTGCGCAGCAGCAATGCCAGCTCAACACCACGCACGCTGACTAGCGCTGACTTTTTGCACAGTACGGAGCGGGCGTTGGCACATCCTGACGATGCAGCATGAGGACATGGTTGCTTGCTTGCCTTCAATGGACATTAAAGCTCAAATCCTCAGCAATCGTCACTTGCATGCTGAAGACATTCATCCCCTTGTACATTCGATTGCTTCTGGGCAACCTTCCCTTAGCAATGGGGAGCGATCTGTGTGCTATTATACCAAAGAAAACAGGTGATGCAGGGGTGCAATGGGAACGCACATGCACATCGCGCTCGTGCAGAGTTCCGGTGACAATCAGCACAACGTTGTCAATCATGTGGCCATAGGTGCAATAGTCCAAGAACTGGCCCAGGGGCTCGTCCGCCTGATACACACACAGCGCGACAGGCGTCTGAACTTCGCTACATTGCGCTTCGCTATATGCACATCCTGCTGATTACTCCAGGGACTCCATAGGTAGAGTTGGCGATGAAAATGCAGGACATTCCTATCAATTCTCGCGCCCCAAACATGGACTTACAACAGCATCGAAGTGCTCTTTTGGCTGAAGCGAAGGGCAAGGGCAGGAATGCAATGTAGGAGCATGTGTCCGCTGCATGCTTTCACATGTGGTAGGGAAGAAGGCGCACGTTTGTCCGCATCTTGTTCCAGTCATCCACAAGTTTCTCTGTGCAGCGGTCCACAATTGTGGTGGTGTGCAGGGGTGATGGCTCGTTCGCGAGGTATGGGCCATAATCCGTGCTCGTCTGCACATCATCATCATAGATCTCAATCCTTGCCTTTACCTGTGAAACCTTGGGAAGCCATCCTCTCAGTTGGACAGGCTGTTGCATTTCAAGTCCTCAATATGGATCAGCAAAAAGAGACTTGCTTACCAGATTCAGTTTAATATCCTCCAAAGTCTCGCATTGGCACAGATTATTGTAGTCTGGACTTGTGAGGAGCCCTGACCTGTGCCCTCGCACCACGGCATCTGCAGGCAACACACTTTCCAATCAAGGTGCACAAGAATTCAACGGATCTTGTACGCTTGCGTTCTTCTGAATAATATGCTCTGATAGCCAGAGCAAAAGGGAATAGACATATGGGCGTCCAGATGTTGTAGCCCTAACAAGTCCAGGCCACAGTAGCGGATGGTCATGCTCACCTACATACCCATCCTTGATATTGAACCAAAGGGATTCAAGGCCGTACATGCCGACAGCTCTGATCAATGAAGCATCAAGGCTTGCGTCAAGGAATAGGTTGTCTCAATAGGTTTACTTCACAGTGATTTCAAGATTTGTATGATCTGTGGGGACTTTGACCAGTAGATCTGGATTGAAAAGGTCAAAATGCTCCACTGCTCTTCTTGAATGCAAGAGGTTGCTCGAGCTCGACAGAAAAGCTGGTCGCTTTCAGTGATGTCAGGAAAGGACTGAAGAGGAGTCCTCTTCGAATGCTGAACTTGCGAAAGACGTCGGGTAGGGAACCACTCCAATCGAGTGAGGATCTAGTGGTGATTGAGGGCCAGACTACTGTCTCCTATGCACAGAACGAGGGCAAGAGAGCAAGTCTCAGCAGGAACGCCTCAGGAGCGCGCGCGGGACCTTCACGAGAGTGTGGAGCAACTACATGAATGCAGAGCATCATGCTGTAATAGTGCCATTCATTGCGACCCTCGGCATATTTTTCAAGGAACACGATGGGTGGTGGCAATGTTCACGTCGTGGAGACCGAGCTGGAGTGGAACCAGAAGCTGAAAGAGGCTGGGAGCAAGCCGGTGAGCAAGATGTGTCAAGTACCCCATTCATCGTTGCACCTACGGAACCTCAAGAACTCATCTATTAAAGTTTCAATCTTCCAGCATGTGTATGGAAGAATAAGCTTGGCAAACCGGTGTTTGTCAGTGCTGTTGACTTCCCGGATTGACACGAGTTTTTGTTGTTCCAACTATAAGTGTGACTCTCGACGCTTTTTCGATGGATGCAGGTTATCGTGGACTTCACTGCCACATGGTGCGGCCCCTGCAGAATTATCGCGCCTGTTTTTGAGCAGCTCAGCACAAAGTATCCATCAGTCGTCTTCCTGAAGGTGGATGTCGACAAGAACGAGGTGACAGCCAGATTCTACATCCCAACCTCAGAGTTATGTCAATCTGAATTTTTGTCATTGCATTCCAGGGCCCGAGAGGTCCCAGAATGCACTCATTTTTATGTACATGAAATACAGCTGCGGATGGCGGAAGCTGTGGGCTGGCAAAAATATGTTGTGTGTGGAAGGAGAACCACCTTTACTGCTTTGCATTGAAGTCATTGTGATCTGCTCGCAGGCTGTAGCTGCAGCATGCGGAATCAGCGCTATGCCCACCTTCCAGGTAGGACGCCAAATCCATCAGGAGGCTGCATCAGCCGTGCAAGGTTAAATGGATTTGACAGGAAGGATGTAAATGTATTTGTAACTTTGTTTTTACCATGTCCCTACATTTTGCCTGACCTTACAAATGCTCCAACATTTATATGCCAGCGCAGAGATTCGGGATTTAAAAGCAGCACCCAAGTAACGCTGGTGTCTTTTGTTCCCTTCAGGTGTTCAAGGACGGCAAGAAGATCCATGAGATGGTTGGAGCTTCAGCGGACAACCTTGAACAGCTTGTTGAGCAGTTGTCAAAGAGCTAGACTGGCACGGATTGCCCCAGCAACCGCCCAAGTTGGTGGTGTTGACATCAGTAGGAGTAAAGTAGTTCATTTCTAGATGTACCTTCGCAACTGTTGAGCTGTCATTGTTTTCTGGCTGCTGATGCATTAGGTTGTGCATGGCCTTCCCTGTTTGCTGCACGTCAGGGCATGCTCCCTGCAACCTTTGCTTACAAAGCCTCGAGTGTCTCTCTGCTCATAGGCATCCAGATCCATCCATTCTTTGAGTTGCGCCGTCTCTTGCTTCGGTTGGGAGCATCACAAATTATGATGCTCTTGGTTGTAGGAGATAAAATAACGTTGTTAAGAGTATGTGCCGGTGACGATCGCAATGTGCAGCTTTGAAAGGAGCTCCCTCTTGAGAAAGGATGTCAATCATCTACTTTGTTGCAACTCACATCGCATGCGCAGCATTCTTTGATCATTCACTGGGTAGAAGTGGCAGCGTGCTGCTCAGCAAAGGAACAGTCCTTGATCCTGGCCGTCACATGCCCGGGGATGAGACGTTCCCACGCTCTCCAGCTTGGATATTACAATTTTCTGATGTGGTCAAACATGTCCGACTGTCATTCTTAATTGCTTGCCACTCGAGAGCTCTGCTGCCAAAGTGCAAGTGCGCTTCTCAAAACTCAAGAGCCGTGGCACACTTCAAATTATAACATGATGTTATGGCCAACCCCCGAAAACTGAGTTCATCATAAAAACCCTCAGAACCAGCTCATCAGGAGGCCGCCACAACCATCAGGCCTGGGCCACAAGGCCTAGATCACAAAGACAAAACAAAAGACTTCCCATCTCTTGTGCAAAGCCTTTTAACAACGGTCGAGCGCTCCTCTCAAAGATTTGCAGGACTGTTATTTTACGCTCGAGCTCCAAGTCAATAGCACTCAACAAATTTGGACGATGGAGAAATCAGACGATGGGCAAAAAAAAGTGCTGGAGATTGCAAGCTATGGCACACTCGATTTTGACAACTCGGCAAATAAGACTTCTTGCAGGTCCGTGAAAGCTGCAACACGTGAAGAAGTGGCTGCAGCGCTCGCAGAGTTTTGCCACCCCTTCTCACAGACCACGCTAGGGTGCAGGGGATGGTGCAATTGGCATCATGAGCCCGCGCAAGCTGTCTGAGACCATGGCGCATTGTGGACTGAGTTCTACTTGGCGCTTGTCAGCTCGGTCTCTGCATGCTTGCCGTTGGTGGCGTGCGCATCACCATTCAGGGGCGCAGCTGCACATAGACACACGACCCACTACAGCAATTAGACCTGATCATAGCACAGGATGCACACATTGATCCCACAAGACAACTTCTCTGTACAAACAAGCTACTCGTAATCTGCCATGATCTGCTTCTGCCATGATCTGCCCAGCTGAAGATTTAAGCAGCTTGCAGTGGCATTCAAGGAACTTGATCTTCCTCAACACGTGTATTCCTCTCCCAAACCCCACCCAGCTTCTGATTAAAAGTTTATGTACTGATGGCCAAAAGAAAAAGAAAAGGTGGCCGGGATGCGAACCTGGGACCTTAGCGTCTGGCGACGGGGGAGTTCCCGGGGCGGTGACTCCCTCTTTATTAGGCGCCAGAGCGGGCAGAGTGGCACCCTGCCTGCCTGGGCGCTTCTTGATGGCGCTCAGCAGAGTTCCCCTGGCCGCGCGCGCGCTCAGCACAATGATGATCTCCAACCAGTAGCCAAAGTAGGCAAACAGCCAGATCGCAGTGCCCGAGTCCTGCGCGCCAGGACAGCCCCCGTTTGAGTCCCAGACATACAACAAGTTGTTTTTGCTTGGTTTTGCTTCTTGCACCGGCCAATGAACATCTGCTTCTTGCACCGGCCAATGAACATCTGATGCCATGCATGCTTGCGACAGATGCATAGCAGCAGGTACTCCAGTCTCATGAGCACTCAATGCCTCTCCTAAATGCCGCTCACATCGCATCCTTCTAGTAGGACTTCACAGGTGAAGAGACTCGATTCTAGTTTACTGCCACAGGAAGGCAAAAGAGTGCTGAGAGGTGCAGGTGCTCTGAGATTGGAAAGGCAGCTCACAGTGTAGCCGAAGAGGGCGGAGACGAGGCCGAAGAACTTGTTGACGGTGACGTCCATGCTGCAGCAGCGGCTCCAGTCCCACAGCTGCCTGTTCTGCCACGGCCGCGCGCTGTTGGGGTAGCCGTAGTAACCGAACCAGCCCACAAACTGGAAGTATGTGAAGCCGCGCGCAGTCAGGCCTGTAGCGACCAAACAGTCCATCTTCAGTGACAGCAACAGTGAAAGCACCAGCGTGACCCAACAGCAAGGGTGATGGGCCGCCACATACAGCAAATTGAGGCAACGTCAGCCTCTCCAAAACCAGGGGGGGATCGTAAAACTTGCTCAAGACCAATATCACGACAGTGGCACATTCCAAGGGGCAACAAGCTGAGCTAAAACTTGTTGAAATAAGGTCCAAAGCTATGGCGAGCTGTGTGTCGCGCACCTGCTGCAATGAAGAGCAGCAGGACGCTCATGATGACCAGGAACCAGCCAATGTTACTGATGGATTTGCCCCTGCGCCACACAGCACACCAGAAAGTCCCGTCAGCATTTCTGCACTTTCTGCGCTGGAACATAAGCTTCTGTTCATCAGCCAAATTCCTGCAGCAGGCAGCCCTGCCTACCGCCACACCCACAGCTAGAGTCCAGCCTCGCGAATATCCTTGAGATTGCGGATGACAACCAGCAACCAGAGCTTGAGGGACAGGCATTGCATGTGAGATGACTGTAGGGCCTACAGTGTAGGCTCAGCCATCTATGGTCAGGCAGGGAACACACGTGTAGTAGAGGATAACTCCAACGATGACACCAAGGATGATGCCCACAATGCCGGCCAGGGGAATTGAGCGCGGATCGACGCCGGCAGTGACTCCACACAAGAACACCACAGACTCCAGCCCCTCTCGCAGCGTGTTGGAAAAGGCCATCAGGAAGATCTGCCACCAGCCCTGCGTCCTGCCTCCCTTCGTCTGCGCAGAGCAAAACACACCCCACTCAGGCAACCACCCCCTTGGTTTTGGTCCCCCGACTTGCGCGCAATATAGCCCCTTTTTTGCCTCTAGCCCATGTCCCGGGCCTCAGTGCGCTGCATGCAGTGCTGTGCCTCTGTCCTCCCTAACACCGTGCACAGCGTAACAGATGACAAGTTGCATTGTTGAGGAAGGTAATTTTGTGGCATTGTGGTGGGCTGTGAAGTAGGAAAAAACCTGTGCTTGGGAGGCGTTCTCCAGCTTTGCTCGCCACTTCTCCTCGTAGCCCTTGTACTTTAGCATCATCATGGCCAGTAGGGTGATGAGAGCAGAAGCGATGAGCATCAGGAAGGCCTCAAAGATTGACCTCCCTGAGCCCTTGAAGACCTGCTGCTGGGCCACGTAGAACAAACAGATGAAGATTATTCCGATCACGATCGCCAACCCAATGCCAGCGATCGCTCCCGCCCAGACTGCGTGCCACGAAACCTGTCAGGGTCCTTCGAAATGCCATTAGTACTGACTCATATATGGTATTGGAGTTGCAACAACTCTCCATGTCCAGCATGGGAGTCCCGTCCATCCAAGAATTAGATGCAACATTAGTGCAACAGCACGTATGCGATGTTGCCGGTAAACGTACCCCATTTCTTCAATTTGTGCAGCCCGAGCTTGGAGCACAGCTGCAGCATCACAGAGATGATGACCGCCGCCTCCAGCGTCTCTCTGAACAGTATGAACATCGCGGCAATGGAGAATATGTCGTTCATTGTGGCGTTTTGGAAGGATGCGGCTCTGACAAATCCTGAAACCTAAGTATCGACCGAGAACGGTGGGCAGGCACCGGCTACTGCTCGAGGAAGAGTCTCGTTCGGCACGAATTAGGACAGACAGCGACAGCACATTGTGGAGGACTATCAGCCCCGCGATCGCAAGTACAGGAGCCGCCAGTGTCCGCAAGGAGTACCTTGAGGATGGGGTGCAATGCCCATCTGAAAGTGTGCAAACCTCGTGCTACGGCCCTCGGTTCGGAGCACGCGGAGCACGACCGCAACGACCGCTTGTGACGTCAGGATATTTAGAACCCATCTGGTCCCTTTCAAGAGGAGACGTGTCTCTCTCTAATGCAATGGATTTGCCCAATGTGGAGCTTGCTGCCAAACATCTGGAGCTGTGTGGTTTAAGGGGGTGTCTTGAAGCAGATAATTATGTGCACACATTGCTGTGGAAACGTGAGCGCTCAGCATTTTTTTTGAGTAACACCGGTACCTGCAAAGCGCAACTCTAATTCAATGAGATGCTTAAGCTTGCTCAACTTGCCAAGTGGAGACGGTGTCAGGTCTCCACAAATCAGACCATTCCAAGCCAAACGTATTGGATCAATTATATTACAAGCTCAGTGGCCCTTAGGCACAACGGGACATGCACATTAGTGTCCCAGCCTTAAATCTTAATAAGATTATCTTATTATGCAGCGTAAGTCCGTCAACTCTGCATTTGCGTTCATAAAGCGTGTTAACGTCTCTTTAGCTAGCTCCGGCATCAGTCATCTCAGTCTGGTCAATCGCCCCCGCTACCTCCCTCTGAGTCAGAATTAGGGGCTCACGCTCTCACTCCTGAAAAAACACTCAGGAACACTTCCTGCAGTTCTCTGCAGCTGGGGTTCGAAAGTCAAAGTGCCTTTTCATCTGAACCCCATCTAAAGCCACGGCCACAGGCGTCAGTACAGACTTGGAGGCACATTCCCTTGAACACTGCCTTTTCCGTCATACATCTAGCGCAGCCAAAAGGATACACCCATGTGAGCCGTCATATTGGGATCAGGTCCACCCGCCTGTGGCGTTTCATGAAATCAATGGCAAAATCTCCCAAAGAAATAATCAGTCTACATCGTGGGGCTGCCTCTCAATGGGGCCAAACCCCATTCAAGCCGCGCATTTCGCCGGCCGGCAATGGTAGCTCGATGGGGAGGAAATTGTCCCGACAGTACAAATGCGCATGCAACGGCGAGCGCGTCAGGTGATGTGCAAGATAGCAGTAAACACAACCGGCACTCGCCATCTGACACATGCACACAAAAATCCTAGCTAATGATGCAGTGAACACCAGCTTGCTAGCAGCAACTGTTCACGCGAGCCACTGACCCTTTTTTTCGGTAAGGACAATGTGTTAAAGCGAGAGCCGCTGGATGAGCCCTTGAGCAGCGCAGCCCTCGACAGGCAAAATCTGGGATTCCTCACCAGTGCTTCAGTGGTAGCACTTGCAGGAGCCCTGCGCGGCTCAGCCCTGGACGGGCAGAGCTGCTAGCAATACAAAGCTGCTGCAGCTCAATGTCTGAGGCAGTAGCTCCACTGAAAATCCCTCAGAGCTATCACTCTCACAACATTTTCACGCCGTGCTTCAGTGGTAGCCGTTGGAACTGCCGGCCTCGGGATCAAATGCGGCGTCGACAAGTCTCGCCCGCGCCTCAGCCGGGTTGGCCGTCGCGCGCCGCCTCGCCTTGCGCCGTTTGAGCAGCACGATCGGCACCACTACCAACAATGCAAAGCCCACCAGCACCGCGAGTGTGATGCCCGCCTTTGCCCCGTTCGACAGGCCCTTGCTCACCAGCACGTACCTGCAATTTAAGCAGATTCATTATCAAAAATTGCTGAAATGCAAGGGCATGCTCCCAAATGTGCTTACAAATGCAGAGTGAGGGGGGCCCGGTGGTAACAGCATCCCAGTAATTCTCATCTTCAAAAATTCATCATGTCAGGAGCAGCACTTTGAAGGGAGATACAGCATGATGATGCCAGCAGGCTTGAAAGCAATCATTTCAGAGCAGTGGAATTGTGTTGAGCGACAGCATATAGAAGGATTGAGGGGCTCACGTGTTCTCCAGCAGCTGCGTCTTCATGATGCAGCCCTCGTCAGAGTGCGGCAGAATGTGGCAGTGCAGCAGCGCATAGCCCGTCCCTGCACATCCCCAGTGCACTCACATCACAGGCCTGCTCTCAATATCATCCAATACAGGCGCACCGACAATAATCTGATCTGTACAAAAGCTGCTTGGCTCTTGTGCAGAAACAAAGAAAATAAAGTGCAGAATTATGAAATGCTGCGGTGAGGTCAATAGGGAATGAAGGGAGCACCTGTGATCTCGACTGGGCCCGGGATCCACCGCACAGTGGCGTTCTTCATGCCACTGCTGGGCAGCAGCAGGGTGTCGACATAGTCCCCCACCTGCGCACAACCAGCCACTAAAATCTCAGCAACAGCCGCACGTGCATCAGAACCATCGCAAGGATATACAAGGTACTGCCTTTTCATGGATCTCGGGACAGACACTGCCAGTGTCCGCTACGCTGCACACACAAAATTGGCACTTCCTGTATTTCTTGCCCCAGGCATCTGTACCAGCTTCTCCATAAAATTTTCCTTCATCTTAGTTGAACCGGGCCAGATGCGCAGCTGCTGTGAAGGAATGCAGATGTCCAGCCTTTGGAGCAGGCAGCTGCAATTCTTACTAACGTGGTTGTGTCGTTGTGTACACTGTCAACGGCACTTACCCTCCAGAGGCTGTTGAAGGCGTCGGTGTCGTTGGGCAGTGAGACAATCTGGTAAGGCTGGATGTGGTGGTGGTAGGGGTGCTGGTCGATGTTGTCCACCTCCAGCTGGGTCACCTCGCCCAGCACCTCCTGCAGGGGCTGCGCCTCGTTGTAGACCAGGGAGTTGATCAGGCAGTTGCCCGACGCCGGCCCCGTCGGGTCCTTGTTCGTGAAATTGACCAGACCCGAGTAAGTTATGGAGGTCACGCTGTCGGTTGTGGGCCCCACATTCCTGCGCGCATCAGCGTTCTTAGTATATCTCTCTAGCGTTTCCGGTGAGGGCATGCTTGGCATGGCGGACTTTCAAGGTGGACCAAAGATTCCTAACTAGATTGTGCAGTGTGTTGCTCGGTGCAGGTGCATGGAACAACACACTGCACACATGCTCTTCATAATTGGAGCAGCTTCCCAGCTCCCAATACGTTGAGGAGAAGGGTAGGAGGCACGTGTGTGGGCAATACCTGAGGTCGGAGAGGTAGGGAGGGAAGCGGGGCTGGCAGTTGGGGGCGCCAAAGGGGGCCTCCGGGTACACCTTGTAACCGCCCTCTGGGCTCTGTCGCCACAACACTTTCACATCAGCACGATATAAACAAATATGCCACAATTGGGGCCACCCTTAACATGATGCGGTTACCAACACGTCGTATCCTCACAGCACACGCCAACCCAATGCTCAGGCTGCTGCAGTCATATCCTTCTCCCTGACAGAAGTTTAGGGACAAAGAAAATCTGCACAGAAGGAAAAATAGCAAAGAAGGGGCAACAGGAAGGAAGGGGCATTTGCAAAAATGAAGACTTACCACGACGAGGGTGGCCAGGTTGTCCTGTGTGAGCAGCTCGCAGTGGGAAGATCCGCAGCCGGGGTCATTGCCGAGCGGCCCAGCGCCAGTCCTCAGGCTGTACTCGCCGGCCTCACACACCACCATCACATCCACCCTGCACACACCATGCTTGCACATCACATTTGATTTGATTTCGGACCAGCCGATCCCTTGGCATGTTCACTGCTGATCTACCTTAGGCACATGTGTTTGAAGCCTGAGAAGATGGCAAGTCCCCAAATGTGAGAGCAAAATCAGTTGAACACAAAAATATTAGCTAGACAACCGGTTAAGAGAAAATTACAGCAGGGGCATCTGGCATTTTCGGGATGTTGCTGGTCATGCTGTTGTGCATAAGAGCTCGCCCTTCCTTCCATGCACGAGCGCAGTAAGAGAGCTCTGATCCTAGGGTTCCAATACTACAAGTTGCGATTCTGAAGGGAATGGCGTCTCAGTCTGGAAACATCCCACTGATTTGGGATGTTGCAACCAGCTTACAGATCTTTTGCTAGGTGCAGATTTCCAAGAGAGTGCAGAAATGCACGCACCTGTTGGCAGCTGACATGACGATGTGATCAGTGATGCGGGGGAAGTCACGGAGGAAGTTGCCGTCGCGCGCGTAAATCCCCAAGTGGCAGCCGCTCTGGTTGAACGACAAATCCATCCATTTCATTGTGGCACCGTTCACCATGCGCCATCTGTACGCCTGCCCCGCCTGAACAGGCACCCAGTCACTTCGTCAGCAGCAACCTTCCCTGAAAAACAGGATTTGCAACGACAATATGATCGTCAGCTGAGGGAGATCGCTCCTAACAACTGGAAGAGGTAACAAGCTGTCAGGCCTTTTGGGTTCCCAACACCATCCTCCAGTCCTCAGTGGCCTATAAGTGACTTGGTCACAGTGGGTTTGACATACCTGCCTGTCCCATTGACACATTCATCTCACATCTGTCACCAGTAAACACCAAGCATTATTGTTAAGCCAACAAAGGCGGCTCACCTTCATGTTGATAATGGGTGAGAAGACGCCGTTGATGACAGTGAACTGCGCATTCTGACCGCTGGTGTAGAACGCCTCCTTAGTTACCGTGGGCTCCCAGTCGTCGCCGGTGCTGTTCTCGCCGCCTGCACCCGCCCACAATCCAGTCCCTGCCCCAGAAGCATTCATTTACTATCAGTGCCTTGTGCATAACAATATGACACGCTGCAGCTTTCTCACGCATCTGCCATGTTTGCCCACATTACCCAGTAGCTACTAGAGCCCCTCCTGCGATTCAGTAGCATGCCGATTTCTACACGCACTGAAAATCCCACCCCTGAACGCCCCTAAAAACACGCAGATGAATACTGGAGTTGAACGGTGGCCCCGCCGCAATGCGTCCATCAGCATGGAGGCTAACAAGACAAAGGGGGAGCATGTTCACAATGATGGCTTCTTTTTACCTCGTCAGCACCAAAGCCTTAGAAAGATGTCGACAGCTCCAGGGAAATCACAGAAAACCGCAAGAGACAATAGGAGGGGCGCACCATCCTCTTGCTTGTCAGGACCGCTACAGCAGAAGGGGTCCTGCGGCACCGACTTGACGGCCACCGCTATGTATCCGTCGTCAGTGGGGCCCGGTGAAGGGTCCGGCAGGCCTGTGTCGTTGCCATTGATGTTCATCATGAATGTCTGCGCGCACCACACAAGTACATGTCAAACTCTGGATGATCTTGGGCGACTCAGTACCGGTGACATCCCTTCCAGTTGTACAGAACAGCTGCATGGCTTGAGCTTGAGACTTCTGTCTGGGGTTCAGCCAGTGAGTTTTCATGGGAACCGGCAGATTGACACAAATGTTTGCGTGACAGAAAGGATTCTGCCCAGGAAACTTGCATGTCAGCCCTTCCGCCTGCTTCTTTCAATATCATCTTTGGCCTCACAGCAAGGACTCTTCCTGTGAGTGCATGGACATGAGAAGAACTTGTGCGGCAAAAGGGAGCGTGCCTGCATGTGCATGATGACCTCGTTCTCCGGCTCAAAGAGCGGCCGGAAGCGCTCGCAGGAGGGCGTCGCCAGAAAGTCAAAGCCGGTGGCCGGATTTTGGTCAATCACCAGAGGCACGCTGGCCGACTGCGTCTGCAGCGAGCCGGAGCCGTGGTGGTGCGGGTGCATCCTGCACACGTCATGAGCGCCTCAGCGCAAGTATAGCAAGTCCAGAATGGCTGTCATGAGTGTGAAAGAGACAGCTACTGATTGTGATGGGTGTGGTGAGAGTCAAGCTCTATGCATGTGTGTGGGTTTCAGAATCTGCATGCATGAAAAGGCACCCCTGACAGCCATTTCAATGCAGCAGAACACTCACTCAGATTAGCAACAAAGAAGTTGACTGCTTTGGCATGCAGCCAAATGTCCTGAAGCAAGGTGAACGTTAATGAAAAGCCTGGGGAAAAGGGGTTTGACTGGACAGGTGAAACCTCACCAGAAGGTGCCGGGCGAATGCACGGCTGGAATGTCATACTCGTACTCGACGCAATTCCCGGGGTTGATATCTGCGAAGATGTTGTCGCCTCTGAAGCAGGTAGTGCCGTCTGCTGGTGGCGGATTGCACGGTGCGCCATCGGTGCCTGGCCGTCCATAGTGGCCGTGGAAATGGTGTCCCAAGATGTTGGGGTCCTTGAATGACTGTCCTCCCTGCATTATCAGACACAGCGGTGCCTCCCTTAGTGCCTCGGTGGTTGAGTGCTGTAGTTTCAAGGAAGTAAGGGCATGGATGGGTGCACAAAGGGTGTCACAAAGGCCCACGTATTGAATGCTGCATGCTAGGAAAATGGCCGGGTTGGGCTTCCAGCAGGCATCAGGTAAGCAAGGTGCACTCCGGTGAATGAGGGGTGTCAAGTGGGGTGTCAAATGCATGCATGCGGGATTAGTAAACAGGCAGGCAAGGGACACTTGACATACCTCGAGTGGGAATGCGGAGACGCCAAAGTTGAAGGAGGAATTGATGGTCTCGACTGCGGCTGGCAGCGCGTTGCACACCCTTGTGCGAAGCACAGAGTCTGCACAGCAGGGCTTGTTTTTAGATGGTCTCGCAATCCCATGCATTTCCATTGACAGCCAAGAATGGATAATGCTTGCTGTTACTCAGAAACTGAGACATACTGACTAAGTTTGTCACTCAGCAGCAGGAGGTTAGAGCATACCCTGTTTCACACGGACAACTCCAGCGACCAGCTGTTCGTTGTACACTCTGCCAGTGTACAGAATGAAGGGGTCTGTATCGGATGTGTTGTCCCCAGGCCCCTGCGGCCATGCTTATACGTCTGAGAACAGCTCTCAGAGGGCTCAGAACCCAAACTGCTGCAAAGTGACGGGCGACAGATGAACAATGCATTGCATCCGATGCAATCACTCACCGTGATCCTTGCTGCGCCCATTGTCAATGTAAATCTGTTCTCCAGCACAGCGAGCTTGGGGAGCTCAACGCGTGCAGGGATGTTCACGACAGGGATGCTCGCCCCGAGAGCTGCAGAGGGCGCCATGGCCACGGATGGCGCCTGTGCTGGAGACTGAGCATGGACGATCGCTAACAGAAAAAGGATCGCACTTGAAAGGATTAATACAGACATCGACCCCATCAGAAGACAGTCCGTCCGATGTAAAACCGGCCACTCAAGGTTCCCGACTCGAGCAGGCCTCGCGCTCACAGGCAACACAAGTCCATCCCGCACAGCGTTTAAGAGGAAACGTACCAGAATTGACCTAGCACCGCTAACCCCGCACGTCGCAGGCAGAGGCTCAAAGGCTCGCGCTTGGAGCGTGGAAAGCATGCGCCGGTGATGTCATCATGGCGTCTAGTACTTTGGGCTTCATGTCGCGGCCCGTATTAGGATCCGGCCTCCTTCGTCTCGTGACGGTGACCTCGCTCCAGGAACACACATGATGCGTGGGGTGTCCAGTGTCGCATAAATAGTTTCAAGGATGTTTTTGTTGCTCGTGTGCGCCCTGGCGGGCATCGTCGGTGGGTTGGCATACGAGCAAGGGAATATTGGTGCCCTCCCGCAGACCTGCAAGACCCGTTTGGATGGGATATACGAGACGTACTACTCCATCGATGTGTTACCGGGCACCTTAAACTGCACTAGCGTCCTGATGGACAACCTGGACAACACGAGTGGGGTGGACTGCAGCACGCCTGAAGAAATTAGAGCATGCTTTAACGTGAGCCCTATCCCTGCCTGCAGCCACTGAGCAGCTTCACTTGTTCATACTGTCTTGTGGGCTTGTTGAATTGTCCTTACACGGTTGCATACCCTAAGGCCTGGGCTGCCCACTCTGAGTATTGCTGTGCCCAGGACCTGCCCCTCTCAATGCCTCCCCTAAGTCTTGATAGTCAGTGAGCCTTGCCATTCCCATAGGGTGCCGATGTCAGCCTGACACTGTCAAGTGCCGCATCACAATCCTAGAGCAGACTAAGGACAGCCCTGCGCATGCTGTTCAGTATGCCTACAAGCCATGGACCAGCTTTGTGCGGGACTGCGAGCTGTTCTCCCTGGCGCCCACCTGCACACCTGGGAGCCCCTGCAGCAAGCCAGTCTCTGACAGCCCCTGGTGGCTGCGCTCGCTGAACCTGCTGTGGCGACCAGCCAGCTATGAGTACGGCACCGGTGTTGTGCCCAACAAGGGCGACGGCTGGCAGTACTATGCTGATGAGGGCGAGGTGATTCACTACTCCCCTCCAAGCGCTGCTATGAACCATGAATTGATGAACCATCTTTGAACGGCACAGGCCCTGTAACAATTCAGCACTTCCTTGTTTGAAACGGGTGTTGTCCTTCTTAGCAAATTTTGCCATCTTATATCAATGCACTGCCCAGGCATTGAGGTTCCTTAATCTATTGGTGTGCGCATGAATGTAGCAAGAAGTAATTTTGAGGGTGCCGGGGTGATGCAGGGCACAAGGAGGAGGTACAGGCGGCTGTTTGCTGAGGGGGAGGGTGGCGCGAGCGGTGCCAGCGCTGGCTGCTTCCCAGACTTTTACACTCCACAGGACTTTGAGGACTGGCTGCAGGGCAGCTTCCAAGGTGAGTCACTGACCCACTTCAGCATGATGGCCTTTCTGTTCCTGTCATTACCAATCTCGCTATTATAGTACAACTCTTATCACCAACACTACGGTACTTTTACAACACATATTGTCTGTGTTCTGTGCGCAGACCCAGTGTACACCAACCAGGGATCCAGCCCAGTTCCCATCATCATCTGGATTGTGCACAGCGCGGCAATTCTCTCAATGGCTGCATTCTAGGAATGGTGTCTTGACCGCTGCGGATTGCGCGGTGATATCAGACTTCTTGTACTCTAGGTGACAGGACAAGGACCCACATTGAGGGATTGTACTGAAGTATTGCCCTGCTCAGGGTGCAGGTTGAAAATGATGGCAAATTGCTTGAGGTCATGCAACCTCTGCCTGGGTTGAATTTTGTTAGCTTCCCCAAATTTGGAGTGAGTGAGGGGTAGAGATGCAGAGTATGTACTGCAAGGAAGCAAACAAACTTGCCTGCCTTCATTAATTTAAAGCTATGCACATTTTGCTATCACATGATGTTCCCTGCAGAGCGCTCCAAGATGCATGGTAGACATTGTAAAAGAGTTGGTAAGATCATTTCTGACAGACTGGCAATGTACGCAGGCTCACAAGACATTAAACTCATCACTGTACCCGCACATAGGCGCTCTCATGATCACGCCACGCACACACCAACTTGCACACTAATCGTAGAGAAAGACAGATGCACACTAAATTCAATAGCATTTCATGCTGGTATATAGTGTTTCAACACCTTGCCTGCCTACTGGACTGCACGTTTCCACTGTCTGGAGCCTCATTATTGTATCAGCAGCACTGCCACAGCTTTCTTTGCATTGCAAATGGAGGGGAATACCCAAAGCATTCATTCAAAATCGCTATTCTTTGTCTGCATGATTAAGCAGGATCGATCAAAGCTGGTGATTCAGGGCCCATTCGGAAAGATGCGCAGCGCATCAAACCCCCCTCCTAGGACATCGTAGTAGCAGGGGTAAGGACGCGAGTTCTTGGATTGCAACGCTCCAGAAGGGCTGGTCTGGATCGACTGTCCACCTGCAGAGACAGAACCATGATTGAAAAACTGTCCATGCAAATACACTTGTAACAATCTCAGCTTCACAATTGACGCATCTGCCTGTCCCCATCTAGCAGAACTCCTGAGACACCAATCTTGTCATAAAAGACTACCATGCGCCAGCTTTTGCTGGAAATATCCTTGCGTCGCTGCCTCTACTGTTTCAAAAAGTATGCACTCTTCTCAGGCCCGTCAGGCATCCAGAAAAGCACCACATGTCACCAAGATGGGACACAAGGGGAAGAAGGGTTGTGTCTACTCACTGCTGGAGGAACTGCTGGAGAGGGACTGCTGCAGGCGGCGCTTGCCAAAACCCCCAATCCCATCCGTGAAGCCGGGGGTGTTGAAGAGGTCTGGCACAGGGCTGTTGGTCCCGAGGTTCTGCTGCTGCAGGCCCGGGCCGGACACTGCATTCGCGACCTGCGTGCCGGTCCCGCTCGCGCCGGCAAACTGGGGGCCGGAGCCCACGCGGCTGACGATGTTTGGGGAGGGGCCTGCGCAGCGGTCATCCATCTTTCAAGCATGGAAAATAAAGAATCCCACGAAAAGGAAGATGGCGCAATAAGAGGCATGAAAGCGCGCTGCATGTTGCCATGCCAGTCATCTCAGGCGCGCGCCGCAAATTTGGAGCTTTACAATTGGAACAGAACAAGCAGACTGAGGGAATTTGTGTTCCAATTAGACCTGACAGCAATGCCAACCAGGTGATGCTCAATAAGATGATGCTAGCCACAAGTCACTCGAAGGTGGTGCAGCATGGGAGGAAGCCTCACTGGCAAAGAAGAGCGGAGGAGGGGGCTGCAGTGTGGGAATCTCCGTTACAGGAGGCGAGACTGCAGCGCCGCCACCAGCAGCGGCGAAGATGGGGGAGGGAGGTGGCAGGCTTGGAGGAGGTGACAGCGGTGGAGAGGGAACGCGCGTGACTGCTGCTGCCAGCGGCAACAGCCCGGCAGCTGCCCGCCTCTGCGCCAGCTGGATGCCACCTGCTTTTGCATCATTACACCGGCTCAGATGCAACTTCAAGCACGCCATGTGTGGTGGCTAAAGAGAAGGTCGGCTGGTTTCCAAAATAATGCCTGCGCTTTGCACCCTGCCACCATACCTGCTCAGCTTTGAGACAGTCTCAGCCATGAGAGTCTAGTTGGGCACCGTTCTCTTAAGAGAGAGGAGCGCAAATTGTGTCGTGTTAGGTGGAGGAAGGTTGGTAGGGACCAACCTGCTGGGCAGGTGAAGTTGCCGGTGACTCGCAGGCCGCAGCTCCACAGAGGGTCAATCGTGGGAATATCAACGTAGTCTGTCTGCTGGCAGGGCGAGCCAAACAGGAATGGTGTCTGCGCACATCACCCAGTCAATCCTCAGATGCCAAAATCTGGTGCCAATTTTGCCATTAGTTGCTTACTTGCCTCTTTGTGAACAGCGGATGTTGCAGCAGGGCATTTCACAGTATCTCTCTTGAGTGCACACATGCATCTGCCCGGAACGATTGTCAGCAAGCGAGGGACGGGATGACTCGCCGTGACAAAGCAGGAGCCCATCTGATATAGCACAGTGTTGATACCTGATGCCTGGCCTGTGATAATTGCCGATTCTGCATGAGAACCATACAGCACTTCAGTTCTGCTCAAGTTGAACGTCTTCTGCAAGTTCTCCAGGACACTGAAACAAGCAGGACATGCTCTGTTGCTATGGTTCACCATTGGTGGCCTGGATATTTGCAGTCACAGTGCCTGCAAGGTTCAGGACTGCTGTGTCCTCCAGCCCAATCACATACACATCCCCAGAGCCAGACGCTGCAATTGTGGCATTCCCAATGATTCCATCCACATAGATGCGGCCCAACCTGTGCCCCCACACAAATGACCGGCTAACCATTGCTCAGGCAAGGACTGGGACAGACGACTTAGTATTCTTGCACGCTTTTCCTGCCAGAGGCAAGGTGCGCATGCAGACAAGCTGCATGTAAAGGCTGCGAACATCCTACCCCTTGATGGCCCCGCCAGATCCAAGCGGGGCCCAACAGGATAATGAAAGCTACAATAAGCAAGCATGCATGCTCATGCGAAGGGTCCTGCAGACAGCTCAGCGTTACAACTTCATCACTGCATGCATGGGTGGATTTGGGATCTCACCCAGAGCTCTGCACCCTCAGGGTGTCCGCGGTGAGGCTCAGCACATTGAGGTCCTGAGATGAGAATGGAGCTGACGCGGTGAAGGTGTCTGCCACAAATCCAGGCCCCACAGTGACCTCTGCTGATGGAGATGGTACGAAGACTCCAGAGAGGGAGTCAAACGGCAGGCTCACCTGCAAAAGACAGGGATGATAAGCCAAAGTGAGCGGGACAAAGGGAGGAAAAATCCCCTCACAGGGGCTGGACCCGTCAGCATTGGCGGTGTGCTACCAACGGCATGCGTCACCACTATCTGTTGAGAAATTTTGCATGTGAATGGCCATAACTTACTGCTGGTCATCATGCCTCAAAACACTCAACAGAAAAGCAACAAGGAATCAACTCAATTGCTGAGCATAATGACCAACTGACTTGCATCCGAGATTGGGATAGAGGCGTACGATGGCTATGACAGGGTAAGGGGTTTGGAAGTCGCCTTCAGTCCACAGCTCAAGCGTGCCATCGTCGGTCACATTCAAGTTGATTGCTCCAAGGACCACATCCTCTGCCTGGATGTCCAATGTGTAGTTGTCGGCTGGGATGATGTATGTGTTGAAAGGCCAGCAGACCTGCACACAAGCATGTCACTTCAGAGAGTTCCAAGAGATACATCCTGGTGCAAGACAAGGTGATCCCCATGCATGCAGTGAACCGCACTTCTTCAGTGGGATGTCAAAAGCATTCCCAGATCCACTGCAGCTAAAACTTCTGACGTGTGCTCGACAGCAAGGTTACTTCGGGGAAAAGATCGATGGAGATTCTACCTGGATGGAGCTGAAAGGTGTATCGCTGAGGTCGACATAAGTGTACGTGACTGGTGGGGCGATGGTCTCCTGAGAAGGCGTGGGTGGTGCTGCAGGGACTTCCGCAGGTGCTGCAGCTGGGAACTCAGCAGGTGCCGCAACAGGAGCTTCCGCTGGTGTTGCTGGAACGATGACCTCCGCCGGAGCTGCAGCGGGCACAACAGAGGGACTGGGAGCTGCAATAAGGACCTCTGGAGCCGCTGTGGGTGGCAGCTCGGCAAAGAAGTTATCCGCTTGTCCCTGAGTGCAGGCGATCGCAGCGAGGGCAAGCATCAAGCACAGAGGCATCCTCCATGACCAATTCCGAGTCATGACGTCTGCGATCGTGTAGCTCTCCTTTGCCTTCCTTGTATGGATCGACTCAAAGCATAGTCCCAAGTCTCAGCCTCTTCTGCAGTGGCTCGGCTTGCCAAGGACTGAATAGCACTTGCTTTGCTGGAAGGTTTAAGGAAGCTTCACTGACATGAATAAAATCGCAGCGTGCCACCTCCAAACGACAAGTGGCCCGATCACCGAGTCAAGATTTACGCATGCATGCACGTGGTCCTCGTCACCCTGGCTCTTCTCAACTGCATCTTCAGGTCTCAAGAGCAAGAGCAGGCAGCTTCACAATATTCCTCTCGATCCAATCATGCATGCCATGCGGTGCAAGCAGTCAGCTTATTGAGAGCTTGCGATGCATGCATGGGCGCGTCCGACGAGTCCATTGGGCTCTTCAATAGTCTACCTCCTGGAGAAGTCTTTTAAATTGGCACCAAGACGCAATCCAATACCACTCGCAGCCAATATCAGAGACATGCATGGCAAACAGGGCAGCTCACAGATGCAACATGTGTACACTGGACAGGCATGGACGCAAGCAAGCATAATTGGTGCTCAAGTTCTGAAGGCAAACACACCTGGCCAAAATGTCTAATCTACTGCTTTCTTCCATGAGGCACTATCACACGCAAGGCAAGTGTCAAAAGTCAGCTCACAGTCTCTACCCTATGGCATCAATGACAGGCCCCAGCCGATTTCATAGGTACTGCAAGCAAAGTTCCAACTCACAGGAAGCTTCAGGCAATGCAACTGCAACTACATGCATCCTTTCAAAGCAAGTTGCTGCCATGATCAGGCTGAAAATCAAATCTTCTGACTGCAGGCCATTGCGAGCAAAATATTCTTACTTTCCGCACCTCACATGCTCTCAATCTCATTCATGGTCTTTATATCTCATCAAAATTTTGACATTCTCACTGCCATTGCAACTCTCTCACGGCTCACTTGCCCAGCGTGTTCATGAAGGGCGTGTCAGCAAACATCTCCAGCGCATTAAAGCCCCCGACATTGTCGTAGTAGCAGGGGTTTGAGGTTATCCAGACTGCCGCTGGGTCGAAGGCCGTCAGAGAGCCTCCAAAGGGGAAATTTGTCGTTGCGCCTGCAGCATGTCAGGCCGTGGCGTGAGCTTGTTGCGAACAGTAACCCTTGCCACAAGATGTACCACAGAACAGCTGAGCTTAATGCCTGATCCATTCACAGAGCAACTGGCTCGCTTTCAGCAGTCTCTCATGTCTGTCCACAAGAAATCCCTCAGTTATGAAGCTTTTTAGAGGCCTTTTGACATGCAGAAGGAAGAATTTGATGAACAAATCAACTGGCTTCCTTTTGCACACGATGAGGCCTCCAGTATCGACTGTTCATGCTGTCTGCCGTCGCTTTTAATCCCATTGGAGCATCCACCAGTTTGCCAAGAGGCAATTTAAAAGAATCATAAAGCTGCACGTGGGTATTGCCAGACCTGTGGGGTTGTTATTGAAGAAGGCCTGCTGCAGCTTGCGCTTGCCCAGCGCTCCAAAGGTGCCCTGGCTGACAGAGCCGCCGTTGCCGCCCGCAAAGGTGTTTGAGCCGATGTTCTGGCCCTGCAGGTTGGGGTTGGACACTGCCTGTGCCGCCTGCGTCCCCTGCCCTGCAGTGCCCGCAAACTGCTGCCCCGGACCAACTGAGCTGGCCAGGAAAGCTGGCCTCGGCCCTGCGGGGCAAAAATTGCACTTCTTAAGCTTGAAGCACCTTTCGGAAAGTGTTTGTCCACTGGATAATGTCAGCCGCAGGGATGAGGGCATGTGCAACTCTCAGGCAGGCACTGAAGGACGACAAGCTCAGCTTTAAGCTTGTTTCTCGGTCAAAGTGTCATGCATTAACATATAATGAGAATGTGTTCATCATGCAGTCCATGATGTCAGGATGTATTCATCAGCGTCATGAATCCTGAAGGCAGGCAGGGCCAGCAAGGTTCCGGATGCATCTTCCAGATGACTTTGACAAGCACCCATTTGGTTGCCAAATCTTCACGGAACTGCAAGTGCTGACAGGGGTGAGGAATGCGCGCGCACCAGGGGGGGTGAGAATCTGGAAGGGGGAGATGGGGGCAGGGTTGATGATGGTTGGGAATCCGGCCACAGTCCGCTCCTGGGGGCTGCTCACCGGCAGAGTTGGGATGTCCAGCAGAGGCAGCACCCCAGACAGGCTCGCCTTGCCCGCAGCAAAGGTGCCTCCTGCATGCATGCACTTCATGCACTGTTCTCATCTCATGGTATTAGGAGCTGCTCAAGAATGACCTGCCATGAAAGATCCTGGGCACCGATGCTGCTTCAAAATAAGAATTCAGTGCAAGGCCCTGAACATTCATGTACCGGGGCCAATGGTGTGCTGTGCAGAATTTTGCTAATCGGCGAGATGGCGTGACCCATTTCGATGCCAGTGGCGCAAGAGAGCCAAAGGCAGCTCAAAATCGGGCAAGCTATCTACACCGGTGTGGAAATGCACCCAAGCTCCTAAGATTGTCAAGTAAAGGATACAGACTGACCTGCAGGGCAGTTGAAGTTGCCGTTGATTTCCAGGCCGCATGTCCAGACCGGCTGGGGTGCCGGGATGCCGACGTTGTCTGTCTGCTTGCACGGAGACCCAAACAGCCACGGAGACTGCACAAAGGCACACATCAGAGGCCTCAGTCTGATTGCGATAGTACTGTGGCTCTGTAATATTTATATATCACCCCCAGGGTGACATGAGGACTCCTCTCCTGATGTATTAGACAGTCTTGAAGCAGATCAGGTGCATGGCAATAAGAACAGGAAATGCTTGCAGTCAGTGCGTGCAAAGATATCAGCACTGGAACAGGAAAGCGCACATTAACGATGCACCGCCCCATGTCGAAGACCACAGAGTTGACGCCTGAGGCCTGCCCAACGATGAGGGCATTATCTGCATCACCATAGCATGCACATCAGCTCAGGCATATCAATTCATACAGTATGAATCATACTGTCTGACATGGCAATACCCTGAGCTGTATGGTAGAGTAAGCGAGGGAAATCATGCCTTCTCTAGGCAGGCACAGTGCAATATGCCGGTTCACAAATGTCTCTCTGCACACCATTGCAATCAAGTGCAAAGACATAATCAATGCATGCCTCTGGTGTTCTGCAGCTCTTCAAAGCAGAACTTGAGTGGGGAGGGCATCGAGAGATTGGTCCCACACCGCTCATGGGCTTCACGTACACATTGGCAGTGCCGGCGAGGTTGACTGTTGCAAAGTTCTCCAGGCCGATGACATAGACAGTGCTGACGCCTGAGGCTGTGATGGTGGCATTTGTGATGGTGCCATTCGCCAGCACCTGGCCCAACCTGCACAGCACCAAATTGCCTTCATGAGAGTCAATTGAGAGCTCGGTTTGAGATGTCTGAGGGTCACGTTGACGCAGCAGATCAAAGGCTGTTGACATCAGGTACTCTTGATCAGCGATGTACTCTGACATCAGCAGTCCCTGCAGACTCTGCAATGCTCTCCCTTTATCATGTATTTTAGAGAGTTGGCACATGCAAAAGCTGTGCATGCATGGACATGCGCGCAGCCTTTGTGGGCATGCATGTATGCAGGAGGCAGGAGGATTTAGGCAGGGTAGCTCACCCGGATGTCTGCACTGCCAGAGTGCCAACAGTGACGTCGATGAGATTGATGTTGCCGCTGCTGAAAGGCGCTGCAGCTGTGAATCTTGGAACATTCAGGCCGGGGCCGATTGTGACCTCTGCAATTGGGGATGACACAAAGAGCGCCGACAGACCATCTTTTGGCACTGTGATCTGCGTCACACACTCCATGCTTCAATTCATGATTCATGTGCATGCGTTTTATGATCTTCAAAATGCATGCATGCTGCAGCATGAGCCCTTCTTCTCCAATAACATGTAAGCGACAAGAAATGCACAGAACATGCCATGCTTTCCACTTGCCTCGTGCACCAAAGATGCATGCATGTTGTGGCACGTGCACATGTTCAGCATTCTGGTGGAAGCAACTATATATGCACAAGAACATGTTGATGTCAACATCATGCTTTCCACCTACATCATGCTGCCATGTTTTGCAACCTGCAACCTGCTTCTATGCAGCGGCTGCTTTCCTTGAAGCTGGATGTATGCGTCTTGTGCATGGGCATAATTCTGTGTAGCAGGGAAAAGAGGGGACTGACCACCAATATGACGGGGAAGGCAGATTCGATTCTGGCGGTGGTGAAGAGGGTCAGCGTGTCGTTCTGCACATCCCAGCCCAGGCCATCCAGGACATTGTCCTCTGCTTGGAAGTCAAACGCGTAGCTGTTCCCAATCTGTACCAAGGTGTTGAATGGCCAGCACAGCTGCATGTGACACATGACAACATCAGGAATTTTCACAAATGTCAGAGCATTCCTGCTAGCAAGATTCTCAGGCAATTTGTGCACGTTGCTGTTTAAAGAAATGATCAGCACCATGTGCAAACTGAGAGGCATTGACCTCTGTGTCTGAGTCAGGGTCTGGAGTATTCGTGCTGCAGAGGATTGCTGCATGCATGCGCCAATGGTTGGGACTGTTGCTGCTTGCACACGCAATTAGTCTCGGACAGTGTCTGTCTGCAGAGGTGAATGGCAATTGCAGCTAGAAAGGTAAAATTTGAAACGGACCTGGATGGTGTGAAAAGGCCGGTCCCTCAAGTCGACGTGCTGCCTCTCGGTGGAGGGAGCCATCTGAGAGGGAACCGGGACTGCGTGCAAACCAGAAACGTTCGTGAGTCTTGTTCGAGGCCCAGAAAAGGCGTCATGGTATTGAACTCGAGGACGAGTTGCACCTGATGTTCCGGCTTCATTTTCGCCTGCGGGACCGCCAAGAGACGGAGTCGGGGCAGACGCCATGAGTGGCCGCTGCGCAAAGCTCCCTGTGAGAGCCAGAAGCAAGCAGAGAAGCAAGAGGTTGCCTCGAAGCGTACAAGCCATCGCAAGTTGCCGAGCTTCAAAGGGAGGACGAGCCTTGTCAGCAGCTTTCTGTGGAGCGTCTAAACCTCAATACTAGGATGAAGAAAGCTTCAATATACCAATCAACGGATGTTCGAGGTCCTCTGCACACAAATTACTTGACAAGAAATCGATATCGAAAGGCCTTTCCTGCAGGACAGGATCTCCAAGATTGACTGCCCACGGCGTGATGCGTTCGTCTCCTGTGGCGTTGAAACGCTTGCATGGCATGCATGGGTCACTTTCCTCCTCAAATGAAGAGGAGAGGGAGAGAAAATTAAGCATGCGCTCTGAATTATTCTCTTAATGCATCTCGTGGGGAAAGGAGGTCTCCTGCTAGTCACATTGGCCATGGCATCAGTTTTGAAACGAGGCAGACCTGTAGGGATCTGCTGTGCTGGCTGTGGCATCCGCATTGCATGCACGCCGGCATTAGGCGCCTAATAATCACAAGGCGCCTAGAGAGTGCAGCTGAGATGCAGAAGTCAAAATAGTTACAAATTCCCTCTCAAGCTGACATCAAGCTGACTGGATTCTGGATCATGATGAACACTTCAAGCAAGCAAAATACACTTATCAAGGGCTTATCATCTCAACTGGGTCAAGGCACGCACATGGCAATTGGATTGTGGTATATACGAGATGTCTTAGAAGCAGAGCCGTCTCTCAATGGGAACTCCTTGATCAACATCCCAAGGCCCCAAACACACCCACTTCAGAAGCTACAAAGCTTCTGCGCCCTCTGGAAATTATCCCGAGAAGAGGCCTAGAGCCAGCGGCGCAACATATTTCTCTTGTCCAATAATTTGTCGGCCAGACAGGCTAACCATCACAAAGAGCGCATGCAAGCCCATCAGTCGGAGCCAGCCCAAACTTGCCACCCCGCACAAGAACTGCTGGAAAGATGCACAGCTGCAGTGCAGTCAATCCAGCGCTCATGCACCAAGCAGCCAGCCGGCCAAGCTTAACAAGGAGGCACCCACAACCACTTAACAGGAGCCTTTGCCCCTTCAATACCTGACCTACAATATGCCCAAACGGCCCATACAATCGGCACTACCCAAATCACGCCGTGATCTACCTGATTAATAGGACGGCTGTCCTTCAGAGAGACTCAGAAATACCTCTCCAAAGCGCCTTACCCCAGGACACGCAATCAGAAGAAAGAAAACGCTCCCGCCCTGTTTTGCCCAGGGCAGTCTCTGCTGGACATGTACAGAATGATGTGGACCCCTCAGATCCCTTTGACTCAGGAGGCCTGAGCACAAAGGGCCAAGAACATGTGCGGATGTATGTCCCACTCCCTAGATTTACTACAAAATGGCTTGCACCTGACAACAAAGCCTCTAGGCAGAACTCGTACAGATGTATTGGAAGGCAATTGACCCAGAGGGGGCGAAAGCCATTACTACCCCAGCACTCCCGTGTGAAAACACTCTCCAAAAGCGTGGTTCAATTTGCGCGGAAAAGGTACTTCCCTGGACTGTCTACATTCTTCCCCAGCAAGGTGAATCCAGCATTGCCCGCTCACCCCACTTGAGTTGCCACCACAGCCTCAGGCAGCAGAGCCACCTTCATTGCTATGCTGACATGCTGCAACACTGGCCGAATTCTGAGTGCGGGTGCTGTCTCAGCTTCTGCTCTCCGCACTGAGACAGCACTGCACCCCTCTCTCACAAGCCGCAAATCAGACACCCATCAGACTTGTGCATGGCACCAATGATGTGCCACTGCAGATTCCCAAAATTATTGGCATGCCGCCATGGTCTCGCCACTTCCTCTGGACTGCAACAAACTCTATGATTTCTCTGCTCACCAACGAGCATCCGCACGCCCATGTTTGCAATGTGTCTTATTCCAAGGGCCCAAGCACGGATGTCTTCTTGACCAGATACATGCAGACCTAATAAGCGCGCCATGCACGCACAGCGCATTATTGCTAGATGGAAAAGCAATCACGGTGGCACACAAGGTGTGCCAAGCCACGCCCTGGCAGGCCTTCACCATTCCTCATGGAGGGTTGTCTCCTCATTGCACATAGCTGCCAGCCAAGCCGGCCATCATTCATCATTATTCCACGTAGAGGATGGTGCCACCTCTCTCCCGGTCAGCCGGGAGCCATCATCATTCCTCTCTTTATCGCCAGAAGTCTTCATCCTCATCATTACCTGCTCATCCGCTGCTTACTTGCCCTTTCTTTCTCGGCGCAAAGTGAGAAAAACTGCGCGGTGGCGTCGCTCATGCTTTCATCAACCATCACAGGTATACGTGTCCAGTCAGGCGGTTGAGGCCGCCTGCTGGTTCAGTGCGAGCTTCTGCAATTCTTTCTCGCCAAAAGTGCGCGCGCCGACGAGGCCGAAGGCGTGGCGCCACTGGCTGCCTTTGCCGTCGGCAAAGCCTTCCAAGCTGACAGTGAGCGCCGGGTTGGTCAGGCTGGAGTAGGTGCTGCGCAGCTGCCCAGCAGCTGCCTCCTGCAGCTGCGCCTCCGCTACCTCTAGGAGCCTGCTCAAGTGCAGAGCAAATGTCAATTACTAAATTTATCCAGATTGCAGGTCAAGGACCATGGAGCTGAGATGACCCAATGCAAATTTGGCAGGCCCATGTTCAGCAGTGTGGTAAGGGGAACACTGCAGCAACAGCAGGGATGGGAACCACTACAATGCACTGCGCACTTGATGGCTGTCCCTCACAAGGGTATGTTCAAACATTGCACACCAGAACGAGCGCCCTGCATTGCAGTGATTGTCATCCTGCAGCTACTGCACTTCTACCCAGTGCTATTTTGGCGATGCAGCGGAACCAGCTAGAAGGCCAATGCAAAACAGACACAGATGATCATGTGATGCTGATGCTGTCCTCCCAGCTACATTGTGTGTACCACCGCATGGGACATCATCCGCACTTACATCATCCGCACTTCATGCACAGCAGCTACTGCAACCCCCTTGCTACGGATTAGAAAAGGGGAAGAGAATAAATGGTTGCTCACTTGGTGTAGACGGCGCGCGCGTGCTTGTCGGCTGCATACCAGGCGTCGCTGGGATCCTCCGCCTGCCAGTATGGGACCAGGCCTGCCGGCAGCCCCAGCCGCTTCATCTTTTCTGCATCATCGGCAAACAGGACGCCCAGACTTGGGGCCTGCCCCTTCTCTGCTGTGCCATTGGTCGGCCCTGCGCAACCAGCCAATGCGTAAGCCAGTTGGAATTTTGCATGACAGCAGAGAAGGCCTCGCTTTTTGCAGACAGCACTGCTGAAATGCAAGATTGACATCAGCAGACATGCAAAGGCAAGAACACTTCACTCATCCTCATAGCTGGGCATGCGCTTGCAAGCTCTGCGCAAAGATCGAAGCAAATGATGTGATACTAAGCTCATCGCAGCACAGAGGTGTCTTATGGTGGACAGCACAGGAAATCTCATCTAATCCAACTACCACTGCACTCTGCTGCAGAGGTATAACGCCTGTAGGATTGCGAGGCTTAAGACCCGTTGTATTTAGAGTAGGGGCGTACGGGGATTGGTGTAGCCGTCGGAGGCAACGGAGGTGCGCGAGTTGTTGCGGGACATGGGCTGGGAGGGCGCCGGGGACGTGGTGGTCGACCGCGAGCCCCAGAGGCTGGGTAGCGGGAAGGAACGCCGTCGCAGCCCAGCGCTCAGCGTCTGCGGCTCCCGCCTCGGCTTCTCCGCAGCTGCTGTATCACAGTGCAAGTCCTCAGCGACTAGTACGTTAGTAGTACGCTTCTCTACCTACGAGACAAGCTCGCTTGAGCGTGATTATGCTGCAAACCATGTGCGCTGCCCTGATTGTTCTGGGCTCTCAATCGGCCCCTGCATGAAGAAGATGCTTCATTCACTGATCACGGCAGCCACTACGGGGACTATTGAGGATGGTGAAAGATCTGCGCAAAGGCTGAAGATGGAAAAGAGGGTTACCAGGAGGGGCAGGGGTGTCATTGCAGTCCTCCCAGGCGGCAGTCGCGCTGCGGCTGGTGGCCAGGGGAGAGCTAAGCGCGCTCGCGACACCCTCATGCAGCGGCTCCTGCTGCTGCACCCACACAGTCCCTTGTTACCCCGTTTGTGCAGTTGCAATACAGTTTTGAGCTGCCGACAGCAAGCCATCCAATACAATTGGGCCAAACATGTCGCGCGCCTCGCCGATGCCTGCAAAAGGAATACTGCGTTTTGCGAGTAAACATGGTCTATGCAGGTCAAAGCAAACCCTGCTGCAAGAGTCGCTGAGACCATCTACATGCACGCCCACTCTTGTTCGCCTTCCACTGTCCCTCATCATCAAGGCTTCAGCATGTGCAACATGTGCCACACACCTCGACAGGCGACGCAAAGGCCGAGCGAGCGCCGAGCACGAGCAGCCCAGAGGGCGGTGTGGGGGACGCCAGGCCGGGCAGATTGTGCAAGGAGGGGGAGGCCCTTTGCCGGTCTGCAAAGGCATTGCCTCCGTGCAGGGAGCCGTGAATGGTGTTGGCCAGATTTGGCATCGGCAGCGCTGACGTGGCGCCCAGCTCGGCGTCGTTTGACGGCGCACGCGAGCGCATCCAGGAGGGGAAGTAAGACTTGGCCGGCAGAGCGCTGTCCAGGCGCACTTCCTGCAAGAACACGGTGGTCAATTCAACACTGCGTTGTCCGCCGTGAGAGAGGACACCAGCAAAAAATCTGCAATGCAAAGACGGCGCTCGTCGGCGCTCAGCAGATGTCAAGGTGGTGTGTTCCCTCCTGATGGCCAAACAATGCCAATACAGCGTAAGTAAGGGATTGCACACGATGCAGCTCCAGTAAGGTGCAGAAACAGAGCCACGAAGCGGGAGACATGCAACGCACCCTGAGAGCGTTGGCGGCGCGGCCGATCTTGCGATCAAACGATTCCAGCTTGCCGTTCTGTGGCGGCTGCATGGGCGCCCGGTAGCACAGCAGCCCCGTCAGGTACCCACCCTGCTGACCTGCATCTGCCTCCTCCTCTGCCGCAGCCTCTGCCGCTCCGGCCGCCGCCTCTGCCGCATTAGCAGCTCCCGAAGCTTCGGCAGCCGCCTCTGTAACAGCAGCGTCCGCTGCCGGGGCCGGTGGATCTCCAGGCTCTGCAGGTGCGGAGGGAGCAGAGGCCTGCTGCTCTGCAGAGGCAGGCGCATCGCCTGCGGTGTGCTGGGAGCGGCGCGTGCCTAGCGAGGCACCGGAGAGCCGAGCCAGACTGGGCTGGCTGTCGTACAGCTTGGCTATGGACAGCGCACTCTCCAGGCTGGCTGCAGACGCCTGGCTCTTCAGGTCCGGGGCAATGTCCACCTGACACAATCCAGGAGTCAGCACTGTCCCGCGACTCACAGCATCTGAACACTTCTAAGACAAAAAAAAGCAGCTTTTGTAGATAAAAGGCTGTAAGATGGAGTCTGTGGAAAGAATGATAGAGAAAAGCAAAGAGCCAGCACCTGCATCTCGCGAGGAGGCAGCATGCCAAGGTCCAAGCTACCGGTGCGGGCATTGGAGGCATCGGCGCCAGAGCTCTGCCGGGCGGCCAGCGCCGGAGGCCTCAGCTTCGCCTCGGCAGCCGTCGCCGCTGCTGCAGCGTCACCTGCCGCCCCCTTGTCCATAGCTGGCTGCTCTGCCTGTGCTGCCGCCGCAGCCTTACTCTCAGCTGCCATGTCACCAGCTGCCGGCGGCGCCTGTTCTCCGGCAGCTGGTGCTGTGTCGGTGCCTGTGACATCCGCCGCTGTTGGTGCTGAGTCGGGCGTCGCGATCCTTGGGTCATTGCTGGCCAATGCCTGAGGCCCCAGCGCAACTGCCTGGAAGGGAGAGGTGGCGATCTGTGGGCTGCCATTGCCTGTGGCGGCCGCCGCAAGTACTTCTGTGGCACGTGGGGTGCCAAGTTCCTCCTCGTCGTGGGGCACCGAGCGCGACAGGAAGGGGTGGCTGTCTGAGGCTGAGCGCCGCATCGCCAGGATGGACTTGGAGGCCTCAAAAGATCCGCTGGAAATCTCTGGCAGCACCTCCGATGCCTGCATCATCACCACAAACACCACGAGTCACGTACTCCCAGTAGCTTACAAGTCTTCTTTCAACTCGACAAAATTATGGCGTCGCCTCATTTGCATCTGCTGTACATTGACGGAACATGAATGCAAAGGATTTGAACACACAAAGCCACCATAAGCGCTAAGAGTGCGCAACGGTTGATATCTTTATTTTACAGTTTGCGCAAGTGGGTGCATCAGGGTCCTGCGCATCCGCCTGCAGGAAAGAAGGAAAAAAAGAGATTAAGTGTGCTACCTGAGGCATGATGGCGGCCTCGACAGCCTTGCGCCGGGCAGTGGTGTCTGCAGGGTTGCTCGAGTTGAGGATGGTCTCTGGGATGCTGGGCAGCAGCGACCGCCTCCCCAGACCTGCAGTGTCAGCGCATCAATTTTGAGCATACAAAGATTTTATGTAATTCGTCCCCTCACGCTTGTGATCATGCAGGCCCAGGCAACTCCCAAATGAGCAAGAGCGACATGGATGGGGTGACACTGAGCGCAGAGCACATCTGCACACAGCACAGCTCTGCACTGCGCACCACTCCTTTTACCAATGGCACTGCCGTTGAAGCACCCGTCACAAGACCAGAGCTATGCATCATTGGGTCAATTTGTGGGAGGATGGCATACTCCACAAGTGCCCATGCAACATGCAGAGCCCTAATGTGAATCTGACAACATAGAGCACGCCCAATACGGGGGTCAATGCAAGCAGGTTCACCAGACCAGGCAATTTTCTTTCTCCCTTTAATTTCAAGCACACCGGAGTGCAGGTAATGGTCGGAGTCAAGGTTCCAGAGCTCGGATTGGCCGAGGCAGGGCTGGTAGTGGCCCAGAAAGAGGTTGATGGCGCCCTGCTTCTCGTCGTCGTACCAGCCGTTGTTGATGGCGCGGCGCAGGCTGATCAGCTTGTCACGCACGCGCGTCGCCGCCTGCCAGTCCCCCCGCTGGTGCTTGAACACCGCCGCGTGGGCACCGCTGCCCCCGTACTGCTTACAAGGAAACAATAGCAAATCAGACCAACATCCACTGCCTTTATCAAGCCCAGAGCTGCCGGCCAATTCAGATGCATACAACTTTGCGTTCCATGCAGTGCGCAGGACACGTACAAGAGAAATGCTCTACTAATCTTGCATGCACTCAGACATTTCAGGCTGTGACACTACCCAGCAGTGGTGATACCTTCTACATGTCTGCATAAAGTTGGTGGTACTGTAAGAGAGAGCGCAACGAAAAGAACCCCAACATCAGACGGTGCAGGTAATCACAGTCATGCGCAGCAGGCTTCAAGGTTGCTGGGACCCCCTATCCCAAGAACTTTTAACGTCAAGGAATGCAGGTGATTACAGGTAGGAAGCATGCCCGCACCTGGCGGGCAAGCGTGTTGCCCATGGCCTCGTACATGGCCATGAGCTGGGTGGCCGCAGAGGAGCGCGGGTCAAGGTCCGGCCGCGCCGCAAGGCCCAGCCCCACCAGCTGCCTACCCAGGCCGGACAGGCCGGCAGCAAACTGCGCCACGTTGGTGCGGTCCAGGCAGTCGATGCAGTTGGTGCGCAGGATGCCGCCCTGCCTCTGCACCTCTGGCTCCTGCAGTCAACGAGCAGGGTATTGCGGGTCAGGTGCACCTCGTATCACATGCGTTAATGATGTCCGAACTGCAGAGTTGAGCGTCTCGGGAGCGCCTAGCTGTGACTCTTGCAAGGCCAGCTGTTCGCATACCATGCATAACACTGGTCGTCCCTGCCTTACTGCACACAACAGCATGCGGACATGAGTTGACGACCAGCATGTGCAGATTGAGGCACAGTAGGCCTTGCAAAAGGCAGAGAAGTACATGAAGATTACATGGGTGCAGTGCATGGGTGCAGTGCAAGCATGCAGGCTTCAAATAAAGCATCTCGTGCAGAAGCAAGCGCAGCAGGCCTCGCAAGAGGCAAAAGAGTCAGGTTGTGACCACACACGCCAAACGCTCAAGAGCATGTCAGGAGGAGCTGTGGCGCACCCAGGCGGAGGCGTTGGTGCGTCGGGCTTCGGAGGAGGGCGCGGCGGGCGCGCAGAGAAAGAAGCCGGTCTCGTCGAGCGCGCGCGTCATGACCGGCACGATGTCTGACAGGATCTGGCCCCCGCGCAGCTTTGCATAATACTTGAAGTCCCAGGGGATGTAGCGCACGCAGTCTGCCGCAGGCACCTGTGAAGTCGAAACTCCTGAGTATAGCATTCCACTGATAGGCATGCTTCTTTTTGCATTGATCTACCCTCGATGTCCTTGGGCATGGTGGCTCTGATTGGCTTCTCAGCCACCCGGCCCTCACAAGGTCACTTGGCATTTGCACAAAAGAATTACGCCAATCCATTCTGCCTGCCGGCTTGTCATTCAAAGGACTGCAACTTCACAGAAGCGACCCTCAGAGCGGTAATATAGCATAAATTCCTATAGACCCGCGCATGTTCAAGTTGGGAACGAAGGTTACAAAGGCGCGCACCCCCTTGTTGATGTAGGCCACAGCGCGCGCCAGCTCTGCCTGCAGGATGGACTCCCTCGGCCGCTTCTCCGCGCTCTTCACCAGGTTCAGCACTATGATGGGCTTCCCGTAGCGCGCCGACAGGTCCTGCACAATCACAAGGTAAAGATATTACTTCTGACATTCACTTGGCATATAATGACATGAAATGCAGATCCTAGAGAACATCGGAAAGGCAATGTCAACACGAAGGGCAGGGGTGAGGGCCCAGTTTAAGAGTATCACAGCTTTGATCTCTCCCTGCATCAGATAACATTCAATGCAGAATATACTCATAGCTTTTGGTGACCCCATCCGCTACAATGTAGGAAGGATAGGCAGGCAGGCCAGCGAGAGTACCTGGAAGTGGAGCCGGGTGGCGGAGTAGTGTGGATCATACTGCTGCAGCTGGATGGCGGGCTTGGGGTTGATGGGAGACATGCTGGTGGTGTCCTGAACCCAGTACAGTGGAATGGAGCCCCGAATCTGCACGTCATCTACAAGTTCAGTCGAAGCCACCAGATACCTGACATCCAATGAAGCCAAGGAGCGCATCTAGCAAAGTAGGAAGGCAAGCAAAGGGGTCCCTACATGTACAGACATCTATGTCTCGTAATGTCTTGGTACCAGCGCCATTCCCATGTGACATGGCTTTTCCGAGTACCTGATATTGCTCTGAGCAACAAAGGACAACATAGGCACTGGGAGCACGATGTCACACGCGGTCTGGCGGGCACGACGGTAGTACTCAATGGTGGAACGCTGCAGTCAGAGTGAGTGTACCTGGACGAGGGAGGCGAGCAGGGGGAAGCCGGTGCGCCAGTCAAAGCCAGCATCCACCACCTGCTCTATCTCCACCTCATTTGCCACCCGCCCCGCGTCATTCACCCCCCTCTTCCGATACCTTCACGCACAGCAAAACCCTTGTACCTCAGCAGCTGTTCTCCTGCAAGCTGCATGCATTGCCAAAAAACGTGAAGTGTCATGTCAGTCAAGCTGAAGTGTCATGTCAACTTGATATTCACGCGGAGGAAAGAAGCAGCACTGTCATGTGCGTTAGAACAAATGATCATTGTGTGGTGCAGATGTGGTGCAATAAAACTGCTTCCGCTCCCCCCTGTTGAAGAGACTGATAAATGTTGAATATGCACAAGGAATGAGGTGAAAGAGGCGGCGCCTCACCGGGTGCCGGCAAAGTGGCGGGAGCGGCGGGCGATGAGGGTGACGGTGAGGGCACGCCCCAGGACGGCCAGCGAGCGCTGCTGCCAGAAGCCATGCACCAGCGGCGTCAGCCACCGGTCGTTGCCCAACGCCGAGCGCAGCTGCCTGGGCACATAAGCATCAAAATATTTAAGACCAATATTATTATTGTCATTTTTACACGCCTTTCCTGCCAAAAGGTAAGGTATGTCCTGCAGACAAGCTGCAATTAAGGGCTGCCACAACCCTAACCCATGTTGGACTCGCCAGATCCAAACAGACCTGTAGTAATACCAGGCCCCAAAATCATGGCCTCCAGGCGAGCATTCTTAAAGGCATTGATCTCTGGTGAGTATCCACACGAGCTGCTGCATTTGAAAGGACAGTAATACATTTGGAGAGTGCGGCTGCGAACAACGGGTCTGTGTATGGCAGGAGAAGGGATCCTCACCGTGTCAGGAACTCATTCCAGACAAACATGCTGTCGTACGCAGAGTCCGGCACCTCTGCCGACATGTTGCTCTGCACTGTCCGCCACAGCGGCCATGTGTAACTCCACAGAAAGTCCTTGGACAGCTCAATCCCTGCAGCAGAGTCAAGGCTTGCACACTCAGGTGAAGTTGGGTGTTTGTGCTTCAGTAGAAATGCACCGAAAGCTGATCACATAATTTTTTGATCACGGAGAGCACAGGAACAATAGATGGCAGGCAGGCGAATGCAGCATGGTGCCCTGCACAGATGTATGGGTTGGTTATTCAAGGCAACCTTTAAGAGAATGTTAGATTGCTCACCCTGCATCATTTTCTTGTAGCGCCTCTCCGCGCTGCTGGCCTGCAGTAACAGGACAGTGCCATTAGCTGCACTGATCATGGAGGAGAAAGAGGTGCATCAGACTTGCTGTACCACAACCCAACGAAGATAGGAAGTTCCAGTGCTGCAGAAGAGCTGAAGCGTACTACAAGCGCGTACTACAAGTCTGACTGTAGTACAGCTACCCTGAACTTCATGCAGGATCTTTTTGCCACTAGAGCAGCAGGTCAGCCATGCACCAGGATCTTCAAAGATAAGATTTTCCATGCATCAACATGGAAAAGAACCGCCACTGCAACAGCCTTTGAGGAGCTGAAACCCTACTCTCTTGCCCCCATGCAACAGCACCTTCAATGTCTGACCTAATGCCCTTGTTCCAACCTTGTGCGATATGAGAAGAAGTTTAAGAATTTTATATACCTGGCTGTCAGCCTTCTGGGAAATGGGGATGAGCTGACTGCGAGCAATGCCATACACCTTCCTTCCTGTAGTACAAACAAAGCAGATTCCTCTCACAAAATCTTGCACGGCACACACTCGTGGACAAAGTGGAGAACAATGAAAAAACAATATTTAGATCCGCTAAAACTGTGCCATGAAACGCTCAAGAGCAACAAGAAAGCTGGTGCAGTTGGAAGGTGTTCGAGAACGTGAGGAAGATCACACTCACCGCACACGCTTCCGTGCAATCGTTTTTTCGTGACTAGTAGGAGGTAGCAGCCCTCCAAGAGTGCAAAGCAGCCCACCACCGCATCCGCCTGCAATCCGGCCGACCCTTTACGCTGGGGCGCCCACTTACAGCCACACTCGAGAACTTTTTCCTGTAACCGAACCGCAAGATTCCCGCTTCGAAGCTGTAGAACGTTGGGTGTGTATGAGACTCACCGTGACCTCAAATTTGATCCCCCCATGGCCCGCGTTGCCTGCGCTTATCTGAGTGAGCAGCATAGCCATCTCCTTCTCTGTGTACGTCACGGGGTCCTCCACCGCCTCCAGCTCCGTCGGCACCACCGGATCTCGATTGAACTTCACTAGCCTCCATGCCTGGCGATCTTTACTCCTTGCCACAAGGTATAGCCTCTGTATCGTGGAGTAGAGGTAGAACTTGCGCAGAGCAACATCCCCCATCTCTGCAGGGAGGTGTATTTAAGCTGTGTCCCACCTGATGTCTAAGAACCACCTGCAGGCGGCGGCCTCCGATTGCCCCAGCATGTCTGGCCCGCGCCAAAGCAGGAGGTGCTGAGACAAAACTTGTGCTACATGCTGGTACATGCCAGTCACTGATGTCGATCGAGGGTTAATTAAGGGTGATGTGATAAGTTGCCCTCAATTGAATGTTTAGCTCCCTCAACTTCCAAATGTTCGCCAATTGGGAATCTGGATGATCGCCAATCCCCCTTGCCTCCGTTCGAAAAATTTGACGTCCCTTAAATCTAGTAACCCTCTTACTAGACTGACGTCGTGCGATTTTCCGTGCGGGTGTCATTCTTTTGCGCCGTTGGTGTTGGCATTGCTTTCGGAAAGTAGTCTTTCAAGCAAGTATACATGCACTGATGATGGCAGAGCTTTTAGTATCATATATCAGATTGTCAAACGTATCTAGGTCGATGTGCTATTGAAAATATCGAAGAGGGAGACCCATGAGGTTTGGGGCAAAGCTGAAGGAAGAGGCAAAGCCAGAATGGAGTTCTCAGTACATCGATTACGATCTATTAAAGAGGAAAATAGGCGAGCTAAGGGCTCTGTCTGAGGACCCCAAGGCTGGGGAGGTCTTCAAAACAAAGAGGCATGTCTTCCAAGGCGTCCTCGATGAACACCTGGAAAAGGTAGGCATTACACCGTCTAATCAGCTCATAGTTACGCATGATGAGTGAGATCGTCTGAGATGCGTCTACAAGCATTGACCATCACTCAGACCAAGCATTGTACGTTGGATGGCTCCAGGGTCTGACTCAGATCTGTGCCTGACGTGAGTTTTGAGTAAAGGATGTCAGCTCTGTAAGTTTGGCCCCGAAAGATTTCTGTCTGGCCAGGTTCTCACATTCTACAAAGAGCAGCTGGCCAAGATGCGGTCCCGCCTGGCAGCTGCCAACATAGGGGCACCAGCACTGGCCAGGACCGTTTCAGGAGATCTGGATGCAGATCTGGAGGATCTGAGCAACCTGGCTGGTGTGCATCAGCAACAGTTCCTTCACTTCTGCAAACGATTGAACGGAATCAACACAACACAGCCATCTCCATCATGCACACAAATTCATCAAGCAATGAGAGAATTCTTGTGTGGCCCACCTTCCTTGAAAAGTTGCTGCTGCTCGCAGGGGAGGTGACTGATTTGCTGAGCTACGTCAGCCTGAATCTGACGGCAGTGCGCAAGATCCTGAAGAAGATGGCCAAGCACATTAAGCCGGAGGCTCCCACGCCTGGCTACATGAGCCTGGACATCCGGCACCCCCACAACCCTGGCTACCGCCTGGTGCAGGTACGTACAATTAGATACAGATGTTTTGGTGCAGCAATGCAAATTTGAAGCCCAGTGCAGGTGGGTCTCAGCAGCGCAGCATCTGGCTGCAAGCCATTCGTCATTTCTTGGCACTTCTGCTCCAAAGGAAAAATGTACAAGTAGCTTCCTTTGAATGTAGGAGGATGCGTGCTCCCTGGAAAGATTTGCATCTCCACCTCAGGGGTTGCCAAGCAGAATATGCAGGAAAAGCACCACAGCCTGACTGCCAGTGCTTGCGGTGTGTCCAGGGGACATTCCTGCCGACAACAGTAGCAGCCGACTTGGACGCAATGGCGTCCCACGATGAGCTGACAGAGGCAGCAAAGGCGATTCGCGAGCGCATGTCGGCGCTCAAAGCGCAGAGCGACACGGAACCTCTCTCTCTGAGCGAGGCCGGCCGCCGGGGGTCCCTGCGCCGGAGCCTGTCCATCTCGGCCGCCGAGCGCCATATGGCCGACTTTAACCGCATCGTCAGGGCGCGTTCCCTCCCTCTTGCCTCAAGCTTATCGCGTCATTGATAAGTAACCACGGAAGATGAGAAAAATTCTATGATGAGGAACCATGGCCAGTGGTCTTGTGGCAATGCGCACATGAGGGATGACATGGGAGTGTCATGGCTCGCCAAATGTTAAAATGGTGGGGTACACGCAAAGGCCTGAGGAGTGTGATTCTGGTGCACTGAGGCATTGCTGATGACATCTTGACGCCATGCATGTGCAGATGCGCAGCTCAGAGCCTTGATGAACATACTGCCGGGGGATGTAATGGGGGAACAGCAGAGCATCTGTACAAACGAGCTAGTGATGATGTACAGGACTTGGAGGAAGCTGAGGCTCTGGCAAAGAGGAATGCCGGCCTGGTGCATGCCATCACCTACCAGGAAGCGATTGCCGGCATCTTTCAGCCGCCGCCTCCTGATGAGCAAGCCACCTCCGACCTTGCAGGTACTCTGTGCTACCATGGGGGATAAATGAGCAAGTTGTTAAGGTACTTCTTGAGGGCAGATGCTGCATGAGGCCACAAGCATTGATCGGTGGCCACTGCACCACACGATTCTCGGTGGTATGCACATGCTGGCGTGACTGGAAGAGGGTGGCAGGTTGAAGGGGGTATAAAATGTGTTGCTGTGCAGGGCTGACGCTGAACTGCCTGGTCGCCGGCCTCTACATGGCCTCTTACATGTTGATGATCCCCACCGCCGCCGAGGTGCGCGCTCTGCCGCCTCCAGGAAGGGGCCTGTCGCAAGCCCCTTGTTACCACTCGTGAACACTCGTTGCGTATCAGCGCTGACAAGAAGATTGAATGAAATGTTAACAATTTCCTGACATGCGAGGATCCCCTTTTGAGGGTTTCTTATCTGCTGACAATCATGCAGAGGCACATCTCCTCTTCCGGACAATAAATAGCAGAACTCAATGGTGCTATGGATTGCAGTTCTGCCGTCACATTGGCGTCAGCCCCGGGATGGTTGGCATCATTGCCGGCGCCTCAGACTTTGCCTCCATGTTTGCAACGCCAGGTGGTCCCTCCATCCACCCCTTATGCTCAGCATGCCACTGAGACATAAAACAGCCTCGTGATTTCCTTCTCTTGTGCGGTAGCACTTCTCTGGTGCCACTCTCCCAACTATGTCTCCAGTTGAAGTGTTAGCGTATGTTTGCAGGCTACAGCACATGGACCAACTACAACTTCCGGTGGCCGATCCTGGCGGGCGCGGTCACCTGCCTCGTCAGCAACATCATGTACCTGCTCAGCTATGACGCGCGTTCCCTGTCGCTGCTCGTCGCCTCCCGCTTTGTCATGGGCTTTGGTGAGTGACCTTTGTTGGAATACTATCACATACTTGGCTAGGTGCCTTGCAGTAACTTCTTGACATGTCAAGAATTGCCTTCCAGCATTCCCTGTCTTGGCACTTCTCTGGGATGCATCAGTCCCATGGAATGCAGGTCCCCTGTATACATGTCAATATCTTTAGTAACACTTTTGACAGCAAACCTGCTGGCTTGCCAACCTGGAGGGTGTCACAGAAGGTCGGAAGAGTTATTTATCACTGTGGTGGCTCAGTATCTTGAGTTCAGCATAGCCTGCGTGACTGCAGGCTCGTCTAGGACGGTGAGCCGGCGCTACATCGCGGACTTTGTCAGCAAGAAGAACAGGATGCGGGCCAGCACAGGCATGCATCTTCCACCCCATTTATAATTTTCACTTTATGAGAAGCAAAAGCTGCCCCCTGTTGAAAAGGATATAACGTCCTCAGCTCCGGACTGTGTCTATATGCATGGAAGGGCATGTACCGTGCCATATTTTTTTTGATCTTTGGCATGCCATGACTTGTGTTTCTTGCTTGCAGCTTTTGTGTGCGCAAGCGCGACAGGGATGGCGCTGGGCCCTCTGCTGGCGCTGCTGCTGGCGCGAGCCCCCAGTGTCAAGGCCGGCCCGCTGACATTTGACCGCATCACTCTTGCAGCCTGGATCATGGTCGCCGCCTGGCTGGCTTTCATCGTCGCCTGGGCCGCCCTCTTCAAGGACCCCCTAGAGGAGTGCGTCTCCCTCTCCTACCTGCAGAGCTTGCACCCATTGGGATGGTTTTAAAGAGGTGAATGGCAGGACAAGTCCAGTGACTGAGTGCAAAACAAAAGACAGTACCTGGCTGACGAGTGTGCAGTGGCCCAATGCAACCCAAAATTCCAAGGACATAGCTCCTGGCTTAACTCTTATTAAGCGTGCAAGCTGTTGTGGAACATGTCATGGACTGCAGCAATGCATGCATGAAGCAATGGTGGGTGGTGCGCAGGCAGAGGAGGCGGGCAGAGCTGGCGGAGGCAGCAGAGCCAGATTTGGAGCAGCCGCTGCTGCAGGACAGTGTGCAGAGTGCTGTGCGGCCGGTGGAGCCCATAAAGGAGGCGTCCGAGGAGGCAAGCACCGAGGAAGCGGGCGATGAGGAGCCTGGGCAGAGTGCATTCAGCTGGTGGGATGCCAGCATGCAGGCCACGCTGGCCGCTGTGCTGTGCCTGTGGGCGCTCAAGCTGGTGCAGCAGGGCTATGTGGACGGTGAGTCTCCCCAAAGACAGCCTGTTGATAGGGGGTAATCTGTAAATGGTTCATATGACAGTCTTTCCCCTGAGCGCAGGGATGCCTGAAACAGAGTAGGATCAGAGTCTGCATGCTGTGCTGGTATTGGCATTCCCAGCTTGATATCAAATTTATCGTGCAGCTCTTCGTCCCCTTCAAAGATGCCTTATGGCAGCAGCTGCCAAACCTTTGCCGCATCCAAATTTTCCCTTGCACATGCGCTGGGTCTCTCCTTATCCAATCCACCTGTCTGAGGCTCTACTGACTTGTTCACTGTGAGCATGATCACCTTCATCGTCTCAGTAAAGAAATACCAACCAGCATAGCAAATTTCATATGACATTCAAAGCGAATGTGGTGCGCAGGGCTGTCCATCTTCACGGGGCCGTTGTACGGCTGGAGCGGGTCGGAGAACGGCCTGCTGCTGGCAGTGCTGGGCATCGCATCAATCCCCCTCTCATTCATGGTGGGCGTGCTGAGCCCCCACGTCAGCGACCGCGCCCTCACAGCCTCCGCACTGCTGGCCACTCTTGTTGGCGCCACTCTGTGCACGCGCGCCGGCAATGCGCGCGACCCCGCCGCCTACTTTGGCGGCGGCGCCATCCTCTACATGGTGCGCGGCCTCCTTACCAGAATTCAAAATCGTGACAAGCATTGGTTCATTTTTACAACATATGGATGTGTTACTTGGACATCTCCCCATATTGTTGGCGTATACAGTCACTCTGCATGGGGAGTGCCTTGAGCGCACCGCCTCCACGATAATTCTGAGTATTTGTAAAAAGGTGCTTCTGGGGAGATTTGAAGAGGGTTCCATGTGTTTCACAGCTTGCGCTACATCTGTGACATGCATCCAGATGAGGTAAGTGAAAATTATGCTGTTGATGCAGGGGTCGCTGATCCTGGAAGGAGCTAGCATGTGCTTGCTCAGTAAGGTGCTGCCTGGTAGGCTCACCAGGGGCATCTTCAATGCAGGTACACACGTGTCCTTTCGCGGGAAATCGAGGTTCTTAAAGCAGCTGCGGTTGTATGGACCGGCCCTAGGCTATGCACACCAATTTTGCTGAATATTTTCAGTCAGAATTGCATCACATTCAGACATAAAATTCGTGTCATTGGGATCCTTCTCCGAGGTGGAAGCCTCCATGATTAGTAGCTGCCATCTTTGTCAACCCCTTATCTCCCTGCAAAATCATCCGGGCGGTTGTTAGGGTTGTGTCTGCTGCGCAGGCCTGCTGACGACAGAGGCTGGGACGCTGGGGCGATTCTCAGGCAACATAGTGATGTCAGTGGTGGCCAGGTTGACTGGCGTGGACAGCAGGCAGGAGCTGCTGCGCTTTGGGCTGACGCTGTATGGCATCTTCTCAGCCCTGCTGCTGCTCATCGGCTTCTACATGCTGGCTGTCTGGCGCAAGCTGGCCACTTGATTTAAACAAGAGCAGAGAGATACAGGAGCATACAAGGCAGTGCGAGCGCCAAGTAGGGAGAACTTTAGAGAAAGGGGTTGCCTTGCGATAGTTGCAGACCCAGGGTCTTGAATTGTAGGTAGGTAGGTGTGTGTGGGGTTTCCAGATATATGGTCGGAGCACATAAAGATGGCATGCAACCTAGATATAGACATAGATATGAAGGGGCACGGAATGCATGCACTTCAGCAATGCAGATTTCTGGAGGGGTTCCCTCCTGACATCTACATCGGAATTGTGCATGCTGCAGCTCCTGATCAGAAGACTGACTGGGCTGCATTGTGTCCATCAGACTATGTCCAAATAAATAGATGGTTGATAGGCAGAAAGACTGTTGAGTTTCTGTCAAACAAAATGAAGACGTGTGTTCATGACAAAAGAGGGCTTGGTGCTAGGATGGCTTGTGCATGAACTAACGTAGAGATTGCATGCCATAACAAGTACAGGATACAGAAGACCATATGGGACGTTTATTAAAGGATGCACTTGCCTTACCAATCTGAATGCTGTAGCCTAGCACAAAACTACGAAAAAACGAACACACTTCCAGCACATATTCATCCTTCTCATGACTCCAATTGCCTGTCAAAAAGGTGCTGATCACAAATATTCTTAATCACTTTTTTAGCAATCAGTTCTTTTCACGTTCATGCAACAGTTGACATCTGCAGGTACCAAACCCATACACATAAAACTTTCCATCTCACGCATTGCTCTCTTTCATTCGCTAGCTGCCTCCTTCACCCCCACACCACTTGCCAAGTAAACCTCACTCACACAAGCAATCTCAGGACCGTGAAATCACCAGACCTATCCTGCCTGATAGACTACGGCAGAGCTCTGTCACATGAATCACTCAGAGCAAGGCATCATATGGTGAAAGACCCAGCCGCCACTTTGTGACTCTCAAATTTCAGAAAGTGGGCACCATAGTGCGATCTTGCTGTGAGACAGAGCCGCTGCACAGATCCTGCTGGGTTCCGGTGCTGGTGCTGGAGCTGCTCTGCTGCACGCCGCTGCCCCCACCACTCGTGAAGGTCTGGCCAAAGATGCCAAAGGGGCGCCCGCCGGTCGAGCCAGCCGCGAACGCTGAGCCCGAGCCTGTTTCAGGAATGCACAGAAACCTAAGGGCAGTGTTGGTATTTTTTAGAGTGGATTGCTCCCTTGACAGCATTTTTGCCTGGATGCCCAGGCTCAGGAGAGCCGTCCTCTTTGGTCCAGGCAGACGAACATATCTGCTCAGCAGCAGTCTGGACACCAGCCTTGACTCTAGAGAACGGCCCTGTAGCCATGGTGACTGGGCAAAACATTCCCATGCATCTTCTCACATGTTATCTGCACAGCAGACATGTCACAAAAGTAAGGATAGATGGTAAAAGCTGACCGGAGGAGAAGGTTTGGGAGGAGGTGCCGCCGGTGCTGGTGCTGCTGCTCTGAGCGCTGCCAGGCCCACCGCTAATTATTGTGCTGCTGCCGCCCGGCCCAATGATAGTGCCAGAGTTGTCTGCATCCCAATCAAAGAAGCACTTTTCACATCAGCACCTTCTGAGGGCATGAGCGGCACGCAGAGATGTACAAAGCAATGCTGAGGTCAGGCAATACACTAAGGAAAGACTGTCATGCGCAGATGGATTAGGACCAAGGCGTTGGCAGTTTTAGCAGGAAAGTCATGCTCAAAGATGGGTATTGCTCCAGTGCTTTATGGGTCGAGCAGTAGGAAGGCTTACATGAGCAGTTGAAGGTGCCCTGCAGTCTCATGCCGCATGTCCACTCCACGCCGGTAGATGGGATCGTGACAGGCCCCTGGTTGCAGGGGCTGCCAAAGAACTGGCTCTGCAAAGGCCAGCGAGCACACCTCAAGTTCGCAGCAGGGTTCAGCCGGGATCCCATTTGCATTTATGTCATTCTGATAAGAAAAACTGTTTAGGTGACAGTTAGGCGTAATCATTGCCTTTTCTCTACATTCTGAGGGTGATCAAAGAGAAGAATACGCATTGGGACAGCCATGCATTACATCGAGAGCGCAGTTGCCCCTGTTGTAGTAGACATTGGCAAGCCCAGCTGCCTGACCCCTGATGTTCACCGCATCTGCGCGCAAGAATCGAGCTGCTTGATTAGCGATGACATTAAAGATCCTGAATTGGAGAAGCAATTGCAGATCCTTATTGCTTCCATACACCATCGAATACGGCAGCTACAGAACCGAAATGATGTGCCATCAGTTGCATGGTAGGACGCCTGTGCATGTGAGGAAAGCAGCTGGTGCCAGACGTTATACTTGTGCCGTCTTTCATCTCTCAAGCAAACAACGCTTCACATGCATGCCATATGTATGCCATGTATGGCAGGGCCAAGCAGGAAGTACTCACCTGATGCAGCATCGATGACAGCGTTGCCAATGCCGGACAGGTTGACCATCACGTCCTTGGTGACTCCTGAAACATACACGGTGCCCGTGCCGGAGCTCACAATGACAACCGAGGGGATCTGCCCCCGGACGATGATGTCACCAGTCCTGCAGGCCAGAACACATATGAGCAGCAGCAGACCTTTACAATACATGACTCGATGCGCAAGGTTGAGGTGGAAATGTGCACTTCATGTTGCAGCACCCTACTCACCACTCACACAACCCACTTCTGAGTTCATGTCATGGATTGGACTGCTGCGAATGGAAGGAAGAATCAGGTAGCTTGGAAGGAGCGGCACCCTGAGTTCTGCAGCCTGACATTGTCTGACTTGAGGCCCTTGACTTGGAGGGTGGAAACGCCGCTGTTTACCGCTGTAAAGGAGGATGGGCTGAAAGCTCCCATGACAACCACCTGGACGGCTGTGGCTGGTTTGACCTCAACCCTCTCAAGCTGCGAGGCTGGCAGCCTGCGCATGCAGATGAACACGACAGATTTGAGGCAGGCACCAAGCTCCCAAGGGTTTTACAGAGAAAAAGCTCCATGTCAGGACATGCATGCAGGAACATGGGTATGGCACAGTTTGAACGTATGTGCTTCAGAACCTCGTCCTATAAAATGCCAAAGTGATCTAGGCAGCGTGTCATGCATGCCAGAACAAGAGCTTCAGGTGGAGTCCAAAAGGTTCAATCGAAGACAATCACGAGCGGAGATTCTGCAGGAGCCAAGTCCCGTACTTGACAGTCAGCTTGATGGGCTTGGATGTGGAGAAGCGTCCTGAGACGCCAAGGCTCAGGACGCCATTGGACACGGAAGCTTGCAAAGCCCTGCCCACGCTGTCGTCTGCGTCAAGAACGATCTGGTACTGGTTGGCCTGCGAGGAGGGCGACACCAGGACGTTGAAGGGCTGGCACACCCTGATCGTCTTGAAAGCCGGCACGTCCTTGGCTACGGGCGCTGCAGAAGCCATGCCTGTTACAGCTGCCAAGGCCACTGTCGCCAAGAGCCAGACTCGTCCGCGGCCGCTCATGTTTCCTTGCTCTGTCGCTGATCTCTGTGTGCTCACCTCCTGCTGAAGCCTTCTGCAAGTTTCACTTCTGACGAGATCGTCTGTGAAGATCTTTGCCTTGGATCATGGTGTCGACTTCTGGACTCGCATGACTGAGCAGGTGGCTGATTGGACTGCATGCCAGCTGTCATGTGCCCACCTCGATTTGATCAGTGTGCAGATCTGCAGAGGCAGATTCCAGACTATGCTCTTCTGGGCCTTGTCACACTGCACGAATCTCTCACAGGAAGACCTTCTGTCTGAATGAAATCCTGGGTGCATAGGACGGGTGCGCAGGAACATGCATGCGAGTGCATCAAGCATGATCTTGTGTGTTTTGCACGCATGCAACCTTGGCAGATTGAGCGAGATGTCCATGCTTCCAACTAAAGCAGCACTTTTAAGAAAGAGGCACAACAACTTGAGATTTCGTTGATCTGTGCTTGCACCTGAGAATCAAAGTCCTCAATGACCCTTAAAGCCTCCAACTATATGATAAGGCGTAACGATGGCCCGGGGCAATGGACCTAAAGGAGCTTCCTCATTTGAAACAAATAGATTGTCACTAATAGAAGAGATTTGCCAGAGGCAAGCAAATCATCAAAGTCGGTTGGTGAACACCTTGTCTTCTCATAACCAAACGTTTTAGTACATACACATACAGGCTAGAAATACAGAAGTGCCACAGCCGAGCTTCTGGAAACACTGCCATCAGTACGCCGCAGGTGTCTCTGCACATGGCATTTCAGGGAGCGCTGGGGCTGTCTCCAACTGTGACACCCCCGGCCGGCTCAGGGCGGCTCTGGAAGGTTGCCAGATAGTCCTGCGCCCTTTTGGTCTCTGCGCGGCGCCTGCCCCACCACCAGCCCTTCTCCTTCGCCATCAGCTCCACGATCTGCGCATGCCCCACATGCACATCTCTCCATGGACGCTTTGCACGTCATGTAATTGGGTGGAAGAATCAAGGTCTCATCTGAGGAGTGAGCATACAGACAAAGACACATCTCCCACCAGTTGTAACCCTTCTGCGCTCGACCACGCCATGCATCAGCTTTCAACAGATGCTCTGCCATCTCAGAACTGCACAGTAACATCCCCTCGAATAACACAGGATCCAGCCATCGTCCTCCACCAAATCAAGCCGGCCAGGATGCTACACGCATGCAGAAATGCTGCGCTTGTCCCCAAGGACAACAGAAGTCTTAGATGTGGCTGCAGGGCATGGGTACCAGGTATGACACATGTGCTTGTCTCCAAGGCCCAGAGACGCTTGCAAAACAGGGGTGCGGGGTCAGGCTGGCGATTATGACACTCACCTTGGGCAGTGCCTGTTCCGCGGCGGCGGTGTCGACGAAGGCGAGGCGCGTGCGGCGGGCGATGAAGTCCTCGGGGTGCTCGCAGAACTCGTTGTGCACCGCGTAGACCACCTCCGCCTCGATCATGGGGTGGCCACGCACCAGGCGCTTGCCCAGCTTCTTCTCCTCCGCTATGTGCGTTATCACCTTGGCCCGGTCCCCGTACGCGGCTGCGCCCGCCATTTGTCACATTAGTCAAGGCAGCATACGTTGCACCACAGCATTATTTAAGTGCGTGCCCATCACCTCAAACACAATGTTTGCCAATCTTGCTCCCAACCCTGGCGCAGCAGTGTTCGCCCTCACGTTTGTCCTCCTCTGCACAAGCTTGTCTCCCAACAACATCCTGGGGAAGTTGTGCCATGCTTTCAAGACTAGCATTTCCTACAGTCCTCTACGAAACGCAGTTGAGAACCTCCAATTGTGCTGGGCGCAGGCACATCGAGTTGGGAAGAGCAGATCACCTGCAAGGTAGCGCGCAACACTGGTGTCAATGGCACCCGGGCGATGTGGGACCTTGTAGTGCTGCGCAACGTCCGTGAACAGCGCGGGGGTGTATCCGGCGGCGCCCACCAGAGGCAGGTTGTGCGTGCGGCAGGGGCCGGCCGCGTGCAGCCGCCCTGTCGCCAGCGCCTTGTCAATCGCATCCTCTGCCATCAGCCGGTAGGTCGTCCACTTGCCGCCTGCAGGAATGCTTGCAAGTCAGACTCCTCAAACGGCTGTGCGAGGAAATTCATGGAAATCAGATGCATGCATGCATGGAATCATGCAGACTTTTCAGCTGTTGCATCCTGATATATTGGGTGCTCCTCAGCTGCGAAGTACATTGCTACACACGAAAAGAGTAGAACACGCAAGTTGCATGTGGCATAAGCCGGAAAATCTGAGGGCGCATGGAAAATGATCCTGCATTGTTGCAGCCCGCATATCGCATCCTGTCATGGCAGCAGCTCATGGCCATATGAAGGATGCCCGAGGTATGCAACGGAGCACAGACCACCCGCGTGTCACAGTGAAACGCCCATCTCATGCTGGTACACCAAGCGCCCACCTGTGACAGTGATGAGGCCGTCGGGGTCTTGGGTGACGATGTGGTCCCGCGAGGCAGAGGCAGTGTCCTTTGCATTGGGGTCGACAGCTAGGGGCCGCAGCCCGCTCCAGGCGCTCTGCACGTCGCTGCGGCGCACCTCCACTGTCAGATACTCGGAGATGGCGTCCAGGATGAACTGGATCTCCTCCTCCGTCGGCTGCGGCCGCGTCGTGATCTCCGAGCTGCTGTCTGCGCAACAGGAGACAGGTCCCAATCACTCTGGCAGCACTTGCTGGATCTATCAGTGCATCAGCTGATGACATCAGGTGAATGTCAGCGGCATATGAATGATGCCCTTGACAGCAATGATCCTGCTTAGTATAGCAGTGGCGCAAATTCGGGCTTGTCTGCGGCTTAAGGGTATTTTGTGTGTGTTGGCCACAAGCCAGAATTCTTGAAACACTCAACTAAGGAAAGGAACTGAAGTGTAGTTGAGCTACAGTAGTCTGCCAAATTGAACTGTTAAGTGAAACAGGGGCCTCACCAGTGGTGCCTGCGATGGTGGCCTCGAGCCAGGGGAGCATGAAGACCACCCTGCCATCCTTGGTCTTGGGCACGATCATGCCCAGGTGATCCGGGGAGTAGTAGTCCGGCAGGGTCACATGCACGCCCGCGCTCGCCATGATCATCTTGGGCGCCTCGGGCTCTGACATGTGCCGGATGCCGTCAGAGAAGGGCCCAGTCGCGTTGATCACCTGAAACAATGGCAGACAGGAAAATTCAAGACACCAGCCACTGGTCATCAAGAAGAGCACACTTCCCAATTAAATTGTACAAAGAATCCGGGCACTATCAGGTCGACTATGCATGCAGGCAAGAAGGTTGCAGAAGCGTACCTGGCGAGCGTAGACATCATGTGATTTTCTCCCAAGCACATCCTTCACAGTGGCCCCGACAACTCGCCCAGTCTCGTCCTGCAATGCATATCGGGTCTGACTTAGAATAGATTCGTGTACTTCATGCATGATCTGATCAAAGAGAAGGCACAATGTGGCTCACAGGTGGCCTCACTGGATCTAGGACGGCCTGGCCAGTTGGCCGTCTCTTTCAACAGGTCAGCCGTGCAGCATTTCACCTTGATGACGCGGGTTACTTCTGCATAGTTGAGGACCGTTGCTCCAGCCATGGCCGCCGTGCAGGCGAGGCTCACATTCAGCCGCGAGTCATCAAACTGCCCATCGTAGTACACAATCTGCATGAAGCACATACACCTAATGTCCCAGATCCTCACTCCACACGGTTCCAACCACATTCACCATGCAGATTTTGATCAAGGCAGTGCCAGACGCTCTGGCGCATGCCATGCAGTGCCATTGCAGCTGGGCATTCCTGGAAATTGAGTCACTCCTATTGTGAATGCGCACAAGTGTGCCCTTGAAAGAGAAGGTGCAAGGGCTCTCACCGTGCCCTTGAGGGAGCTGTGGTCAGGGCCGTGCTTGGCGAGGGTGGGAAACTGCCTGCGCGACTCGGCCGGTGTGGTGTAGCGCGACAGGGTGAGGCCCTGTGTGCCCGCCACCAAGTCATAGGCCTTGAGCCCCGCCCAGTAGTAGGGCACCTCCCACCACTTGTAGCACGGCTGCAAAGCAACTAATCCATCTCAGCCTCACTCTCATGCACCGTTTAGAATGCTGAAATCTCTAAACTTATTGTCATGCTGTGATTGGGGCCTGCATGACTTGATGGCACGCATGCCTTTGCCAAAGGACATGTGCACTTGCTTTCACTCTAGTTGATCGGCTCTACCATATTGCTTGGGTAAGGACGCGCAATATGCATGACTGTCACACGTGGGTTTCTGCCTCTTCAACTCAGGAGACAGCTGCAACAAGAGTAAATAAAGCGCACCGTCATGATGGGCAATGCACTGCTGAGGTGGGGGGCGTTCTGCAGCAGGCGCTTGCGCTCGTGCAGGGCCTCAAAGACAAGCTTGAGCTGCCCATAGTCCAGGTTGAACACCGCCTTCTCTAAATACCTCACGCCCCCATGCACTAGCTTTGTGCTTTTGGAGGAGGTCCCCGAAGCAAAGTCCTCCCTCTCCACCAGTGCAGTTTGCAGACCCCTGTTTACAGGTGGCCATATGATATAGAAGCACCAGAATATTATCTATCACCGTAAGAAAGCCAGGTATAGATGGCCCTGGCACGCTAGAGTTGGCAGGTTGAAGCAGAAAGCAAAGTGCTTAGTGAGTGTGATGGTGTTGGTGATGATGGTGCCTTGACCAGACCTGGTAGCGGCATCCACTGCGCAACCGGTGCCGGTGGCTCCACCTCCAATGATGAGGAGATCGTAAGGATTGTCCGCCGTTCCATTTGCCAGGTGCTGAAGCTGCTGCTGTCTGGACGGAACCTGAACACCAGTATTTGTATTGCCAGAGGGGTATGGATCCTTCTGTAACTTGACGATGTGCTTGAAATATCGTTCTATGTGCGATGGAGATAAGCAGTTGCAATATAGGAGTCGCAACAGATTTTGAGGCATCGGGGTAGGGTGTTTGATGTGTCTGTCTCACCTCGTCCAAGAGGAACAATCCTGCCGTTTGATGAGCTGCATCAGGTCTTTTAGAGTTGTAATATGCTGATATAGCCGCAGCACCTGCACCTGCACTAACGAGCACGAGTCCTCCGCGCACAAGGGTGCGAAATCTCGACATGACCAGGCAATGCTCCAATCCGAGCTCTACTCTTGCAGGATCGTTTCGTACGTCTGACAGAAATCAAAAGCCCCAAGACCGTGAGGGGACTACTGGGCTGCGTTCATTGAGGGACCATGCATCCATCCTAATGCTGCAATTCAGCTCCCGTACTACAATGTGTCCTTGATTAAGCAACCAATTGCGATGACGTGCAGGAACCGCCAAAATTTTCTGCAACTGTGCGTTTGGTTTCGGCAGGAGTGAGAAAGTGAAATGTGTGCATGGCATTGCATGATGGTGACTAATCCCCGTAGGCCAACAACATTGGACTGCGCTTCCCTGCCGCACGGACGCCAAAATTTGGAGTAGCTGAGCTTCTGATGATCTCGTATGCTTGAAAAGATTATATAATTGCGTCCGCAGCTGCCGAGGTAGATAGAGAGGCCGCAGGTCCAAGCAATAAGGGGTGGTGACATCAAGTCACATGGAAGGAACTTTCACCAATTCCAGGTGACCTATACCAGACAGATGGTGTAGCAAAGCGGCTGCTTATTGATCTGCTTTACTTTGCTCCGCTGGAATTCATCACCTGGCGATAATTTCCCGCACGAAGCTGTGCTTTCGGCGATGCCGCTGGAACTTGCAGAGCCACGAGACTTAGTTTCAACATCATACTCTATTCTCACTCTAGTAACGCACGTATGAGTTTGCAGATCTGCTGCCCATGCAGGAGCCAGAAGCTCTTCTACAGAGCCTATCGTGTACCAGCTGGTGCAACTTCCAGGAGTACAGTGGTATTTCATCATGGATATGGCGCCCACTCGGGTATTTATGAAGAAGGTATGTCAGGATGGATCGGAAAAGCTGCTGTGCTTGATTATCGTCCAGCATGTACCCCAGAAGCTGTCCTGGCTCCAGCTCTCTGCTGGGCGGTGGAGCAGCCTGAGTACAGTTTGCACTGTGATATTCAAGGAGTGTGTGCTGGACATGGTATGACTGTGCAGATTTCAGGGAGCTGCAGAAGGCAGGGATCTCGGTGTTTGCATTTGACGCGCACAGCTTTGGGAGATCAGGACCGCTGGACGCCAGCTGTCGCGCCTACATCACCTCTGTGGATCACTTGGTTGACGATGTCTACAGCTTCCTGAAGGTGCCGGAATGCTTCCTCTTGCGCAAGATGATGTCGCTTTTCAATATGTCATTCTCGGACCAGCTCACTGAAAAAGACTGCTCGTCTTTATTGCCCTGCATGCACGTGCGCGTCTTGATGAACTCCTGGAAGTTCACCAGAAGCTGAGCGCTTCAAGACCTGTACCCCTTGCACTGACATTGCACCTCTTTTTATTGTGCAGGAAGTCGTGGACCGGCATCAAGACCCAAAAGCGCCTCTGTTCATGGCTGGGGTGTCCATGGGGGGCATGGTGTCGGTGCTTACTGTCAGAAAGGTCCCTTCCATCTGGGCGGTGAGCATCATCCTGTCCACTTGTAACATGTTGCAATGATTGGCCATTCCCAAAGGACTGCTGAATAATCCAACCGTGTCCGGATCAAAATGACTGTGCTGGATGCAGGGTCTCTTGCTGCTGTCGCCAGCGATCGATGTCCCACGCACGCTTGTGCTGCGAGTCATGTCAGCTGTGCAGAGCGTAATTGCGCCCTTGATTCCCGGCTGGCGCATTGTCCCCCGGCCGACACTCGACATGGTCACAGAGGACCTGCAAAAGGTTGGGAACCCTGCCCTTGTCACTCCTTACTAGAGTCACTGGGCTGGGTCCCGTGTTGTCCACCATGACTATTCTTACTAAGCAAGGATCAAAGAAATGGTTCTGTTCTCTTAAGTGCGTTTTGAGTACTGGATGAATTCAAGCGTCCATAGCATTCTGCATGATGTTGGCTCTCTGCCCATAATTGGTATTCCCAAGATAAAAAGGTCAGTATAGCTGAAACAACGCATGCACAGCAAGAACGAATGTGGGCGGTGCATGACAGAGGGAGGAGCTGAAGGCCGATCCATTCATGGATCTGGCAAGGTTGCGCGTGTGCACGGCGCGCTGCTTCCTGGACGGCTTTGCACAGATCAGGGAGATGCAGGGCCACGTCAGCCTCCCCATATTTGCCGCCATGAGTCCAATCGACAAGGTGCTGGCAGCTGAATCAATGCACTGCTGCGTGCACCATTTTGGGTGCCTTCATGTAAAGTTCTAACAGATGTGAGGATTCAGAATGCAAAGATCAATGGTCTCTGTCAGCGGGAGCTGCAGGCGTTCAGCTGCTTGATACTTTGAAGCAATTTGATTCCCTCAGCTATCAAGGCCCTACTTTGCTGCGTGCAGGCATGCGATTACGGCAAACTCAAGGACTTCCTGGGTGCGGTCAAAAGCAAGGATGTAACTCTGCTGACTGTGGAGGGCGCTCGCCATGAGGTGCTGCTGAGCCCTGAACGCGAGCACGTCCTGCAAAGCATCATCGCGTGGCTCACACGCTGAGTCAGACGGACACACTCTGGATGCTTCCACACGTTGGCGGGAAGGCCAGTGACACCAAATTCATGGCTCGGTGAACCTTGTTAGAAACACTGGATAGAAACACTGGATAGAAACACCGGTTATAACCTACTAATTAGATGCACGGTTGTGCACTGTACACAACTTCTTGAACACAAGCTGAGGCTAAGGCCAAGGCAGGGGCTGTTGCGACTGCAGCTGCACAAGAGGTCATTCAAACAATACAGAATGGAAAATATCAATTGTAGAACATGCGATCAGCCAAAACTTTCTCCATCTGTTGGACCTAAAGAATGGGAAGGCTGCATGCATGCAACCTTAGGGCTGCGCGCAATTGCAATTACTGGGAGCGCGGGCCTGGGGTGCCAACATGCGGTGTAATGTCGTACAGCATACTGCGCTAGATAGGAGCTTGTAAGAGCGCTCTGTTTTGCTTAATTGGCCAATTTCAAACTTTCAGCTTGTGGAATTTGCATCAGCGGCTATGCTATCCGCTGACGGCCAGTAAATGGAGTCCCGATACGAATGTGTAACTCTTGTTTTGAATCCAAAATTGTCTGCTTGAACTACCTTGCCGCCTCAATTGGCAAGTTTTTGGGGTGAACTGTTCTGAACCGTGAACATGAGCTCTGTCACCAAGTTGTCACATGCTATGCAATGGTGGCACGACCAACCTTGATGAAGCCAAACTTGGCATGAGCATCATGTCCAGTTTCCTCCTGGCAAAGCTGGCCCCTTTTTGCAAAAAGTATACATCGCAATGGTGTTACAACTTCAGAACTCTTACTGGTGAGTATACCTTCCATCTGCAGTGGACTGATGCAATCTTTCGACTTCATTTATCTGACGAGGTTGGCCATGTGCAGGGTTCTGAGGCATGGACGCAGCAAAGCAAATGATGCAGGATTAATCGTCAGCACAGTGGTGAGACCTGTCTACAATCTCTGACCCAGCAATATCCATATTTGATAGGCAGCAGATTGTGAGAGACGATGCACCTTTCAGAGCACAGCAGATCAAGATGGTGTGCACTGACTTTCTGTTTCTGCTACATCAGGAAAACGGCGTACCACCAAGATATGGATTGAGCGAATTAGGAAGGCAGCAAGCTAAGAAGGCAGGGTGATTTTCTCAACGAACCTTCCAAGGCCAGTCAGTGACACCTACTATGATCCTCGCTCTTCACCATGCACACCTTGTAAAACTCACAGCGCACCTCTCTTCACATGTAGGAAGGAGCTGAAGCAGCAGCTGGCGGCCACTGACATTGCGGATGTCAAGGTCTTCTGCTCTCCCCTCACCAGGACCCTGGACACTGCAGTGATTGTGGCAGAGGAGCTCGGTATTTACACTACAGACTCTCAATTCCAGGTACAATTCCCACAAAGTATTTGTTTGCTCCATAGGCGTGATGCATGCAAGCACAATTAGTTGTGCGCATGCATCTTCCAGTGAAGACTTCTGTTTGGAACATAGCAAAATCCCAGAGATCACAACAAGTCTTTTTATGTATGTGTCAGGTGGTTCCAGAGCTGATAGAGCGGAATTTTGGGGAGTATGAGCTGCAGTCAGACAGCAACTACCAGAAGGTGTGGGAAGTGGATGCAGCAGATCTGTCAGCAGCCCCCAGTGGAGGAGGGGATAGCGTCAAACAGGTAGCAATAGAACACACTGGAGCTACCTTGCGCGTCTCCTTCAAGACACTGTAACACTAGGTTCAACTGCCCGTATATTGTCTGGCATGAGTCTCCTGGAAGTCACAAGCATGGACCCCATGCATGACTAAGTTCTTCCCGTGCGTTTCCTCAGGTTGCAGAGCGCGTGCGGTTCCTCTTTGCCACCTTGGAGGAGAGCAACAAAGGCAAAAGCATTCTGCTGGTGTCCCATGGGGATACACTGAGCATTCTGTGGGCCACTGTGAAGGGCTTGCCTCTGCAAGAACACAGAAAGCATGGCCTGAACACCGGCCAGCTCAAGCTTCTGCATGCTGCTTGAGACATCTCTCCATCTGCAACAGAGAAAGCAAGAATGTATGAGATTGTTGGTGGTATGCACTGCTGAGGATCCTGTGAAAAGCAAGAGAGGCGCGTCTCTCAACGTCCATTTTTTATAATGTGACCGGAAATTCTTTGCTAGATCAGTAGCCTGGTGCTTTCTCTCTGTGCACATGTGGCTGAACACCTAAACTTAGTCTCAAACGTCAACTTGAAACACTCAGTCTATAAAGAGAAGGTGCATGTGCTCCAAGAGTTTAGTCAGTACAGGACCAGCAGCTGCGGCAGCACTGCGCTCGTTGTGGCTGTTTGGGATTATTGACGAACAGCAAACTTTTGTTTGGAGGATGACCTGCCAATGTGGCAGACCCTGTCATGCGGCAAGTTTGAGCCCTTAAGTACCTCACAGGACACATGCCATGACACAAGCGGCCAATTGGCTGCAATCTGTCATTGTTGGGACAGGAGTCTGCTCTATCAGGAAACCTTCAAACTTGTAAGGGCACCATTGTTGGCGTTGCCATTTGTAATTGCACCCAAGGCTTGTGCAAAATCTGCAATGAGATCTTCTGTGCCCTCGATACCCACCGAAAGCCTGATGAGTGACTCGGAAATTCCTGCGGCCTGCACAATCAAGATCAAGCCCTCAGAAGCCGGCATATAAGTATCACATGCATCATGTCCATTCTGCATGCATGGCCCAATTGCCCAGATCACTGCATGAACCTGATCTCATGAGGTGACCATACTTACACGTGCACACGCAAGCGAGTTATGCTCAGCTGCCTGACAGTGCAGATTTCTATTGTAATCTACGTGATCAGGCACTGCACAGAAATGAACTTACCTTGCGGCCTTCCACCCCCAAAGCTTCATGGGATGTGGCAGATGGCATGGTGATCAGGGACTCCACCCCGCCCAGACTGGGAGCTATCAGCGGCAGCTTCAGTGCCTGCATGCGCTAGTAAATTGAGCGTTTTTCATGTCGCTTACCAACTCAGACATATGGTCACTGTGAGATGCCCCGGCAGCTGGATGTTCTAATATGGTGACGATTTGCCAAGCAGCTGCAACATAGTATTGCAACGAGAGGCAACTTTTGTTGCTCCAGCAGCTGATGGAAAGACTTCTATCCTTTCGAATTTCGACTGCTTGCAGTTGATGCCAAACAGCAAGCTGTTGCACTTGTCTCCTCCCATTGGCGTACCTTCAGCAAGGCCTGTGCAGCACTTGGGCCGCCCTTCACTTCAAATGACAGCACTCCCCCGCCGGAACCCTTGAACAGGCGCTTCGCAAGGCCGTGGAAGGGCGAACTCTCCAGCCCTGGGTAATTCACCTTCTCCACCTGCTTGTACAAAATTTTGTTTTCCTGATTAACCAGGAGTAACAGGAGCGCCCACTCATCAGGACTGGGGCGACCGGTTTAGCTCGCAGGGTTGGCTCTGATGAACTGTGCCGCTCGTGCGACAGAGATTAGCTCTGATGCCCGAACCAGAGGGAGTATTATGCAGAATAAAGACGCAGGCATGATCGGCATTTGGCAAGCTACAATTTGATATGCAGTCACCTGGGGTTGCTCCTCCAAGAACTTAGCCAGGGCGAGTGCAGAGGAGATTTGTTGGCGCACTCGCAGGGCCAGGGTTGTCAGGCCTCTTTGCAGCAGGAAGCAGGCATGCGGGTCAAGGACGCCCCCATAGACAACAATCTTCTCCCTCACCTGCGCGTTTTCTGCAACATTAACCAAAGCCGCAGTGCTGCATTCAGGTTCTAGCATTGCAATGCCAGGAAGGGTGACATAAAGCAAGCGTCTGCATGCAGCCACAAGCAGGCACGCTGGGCAAGACAAGTGCTTTTGGATGTCCTGAACATGCATTGCAGACAGCTGTCTGCAATAGATTCATGAAGCCAGGCGCAACATATACGCTCACAGATCCCATCTGGCAAGATAGCTGTTGCCGAGGTTCCAATCTTTAGAGCGTCTGCCCGGCGCACACTTTTGCAATGAAGTCGGCAGGGCCGGCGACGGCCCCAGCGATGATGTCGGAGTGGCCATTGAGGAACTTTGTGGCACTGTGGATGACAATGAAGCCCAGCCGCGCCGGCGTGAGCAGCACTGGCGTCGCAAAGGTGTTGTCCACTACATGTGTGAGACCGTGCTGCTGGCAGAAGGCTGCAACTGCCTCCATGTCGGCCACGCCGATCAGAGGGTTGCTGATGGACTCCACATAGAACACCTGCGCAGGAGGCCACCGCAGCAGTTGCAGCATTCAGTTCAGGTAAAGCCACCTTGGAACATATTGCAATTTTGAAGAATATTGTGGCCTCGATATCCTTGACTCTGTGCAAGTCTGTGCATGTCATGTTAAGCATCTGTGGCTTTGGCACGCGCAGCAAATTGTCTTCTAAAGTCAGGCATCCATGTAAGCCTTTTCTACAGATGTGTACATTGAACCATGAAGGACTGCTGGCTGACAGGCAAGAACAATGTCTGCACTTTGAGCGTTGCAGTGTCATGAAGATCTGCACGAACCTTGGTGTTTGGTCTCAGTGCTTTCTCCCAGCTGCCAGGGTCTGCTGGGTCCACAGTGGTGTGATCAATTCCCAAGGAGGACAATTCTTGATGCACTAGCTCAAACGTCCCTCCATATGTGGCATCCTGCCAAAGTGAATGGTCTCAACACAGACTTGAGACAAGTAATAAGAAACTTGGCGAGCAAAAGTCGGTAAAACTTGCTGGATCGTAGCAAGCAGACTCGCAGATACGGTATAGACAGGGTCATGAGCAGGTGCAAGATTTGCTTGGTGCGTGTGGGATCTTAGCAGGCTAGTGGGTACCTGGATGAGCAGGTGGTCGCCCGGCCTTAGGAGGGCCAATAGCGTACTGCTGATAGCTGCCATACCACTCGCGGTCACCAGAGCACCCTCTGTTCCTTCTATCGCTGCGATCGCTCGTGCAAGTGCCTGCGGGGTCGCATTGCATGCCTTCATGGGGTTCCAACACATTGACAGGGCGACAAAACCTAGCGAACAAAATACTTGGCGGACCGCAGATATAGAAACTGACACAGGTCACTACACTGTTGAATCTCACGATAGGCCGCTTCGAGTGCCTTACGTGATGGTTCGGAGAATCAGCAGGGCGAGTGTAGGCAACGAGATCTTCATTGCCATCCCCTGAATACCCGTAGGTAGCGCTTTGAAAAATCGGCATCACGGCAGAACCAAACACTTTTGGGACACCAGTGTGTATCACAGCCGTTTCAATGGACATTGGGCTTAATCCAGTAGGCGCCATGTCGCTGGAACGCACGCCGATCACAGGGCTCCTGCCGACAACTTCCACTGCGAAATAATCACTGAAAGTATACTGATCAAATCCCGGTGGTAATTAATGCAGCTTTCGACAATTTTCGTGTGCGGAAGCTGGAGGAAACTTCATGTTTACAACAGCACGTGCTACTGGAAAGTGCATCCAGCATGCAAACGGGGGTAATTACTATACTAATTACATTATAGTGCAGTAAGGGTGGATCAGCATTAAACCTACCGTCAGTACAACAGTTCATGTGGCAGTCAAATAAATATTGTCAGTGTTGCACATTTTGTCATGGATTGTTCTGATCACTTGGATGCTGTCAGTACATCCAATCAGCCCTGGGCGGCAGGAGCTGATGTGTGTAATTTTCTTCCTTCCTTCCTTCCTTGATCAATAGCACTGGCAAGGAAACATGCAAGCAAACAAAGCAGATGGCATGTAAATGACCTGGCTCGGTCTCTAGGATGCTCCGGAGTGTTTCCACATCAAAGTAGGTATCCACAAAAAAGAGAGGCAAGCGGAGAAGTGCCAACCTGTATCAAAGCAGGAAAACTCCCAGTCAGCGCCAGGTGGACAGCTCCCAAAAATCCATGCTCGTGGATGCAAATTGCCGAGCCAGTGACAGTAAGTAGTTAGTTTTGTAATTACCCCTACATGCAAATCTGCAGGGGACTCTAAACTAACAGTAAGTAGTTAGTTTAGAGTCCCCTGAAATCTGGTGTGGTGTGCCATTGATTGGTCTCGGTACTCTGCAGTGGACTTTCGTCACCAGACTATGTAATCGTTATAATATATATCCCTTACAATGGCCAAATGCCAAGCAGCCCCAGACTCTGCCACCAAGCGCATTACAACCCAATAGGAAATTCCAGAGTCTATACCATCATTATGGCATCATATGATACCAGCATGATGCATGATAGACCCAGTATAGGAACTGCGCACCCTGCAAAGCAAGACCAAGATCCCTCACAGCATTCGCTGATTCACAATCTGACCCATACCTATGCATGTGCCCAACAGGCTTGCTCTGAATGGATCCGTGATTTCAGACCATGGTCATCCCAACCTCATAGCAAAAGATCCGCCAAACTCTTGGGCATGCAAGGTTGCAACGTTAACGACCTAAGGGGGCTGTGATGGGCTCGCAAGCCCCTAATATTACATCACCCTACCTGCTCAGCTCAATTGAGTAACGATTCTTGAGGACAAGTGACAGTTGACCCGCAGAAAAAGTGTGCACGAATGACTTGGCCTAAAAAACCACCCGTTGATACATCTAGGTCTCAGACCATGCTCCCAACACCCCACCTGGCATCAATACAATCTTCAGCTCTTCCCAAGGCACCATGGGCTCTCAGAATTGCCAGACTTTAACACTGACATCAGCTTAGCTTGTGGTACATACAAGTGTGTACAAATGTAAAGCAAAACTCAGAATGATCCCCAAATATATCCTAACGACAGGTAGGGAGCTCGAGATGACCGTTAGATAGAGCAGCAAAGGAACGCTGCATCAGAATACAATCGCTGTTGTATGTACACGTTTGCAACCTCTAATATATTGTACTGTACAACCTTTGGGAGCAGCAAGACCCGCCTCTGCCGCATTCTTCTGACAAAGAACGGCCAACTCTTAAGATCACCAAGTGTTATATTACTGGATACACAGTACATTCCAGTATACAGTGCACAGCCCAATGAGGCCTGCAGTACAGGGCCTTCTCCAGTCAAGGCTCCCGGTGCATCTTCCCCAAATTGTCATTCAACATCAGCACGATCCATGGCACATTGTTGGTACACAGATGGCAACCCAAGCTCCTCGAGCTTGCTGCCACGCCACGAATGCCCAATTCAGATCTGTCCTGCTGCTAATATTTCGCAGGCATTCTTGTCCAGTATTTTAACTGGCCTGCTCCCTCAGCCGGAGCACTTACAATCGCTCAGAATCTTCTCCATCCTCTCACGATCGCCTCCGGCACGCCACAGACACATCACGAGCGACTTAATTTCAGCACTTTTGAACATTGCGGAGTCACAATGGCAAAGCCCTGAAGGCTGTTTCATGAACACATGCACCGCTCTGGTGGAGCGTGCGGCGCGCTGGCCGGCTCCCGGCATCGGCCACCAGCGGGCGTCTGTGCAGTATTTTAGCTCCCTCAGTCCCGGGGGCGGCGGAAGGCGCTGCAGCCGCGGTCGCGAAGTTTGTCGGCGATCGAACGCAGGTCGATGTCGGGGAAGCCGCTCCAGCTGAAGAGCTCTTCGGGGTCCATCCGCCATACGTCATCCTCGTCCACCGCCGCCTTGTCGGAGTGTATCTTTGGCGGCGGCTGCTCCGGCTTTGCGGCGTCTGGCGCCGGATCGGCCGCGACCGTGCCAGCCGCCTCAATCGCCGCCAGGCGCGCCTGCTAGACAGAAATCGTATGTGCAGCTCAGCAGAGAAGGGCTTGCACATCCGGTCTTCAAATATTAAGCGCCTGATGTTTCAAGACGATTGGTGCAAGCATGGTTGCACGTCTGCTACCTGTCTGCTCCATAAAGCTTTTTACAAATGAAGCACCACTGAACATGTTGAGGCATCCATAAAACATGTGCAACATCCAGACAGCCACCGCAGAACCATGCTGGGGGCATCACAGGACATGTGTGAGATCCAGGCATGCAAGGGGCACGGCGGGGGCGCACCTTTTTGGCGGCGTGCTCGGCGCGGATGGCGCGGCGCTCGGCGGCAGCGACGCGGTCGTGCATGGCGCGCTTGGCCTCCAGCATGGACGACAGCGACTCCTTGGACGCGCGCAGCGTCTCGTCCATAGCGGCCGCCAGCGCCTCGTCATACCGCCGCGTCTCCGCCCCCAGCGTGCTCGCCTGCGCGCACACAGAATTAATCAGACAACCCAAGACCAGCAATATCCGTCATGTCACATAACACACACTCTCTGTCACGAGAGCGCCATGCACTGAGCGAAGCTTGCCTTTCCCATCCTGAGCTTCAAGCAGAGTAGAGTACAATATATGGGTTAAGTCGATTAAGATTCAAGGGTGAAGTCATCAACCCTGAACCTGCCGAAAGTCTCTTCAATGCGACAAGCTTCTGTGGGGCAAAGCGCCATGTGCATGTGACAGTCAGCTCAGAGGGGCCATGAGGGCCGTGCCTTCTGCTCGACGGAGTGGACCTGGTCCGACAGCTGTTGCATGGTGGTCAGCGCCGCGTGCTGGGGTTCCCAGGCGGCGAGCGATGGGCGGCAGAGCACGTCGCGCGCGCCCTCCAGAGCCAACGCCCCCAGGAACACCGTCATTACCGCCAGCAGGCTGGCCGCCGTGATCCCCCAGTACATCTCAAGCACCTGACCGCCACACATGCCCAACGCAAGCTCAGGCAACAAGAACATTCCTGCACTCCGTCAATACCATGCTTATATAGTAAATCTAGGTCACTATATAGCAGCAGCCGATGCAGGGAATCTGCAAGGCTATGAGTACAAAGCGTTAAGGCTGAACACAGTGTGCCTCGTGAGCCCCAATGCACATATGAAGGTGAGAATAGGAACTGCGAACCTGCGTAAGAGTAGGAACACAATGCGCTGGGACTCCGGCCAGGCACTTGTTGGGAAGCTTGGGGCCAAGAGGTAGAATTAATGAATGAGGCGCACCTCGAGGACGTCCTTGCGGTGGAGGAAGTTGGAGAGCTGCTTGCTGAGGTGGCCGAAGAACAGGAAAGGCTTGGACGCGGCAGACGGCACCTGAACGATGGTGTGCTTTGCCTTGCTGACCTGCATGCATTAACAGGCAACCTCTCAACACATCTACGACTGACCTCTCCAACATCGACACGACGATCTCTTTCCTCCAAATACTTGTTCATGCGCTCCAAAAGCAATGATTGACAACGTGGAGATGACAAGGGTGATGAAGAACTTAATGTCAGGGCCGAACCATACGTAGATCAGACTTGGATGTCCAGCAATTCAATGCAACCAAAAGGAATGTGCAAAGCTAGGCAGGTGCGCACTGTGAGATTGTGCTGGACCCACGAGGCGCTGACAGCGGCGGCGCCTGCGATGCCCTGGGCGCCAGATCTGGCACGGCAGCCGGCAGCCACGGCCCTGTGCTGCACCGCGCTTCCCACGGCGGCCGCTGACGCCTTGAGCGCTGACGGAGTCGTCCTAATGGCCCGCAGGGACCCCTACAGAGCATCTTGGCTGGTCAGACACACAGTATCGCTGCTCCCTATTTGGCCCTTATATGCTCCAGCAGCTCTGTAATCCACTGGACCTAAGGTGCCGGCTTGACCTGCTAAGTATGAGAGCGCCCGTGAGAAAGGCAGGGATGCTGATATGCCAAGCGCCACGAGGTGAACCCAGGCTTCCTCTATATACTGCAGAAGAGCTCTGCTTCCTTTTCCTTGGCTTTGATTCGGATTCTCAATGCACAAATCTTGGAGGCAATATCAGGGAGGCGGATTCACCTGTCCTGCAGATCGGATGGCGCCTGCGCTGGCACCGAAGACGCGGCCGAGGCGGGAGCTGCGCAGGCGTGCGGCGAATGAGGACGTCGGCGGCCGCAGGACAGCCGGAGCGTCGGCGGGGGCGACTGTGGGGCGCGCACGGGCCTGCAACACCAGCAGAGTCTCACCAGCTGCCTGACTGCACTGGAAAATTCTCCTTGTGCTCGCCATGCAGCCCTCCGCGACTGACTTCAATCACTTACTGGCACCCTCCACAGCTACTGGTCGGTGTGTTGACTAATAACACTGTGTCATTGCAAACAAAGTGCTGGCATCCGCAGGGGTGGCCAGGCAAATTGAGCAGTCGAGAAGACACCGACAATTCTCGTTGTCAGGCCGAGATATGCACACTTCTCCCTTTCTGGGCTTGAACTCCTCACGAATTTGGCCAGATCTCTGCCGGGCCCTTGCACAACAGCGAAAATGCAACGCCCACGGCACTACCTCCAGGAAAACTCGTTAGACTGGCTTGATTCTGAGCCAAAGGCAATAACGGTCCCTTGATAAATATCCCACCTGGAGGCAGATGTCGAGGGGCCGGGCGGGTTCGCGCGCGCGGTCCATGGCCTTGAGAGCGTCAGTGGCCTGCCGCGACTGCAGCGCCTCCAGCAGGGTCATGTTGGGGCCTACCGTGCCCAGGTGCGCCATCAGGATGTTGCTGCGCACTGGCGCCGGCGTCGGCGCTCCCAGCACGCGGCCCTCCGCCACCGCCGGCGGCGCAATCCGCGCCGGGCCTGTGTGATCCCACGCATCAGCAGGCGTTCCAATATGCTTTCCATTGACTCTTGCGTATTGGAGTAGCCCCATAGACTGAGCCAGGCCCCTTTCTATACATAGCTCTCAGTGCCCAGAGGAACCAAGATACGGTCTCTAATCGGCATGAATCTTGGGTGAAGATGTGGGCAGGGAGTGGCGCTCTGTTGCCAGACAAGTGACCTGAAGCAGATCCAGCAGCACGGTAGCGCTCAGCATGCAGCAACAATCCGAGAATGCTCCCAGATGCAGGACTTTGAAAGCCAGGAGCTAGGGCGTCATTACTCCAACCGTGGCAGCATGGTGGGCAGTTAGCGGCAAACGCCACCTGCTTGAGTCAATTTTTACTTTGTACGCTGTAAGGGGACTGACCTGTGGGGGTGCGGTAGGGGGCAGGCAGGGCGGCGAGGGCGGGGGTGCCGGAGGGGCCGAGCTTGCTGACGGCGGCGAGGGTGACGTCCTCAAAGCGCGCAAAGCGCTGCTCCAGCTCTTCGGTGACCAGGCTGGCAAATTCCTTCTCGTTGTGCTTCAGCTCCAGCTCCAGCGCGTCGCGCGACGCGGTCATCTCCCTGCATGGTAACACAGAAACTTTTGGTATCAAACATGCCACAATTGCCGGCTTTGCTTGTCATCATGCACCACAGGGGTGACAAAGGAACTCTTGTGTAATCCTCTGGCGAGTAGCCAGATGACCTCGAGCTAGGGCGCCCACTTACAGCATGCATAGGAGATGTCTGCAAAATGCAAGCCTCTTATGTCACAGATGCTAAAATTAAGTTCTGCCCGAAATGATGCACCACGGAGCACCTCATCGGCACTTCTAATATCCTCCGCTCTGTATGCAAGCTAAGTAACACAGATGCGATTTGGACATGCATGCTTCATGCACGTAGCCACCCATAGGCAGCTGAATAAGCTGCCCATGGATAGCCTCATGCATGAAGCATGCAGGCCGTCCTTACGTACGGAACAGATTGCGCTTTCATCTGGATCTTGGGGTCCAGAGATATCGATGCTCAGGCAAGAGTAACAGGGCGGGGCTCACTGCAGGGCGCGGGTGAGCTCCTCCTTCTCGGCCTCGCTGTTCTTGACCACGTTGCCCAGCACCCACTCCTGCTGCTGGTTCGCTTCCTCCAGCGCAGTACGCAGCCGCTCGATCTCCCTCAACGCCTCGGCCAGCCGCTCCTTCAACGATGGCACCGCCTTGGGGCTCGACACAGGGCTACCCACTGCAACCTCCTTCTCTTGTGCATCCTGCGCGACAAAAAGTTATCCGGCAAACAGTCAGTCAGGATGCAGATGTGGGGGCTGGCAACAAGTCGAAATTATGTAGTTGCCCAGGAGCAGAGGCATTCAGCAAAGTACCGAGCAAGACCTCAAGAAACGCGGGTCAGGAATGCATGAACAATAGGAGAAGGACGCACTGGCTCAAGACAAAGTAGAAAATACTGCTTCCTCCTGCTTGTGAGCTTGTGCTTCGACCATCATTTGAGTGTAGAATGATAGTAAAACCAAAACAGAGGCACCCACAAGGCTGGCAGGTGCTCACCCCAACCTCGGGAGGAGGGAGCTGCTTTGCCGGGACGGACACGACAAGGCAGGGCCCTTCTGGCTGGCTGACCAAGCTCTCCGCCCCCTCAGACACCACCCTTGAGCGCTCCTCGCCTTCTTCTCCAGCATCCTGTTGCAGAGCATCCCCACGCTTGGCATCAGGCCCCATCGCATGCAAGCAGCTGCCTGCATTGCGCGGTGCTCGTCCTCTGGGACTCAGAGTCGTCAAACATGTTGGCCAGCTATCTCTACTGCAAAGGGCTCCTGATGGTGGCTTGCAATGCATGTTGTGCATTTTTGGCGGGATCATGGATGCATTCGCTTAAAAGCAGATCAGAATGAGAATAGGCAGGTCTTGTCCACGGTACTGATGTTTCACCTAGGGAGACTAGGGATTATGCAAGTAGCATGCATCCAGTACCTTGATGAGCTGGACGCCAAGATGATCGGTTACGTCAAAGTCTTGGCCAAAGACCGCCTCGAGCGCTGCCGCGCTCTTGGCATTGATGGTGGCAAAGTGCAGGCGTGGGCTGGGGTAGCTGTCCGGGGAGGGCACAACCAAGTCCAGGATCTTAGCTGGAGAGGCAATGTGCAGTGGGGTTCCCACAGGCGTAGCACAGGCTGACTGCAAAACCATACCACCGAGTTAGACACTTTGACAATCTTGCTGTGACAGGCTTGCACTCTGAGCTACTATGGAACACCACGAGATCCCTTGTGCGATCCACAAGCGAAAGTTGGCTGTGCTGGGTGTTGCCCTGTCACAACTAAACCCTTGCATGGCAACATCGGGACAACCTTGTGCATACTTTCAGGCGCGAAGGCGCAACTAAAAAACCACAGATGCATTGCATTCCGTGCTAAAAGGCAGCATGCAAAGAGACGGGAAGAAATTTCTCCCGTGCCGTGACGCACTGGAGATATTTCAAAAAGTGCCCTGAATATCTGCACCCAACCGAAACGGGGGTTGTGCGTTTAGAAGGCACCTCGATGCAAACATGCACCCTTCCTCAGCAAAGGCCAGCTAAAAAAGCACTAGGACGGAGCCCAACAAATTCCGTCACCTGCATGCTGGGGCTTCAAGCGGCAAAACGCAAATCTCGCATCGTGGTGTAGACCCCATGACAATCAAATTTTCCGGGGCATGTAGAATCACAATGCATGTACGGCGCATGCCCGTCGCTTGCTACGCAGTAAAGAGGGTTTGTGCATGTTGTGGTGACTTTGGCATAACGCCCACGACAGCTGGTTCATATCATATATCTAGGAACGGACCCCGAAGGGCCGGAAAAAGCATCACAGATGATACTGTTCCAGCCATGCAAAAGCTGCACTGATGTCTGCCAAAACCCACTCCATCGGGTTCCAGCACGTCATCACAAGGGCAAAAAGGATTGAGTGTTGCAAAGGTTCCTTTGGTGCCGCCATCAGCCCCGCAAAATATGTCGTAAGGTAAGAAAATTTCCTCTTCAAAGAGTCAAGGCACAGCTTTTTGGACTCTGCATGAACAGCTGGCAATACTCATCACAATGCAAATTTTACCTGCTCCTGGGAAGAGTTGGCATCCTCGTTCACCATCACATAGTCAAGTTCGTGGGCATGTTGACCAATGTTCCTCTTCCCCGGCTCCACCGCAGGCAGCACAGCTACAACTTCCTTCGTCCCCGCAACATCCAAGTGTTGACCTGAAGCCATGGTGGTAGCTGCTCCTTGTGCTGTTGCACGTTATTTGAGGAGACCTGGTCCTGCAACTCTGCCAAAGCAGGTCAGGCGGTGTTTGGGCTCAAGATTGGCTCCTGCCAAAGGATTCTGCGAATACTCGCGCCCTTCTGGGACAGCGAGCCCAAAAGGACCCCCCTGTGACGACAGCACGGCCAGATTTGGCGAGCCAAAGCAAATTACTGTAGAAGTTAGCGAGTGCTAGCAAGGCTGCCTGCTCCAGTGGAATGTCAGTGTCACCTATAATCCAGTTATATCAGATGTGGTGTCACAACCATTGCCAGACTGTTCCAGTGGTTGCCATGGTGGGGCAATGATCATCATGAATCGGCCAACCGCACACTGATCGATCGATATCGTGATGCATATGCATTGCTGTACATGCATGCGTTGCTGTACATGCCAATGCCCTTTGCTGTTGACATCAGCGGTCCACTGCTCAGCAGTCAGCAGCCTTCTCAGCTGGGCTGCCCCCTAGTAGTGTGTGCGCCTGTCAGTCACCATCATTGGCAAACTCTGGGCCACCACCTTGCATGCATGGTGCGCACCTTGTACAATAGCATGCATGACGATTCGCATACAGTCTTCTAATTCCTCCATGCTTGACGATATAACCAAGCATTTACAGCCGCTCAGGCGGCAGCATGATATTCACTGACTGCACAGGTGGCCTTACAAAGCAATGTTTTCCCATGACATTGGTATACTGCGCAGCACCCATGAATGTATATACTGCAACCGCTGCACAATGACGCTATCAAAATGTCATCCTTCCAGGATGCAGTGGTCTCTGGGCCTGGCTGGAAACTGGCCAGCAAGCTGATCACCAAAGCTTGTGTGCCCTTGTATAGCTGTTGTCAAATTTGGGGATCCAATCAATCACCTCAAATCTTCATTCCTTGATGCAGTGCTAGTGAGGCATCCGAACCTGACACGTCAATTCAGCAAAATAAATCAGAAGTGATCAACGGCAGCACTGGATGCTCACTTGTGAAATGCTTGGATCCTGGCTGTCAGGCCCTGGATGTGCTTTTTCTTTTGTGGGAATCCAAACCAGGAGCCAGGCAGCCAACGGGCCAAGTGGCATGTCTGCATTCTTGTCGAGCAAAAAGCAAAATCCGTGTAAAGTTGGTCTGACAGGGGTCCTGCAGGCTGCATGCAGCGCAGCTTCAGGCAAAGCTGAAGGTGAAGTCCTGGTGAGTGAGCCCCTCTCCATAGAATGGATTTCCTGATTCCGACTTGCCAATCGGACAATCACATGCACAAGCTCACAGCAAGCTCGCAGAACCAAAGGTGCCCTTGAGAAAATCCCTCTCACGTCCCGACGAAGTTGTTGCAAACCCGAACACCTAAGCGTGAATTCAAGCAGAACGCGCCCTTTCAGTCTCTTCTCTCCAAACAAGCCCCACCAATCATTGAGCGACCTCCAGCTTTTCCAGAGCCGCAACCACCTCCTTCATGGTGGGACGGTTGGCCGGGTCCTTGCTCATGCATTGGGCGCCGATGCCGGACAGCTCCTCAGGCACAGTTGGAGGGAACTCCAGCGACTTGTTCTGGATCGTCACGTGGAAAATCACCTGCAGTTAGTGAAGGAAAATAAGTCCTCGGCGCATTTGAGCCCGCACTGCTTGCGCCACAGCCATTGCTGGTGCACAGCGCACTCACCCTTCAGCCCTTCTCTGCGGTACATGCAGCTTGAAAACTTGTACTAAGTCAATACAGCCAGCAAACAATGCTACAAACACCATCAGAATTCTTTCAGGATTGGCAAACCCAAAGTCAGAAGCTATGAAAACCATACAGGAGTCTGTTGCCACATCTGCAGATTCCACAATGGTCTCCAGCCTGGGACCACCACGCTTCCAGAAACCAGAGAATGCAAGAGGATTGGGTAGGTGGGCAGGCAATCATACCTGCATTTGCATGAGTCCCGCCCAGGGCCGCTTGCCGGTGCACATCTCCCACAGTAGCACGCCAAAGGCATACACATCCACCGACTTACTAAGCCGGCCAGTTGTCAGCAGCTCTGGCGGCATGTGTGTCACCGTCCCAAAGGTGCCTGTGCTGATGGCCTCTTGCGATAGCACCCTACTGAGCCCAAAGTCAGCCACCTGCGCCAGTCATGCCCGCGCTCAGCTTATGCACTATCTCCATTGAAAGGTGACCGGCGGGTTTGCATCCTTGCGGGAGATTGACTGCAGATGACATACAGTGGCATCATTCCTAACAGAATGACAACGGGGTGCAGGGATCTCCTATGCTGTGTGTCGGGAAGAAGGCGCGCACCTTGCATGTGAACTTCCTCGTGTCCTTACTGCTGGACGTGAGCAGTATGTTGCCGCCGGAAAGGTCCCCATGCAAGATGTTGATGTTGTGCAGGTACGCAAGAGCGCTGGCAATCTCCATAGCAGTCTCCCTGCGATACACAACCAGAAAACAGAATAAGGAGAGGTGACATCGTGCAGACTGCCGGCCAGAGTACGCCTCAAGACCTACCTTTGAAGCTGGTAAATCTTAATCTCACCAGTAAGTCGGTCAATGATGCAGGACCATGCCAGGATGAGGATACCTTGCACTTGCTACGAGCGAGACACACAGGCCACACACGCTCACAGCAAGGCTCAAGCCTCCCCGTTCAGAAATGTGCGCTCACCTGACAGCCGTCACATTGCAGGTGTGCTTGAGGGCTCCTGATGCGCTGCCATCGATGGACTCAGGGCGGTGCCGGTTGAAGACCCCCCTGTCCACAGCATCCTGCAGGTTGCCCTTGTCACAGTACTCCAGCACGAGCCAGGTCTCTGTGAATTGCCGCCCACATGACTCCTGGTCTGGCGACGATATGCTCTGCCGCCCCTCCTGCCCGCTCTGCACCAACAACAGCACACAATCAATCTTCTGCGATGAATTGGATTCAGCCCTTCCGAGCTGCTGCAGCCTCCTGCTCTGTTTCAGGCGTTTCAGCTTCTACTGCTGTTTTTTAAAAATGCAATAACTACAGGGAAGGCAGTACAAGTGGGAACGTAAGCACGGACAGCTGCCGCGCAGCGGCAATGTCAAGTGTGCAACACAGTGCAACATTTTTCATATCCGAGAGAAAAATCTGGCAGTGGTCTCCATGCACAGATGAAGCAATTCTGCACAAGGCCCCAGGTAACTTGCTGGTACTTGCTGGCTCCCACAGCCCTTACTGATAGCCCACTATGTGAATCGGAGCTCCAAGGTCTTCCTTGCTGTGTTGGTGGATGGACAGCTCCCACTGCTGTCTTACATGGCATTCTGCTGGGGCCGCTCATTCTTGGTCATTAAAATTTGATGGACAGGGAAGAGAGCATAGGAAATGAGAGGCAGGAGGCGTGCCTGCACGGCGCGCTGAGTGGACTTGAAGGTCTGCACGATGTTGGGGTGGCCCAGGTCGACGGAGTGCATGGCCTCCAGGGCGCCGCGCATGGTGGAGGACGGCGTGGCCGAGGCAAGGCCAGCGCCCGCCACAAAGTCCGGGTCGGCCGCGTTGTCGTTCGCGACCGGGATCATGGATGAGTCATTTGCCATGTGGATGATCTGAACGCACCAATCATGCCATCAGCTGCTGGACGTCAATCTTGTGTTGCATCTGCTCCCTTTGAAACTTGCATGTGCATGTGCATGTGCAAGGATAAGATAGAGCCCACTCATACCAAAAGGTTGATCATGTGTCCCAATTGGGTGGGTCAAGATATGAAGCACTAATAAACATTCTACATCAGCTGCCACTTCTTCCGGGCCTCTAAACGCATCTGTTTACATCAATTCTTGAGCAGCCCGGTACTGATACCAGCTTTGGACAGGGACACTGCCAAACAAGCGCTAAAGCTTCTATTACACACAATCCAATACCGCTTCCTCAAGAGGAGCATGTGGCAGATGTCCCACCTTCACAGCGACGGGGGCGCCATTCCAGACGCCACGGTAGACCTTCCCAAAGGACCCCTGGCCAATCAGGGGCCCCAGCTCCACGTCCTCCCAGGGATGCCTCTTGGCAGCGCCCCCCACCTGCTTGGGAGCCCACTTGGGCTCCTGCCCTGGCAACATCGGCTCCTCCAGGCTCATCATCGCCTTCTCTGTCACCTGTCAGCCAATGGAAATAATACTTTTTTACACAGCCAGGCCAGCAGTCATTCACTCTGATGACCATACGTCATGCTGATGCAGCACGTATGACTCATGCAAGTAAGGGTTCCCCGGCGCAGGCTCCGAGAAGTCCTTCTGAGTCAGACTCTTAGGGGTTCCCCCCAGAATTGTGCAGCATTTGAGCGCTGTGCAATGCACTCACCGTCAAAGAAGGGTCATGCAAGGCATGCTTGGGCGAGCACTCACCGTGACAAAGTAGTACTGGTCTGCTTGGCCTGAGGGCCACTCGGCAAACCCTGGGATGCCGATCGGCTTATTGTTGTCCAGTGCATCCGTTGAAGCAGGCCTGCAGCAAACACATGCAGCTACATCAGCAATCCACTTCTGATGCACAGAGACATAAGCCCTCAACACCGCTGGAAAAGGAATCAGGAGCAGCAATCATCAATGTTTTACTACATGAGAAGGTGGGCACAGAGTATGGGGCACAGGGCTCACCTGAAGTTCGTCACGTATCTAAAGCTGCGGCCATCCGGTGTGTTCCGAAGGAGGTCAATTGTGAAGCTGGTGTGCTTCTTCACAACTCCTCTGTACTGCGCCATGGCCGCCTCCTGAGGAAACATTGGGGCAAATAATCAGCGAGCGCCCTCCTTCTCGCAATGCGCAAAACAGTAGACAGTGGAATAACAAGTTAGATTAAGCTGGCAGGGGCGCACATGACTCGTGCCGGGGATCTCAAAGAGTTTGAACACTGGCTTCCCCAGACCTTCCTCCCTGGAGAATCCTGTCAGACACAGCATGAAATTCGTCAAATTCACCTCGTCTTGCCCACAGCAGCAGAGCAGCAGTCAGAGACATAACGATTCAAATCTCGGCAGGAACAGATGCATGCATGCTTCTCGACAGGAAAGGCCCAATACAGCATTTGATCTGATGTACACTGCCATGCATGCATGCATGCATGCAGTTGCCAGCTATGCTCAGGGCCCACCTGTGACCCTGGACCAGGCATCATTGACAAAGAGGATGTTCCACTCCTCATAGTCGGTGTTGACCAGCATGATGCCCTCTGAGAAGCAGTCCATCGCCCCTATGAGCCCTGATGTCTGACTGCGCAGCCGGTCCGTCTCCTCTTTCTGCACAAGCCACAGCACGCCTCACAAGTTGATCGCTTCGTTGCAAAACCTCACCTTCCTACGCGACTGCTCCGGCAGCTGCATGAAGTGGGCATCTTGTCCACAGACAGAGGCCAAAGCACTAAGACAATTCCGTGACCAACCCAGCAGATGGGTGATGATATTTCGGCAGAGCTCCAGAGACACTGCTGCATGTGTGTGTGCCGCAAACAGGTCTTCCAGAATGCAGCTCATGGTCCAGGGTAAATATCAAACAGTAAATATAGATATAGATCCCCCGGAAGGGTCTTAGAAACGTGCTTTGAAGCCTACCCGCGCGATGTCCTTCTCGATCTCACGCACAACCACCTCTGCAAAGTTGGCCAGCACCATGAGCTGCTCGGCGTCCAGGTGGCGCGGCTCCTTGTCGATGACGCACAGCGAGCCCAGCCGCATGCCGTTGCTGGTCACCAGCGGTGCTCCAGCATAGAAGCGGATGTGGGGCGCCCCCGTCACCAAAGGATTCTCCATGAACCTGCGCAGCCGAGCCCCCCGGGAGCGTTGCTGCATCTGTGGTCTTCATGCACTCAGCCCGCCATGCAGAATAAGAAGGATGCCACCTGCTTGTTTACAAGAAGCATGCATGCCCTGGTTCACTCCTGCTAGACTAGTTGGCAGAAGCTGTAGCTTAAAAGGGTGCATGATGCCTTGTCAAGTCTTCACCACAGCAATAATTGCGTTTGGGTGCATTGTGGCGAGTCAAGCTAGAAGGGGCGTATGTCCAGCTAGCGTGGCATTCACTGGGTGAGCACATTAGACACTTGTAGACATAAGGAGTGGACAGGGCAGCAGAAGAAGCCTCACCGTTCGTCCTCGAGGGCGTCGGTGACAATGAGCACCTCAGGGTTCTTAGGCAGCAGGGTCCACGCGCAGAAGGAGGTGGCTCGGCTGGTCTCTGTGACCCCCGGCAGCCCCTGCGCGCTCTTGAACCACTGCCGATCCGTGTCCACCAGGGAGACAATCGCGATGGGCACTCGGAAGATGCTGCACAGCTGCACAGGGAGTGGAAAGTCTCAGTTGACCAGGGAGAGACATGGAGCCATGTAGGCGCGCATGAGTGACAGTGACCAGCTCTCAACTGAGCACAAGGGGAGCCCTTTGGCAGCCAATGACCCAGGCGTGCTAATGTCACACCTTGGTGCTCTGTGCATACACGAGCGCAAAGGATGATGGTGCAGGTCAGCTCCACATGAAGACATGAATACATGGCAAGCAAGTCGGCTTGTAAGTGTGCGCACCAGTTTGGTGATGTCATCAAACCGTGGGTCTGGGGCCGAGTCGAGGATTTGGCATGCGCACAGTGTCTCATGCCGCTCCTTCTCGTTGGCAGGGATGGGGGCCCCATAGAAGCCGTTCTCCTCGGGCCTGTTATTGGTGGCAGAAAATGGCAGTCCGGCCGTTGATTGAGGGGGCGCTTCTGGGACCTTAGCCTCCGGCTCTGCCAGCTTGACTGCATTCCCCTCCTTGCCGTTTATACCCCCATTCAGCGCAGGAGCCTCCACAGTGCCATCAGCCTGCTGGTCAGCGACAGGGATCAGCTTGCAAACACATCTGATCTAAATTATCACGTACATCTTCATGAAAACGCATTTTTTGAAATGTGATGTTGTCAAACAGTGGCCTAGTTCGACTCGTGCTTCTGTACATCTGGTACTCCTAGCCAGTTACCGACGTCAAGCAAGATACCTTATCTGTCTTCCCATCTGCAATTTTGATGATTACTGCATAATGGAATTCTGCACATTGCCAGAGCTGTTGTGCCGACACCATATACATCTGGAGCAACTAGCAAGTCTGCACTGAATATACGTTGGCCAAGGGCACGGAATAGGTGCACTCCCACACTATTTTGATGCATAGCTTCCCATATCAGGTGAGACCTCGTCATATGCCTTACATTCTGCTTCTGAGCTCGCGATGAACACAGCTTCGCACATGCCAGCTCGCCTATTTACCCAAGGGTTTGGGGCTCACCTTCACCCCGTGCTTTCCAGAATCCGTTGCATGATTATTCGCACCCGTTGAGGGGTCTTTCACAGCCGGTTTTGAGCTCACACACCCCATTCTTAACAGCTACCTAGTCACCCATCGCCTGGCCTCTTGCTTTCCTCGGTGCAGATCGCCGATGCGAGCCGGTTACATGCAGATGGCATCAACGTGCCCGCTTCTGTTCTCTCAGCACTAGCAACAAACCCTTTATTCAGCACGGAGAAATGCATCATCATATCCTCCTCACTCCAAGAGAGGGTTCTCGTGTTGCCAAGGGTCGAGATCTAATTCAAGGGATTTCACTTATGAGGTCACCCTGAGAGATTGTGATGTCAACACAGCTTAATCGACATCCAGGGCACATTGGGAGCGATATCACAGCTGCTGAGAGGCTGATCGGTGTGATTGCTTCCAGGTTGTGGCAAGATCTGGGTGGTCCGCTCATACCCAGGGAAAAGACGTACATCAGGAATTACTTTGGGCCCATCCCAACGGGCGCAAATCCTGGAGCCGACCCAAGAGGTTGCATGATAGCCCGATGCCCTTGATATCTCGGTATGCAAAGGAGCCAAGGGTCTTGTAGAAATTCCAAGAGAGATGGGCTCCGCAGCGGACTATCTTGAGGATCCCTTGTTTGGCCACACCCGTTATCGCAAGATAAAGGACCTCAACGAAGGAACCTTTGGGATCGTTCTGCTAGCCTTAGATGTGCGGACCAATGAGCAGGTAGTCACCATCCCGGGCCTCCCCTGTGCCTTTATCCTTGTTGAAGATCACTTCGTCACCTCAGCGAGTTATGAATGCGATCAGATCAACACCCAACGTGTCCCCAAGTTTTGAGTGCATCCAAAAAGAAGGTTACTTTGCACATGCTAAGCCCATGTCCAGGCTGGCTGCGTGTTGAGGGAAGGGGCAGAGATGGAGTCCACGTGGAAGTCCCACAACTGATGCAGCTGCTGGGCATTTCAGTGGTGACATGTTCCTCCAGGTGGCCATTAAGTTCCTGGAGCGAGGCGCAGGAGTCAACAAGAGCGTGCTGCGGGAGATCCTCAACCACAGGCTCTGTGTGGTGCATCCCAACATTGTGCAGTTCAGAGAGGTGTTCCTGACACCTGTCCACCTGGCCATCGTCATGGAGTATGCGGCTGGCGGCGACATGTTTGAGTACGTCATCAAACACAAGCTGCCGCACCATGGCCAGGGGCTTGTAGAGCCCTCAGCACGCGCATTCTTCCAGCAGCTCATCATCGCTCTGGAGTTCTGTCACGAGCTGGGCATCGCAAACAGGTGGGCTGCACCCTTTCTCCTGCCTTGAAGGACCACCTGTTGCATACAATGCAACTGGACATGTTGCAACACGTATTTATATCTGTGCCAGATCTCACAGAATGCATCCTGCAACCAAATGCCAGTGCATGCGGCGATTTGGTGTAATGCCCCAGCTATGTCACTCACCTCGCTGCATCATGCCAGACTTGCATGTTTGAATGTTGAATTCAAGTATAAAACTCCCCCCTGCAGGGACATAAAGCTGGAGAACACGCTGCTGGACGCAACGCAGCCGCAGCCGAACGTGAAGATCTGCGATTTTGGGTACAGCAAGAACGAGTTTGTGGACTCGCGGCCGAAGACAGTGAGCGGCACGCCGGACTACATTGCGCCGGAGGTCCTCATGGCAGACCAGTACGACGGCAAGAAGGCCGACATCTGGTCTTGTGGGGTCATGCTCTACGTCATGGTCACAGGTGCTCCTTGACTGGCCTATTCATCGGGCACACTTCGCCACCCTGCTGTCGTGGGGGAGCTCTATAGTAAAATCATTGTGGTGGCTGTGATTCACCGGTACTGATTAGGCTGCATCTCTGCATCAATGTTTGCCATACCCAAAGATGGCATTTTGTGCGAAGCTGTTTTGTCGCGAGTCCACCGGCCCCAGGAGCAGTTGTTGTGAAGAGACTTAAGTGTACTTTCAGCCTGCGCCTTGGGCCTGAGTATCAGCTCGCTGTGCAGGTGTGCTGCCCTTTGCAAAACGGGGCGACGACAGAGGTAACAACCTGATCCGGCTACAGCAGATGTTTCCGCGCATTGTGGCGGCCGAGTTTCAGCAGCCGCTGCACGTGAGTCCGGAGTGCCAGCACCTGCTCACGCGCATGCTCACGCCCGACCCGGCGCGCAGAATAACCATCGGCGAAATAATGCACCACTCCTGGTGCGCTGCCTCATTGATCATGTTGTCAAGCTTTCTTTTGGCCTGGCTTCAATGGAAGCCTGCCCAGGTTTAAAAGCCTGCTCAGGACTTGGTAAATGCCCTGTTTGCAACCTCCCCTTATTAGGCTTTGCAAAGTGTGCAGCTGGCATGAAATGTTCTCTGCAGATTCCTGTTGTGTCTGGTCTACTGGCACGGCTCTTTGTGAAAAGCGCAAGGGAATGCAGGGACCTGCCAAAACCGCAAGTGGTCTTCTGCAACCTGATGGGGTTGCTGGATGGATGTGCGCAGGTTTCTGTGCAACCTGCCGCCGCACATGCAGCACTTGAACTACACGCTGGTACAGACGCTTGTGCCTGTGGGCCTGCAGAGCGTGGAAGAGATTGAGACCATTGTGCACCAGGCCACTCGGCCCTCTGCTTGGCCCAATTGGCCCCCTGCGTCCGCATCTGCACCTGCCAGCCACTGACTCCACCAATCAAGAGAGTGGGCACTGGAGCCACTGGACAAATGAGCCACAGAAGGGATACTGCTGTTGCAATGCTGCGAGCTCTTATAAGCACAGTGTTTCCTAGGAACAGCTGTCAGCCTTCTGCTTCTTAGCGAGAAGTGATTATTGACACTGGCCGTTATAACTCGTTGGGCGGCCCTGGAAGCTGTCCTGCATGGACTGCTGTTTCATTTTACATGCGTCGAAGTTGTCAGATATTTTGTCTGTCTTCAAGAGACGCTTATGCACTGGGGTGGGGAGGTTAGGAGCGGGTAGCTGCCCCGACATAAACGGTGAGGCTGGCAAGAAAAGGTCGCAGAAGGGACGTGAGGGATAGAGCGGCCAATGCTTGGCAAGAACAGATGGCAACGTTGAACGGTGTGCTGTTTGATATCTTATTATGCTCCCTCACAGAGCCGCAGATCTGCCTATTTTACTGGACCCTCTTTTTCCTTGCCAACATTTTCAAAGAATTGGCTGCACTTGTGGACACCGCCTCTTCAGGATTCTTCAGTAGAGAGCTTGACGGAAGGAGGCGGTGTGCTATAGGAACAAAAGCTGAAATCTGACAACGACAAACAAATGTGGAAGAGGTTGCGTTGTTGACTGGGTCTGTGGCACCACTTATGGTGCAATGCATGTCGGTCATGGGAGACCCAGTGTGACATGTTATTGGTGCTGTGACGTCTTGCTCCGGACGGCAGGTGTTCTGACTGAAGAAGGAGTCAATTCTGTGCGTCCTCATTGCGACATAGGTGTGTCATTTGCACCTGCCATGTGCCCCTTGGGATATTGACCTGCGGTGATTGGGATGGCTAAGAAGACTGATCAAGATGTGGCGTTCTTTGTCATCATCAACGGTAGCAACTGTTGAACATCCTTTGGAAAGGGCTGATCAACTGCAGATCTCTAGTAGAGGGTCCAATCTGAGTCAGGGTGGTACAGAGCTAGTTCTGTTGTGAAGCTGTGCCCAAGCAGATTGTATCGCATGACAGAGTTGAGGCTTTACCTAAGCAGCACACTTCTGAGATATTCCTGTAGCTCTGCTTGGTTGTATGTGCTATGCTATGATATGCATCTGCTTGCTGTGTTGTGTAGCATTGTTTGGTGGTGGGGGTGGTGGTATGTTCCTTAATACGCACGCCTCACTTGAACTTTGACTTTTAGTATGATACCATATGGGCTGCAGACCAGACCTTCAGGCCCCACAGATGTGGCTGCAGACACTCTGTGTGTATGCCCTATGGCCTATGGGCTTTGGGTTTGCCGACACTGTATTTATAATAATAATAGTAATAATTTGCTTTCAGGCACCCAGGCCAAGGCTGACACGCTGTCACGTCATGCTGTGTCCACATCTGATGACTCACCTTCACCTTGGCTACACGACCTTTGACGTTGGAAGAGGGGAGGAGCTTTCATTCAGAAAATCAAGTGTCAATGAGAATGCAGATAGTCCTATTCGTTGGGTTTTCACGGCAGACGGATAATCTATTTCCGCTGTTCTAGAAGACCTTTGTACCCTTTTCATCCATCCTGAAGTACAGGAGTAGAAGAAATTCTAGATCGACCAATTCACCCCTGGTCCTCTCTTAAAATCTTCTCGTGAGGCCTTGAGAGTGAGATGGTCTTCTTAGAACACCTGTTCATTCCTCCGAAAGGGGGACATTCCTGGTCGCATCCAAACACAATAGTCGCCACATTCCTGCTATGTTGGGCCAGTTTTCTGGTGATGCAGTGGACGGGCTTGACGTTGCCTAAGCAGAAAATCAAACGGAAGGACCAGGTGGAGTGGCATAGCCGTGTCATTTCCTCTGTCCACGCCTTAGTTCTGTGTCTAGGTGAGGCCTTTAAGGACACATCCATCTGACTAGAAGCGGATGCACTGCTATCGGTCCCTCCTGGAGTGCGTGGACCACATTAATTGCACATCTAGCTTGTGAGATTTCTGCTCTAGCTGGCAAAGGCACTGTCAGGTGCTGTGTCAGAAGTGTGAACAAACGCTCCCCGCTCCTGCCATGTTGCAGGGTCGCTCATGTGCTATCTGGAGCTCCAGGACAAGAGCAGAGAAGCATTAGTATCTGGCTATGCCGTCTGGCCAGACGTCTTTGCCCGGATATTCCTAGGTATGCACCCAGGCTCTGCCAGCATTTCCGTTGGACAAATGCATCTGGGCTGTCTTCTTGAGGTGCCACATTTCCTCATCTGCTCTTTGCAAAGAGCACCCAATGCCTCTCTTCATTGCAGGGTACCTCTTCTATGACACCACAAATATGCTGGTGTACTACAAGTACCTTGGTGACAAGTCTGCCATCATCCATCACATAATCTTCGCCTGCGCTGCGGCGTACGTGCTGGGTCACAGCATCATGGCGTTCCCGTTTGTGTGGCTGTCTCTTTGCGAGATTTCCACTCCCTCGCTCAACCTCAGGTGGGCACCGTGGTTTCTTTGCTCACCTCCAATACGGGAGACTCTTTACTGTTTTCTCCGCGGGATGATCCAGGTTCTCTATTGTGACTGTGGGCCTGGATGTTCTTTTCCACTGCACATGGCAGCCATAAGACATCGAGTCAAGCACTTGACACTACATTGCTCTTGCAATTCTTGAGGATAGAGTCTGAAGGCAGCAACTCAGTTCTTACTGGAGGGGACCAGAGGGTTCGCTTGCATGAGACCCTTTGCTCAAAGAATATAGTTCATGTGGGGTCTGCAGATGGCATCTGGCGGTGACAGACCAGAAGGATGGGAGCTTGTACGTTGCAAACGGCGTTCTGCTCACGGTCTTATTCTTTGCCTCGCGCGTGGTCAGCTACGGGGCAGGCATGTGGCACCTGTGGGGCCTCAGGTCAGCTCCTCTGCCATGCTGTCCTCATTCCCAGCCTCTATCTGCCCGGAACAGGCACATTACAAATGACACCCCTTACACCCTCCCCGGCTCTTTTGTCTGAAGGACACATACTGTCAATGCGTCCTTGGGAGTGTCAATAAAGATCTTGAAGGCTGGTCCAAAAACGCTGAAGGGGCGGTCTGCGCTGCTGCTGTGCAGGGATGTCTGGTCTGCTCCAGGGCAGGACCCTCTCAACACAGCGCTTGTGGGCCTCTTCTTCCTAGGTGAGGCATTTACAGCTGCTGGAGAACTCTACATGCATTGCTGCACTGGGAGGCCTCTGCACAGCTTGCTCGGCTTTGCAGAGATCTGACCGCGTCTGCAGGCCTGCAGTGCCTTTGTGAGATGTCTTATATGTCACGGCGATGCCTTGCATCACAACTCCTTATGCTGTTGCAGGGTATGTGCTGAACCTGTACTGGATGCAAGCGATCCTGAATGGAGTCCTGCGGGCGCTGTCACGCTCCAAGCCTGCCAAAACAGCCTGAGCAGACATCCCACTCAATGGCGGATCCCACTCACGGAAGTCTCCCTGCGGGGGAAAAGCCATGCATTGTACAAAAGGAGTGAGCAGGCTATCAAACACAAGAAGAGCAGAGAAGAGCAGCAAGTGTCCGGATTTTGGGAGCGGTTCTGAGGGGAGTGCAGGATTAAGAGAGCACAGAAAAGAACGTGACAACACCAGTGCAAAATTTCTACTGTACAAGTGTACCATCATGATCATGACCGTGTGATGCCTGGACCTAACTCGAGACTGTTTGCCACCCACTTCATCGCCAGCAGGCGCCAGCGGCTGGCGGCTAGCTGGCTAGGATTTGAACATTAACGTTGAATGACCTCCCGTACCGGCTAGATCTATCTACATTCTCACAGTACTGCCAAAGGGCTCAGGATGTATTCCGACTCACTCGGAGCTTGATCTAAATATTAATCGAGTTGGGGCTTGTACGGTATTATTATTATTATTAAAAATACACGTTTTCCAGTCCTCAAGGACTAGGTACGTCAAGCAACACCTGAATTATTGCTCTCCAGTCTTCTCGGTTCTTGCACTTCCTCCACCAGTCATATGGATGGCCAATAGCATCAAGGTCATCTGTCACATAGTCATTCCAACTCTTCAATGGTCGGCCTCTAGCCCCATTGCCTGACATTGTATTTACTTACCATGATTGTACTGAACATCATCTGACGGTATTGGGTTGCTACAACTTTGAGATAACAAGGCCTTAAAGAGTACAGTAGCCACGGCCTAGCAAGGGCCTCACGCCTTGAGGGGCGTGGGCCCGCCAGGTGCAGTGTAGCTGCCGGACTGTGGCAGTTAGTCTGCACATCATGTATGATGCCATACGTATACTTCAGGCCTAGGCCTTTAAAAGAGTAACATGCACGCAGATGATAGGCAGCCAAAACTCCCAGTGCATCAATGAAGACAGTAGCAATCTTAAGGAGATAGAGTGAAGGAAGGAACAACGCCCATCATCTAGCACTGCTAATGAAAGTTGCAAGCAGGATTCCCCTTACCAATGTGATGTCATGGCACATGCTCTGACATAATGGCTGAGGTAAAGCTCCTCGTAATGAACCCTCGCCTTCAAGTCTCGCATTCCGATTCTTTAAAGGCACAACCAGAATAAATTGATCACCCAGTTCGCCTTGAGAGATCCTTGTGCACGATCGCAATGCCGCTCCACCGCATTTACGCCGCGAAGGGGACATTCTCGCCTCCCGAAAAGAAGGCCATTGCGCAGAGTATTACCAACATATACAACTCTATCCCAATTCCTGCCTTCTACACTGTGGTGGTGTTCATAGACGTCGATGAGGAGAGCATCTTCGTGGGCGGGGAGTCAAACGCTCGCTTTGTACGCATCGTCTCTCAGCACCTCGCGAGGTCGTACTCAACTCCTGAGGCGTCTGCAAAGGCGAGCTTCCTCGATCGCAAAACTAGTATTTTACGTTTGCTGCTTAGAGAATTGGACATCTCTAGGAGTTCTGTGTGCGCAGGTATGTCTGTCAGAGAGCGATGTGCATCTGACTCACTGGTGACGATGATGTCACAGGTGATAGATCTCATCCAAGACGCCTTCGCACCATACGTCCGTGACCGTGGCCTGGACTGGGAATCTCACGTCGAATGGGTGGAGAGAGAGTTCTGGAGGGAGAATGGCATGCGACCTCCCCTGCCCAACACTGAAGCAGAGAAGAAGTGGGTCGAGCTGAACAAGCCGGTCCCATACTAAGGGCGAAAGTTTATAGTGTCGACGAATGTTGCTTTGTATGGGTTAAATGGATTGTACGTCCTGCACTCCTGAGCCTGCACTCGCACGGATCTGTGCCATGCGATCGTTTGATTCTTTCCTAGATCGGCAGGTGAAGTAGATAATTCACGTTCGACCGTTTGGAGAACTGTAACGCTTGACTGTAATCAAATTGGCACCTTTTCAATCTACCACAGGATCTTTGCTATCAGATTGTCGGCCTTAGCAAGTGAACCCTAAACCAGCTTGTTTCTTACCGGGGTTCCACGCAGGGCCCTGCTATTACAGTCTTGCTAAGTTTCTTATGTTCTCTCATTACTGCACGAATTGAGAAGCTGACAAAAGCAATGAATACTCTGTCGGTGATTTGGTCTGCGATTTGAACTGCGGGCGTAACGAGTGTGTAACGCCAGGACCGGATGTCTAGACGGATTTATGAACCTGGACGCAACATTGACCCTTTGCAGATATTTCAATTGGTAGAATTCAATAAAATCGTGTTGTGGGACACATTTACTGCGTATCATGGACGCCGACGTTGTCGTGGAGGATGGAATACTCAAGGTATGGCAGTTGAGATGTGTGTATAAGTCGCAAGAAGAAGGAATGCGCCGTCCAGTATAAGAGAACACAATGCTGTGGCACAGAGTATTAGAGGCTTCACATGGCCTGGCATCGAGTATGGAGAGCCACCACGCTTTAAGCATAGCTTCTTTGAGGTGACAGACTTGCCTTGATGTCCCTAGTTTTGCAAATGGCCTCTCAATTTCCCAAATCTTATGTTTCAACGCCAGTCGTGGCTTCTGGGCACAGTACATCGACGCACTTCGCTTTGGATATCTAGACCGGTTCAGAGAAATCGAAGAAGAGAGCGGAGACTGGTGGTTTTCATCACTGGACAGAGGCGCCGGTGCTGCCTTGCACTTTGCAGCAGAGTGTGGTCAGGTCAGATTGACCTTCCATCTCAACTTGCACAGCTCCTTACAGTCTTTCTCCCTGCAACGTGCTCGGGTATATAAGTTCTTCAGAAACATATGAGAGAACCCTTTATCTGACATCCTCTGCCTCGTGGCTGCTGCAGCTGGAGTGTGTGAGGTTCCTGGTGGAGCAGAGAGGGGCGTGGGTGAACCAGGGGGACCTGGGCAGGGGATGGACGCCCCTGCACAGATGCGCGCACATGGCGCATCACACGCACGCCCCCTTCCTGGCCACCTTTGAGTACCTGCTGATGCAGGGCGCTGACGCCAGCATTCTCAGCTCAGCAGGCCCCCAGTCAAAGCCGCTGTCAGCTGTGCAGGTCGCCGTTTCCAAGGCATGCATCCACCAAGCTCATGGCAACACTGCTGGCGAGAAATTGTTGGCTCCCCTTGTCAGCCGCTGCTGTTTCCTGTGAGATCAGCGCTGCAGCAAGTCATGCTACTGGAGGATCAGCAGGATCAGCTCTATCCAGGCCCCAATCCTGGTGGATGCTTGGACCAGTCATTTGGCAGTACTCCATAGCTGATGGGTGCTCCCTGATTTCACACATGCAGCAATGGTGGCTGCAATTTTCAAAGATGCAGCACCTTTGCACCTTCAAGGGCGATGGAGGGATCCTGGTAGATAGGGTGGGTGTGTGTGTGTGCAGGGGCGAGGCTGGGAGCCTGGGCAGCTCAGGGCCAAGCTGCAGGAGCTGATTGAGAAGCACAGTGAGGTGCCCAAGGCAGCGGCGTACACCCACAGCGGCCCCCAAATCGGTGAGACAAAAGTCAATCCTGCCGAGCATGTATTAGAGGTTTAACAAAAAGCACAACCGGACAATCTGGAAGGACGTGGCACTCGAGCACTGCACACCTGAGTTACATCTGTGATGGTTGTAGATTTGGGTCCCCCTTGCCTGCAAGAAGACTTCGATAGCAACAGGTCCAATTTGGACTTGTGGTAAGATGACATGCAGCTGCACCTGGTCATGGGTGGTCATGAGTGTTGGGTGATTTCAGGGGAGGATGCTGACGCTGTGCTTCGCGCTTGGGAGGCGCAAAAGCCGCTGCTGCCACCGACCGACTGGCGCGCTCCGCCACCGGCCGGTTTTGCCGACGCTCAGGGAATGCGGCGCGTTGCAGAGGAGCCGTGGAGACCGGTGCGCCAGAAGGACCCACGCTGAGCATTGATTGCTGCAGAACCCCATCAACTGCAATTGCTAGTATAGTGGCTGCAGCTGCACATCACGGCATGCATGCCCGAGACACCTTGTTCCTGGGAAGGAACATCATTCTCTGGTTGGAGCAGTGGCGTTGAAGAAAATGCGAGCGGAGCACTGGGAGGGAAGATGGAATGTGTTGGAAACAGTGCACACATGTGTGGTGAAGTGAGACGCTGGTAATGCGCTCGCAGGCGGGGGACGAAGATGGGTCCTTCTTCACGCGGCCCATGACAGAGGTGGAGCTGCAGGCACAGTCGAGAGCGGTTGCTGCCGCCCACTGAGTGTGCAGTGCTGTGCTAGCGGCTACTAGCGCGCTTGAGGTGCACTTGCAGCACCATGGATTTCTGTAGCAGGCAGGCTGAATGCTGCTAATCTATGTGTGTTGATATAAACTGCCGGGTAAGCTGCGTCCCTGCGCAGCCAGTGCCAGACGGCCTGCTGCAAATGTACACTTTGACATGGACATCACAAGATGAAACGCTCACGTCGTTACAAGATAAGGCATGTTCGCCTTCATCAGCTCAATCACTTCAGCCCGATTTAAAAGCATGGCGCAATGATCTAACAAGACCACCGCGTGGCTCTGCGGACGCATATTGATATACACAATCACGGCCTGCATGTGACTTGCTTCTCTTCCATCTTCAATATCAAACACCAAACTTACACTGCATGCAAAAAGCCTTCCAAAGCGCCAGGTCACAGCCGGGCTCCTCTAGACAGGTACACCAGGCACTCCTGGTCTGTGGCACAGAACAGGTCCTGCCCACTGGTGGCATCCACGTCAAATGAGCGGATGCCGCTGCAGGGCTCCTCGTACAGCACAGCGCTGGGCTTGAGCTGATCAGCTGCAGAGGCTTTGCTGGGAGAAGAAGAGGGAACAATGCCCAGAACACCACCGCTGGTGCAGAACAGCACTGACGGGTCCGCGCCGCCGGCCGCGCCGCCGAATGCCTCGTAGCCGTCAAAGTGCACCTGATCAGCAGAGTTACAGAAACTTGCTGTGCGATTACTAATTATTTGGTTAATCACTCGACCTCGTTGCACCACCATTAAAGTGTCAGAATCTGTCGTGGCACCAGACTTTTGGGCTTTGCGAGTTTTAAAGTCTCTGCCATGTACAGCGAACTCCCAGCCATCCACACTGCCCGAGTCATGAACATAGTTCACGCACACAAGAGTTGCGGTAAACGCCTTGTGGCATGGAGGATCAGAAGCTGACAGATGGGTTTGAAAGGGATGATGGTCACCTCCCAGACTTCCCCAGAGCCGGGCTTGGGCGAGACATGCACGGTGGGCTGCGCAGTGTATCGCAGGTCCCAGACGGCCACACTTCCCGCGCTGGCGCCTGTCGCGCACAGGTGCGGCCGCGACGGGTGCGCTGCTATGCAATTGATCTGCCGCTCCAGCCCCTGTGTCACACCGCGGGCCAATTTGTGTGTCGCATCGCGCACGACACCATCTCCCACAACCCACACTTCTTGTTTGTGTGTTGAGGGGCAGCTTGTGCTTTCTGAGTGCGTTCTCAGCAGGCGGCCACCATGCGGAAGCCCTGTTCTGTGCAACCGGCGAGATGGAGTAGGCCGGTGGCTCAGTATCTGTGTCATGAGTGCCAGCAGCATCATGCATGTCATTAAGCAACATGGGCATCTGCGGTCCCTTCTCGGCGCTGGATCATGCAATCAAATGGAGCATCACTCCAAGCAGAAATGGAAGACACGAGCAAGATGAACATCGTTTGGACGGTGCGCGCCTGTGAGGCGTCCAGTGCGGGGCTGCCTGTCACGCCCCAGGACAGGGGGGACCTCAGCTGTGGCCTGCCCGGCCGCCGCTTGTCCCACACCTCCAAGCCCCCTTCACCACACATCACAAACGCCTCACGTGACAAGTCTTGGCCGGCCAAGAACTCTTTCCCATGTTGTATGTAACTGGTAGTTGCATACAACAATCACTACTCAACGTAATGGAGAACATGTATTCCTCTGAAACTCAGGACTCAAATGAGCTCAAGGTGGGGCACCCCTTCAGACGACAGAAAAGGCAGGGATGCTTAAATTGCATTGGGTGCTCGCTGCCCGCCACAACCTTGGCTCCTGGCTTCAGAAGCAAAGTGATTGCTCAGATGCGCAAGACCTAAACAGACACCACTGAAGCTGATAGGGAATATGCAAGAGCGCACACACCTGTGGTGCCGGCACTGACAAAGGTCTGCTGGGAGGCCCATCGGACGGCCCTGTATGACGCGCTGTCCCTGGGCTCGACAAAGGGCTGCGGCGCAGAAGTCGACTCTATCGGCACCACAAAGAGCGCGCCATCCTCCCCTGCTGACACCACCTGCCAACAGAAACACTCCCCTGGTGAGACTCGTGCGATGGAGTCAACTTCCGGCGCAAAAGGAGACATCTAGAAAGCAAGCCGCGACCTTGCTTCCTGAGCAAATGAAGCAGCTCTCTCTGCAAATTTCCCCATATTGTAGCCTCCATCAGTCATCCGAGCTGGGAGAGCTATGCATGACAAGCAGACAATGATTACTCAGACCGCGCAAGTGAGTTCGCAAAGTAAATGTTAGTAGGTGCTGTCTACCTCACGAGTTTCGGCGCAGATGTCCAATGCAGCGACTCTGCCCTGGTGCAGCGTCATCCACGGCAGCAGCTGTGCTCCCTCCATGTCACCCTCCCCTCGCAGCTGTGCATGCCACATCCGCAATTTTATTAGTACGCCCAATACTAGAGAGCCCGACCCTGCGGGGGTCCAGTGGGTTGTACTCTCCCCAAATCCAAATCAAAATGTAGAAATTCTGGCTTGAGGGATTTTGAGCGAGATCAATGAAGACTGGAGATCTAGAATGTATCGAACTTGCCATGTGCGTACCACTCTAGTTCACATTTACAGGCTTGCCATGTCTGCATGCAGCACAAAGCGCAGCCTGATTGAGATGCTTTTGGTCTGCTTGCTGTCTTGTTAGCCATGCAGCCACCGCACGAGTGCCACATACTAATTTTTTGTGCATTTGCTTTGCATGTGTGGGAGAAATGTTGTCCTCACCTGAATCTCGCTTGGATCTGAGCCTGGTGCTAGCGGTGATGTGAGCCTCAGCCGATGGAGGTGTCCCCTGCTTGAGCCAGCCACAATGACCAACTCTCCAGCTCCCAGGTCACCCACCTGTTAGACATCAGAAGACACACTCCTGACCATCTTGTTTCACACAGAACAAATTGCTGAGGGGCTGAACAGTTTGTTTCGAAGGTATCTCGTTGGATCGTCCACGTTAAGCAAGGTTCATCTAGGAGAGGACAGGATCACCTCCATGCTCTTAATGCTGCCATCTGTCAGCCAGGATGCGAGTTCCTGGACCGCAGCGCCTTCAACGCTGCCCTCCTTCTGTCGCACTTGAAGATCTGCTATTGAAAGTCTATATTGCTGCATCACCAATACAAATCCATCGTCACCACGTCTGTAGGCCATGGATATCATTAGTCTATGCACATTCGACCATCACAAAATTTTGCGCTGGATGTTATGGGTGAGGGTGTGGTGCACTTTGGCGCCTCTAGGAAAGAAGGGGGAACACCATAGGCAACTGGTGGGGCATCACAGCACCTCACCTCACTGTCTTGATTCCAATCGGCCAATGCCAACAGAGAATGTTTTACGGCTGTTCCATCTTCATCCGGAGGTCCAGCTGGTGCGAATGGTATGCTTCTCAGCACGCTTGGTTGCGTCCCCAAGAAATGTCTCGACAGATGGTTCTTGGTGTCCATTGTCTGGGGTGGTCCACGCGGCGAATTCTACAAATAATTTCTAATAGATTGCTGTGAGATTCTAAATATCTGTATGTGCCTACTTGTCATCCTTAAATGAAGGTACTGTTGCAGATCATCATGCTCTGCCTTGCAAAACAAAAACCAGAAAGCCGATGCGAGCTATCAAGCGCTCAAGATCAGTGATGATACTTCATAATGCTGTAGTGTTTTTGAACGCAGCTCTGCAATGCCCACGGTTTGTGCAATATTGTCACGTGCCATTTAAGCCAGCTGTTGGTGGCTCCAATTCAAACTTGCGGAGACTCCGGCATAATCCTTGGGAATGATTGATGCTGCTGTTGGACAGCAACAATTCACACATTGAAAGTACTGTACGGCAGATCAATTGAATTTTGCTAGAGAGCAAGTACTGACGCTGCACAGACTTCAGACAGTCATTATTACCCAGAGGCAGAAATTGGTTGGGGACGGATCCTGGACACCAAATGTGCACTATTCGACAATATTACAAGGTCTATAAGTCGTTCTGTGTTACTGTTTGATTGTCTTTTGCTCTGTGCAACCTGTAACGCCCCCATCAAAACTTTAGTGCATTTAGTAAACTGAGGACTTCACTTGATTATATCCTGTGATATTTCAGCAACTAACAGCTGGAAAGGACATAGCTTTATTTGTATAAAATTATGCGAGTTCTTCCTTATTCCTGATGTAAAGATATATCTACAAGAAGTACAACCCAGTTTGTAATGGCAGGGTTATACTCGTGACTGAAGGGACCTTGGCTGTCAGACTCTGCTCACCAAAGCTCGAGTCGACAGTTTAAGAGACTGAAAGAGGAGGCAAAGGAGTCGTAGGCAAGTCAGAGGTCCAATAGTACTTGTATGCTGCCGCTGTCCCTGAGGCATCCCCTCATGTCACAGCTGGAAGCCCATGACTTCCGGCCTCCTGGTCACCATTTGTCAGGTGCACATGAGCTCCAAAGCAACTCTATGCCTCAACTGTTCAGTCATTTCCGGGCACAGATAAAAGGCATGCGGCGGTGTAGATACCTAACCATGCCACCGCTGCTCTCTGAAGGCTTTGCATGCTTGATTTTTCAGGTCCAGCGAGCTGCAGCGGCCGCCTGTTCTCATTTGGGGTGATATCTGACATTCAGTACGCCAACATAGAGAATGGGTTCTCCTTCAAGAAAGTCCCACGGTACTACAGGTGCGAGCTGCTGCACAAAATCATGCCATACAGACCTGTGGACATGCTGATGCGTTTGCGCTGCTGGGGATTGGTTAATTCTTTAGAGTTGCTCATTTGTGGCTTAGTTTCACACAGGGCTGCACTGCCAGCACTGCAGAGAGCTGTCCAGATGTGGAAGGAAAGGGATGTGGACTTTGGCATCCATTTTGGTGAGCCTCTAGAACCTACCTTAACCATGTTGTCTTCAGCACCTCTTGTTCAGTTCAGCATGAAGTGGGCCCATTTGCAGCATCACCTATTCAGCCCATCAAGAAGCACCTCTCTTTCACACAAAGGACATGAGCAGGAATGGCATGCATTGCAGGCGACATAATTGACGGCTACCACCCGAAGGATCAGTCCCTGGCCGCCCTGGATACTATCACGGCAGCCTTTGACGTGCTGAGCAAACCCCATTGGCATATGCTTGGCAACCACTGCCTCTACAACCTACCCCGCGATGTGCGCAACCTCAAATTCCCCTCCTGAAACCCAACAGTCATTGTATTCAACATGCGCCTTGCAGTTGCCAACACTCGCTCTACTCAAGTCATCACATGTTTTGGGACATGTCAGGCCCATATCGCAGGCCTGAGTTGCCTATAAAGATGCTCGTTTTGTGTGTCTGGTGGGGGAATGTTTTGGTGAGGCGCTTGGGATTGGCTCATGGGGAGGAGCGTTGCTGTGCGCAGGTGCTGAACGAGCGGCTGAACATGGGGGGACCGGGGGGCGCGAGCTACTATGCCTTCAGCCCCCACCCGGCCTGGCGCATAATGGTGCTGGATGGCTATGATGTGTCCCTGCTGGGCTGGCCGGAGCAGCACCCACTGCACCAGCAGGCGCGCAGCATCCTGGCCGAGCGCAACCCCAACCAGGTGCGCGCATGCACACCCCTGATTTTCTGATCGCAGGAAAGCCATGATCAAAGTGTGACGGGTGTAGCTGAGGGAATGGCCTCTCCTGGTGGTCAGGAGTTGGAACATGCAGAATGCTGCTGACAGCGTTGTTTCTGGTGCCTCAGCGTCATGTCGTCAGCAATTGCCCAGCATTCCCCAGCGTTGATCATGGTCTGAAGCACTGCACAGAAAGCTGGCCATGTGAGTGCTCTCTTGAATTGGCTGCATCTGCCTCTTCAATATGGCTGCTGTGGCAGTCAGGCTGTTGTAGTCAGGAGGTTGGTTTGAGTGCGGTGAGCGCTTGGCAGGAGAAGAACAGCCCGGACGGTTTGGAGGGCCCCGCGCGGCGCTTTGTCAAGTTTGGGGGAGGCGCAAGCGATGCGCAGCTGGAGTGGCTGCGACAGACGCTGGCGGCGGCGGCTGCCGGGGGCCAGCAAGTCATCGTGTGCTGCCACCTGGCGCTGCACCCTGGCACCTGCCCGGGGGCGTGCCTGCTGTGGAACTACGAGGAAGTCCTCCAAGCCTGCTGGCAGGCCGGCAATGTTGTTGCCACCTTCTCTGGCCATGCGCATGAGGTGCTGCACTCTGCCTTTCCTTTGTTGTCCCCCAAGAAAAATAAGCACGTTGACATGTCTTCTCAGCATGCAGGCCTTTGACATGTGAGTGGCACCTGATGCTGTGGGAGCTGCCTTACCGCACCTTTCCTGATGTGCAAACGCACCAGGCTCTATCATCTGGCAGACCTGCAGATCCGACATGGCTCAAGGACTTTGGAGGTGGCTTGTGAGGTGGCTGGAAACTAATGGGCTTGTGGCTTGTAGCTACACATTGCAGTACATATTTAGTCCGCCCAATCTAGAGGAGCACCTGAGAGATATGGCCTGCCCAAATCTCCAAATCCAGCTGGAAAACGAGGGGCTGGGGAGCTCATCACAATAGCATAGTTAATTTAGAGTAGAGAGTAGGAAGCGACGCATATATGCGGACCACTCTAGTTGCTGGCTATATTTGAGCAGGGACGGTGGGGTGCAGGATGGCTATGCGGTGGATGAGCATGGAGTGCACCACCGGGTGCTGAGCGCAGTTGTGGAGACAGCTCCCGGGCGCGACTGCTTTGGCATCATCAGCGTGTTCAGCGACCGGCTGGAGCTGCAGGGCTTCGACCGGCTGGCCTCTGCCACCATGCAGTTTTGCGCAGAGTTTTGCGCAGAGCCTGCGGATAAGGAAAATAAGGAGCAGCAGCTTCTTGGATGTGCCTCCCAGCCAAGCACTGTGGCATCGTGAGGATCGTTAGAGTATGCTTGGACAGTGTACGGAAAGATGCTCAACTTTCGAGCTGATTACTGCGGTCTTAGAGAGTACTGTGCCATTCATTGAGAGCATCAACAAGTTTCAAAACCCATTCCGTCGACCAGTTGCAACTGCGGTGTTCCTAGTGGGCACTTTAGCATCTATTTGGTTAGGCATAGGGGCTACCTTGCTTATTGACAGTATTTTTGCATCGCTCTAGCAAATTCATTGAGGACAGGTATCAAATTGCAGCTCTGTGTCAAACCCCGCATGCAGCTGACTGTCTTCTCGGGTGCATGCTCCGATCATGTCACCCTCTTTTTTTCTTAATGCAAAACTGGGAAACAGGGGCTAGCCAAACAAGGGCAGCGCTGTCGATGCGGCTATACTGTTTAGAAGGGAATTTTGACTTGCCAAGCTGCTAAATAACCTGCAGCTTTCATCACTCGCTGTTGCTTTCCATTGTCCTGCCTTAGCCCTAGGGTCCAGAGGACTCCATTGTGTTCGGAAACTGCACCCTTTGTGCGCATTCAAGGCCCCGGTGGTCGTTATTAAGACAGCATTCGGCCGCGGCATGACACCTTTATTACTTTCAGCAGCTGTCACTGTGGTGGTGCTATTCTTTACAAGTGGGAGCGCCCGTGGGCGGGCACGAGGTCATACGCGAACTCCCCTCCAA
>JADEYI010000103.1_pt1 | contig 159227 bp, 245 predicted proteins | sample 8542331 | NCBI WGS metagenome assembly JADEYI01 (sample SAMN16510988, study PRJNA670497) | mine drainage metagenome | isolation source: biofilm near Copperflume 1 | place: Germany: Marsberg coppermine Kilianstollen | collected 2018-02 | reverse complement strand
TCCAATCAGCCCTAGGCGGCTGGAGTGATGTAATCTTCCTTCCTTCCTTCCAAGCCAGACGTCGACCTCAATGATGGCTCATCAAACCTATGCAACTCCCATGATCCTGCTTTTAGTGTGTCAAAAATCAAGTTTCTCAAACAGTCACTGTGAATCTGGTCATGAATGAAGGTCCGACCTCCGTGAGTCACCTGCACGGTGCAGCTTGCGAAGATCATGTGAGCTCTACAGGGCGCGCGTACTCTTATATTGCATCATCCAGCTGCTCTCCCTTACATGCATTTAACCCCCACAAACTTCTTTCGACACCATAATAAATTCTCGTGCATGCAGCAGTATGATATTGCTCTAATTGCAGCTCTTGCAATTGTGCATGAATATTGTTACTGTGAACATGGGCCTCTCGCATCAATAGACTGGTCAATACTGATTTGGAGACATCAATTGGTGAATCCTCGTCGCTTTCCAACCTTGTCGAGGAATGGGAACTGTGACGTCACTGGGAATCTGCTGCCGAAGATTTGCATGCATGCCCTCATCCAAGATGATTTTTCATCGATGCTATCATTGTCGAAGGAAAACAAGTAGCAGCCAAAGCTGGTCTTGAACAGACCGAATGAAGGAAGCAGCACCACGGAGCAGCTTGTTTGTCGTAGTTCTATGCGTCGTGTCCTTACAGACGAGCTTGGCAGCCGGTCGGCAGCTACTGCAACCAGCGCCAGAGAACTCCACTGCCACTCGTGCGCCCTCTCCCAAGCTAAATCACTTACATCGGACCGATGATATCCGTAACTCAAACTTCTGATGTCAAACCTGTCCTCGATCAGAGAATACAAGTGCGCAAAGAAGGGACTGCAAGCAAATTCGAATCTCTTGGATATTGCAATGCCTTCCTTCCGCCTTGCAATCAGAGAGGACCGTGTTTCTTTGTGCAGCAATCTGTCAGGAGCTGCATGACAGGTACCTGGATGTCTGCCAGATCTTTGTTCAGCGCGCACTGAGCTGGGCAAAAGCTGGAAACATCACCACTGTCAGTCCGGGCCAGATCGAACAGGATGAAATTGCCACCCACCCACAACCCTCTTCCCGGTCATACTGCTGTCACCCTCCCTTGCGCTTCCTATGTGGCAGAGGAGCTGTCCCCTGCTAAAAGACTCCTCATGACGCACAGAAGATGCTATTCAACCTGATTTTATCTTGAAGACTTCAGCATCTTGATCCCTCCCTGTAATAATATTGTCCTATATTGTCCCTGTAATAATATTGTCTTGATCGGATTTGCTGGGATGTTGCAGGTGCTGTGCCACTGAGAGAGATTTCCTGCTGAATGTGCGTGACTACCAATTCCTTCAATCCAACATTGAAGTTCAAGCTTGGGATTTGTAACGGTTGTGACGTCGGGCATGTCTGGGCAGCTACAATATATAACAAGAGAAGACACCAGATCCTATGTTGTGCAAAGCAGGGTTGCCGCTGTGATGGTCGTGTGCAGAGGGTGTCGAGGATGCTTGGCATTCCACCAGGGGGCCTCAAAGCAGGTGCCTCCCTTGCCACTGATTTGGTGCAATTAAGTAGTATTTGAAGTGCTCGGTGCAAGGCTCTCTTGCTGAGCCCGGCAGAGCGCCTAAAATGGATGGAGGAGTCTGGCAAGGGCGAGTGCCAGGACGCGGCCGTCACGCACATCTGTTGCTATACTTTAAAGTCACCAGCGCAGTATCTGTTGCTCCTGATCAAGGGCATGGTCAATTGCTGCGCAAACCACCTGTGCTGACAGGTCAGTCTGTGGCGCAGAGAAGGTGTATGCTGTGACTGCATGCAACATGTCAATCACTCTCGACACCGCGCCGAACCCATGCCCTGGCGAGCCTGCCACTCCTGCTGGCCGCTAGGGACTTCGATTGGTGCCTTCTTCTTGCAGCATTTTGCCTTATTTTTGGACAGATGATTGGTGGAACCTTTTTGAAATATGATATGCCTTTTAATTGTTCCTGGTGCTTCATAAGACGTGTGCCCTCTTGCTTGCACGAGAGAGCAATGTGTCCACACACGTCTTGTTGATGCAGTGATGTGACAGGAAGACCAATGGTATTGGTTGACAAGGGAGTCAATATCTTGACTTCCTCTGATGACCAGTTGCTGTAGGCTTGCATGCATGCAATGCTTTCCTCCATCTTATCATGCCTTTGCCATGTTCAATTTTCTGAGCACTCCATGACATGTTCCTTTGCAATGCTCTTGTGTAAGGCAAATTTGGAATATGTCAGATCTCTACATTAATATTAAATAAGCAGGTCACTGCTTATAGCAAGCAACAAGCTGTTGCACCAGGATTTGAACTTCTCATGTACACATGACTGCATCAGTCTTTTCAAGGTCATCATAGCAGCTCAGGCCGCATCCGTTCAACGACAAGCTCTGAGATGAGTCACTGCGCAACATGCAATGTGATCAATCTGTCCCTGGGCCGGAGGTGTCTAATATGTTGCACGCATTGCATACAACTGCGGCAGCCCTTTTCCCCTGCTTACGGCGCTCGCTCTGCCTTGCATGCTTTGTAGTCATTTTTGCTTCACGTCACTTCCAGTGCCCGCTGACCGCAGGGTCAATCGTGAGGGTGTGCCCCTCGGCATGCAGGTCTTCCAGCAGCTTTGCTGCCAGCTTCTCATCCTCGTCGCTGCCAGGCATGTGCTCTGCTGCCCTCAGGTCCTCCTCAACAATCTCCTCCAAGTGCTGGCGCAACTTCTGGCCCAGATCACCTGTATCCCATGAATACCATGATGTCAGTGCTGTTTAGTCTATCCAACTGCTGCACACCAGAACCTGGCATTGAAGAATGGGCGACAGAAAACTTGCATGAACAATTGTGTGCTGCATTTCCAGCAACGCTGCTGTTACTTCTTTTGTCTCAAGACGCTTTGCATGCCGCCTTCCAGCAACTTACTCAAATGCCACTGCAACCCATGCATGTGTGTCCACATGACAGTAGGCGTGGCATGGACGATGGCAAAGACTGCTTGTCAGCTTGAAGACAAATAGCAGCTTTTCTTATGCATTGCTGGCATAAGATTTTTACCTTCTGGTGGGTCACACGCACACGGCCAAGCTGAACACGATTTATGTGCTACAGCAATGATGGCTTGTGCAAGGCAGCAATGGCTCGTTCAAGACACCGAATGGCTCGGGCAAGGCAGCAATCGCTAAAGCACGGCAGCCATGGTTTGTGCAGGGCGGTGAAGGCGACCGGGCGCACTTGCAATGTCGGGCCGCGCGCCGATGAGCAGGATCTGGCAGCCCCTCTGGTCCAGTAAGGAGGGGTCCCTGGCAGGGATCCACGCATATCCCCTGAACTCTTCCTTCTTCGCCTCTGAGTACTGCGGCTTTGGGGCGCCGCGCACCGGTGGCGGGCTGGGTGCCTCCGGGTTCTGCGCAGCATCACACCTCAGGGACTCCCAGGGACTGTACAGGGACTGAACATTTTTGAACTTGGGAAGGAAGGCTTCCATGATGCGCCTGCTAACTGTGCTCAGCCTTCAAAATGTGCTGGCAAGGACAGCGGTCATGCTCCTTTGAAAGAAAGCCCAAGGAACGTCTCAAAGACAAAGGCAAGGATGCACTCAGCAAATATTTTGTATGCAGCTGGAGGGAGTTGGCCATGGGCTTGTAGCCCAGAATAGAATGGCATGGGTGAGGGATGAACCTTGATCTGGATGATATAGTTGCCCTCCTTGAGGATGCAGAACTGCTTCTGCACCTCGCCCGGCTCCTCAGGCACTTCCAGCTCATAGGCCAGGTGGGTGTGCCTGCCATAGTCCACAATGCTGTACACACCTGCAGCACAGCCACACGCAGTCTTCTTTATCACAAGCACACCCAAATGACTTCGACTGGCGGAGCCGGGAGCTCAGTACTTTAGTGCGACATTGTCATTATTATTACGCCTTGTTCCTGCAAGGAAGGCAAATTGCGTCTGCAGACAAGCTGCAGGTAGAGGCTGCAACAAATCCTACGCGTTCTTGGACTCGCCAGATCCTAACCACCCAAGGGCACGGTGCTCAGCCTTCATACCGTCCCCCGCCAGCTTTTTTCAACTTGCCCGCATAGACTAGAAATTTCTGCTGACTATAAATGCTTCATATATGCAGGAGAGGGCAGAAGGGCAGGGTGCACGGATGGCAATTTTGAACTGACCTTCTCCCAGGGCCCTGGCGGCTTCCACAGAGCGCGAGCCTCTGGTAGAGGTTGTGTAGTCCTTGGGGCCCAGGTCCCTGGTCAAATCCTCCACCTGCCGCCACCATTAGTATGAGATCTTACAAATGCACATGCTTAGGATATGTGATGCCTGCATGGTGTGTCCCTTCCCTAATAGGACTAGGTGGCATGCAATTTTGCCTGTCCCCAATGTAGAAGACATCATGTCTGCAGTGTCATCGAGGTGTCGCGCAGGGATGACAATGAAGGGCGGTCAGTCAGGCATTCAAGAGAAAAAAATTACCTTGGGAGCTGTGGCCAGCACAAAGCCAAAGAATCTCTCATGGCGCCGCGGGTCTGGCAGCCGCTTCTTGCCGATGACAAGCAGGCGGTGGGGAGCGCCTTTGCGCGAGGTTGGGCTTATGATGATGAAGAAGCGCTGCACATCCTGCAGGCTCTGTGCCTCCTCCACTGCCACGCGGGGCCTGTGGAGCTGAGCAGGTATAGGATGAGAGACAGGGTCATCAGACTCAGCATCATCTCTCGTCAGCTGTCTTGCTGCACTAGAGGTTGTTCGATGCTGTTGGTCTCAGTAATCTTGTGGCCTGTGCACCTGTGCAGGTGCTGGGTTGAAGGAGGGTGCCCCAGACCCAAAGCTTGATCTTCTGTGGATTGTCTTATAAGACAATCCACAGTGCAATATTTATTGCACTGGTAGCTCTTCAACTGCTGTTTATGTCAGCATTTTTTGTCAGGAAAGGCTCTCAGACGTGTTATCAAACGTTTGTGGATACCTGTAGAGGAAATAGATGCGCCCTTCCTCGATAAGACTGGGAGACGACGAGGTTGTCATTGTCTACAAGACGATACTGTCTTCCCCCTTGCTGGAGGTCGTATAAACAGGAAAGCAACGTTATGAACGGCTGTACTCGGCATCGATATTCTCCTCAACACTCGATAGAAGACCTCCTCTAAGCGTGATCTCAGCTGCGCATGCAACGCAAGTCCTGGGTCCTGATTTGGCTGCAGATTCCATGGATTGATCAGCATGCAACATGTCATGCAAGAGCAATTAAAGTGCATTTTTACTGGCGAATACTGCCTTAGGTACTTATGTATGGTAACACAGTTGCAGAAGGTGAGGTATTATAATTACACGATTCCTTTCGGCGGAGCTACGACATGCATGCAATATGGTCAATTCTCTTGAGGCCCGCATGCTTCCACTTCCACGTGCTCGGATCATAATTTCATCACGAACAAAATTAGCAGAAGAGGATTAAAAAAATGGGAAGCTTCAGGACTTTAACGTCAGCATGCAAACAGTCAGAATGAGATAGCTCCCAGACACATCACTTCCAGTCACCATCTGCGGCAGGCTCTACGGGCACATCATGCTTCTCAGCATGCAGCTCTGACTGCAGCTTCTCAAGCAGCTTGGCATCCTCATCATTGCCCTTGAAGTGCTCTGCCTCCTCCACTTCATGCTCCACAGCCTCATCCAGCGCCTTCTCCACTTTTCCATCTAGCTCTCCTGCAGCACCAGCAGACACCCTGAGGACCTCATTCTGCCATGAGCACGTTTTTAGTCCGCCCAGTACAATGTGATGTCGATGACGTGCGTTCAGGTGATATGGCCAGCCCATATCGAAATCGGAAAGCAGAAACCAGCTGGGGTGACTTGCAGATGCTGATTGAATAGCATTGTTCACAAGTCAGTGAACTTTAGAGGCTATGGTAAGTCTTGACGCCAGTCAGGGTCCATTGGGGGACAATCTCTAGTTGTGCACTTGTCTGCAGAGACATCTGACACTGGTCCAACAAGTCAGCATAGATACCATGCACCAAATGATCCGGAAATTTCCCACAAACAATCCAAGGCAAGGCATGCAGCTGCATCTTTGCAGGGTAGGTCAATGTAGGCGCACCACTGATGTCTGCATGCGTGGCAATGAGGACAAGTTCGCAGCCGTTGAAGTCGAGCAGGGAGGGGTCCTTGGCAGAAATCCATGAGTAGCCGCCCGGCGTCCCCTCAAACTCCTTCTTCTTGTCTTTTGGGTAGTCTGCCTTCTGGGTTCTGCCCAGGCCTGCGTTTGGCGGGTTGGCCGCCTCGGGGTTCTGGAAACCACAGCCACACATCACAGCTGTCAGCAAACGTCAGCTTGTGCACTTCACTGTGTTCCTGGCACTCACAGAAAGTTTCCGCTAAAATGCGTCTGCTGCACGAGCTCTAGGCAGGCTCTCACGCATCAGTGCTTGTATTCTGTTGCAGTACAGCCATGCCTACCTGTGCATCAACATAAGACAACAAGGGAGAGTATCACGCGTCACTGCTTGTGCTGTGTTGCAGTAAAGCCATGCCGATGTGTGCCTCAAGATCAAAACAACAATTTAGGAGCTCACAGCATTGCTCACCTTGACACTGATGATGTAGCTGCCGGTCTTCTTGATTCTGAAGTCCTCCTGCACATCGCTTGGCTCCTGGGGCACCTCCAGCTCATACGCCAGCCTCGAGTCCCTGCCATGATCATATATCTTGTACACACCTGCACAGACACAAATATAAAATTGTTTACTTGTACTTTGGCTGCATTGGCTGTCCAAGCTCACTGCATTGGCAAAAGCTTCGTGCTCCTGTAACAAGCGGCATAATTACGAAAGAAAGACAGAGAAGAGGTAGATAAGAAAATTGGAAAGATTGCGCATGGCATGTAGATCGGAAAGAGGGGGAGCACCTTCGCCCAGTGCACGAGCTGCTTCAACGCGCCGCGTGCCCCGCGTCTTTGTCTCATACTCCTTTCCTTCCAGACCTGCCATGAGGGTGTCCATCTGCAAACCCACAACACCTCATCAGAAAGTACACTTCCCCAATCTGAAATGGCCTTTTGTACTGTATTTGAGGGAGCCAAATTAGCAACACTTCAATTTCATGCTTCCACCACATTTGTCATGTTGGGTGCATCTCTCATTAGCTCCTGTGCCATACCATAAGCGAATGTCAATCTCTGCATGCCACTGCACCAGAGCAAAAGATTGTGCAAGTGGCCAGCGTGCCAATTACCTTGTTGTCTGTGGCCTGCACGAATCCAAAGAAGCGTTCGCGCTTTGCAGGGTCCGGCAGCCGCTTCTTGCCGATGGGGATCAGGCGGTTGGGGGCATCCTTGCGAGAGGTGGGGCTCATGATGATGAAGAAGCGCTGCACATCTGAAAGATTGTGCGCCTCCTCCAGCCCCACTCGAGGCCTGCACAATACCAAAGATGTGCCCCATCAGACAGATGCATCAGACATTTGGTAATTGAGAGATGATGATCGCTGAAAAAGCATCTGAGCCCAAGCTCTACACACATGAAGAACCACGATCGGGCCAATCAAAAGATATAATCCTTCAAAATAATACTTGTGCATGAGCACCAGCAGGGTAAAGTGGGTGACAGACCTGTACAGGAAGTAGATTCGGCCTTCCTCCAGGATCTCCTTGGGCTGCTCGTCAACGTCCTGTCGCTTGCTTGCTGGCTCATGCTCTTCGTCCTTGCCATTGATCTCCTCCTTCTTGTCCTCACCTTCAGGGCATAACACTTGCAGGATGAGGTGTCACTTAAGGATGCTGTCGAGGAGCAACGCTATTTTCAGCGCGGAAATTTCTCGAGGAAGGCAGCAGCTTACACGTCGGTTCCTGGTCCTCACGCTGCCTTTTCTCTCCAACTTCTTCTGTCTTCTTCCTGGGGGCCATGTCTGGTCTTCTACGAGATGCCCTTTGTCCCTGCAGGTCGGCAGGTACCACAGATACACCTTTATTCAACTCTTTATTCATTTTTTGTGTGAAGGACAGTCGTATTCATAACAAAAGTGTCTGAGCTACCCGCCATACAATAGATTTGCCGGTTGATCACGGTCAATTATTATGGGATATGTCGCGTGTTGTCAGCCTTGTAGAACTATCAAATACGTACCAGTCGTTCCATTTATCAACTGGATGTCGAGAGTGCAAGGCAATTCAGGCTCGATTCCACTCACCGAGACATCCTAAAAGCAGGATCACCGATACGTGGGTGCGATTCGGCAGCACTTACCTCTGATGCGGTTCTCAAACTAGCTGCTGTTGCTCAGTATCTCAAAATTCATGCATTTGCACGCTTATGATGATAATCTGTTGCGCTTTTGTCATCCAAGGTTGCTCATGTTGCTCAGCTGACAGGACGCTACCAAGGACACGGTGTTCCCTATTTCTGTGCACATGCATCCATGCAAATGAAATTCTCTCTTACTTTCTGATTTCTTGACAATGTCAAGATACAGTACACATTGGCTGTGTCTAAAGATGCACGCTCATTGGATTTGCCTCGGCATGATGCAGCATGGCTTGAATATATACTACCGTGATACCGATACAGACACTGTCAGGTGCTTTTAGGAGTAGCAGTACTACTGCTAGTAGCCTTGGCTGACTGAGTGAAGCTCAGCCAGGAATCCTTCACTGAGATTGTGACTGGGTTCCAATTACACCTATTAATAAGGCTAAAGTGCATTGTTTGTCTGTGTTTCAAAGCTCTTCAACACAGGAGACATGGACTCGATTATTCCTACGTATACGCTGGAGCGAGCAAAGCGCTTCAAGCTCAGAATGCTGTTCCATCGTCACATGACAACTTCACTTTTTCAGCTGTCAGCTTCACCAAAATTCAGTGGGCACAATGTTGCCACAGACAGAGCTAATAATTCATTAATAACCAGCGTTGTTTCTCAATCAACAGCTTGCTGCAAGAACGTGACAAAATTTGGCAATTGGCCGTTGCCTGGTACTCTACCAGTACCCTCTCATGGAAGCTTTCACCGACACTTGTGACTCACTCACATCCTCTACAATACCTTCAGCTGCGGCTGTTGTTGGATCCAAACCTGTGGAACCCGCGCACAGTCTCATAGGCACGCCAGGCCTTCCTAGGCTGCGAACTCTTGCGCTGATATTTGGGCGGCACACTGCCGGCCGCATACTCTTCCACAACATGCAGGTCATCCACAAGCTGGCCAAATCCTTTAAATGAGAACGCTGAAGGTGGCGGCACTCTGCCTTCCAGTATATCTGTAGGAGTCACAGCCTTCCCATATATCCGCTTGTTTGCAGCATGATCAGGCTGAGCATATCCTGCGATCAGCACCACAAAATTCAAGACAGAGGTGGGTTGCTGCAAGCACAGAAACACTTCAAAGCAAGGAGAAAATTTTGCTCATTCATAAAGCAATATCGAGACAAGGGCGCAGGTCCCATGTAAAACACAAGAAAGGATTGCAAATTTAAGATCAGCAGGCAACATACCGTACAGGCGCAGCAGACTGAGGGTGGTGCCTTCTCTAGCGCGCAGAGAGAGCATGTAGGAATGCTCGTTGTCAGCTTGTGCAGTCTTTATGTATTCCTGAACGTCCTCGACAGTCATGTCATCGCCAAGATCAGTCAGGGCAAGCTCGCTGCCTGACACATTTTGCGCCTTGAACTTCTGAAGCGTGAAGTCGTTGGCCAGAATGTGCACAAGCTCTGTCCTGATCCTGCCTGCATGCATCCATACACAGTTTTTTAACATCTCAAACCCTTTCCTAGCATTCTCCAAGTAATGCTGCATCATGTCTGCAACGTGGTGCAGCCAAAAAGGAGAAGCGAATCTGAGCATCAGATTGGAAATGCAAAGCAACTTGTCTGAGATCTCACCCGCCCCCACGCCTGACCTGCTAGAGGCAATTTCCAGGTAGCTGGGACCAGACCAGACTGGCAGGCCATCCTTCCCTGTTATTCGGCCCATCAGGAACCCCATGCCATGGAGATGCTGCAGCCCAAGCCCCCGCATCTCACCAATCCCCAAGAACAGCCCCTGCATGTGCGCCTATTGTGTGAGTCGATTATGCAATGTCCTTTGCTTTGATAACTGCACAGCTATACAGTGAAATTTAAAGTATGCGGCTTTACCCAAGAGAGACCTAGAAGCCCGGGCAGACTTACCTTGCACCCACTGATGGCAGCTGAAAGCAGCCAGGGAAGAACAGTCTCCTGCCCACATGTTTTCAGCACATCCTGCATAGGAGCCTTCTCCAATTGGAGCGACTCTGGCTGGGTCATGTGGTACTGCAGTAGCCGCTTGATCAGCATGCTGCCATACGCAGCATCAAATGTCTCCGGCAACTCACTTCCTGCCTGCAATGCAATCAAATAACCATTCAGTCAGAGCTTCCTGCGCTGCTCTGAGCAGAGCACCAAAGTGCCAGTGCTAGATTGCAAAATAGATGAGGGTGAGTATAACGGAAGCTCACATGAGAAGATGGGTCCTGGCTAAGCCACCCTGAGCCCTTCCCATGCTGCAAGCCTTCCTCATTTTCCTTTGCAGCTGCACCATCTGTACAAGCCAAACAGTTATCTCCTTAGAAAAGCAACGATAGCATCTTTAGAAATTACAGTGTATGCATGCACCATTAATGGGCCACCAGACTGAGGCAGCAAATATGCGCGCACCGGCGGAGTGCGGGGATGAATCTTGGTGGCTTGCAGGCACGCCGTTCCACAGACGGCGCACAAGACTCTGGGGGTCCCTGGCTGCCAGGCGGAAAAACTTGTGCTTGAGCAGATGCGCTGCAGACGGCCTCTCGTCCGGCTGGCTTTGCAGGCACTGCGCTACCACATCCCCCATTTCCTGCACCACAAACACCCCCAAAATGAGTCAATCACAATCTTCTGCTCAATATTGTCCTCAGACTGTGTGAAAACGGTGACTTTTCACTCTCTGTGACGAAGCCTAGAAAGAAGCTATATGCAAGGGAAGTTTGGTTGAGTTGAGTGGGGCAAATGCTACCTGTGAGAAGCGCTTGCCATGCGCATCAACAGCCAGCATCGGCACTGCATTGCAGTTGACCTTCTTGATGGCCATCTCCTCAAAAGACAGGTCCACATAGGGCGTGGCACCCACAGCCACCTCCACCAAGGTCACTCCAAAAGAATACAAATCTGCTGGCAGCCCATACCTGCAATGCCAACTCGTGCACGTCGAACACCGTTACAGATTGTGATGCCCTGAGAAGGTAGTGCCAGCACACTGATGCACACGAGTGTGCCTAGCATGAAAGCTAAATGGGCATGCATAAATCTGAAATGGATCCTGACAGAGATGCTTGCACAATGAGTACATCAACACACCCCTCGTCGATGCCGGTCAGCAGCTCTGGTGCTATGTAAGCAGGGCTCCCCACAAACGTGTTCCGCCGCTCCAGGGACGCAAACGAATGTTGGCTCCCCGAGAAGTTGCGCTCTAATTTTGCCGCAACGCCCAGATCAGACAGCCGCACCCTCCCATCCCTGCCTACCAGAATGTTGCTTGCCTGCATCAAGTTCACTTGCAGTCAGGACAAACCAGCGGCATCAGAAGCGATGATGCAGTCATTGCAAGCACCATCGAATCGGTTGAATGTGGTGTATAGGCCTCTCGAGCCAAAGATTCCCACCTTGATGTCCCGATGCAGCACACCGCGCCCATGCATGTATGCCAGGGCCTCCAAGACCTGCTTCATGATGGTTGCTATCTCCACTTCTCGCAGCCCCTGAGTGATCCACCAGACCACATAATTAGTTTTTTTTTCATTTTTTTTTTCATTTTTTCCATTCCGCCCAATACCACAGAGCCCAACGCTGCGGGGTTTCAGTGGGTTGTAGCCTGCCCAAATCCACATCAGAAATGTAGAAACTCTGGCTTCGGGATTCAAGGTGAGTGAAACTTCACGGATCGATGAAGAATAGAGATTTAGAAACGTATCGAATTCAATACAAGGTCCATGTGCGTACCACTCTAGTTCCAGGGATCCTCCATTCAATGCACACTCAGGGGCTTGCATGGTGGGCCACCGCTGTGCAATTGGAAGCAAATGCTGTGCAGTTCAAGCAGCCGAGCATGAGTGGTACAGGTTGAAAGCCACACCTTGGGGTATCCAGTGGTCAGCAGCGCTTCCAGCGAGCCTCCAGAAACAAAAGGCATCACCATCCACAAGTAGTGATCGCAGACGAACGCGGCGTACAGCTCGAGCAGGTTGACATGCCGTTGACGTTTCATCACAACCGCCTCTTGGACAATGAGCTCCTGGAGCACCAAAAACTGGCTTGTCAATTCATTTCCCTAAGACATCACTAAATGCAACATCAGAGGTCCCGTGTGTCGTGTTCCCAGTGGCTTGGACTACCATCAGATCACAGATCTGAAGAAATTGAGGACTAGTTACTTACCATCGTCTCGTCCAGTACTTCCATGTCAATGAGCTTGACAGCGACCTCCTCACCTGAAGCCTTCACAACAGCTCTGTATACCTGCACAGAGCAATACTTCACGGAGGGCTGAAATAGCATCATGATAAGTTCAGCCTGGCAGCGTCTGGTGAGAAAATGTACCTTCGATGAGCTGCCCCTGCCACAGATTTCTTTCAGATCGTATGATGCTGGAGAGGTTGGGTACTGGGAAGCTGGGCTGTCCAACGTGTTGCTCTCCCTTCCTCTGGAGGCACTTCTTTGCACCTCACCATGAGATGATAGAGAACTATTTGAATTATGCGATGGCCTCATGAATGACAACCTCTGCCTGACAATTTCCAGCGGTGATGAAGTTTGTTCGGCATCTGCAGGGTGACTTTGCTGGCTCATTTGACCGCATACCAAGTTTTTGCTCTATATCACAGTACAGGTTCGAAAACTACATCTAAAGTATTAAACAAGACTGTCAGAGCGTATTGACTTTCCAAATAAGCTTTCACGTGAAGAACCCGCTATGGCTAGTAGTGCCCCTCGTTCGCCAGACATCAATCGGACACCGTAACTTAAAGGATAATCAGCAATTCAAGGCATACGTGACTGTGAGAAAAGCACTAGCATCGCTAATATACGATATTTATAATTTTCTGGGGATGGTGTCAGCGTCCAGGGTTGTCCTTGAAGACCCGTCGATGACTAAAACCTCCAGGGGTTTCCGGTATCGGAACTTGCACAACCACGTTGCGCTATGGTGGACAAATCTTTTGTGCCTGAGGCATACTGACGGGTTTGAGGTCATAAACCCGTGCTCTGGGATTGGTTTGGGTCCCATAGAAGTAGCCCGAGGGTGTGTGAAGGCTGATGTCGTTCGCCAGAGGAGTTGAGGCCATTCCTGCCTAGGGGACGCTGCAGCTCTTGGACAACAGCAGGAGGGTGCAGTTGCAGATTATAAGCAAGGAGTTGCGATGTCTCAGGCTACCAATGTGGACACTACCTCTCCTGACAGCGATCCGCTCCTGAGTGAGTGGCCCTCAGGGATTGCCTTTGCCCTGAAGTCAGCCAGCATGGATGCTTCTTGGCTCTTGTTCCGCTGAGATCACGTTGGGGACTGCACTATTCAGTTCAGCTAGTTTGTTGATCGATGCAAGGCACTCCATTGATCTGCTTGCGCTTGCCCTTGATGCTGTCAGGCAGTTTCCTGTAGCATCCTCCTTACGTCGCCTATTTGTGCAGCCACGTCGTCCGAAGCGATCTTTCGCATTTCTCTAGTTCCACAGCCCTCCCATCGCATATCGCTGATTTTGATGATCTAGGTTTCTCTTCAAATATTATATGGTCGGTAGATCTGAGTACTCTCAATCTGTACTCTTACAGGGTCCCAGCCTGGCTTCCTGCAGCGTGCATCGCAGAGCATCTCACAGAATGCTGTCTCATCTGGTTTCTGGTGAGTGACAGCTGCCCTGCCATCCTGACATCATCAAGCTGTTTGCAGACCTGTCAGTCTAACTTGCCTTGTGTGGTGCAATAATGGTGGATTTGCCAGCTATGCTTCAACCCTGCATTGACTGTTCAGGAGGTCTCTGGGATGGCGCCGCGGCAGAGGCATGGATCACCCTGCAGCAACAGCTGCTCCCCAGGACATTGAGACGGGTCATGGGACAAGGTTGAATGATGTCTCTGGCGGAGATGGGGAGGTTGCTGCCGAGGCGCACCACCCCTCTGCAGGCCTTGACAATGTTCTCGATGTAAGCCTTTCCCACCTGCTCCGTCTTGCTGTCAATTTGGCAAGCAGTTGCCAAGTTGACAGCAGTTGCTCCGCATTTACCATAAGCAGGGACTGAGGATCAGAGTCGTCCACACGTGGGCACCTGCCTGAACAGTTTGCAGTTTCTTATCTTCATTTATGTGTGATTATATTGTCGTTTCGAGCTCCCAAGCCCCTGTTCTTGCAGCTCAATTTAAATTTGGGCAGGCCATAATATGATTGGGCCCATTTCCTCATATGCTCCTCTAGGTTGGACGGACCAATGACTGGTCTCCTATAATTGGGGCTTGCAGGAAGACGCCACAGGGTCGGGGAGAGCGAGCGGAGGCAGCCCTGACTCAGCGAGCGCGGCCACTCACCTGCTGAGCCTGTTTGGGCGGCGCAGTTCCAGCATCCCACGTGGCGGCAGCCCCATGAAGCGCAGCGCCAGCGGCACGCAGCCCATGTGCCTCATCTGCTTGGAAAACCTCACGGCAGAGGATTTTGAGGTGAGGGAAGTAAAGTTGCTATGGCACAGGAATTAGCATCTGCCAAAGTCACAGCCTGACCTATGCACCTGTTCGTCATTCATAGCTTTGCCCCCATTTTCCCCCGTCCGCGCGTGCTCGTTACTGGTCAGCAAAAGTTGATGCAGCTGTGTGACATCGTTTGATTGCTGCGCAGTGTGGGGAGGCAATGTCCTTGGACTGCCAATGCCGCGGCGAGCTGGCCCTGCGGCACCGCAGCTGTGCCGAGAAGTGGTCCCGTGTCAAGGTGAGCCCTGTTTTTTTCTAGTTTTGTTGATATAGATGGCGATTTACTCCCATGCACCTTGCAAGACCATATGCCGCAATATTGAATCTCCTCAAGATCCATGTGCATGCAATCTGTTTTGACCCGCTCAGCTGTTGTCAAGCAATGCAGGCCACCAGTTCTGATGAACTCTCGCACGTGCAGGGCGACCGCGTGTGCGACGTATGCAAGTCCACCATCAGCAATCTGCCGGAGGTCGTGCCCCTCGCGCCCGGCACGGACGCCGGCTCCGACGCCGGCAACTCTCTCTTCGATGACATGGACGACCGCAACCATGCGCACCCCCTCCACGGCGCCTTTGTGGCGGACCAGATGCCAGGCTCAGCCGACATTGTCTTTGACTGCATCCGGGTATGCACCTGCCCAGCCTCAGTTTCTGCATGCACCTTTCTATTTCCCCGCCATATGCCATATGCCCCGGCCAGTGCATTATGTATGGGTGGTGAAATGCCCAATCTAGTGCATTTCTAAGCGTTGTCAAACTTGCTGCTAGATCTGGTGGCTGGGTGTCACTGTTGTCCTTCATCCAGGCACAATCCTCACAAAAATTGCGGCCTCGCTATTGTGCACAATGTACAGGAGTAATTGACTGGCGGCTTGATGAGAGTGATTGTGATGTTTGAAAATATGTGTTGTGTGTGGAGAGTGTGTCATCTGAAATGTGCTGCGGCTGGGGCTGCAGGTGACGTGGGTGGCGATGATAATCTGCATCCTGTTCTTCGAGATGAACCTGGCGACGGCGCTGTGGACGGGCCTAGTGGTGGGCATCGCGTACACCATGTTTGCGCGCGCCATGTACCGCCAGCAGCTGGCCCTGCTCCAGCGCGAGATGCTGCGCGAGCACCAGCAGCACCTCCCAGCACAGCGCTCCCCCTCCGCCGGCTCCCCCAGGTGCCGCGCCCTTCTGATTTTCTTTCCAATCGAGAGACGTTTGCTATGTTGATGTACTCTGGTCTGTACCGCGTGGCAGCCCTTTCCTCCCTTCTTGGCGCTCGCACTGCTGTGCAATCCATGCATTGTTCTTGCAGACCTGCAATTGGTGCTACTGCGAGAGGAGAGAGCAATGGGCTGCCTCGCAAGTGTATCAAATTTTATGCGCGCTGCCCGACCCCGGGGCGCTCACATCTCCTCTCTTTAATGTTGTGCACAGTTTTGGTCAGGCTGCTGTAACCACTCTGCGCGTAGGCGCCCTGGAGATTGCCTGCAGCTGCTTCTGCCCATGTTAGTCATTTCTAAGCTGGGACGATGTATGGTGCACGGGCATGCAAAAGGACCCCTGGTGTGACAGAAGATTGCATGTGCGCAGGTCGCCAAGAGCGCTGAATGAGGTGGCAGCACAGCCGGAAGAAGCCCCTGACGACGGTGTTACATCTGCAGCGTCAGACAGCGATGCAGACGACGTCGAGGCCAATGCCCTGCCCGAGGCTGAGGCTCGTGATGTGCATGTACAGCAGCGGCCTGAGCAGGCTGGCGCTCCACAAATAGTGGTGCAGTGAGTGTGCAAGGCACAAAGTGATGCCTTTGTTCCAGTGTGCAGGTTTGTTGTTGGTCAGCTAGCCGGCAGAGCCGGGACTTCAGCTCAGCTCCTCTTGTGGCCATTGTGGCAGGGTGGAATATGTGTGTCGATCACATGCCCCCAGATTGTACCATAAAGACTCTGGCATAAGCATCGCGCGTCATGCCAAAGATATGTCATGCTCTGTAGTTATATAGGTGAAGGTTTTCTACTCGTTGAGCAGCATCTGTACTGGAGAAAGGTTGTTGCATGGTCTGTGAGCTCAATGTGCGTGATTGCATGGGGTTCACATTTACTGTCTTTTTAAATTTTTGCTGATATAAATAGCTATGTTTGCCGTGTATATCTATATCTGAATGTAACTTTCTTTTTTGGTAAGAAAACGCTTGTGGCAGCCGACCAGCTGCCAGATCTACATAGTCATGATCAAGACAGCCATCTTTACAACCAAATGTGTGCATATCGTGATGTATCTGCAGATTCTGCGCCTCATTGCATGTGAGGACCTGCCCCGCTCAATTAAATGGCTCAGAGGCAACAGCAATTGCCCAAAGTCTGCCATCCAGGGGCGTAGGTATCTTATAACAGACCTAGATCAATGCTACGTTGAGATGTCTGATCCACCTATGGTATTGAGGACACCTGGCAGCTCTGTTACGTGCGAAACAGTGTAAGAGGGGACAGGGGCTCCTCGCGGCAGTGGGTGGCCATGTTTGTTGACCCAGACCGTGGCTGCAAGTGTTGCATTTATACCACCCCGAATGTCTGCTGCCAGGCTGTCTCCAATGTGCACTGCCTGCATGCACGCAGTCCTTCCTTCCTGTATAAGCCTTGCCACATAATAGACAGTCACCCTCAGTTTGAACATGCAGTAAATCAGCCGGCAAGTAGCCTCCACAGCCACCAACCTACTCAAGATCTAACAAAGCTTCTGGATTGTGGCTAGTTGACAAATAAAACTGAAGGGGTTGAGAGGTATGGTGCGCACCTCACTTGGTAGGCATCCTGCGAGTTGGCATGCCTTGAGGAAGATGGAGGCAGCCGGCTTTTCCCTCCCACCAGCAGCAATCTCCTCACCGCCCACCAGAATAGCGTCAAACATACTGGATGCCTGCAATCGCTCCAGCTTTCCACGCTGTATTTGTGGGTGCCCGTTTGTGATGATTACCACTTTCAACCCCTGGCCCTTCAGTTCCTCCACCATTTCCTGTTTGAACACATACAAATCTTATGATGAGCCCACTTGAGCCAGGCATTATTACAAAGAACAGTTAATAAGTGATGTCTCCAGATGAGCATGGCGGCCACTGGTTCCCTGATGCGCTAGTGCAATTGGAGGTGAGAATTACTCGCTTTGACCCCCTGCTCCAAGACGAAATGCTCGAGTCGGGCTGTCCTGAACATGCTTTGTAACTGCTCGGCCATCTGAGGGTCATCGATCCCTTGCTTGATGAGCGCATTGTGCCAAAGGCCAGTCCTCCATTCCTCCACAGGCACCTTCCAACGTAAACAAAGAAAGTTTTTTTGATCACTATTTACAGCGGTGTCTTGCAGCCTCTGCTGGCTCGACCATGAAATGACTGGATAGTGATGTGCAGCTCCAAATACTTCTTCCTGCCCATGCCTTCGGTGCAGGGAAACCTGTGGGGGCTGTCTGCTTTGATGTTGGAAAGCACGCTAGCAAGCTGCGCACGTGATGTGGCTTGCGATGGTAGCAGAACCACGGCAGTTTGCTCATTAACGGTGCTGCTTTCCAGGAACCCATACATGGTCAAACGCAAAGCAGAACGATCTCAATCAGATGGTGCATGCATCGGTAGTAGAGCAGCACCTTGTGATTGACGTCCCAAGGAGCCTTCAAGAAACGCTCTTTCCATGCTTTCAGCAGTGCAGCCGCATCAACCTGCATAGCACTAGCACAGGGCATTAAGGTCCTGCTGAAACTCAGAGTCTGCACTGCTTTAGCCATGGCGGCGGTGCAGCATTACTTAGGATTCTCACCTGCTCATGCAACCGCTGTGCTAGGTCCATCACATCGCCATATGCACGCGCATCCGCCTCTCCAGTCAATACAAGAGTGTCATCCATATCTGCAACACCCATCAAGTATCTGGGAGTTTGCTGGAGTGCACGTTTTCTGCAGACATTGGAACAGTGAAGCAGTGAAATATTGGCCAGATCATCTTGCTGACCCCATGATCACAGGAAAGGAAGAACCATTACCAAAGAATACTGCCTTGATCGACCTTCCCATGGCTGGACTTATATACTAATTCAGGTGGGCAACCTTCCTAACTCCGGTATGACGTCAGTATCGTTCTTAGTCTTACTTGTAAACAATCAATCTTTCATAGAACACTCAAATTCCCTGCAGACGTCGTAAGAAGCATTGAAACTAGAGTGCACTTCTTTGGGGCTGCATCGAAGAACGTTCATAGAAGAATCCTGTCTAGAAAAGAAATGCTTTGGCTAGAAGTGGTCTGTGTCTGCCATAGTAGAAATGGTGGAATCTCAAGATTGCTGGGAGGCATGCATGACGTGTCCTGAGAGATATTCGTATCAGGAAGAAAAATCCTTTTTTTGTTGTCCGTTCTCTGCCATATGACATTTGAATAACCTTATTAAAGCGTTGGACTCCCAAAAAATCGTCATGGAGACCTCTGCGATGCTATGTCGAGGAAACGTGTCAGCCAATGTTTACACATGCCGTCAAAATTCAAGATCACGTTCGCACACAGTACGAAGCGTTGCAGGCTCTGGAGATTTTGGATCTAATGGGAAGTCTGAAAATGTACAAATGCCGAATGGAGTGTTCTGGTTGGACAAGGAAGCGCACAAGCATGACATCGTCTATGGACAGGCAAGCGTTGTTGTCCTTCCTCTGCCGAATGGCTGTGTTGAAGGTCTTATTTTCTTATTAAAAGGTCATAATTGCGCTATTCAGCAGTGAGGAACATTGCATGTTGGCAGGTATGAAATTCTGTTGAACCCTGGTGTTGTGATGCCCGCAGCAAATCCAGCAGGAGAGGTCTGATAGTGTGGTATGGTGACGCAGAACTTCGTTCTTCAGCGTCCGAGGCGAGGCGGTCCTGGCCTGGTGCTCTACCCGAAGATTGCTGGGCTTCAGAAGCAGGGGGCAGCAAAGTCTCAGGGTACAGTCACAGCAGTGCAGACCAGCTTTTTCCAAGCCTACTTCGTTCATCAGAATGACTGCACATGATTCAAGCTGCCGCTTATATGATGCAGAGGAATGATGTCCAGCATTGCTTGTGAAACTGACTGTTACTCTACCCCGCCTGTGCAGCGCTGCAGAGGCCGCAGCTCGGTGGGGTGAGCCTGCCAGCTCCCTTTGAACAGGGCTTCTTGGACATCACAGACTACAGGTTCATGGAGGAAGTTGAAGAGGACAGCCACGCTGCTGACTGTGCTGGAAACACTGCTGCAGCGCTGGGGCCCGAGTGCACCGGCATTGTCTTGCACAGCCTCTTTGGAGGTGCAGATCAGGTGATCCAGTCATCCAATCATGTTGTACGTGCTGTTGACAGCTCGACTTGAATAGTTTACATGCATGGTAACTTAAAATTGGATTTTTGCGAGCAGAGCGAGCCATCCTGTTTATTTGGCAGGCTTCCATAGTGTGGGGTAGAAATTGACGAGGTTCTCACTACATCTGCAGGAAGACACCCAGCCACCCAACAAGAATCCGCGTCGCACTCGGAAGGTGCGGTCCTGATCAGTTGCATCGCAAGACCCTTCCATGACTTTGGTCTCGTAATTCTGAATGGCGTCCCTTACTCACAGGTGCAATTCACTTGCAATTTGTGTGGAGAGACAACGACAAAGAGGGTGAATCCGCATGCTTGGGAGAACGGCACAGTCTTTGCCGAGTGCTCTGGCTGCAGAGTCAAGCACAAGCTGATTGGTGAGCCTCTCACTGTCACCAATTCCGCATGCACACTGCTGCGGAACGTGGCCATTTTTCAGCAAGGGCATAATATTCCTTCCTGCACATTGAGCATATGGCAGATTAAAGGGAGAGGGTCGCAGACATGAAGGCTGTGCAAGCGTTAGGGAGTAAGAAGGAAGGGCTGCCTTGCCATTATATAGCAATGCATGCAACATAAAAGACACCTACCGCCCAGGAGCACGATCCAACAAATTGCACACATGCAGTCAAGTGCTGACATGGCAGCAAGGATGCTGACACTGTACTGTGCTGCTAACAGACAATCTGAAGCTGTTCCACGAGCTGCGTGGCCCAGTGTACCCGGCTGCGCCCATGGACCCTGCAGACATCCCTGCGTCCCTGCCGCTGCGGCCGTTGCTGGATTTCCAGCAACATGCTGGCCTGCTCAACATGTTCCACCCCGATGAGATGTGATTCTCACGTCAGCAGATGCCCTGCAATGCACGTTGGACTTGTACAATATTAACTCTTTTCTTACTATAAACCAGGAGAGAATGCATACATGTCATACAACATTGTACAGTGTGAAATAGCAGCGCTGTTTAGGAGTCGGGAGTGTACCATCAGCAGCATGTTAGGAGATAAGAAATGCATGTGAGTCTATCTATGCGGATCTTCTCCATATTGAGATAGACTTGCAACAGTAAGGGGAGTGAGAACATATATTTTAGAAGCATAATTGTGGCCATGAGCCAGGAGAGTGTTCGCTCCACCAGGTGCAAAGCCTTGTGTACATATGACTAAGTGAGCTCATGCTCAAGCATGCAGATCATAAATTCGAACATCGGTGATGTATTGTAAAGGTTAGCAAGGAGTCCCAGCCCTAGGACTCAATGCCTTCTGAAGTATTTTGCCCGAAGAGACAAGTCAACTCATACCAGCTTTTTGTTCAGAGCCTTGAATTCTCTTTACATGATCATGAAGCCAGAATTTGGGCTTACTGTTGTATACACAGTGCGTACTTTAATCTTTCGTTACTTCTGATACAGTAGGTAGATGAGTCTCCTCAGCACATCTGTACAGAGGGGTGCACATCCTTATGTCATCAGAGAGGCATATGCATGCATGCACATTGCAAACAGATCCCTCTTTATTTCAGCACTCGCACACTTCAGCCGTAAATTCACTTCTCAATAGCTGTCTACAGAGATAGCTCCCCGCTAACAAGCTCGCAGTGAAGGTGATTCTGTACAAACTGCATCGTTGCCGCAAAGACTTTGCAAGCCGAACAATGAATCAGCATGAGCAAGCAATAAGCTCACTGAACACACTCAGAATAGTTTATGAACCCTGAGGCAATGACCCTGAAATGCAGTGCAGAAACACATGACCATGCAATGCTGGATGCTCAAGTAAAACGACTCAATTCAGATGACAGCATCACAGCCGGCCTGCCACTCTTAGGGCTTGATCCATTCTCTGCATATGCTCCAAGCGGCTCTTCCATTCCTGTGCCTTGTCCCTGTCGCCCTTCTGCAATGCACAAAATCTGCTCTGTCAGCATGTACAAATGTCACATGACAGGTTTTCCTCTCCTTCACATTCCACAAAGTGCCTCAGTGCTCTGCGGCTGCACATGGCACTGGCAGGACAGTCTGTGGGGGCTGCTGCTTACCTGGAGAGACTGCAGGTCTTCTCTGAAGCGGCAGTCTGAAGGCAGCGGCTCTATTATAGGCTTGGGTGCCTGCACTGGATTTCTGGCCACATCCCACACGCGCAGACTCTTGCCGCCCGGCCCGCCTCTCTCCCACTCTACCGATGTCAGCCAGCTGCAGCAACAAGAAATTTTGGCTCAAAAGAATGGCGGGCATGCTTTGCAACAGGCATGCGATGTATAATCGGGCGGTGTCGACAAGGGAGGCAGATTTGAGGGCTGGAAAAGCTCAGTATTCTGTATGGAATGGCAAGCAAGTGTGGCAGAGGAGTGAGTACCTGCCATGCACAGTGTCCACAACAGCGCCTCCCTTCCTGAGACTGCCGTGGAGCTGATCCAAGTTCTTCTGCACCTTCTTCTCGCGCCACAAGGATGACAGGAAGCCCTGCTTGGACCCGCCATCAATGGTAATATCACACCTGGATTCCCATGCAACAGTGGCAAGTCAGCAATCACCTCAGAGGACATCTAGGAAAAGCCGACGTGGACACACACTTTGACAAGCAGCGGCACACATCAAAGCATTGTGCTGTCTGCAAAGGTAGCAGGCAGAGATCTCACTCCACATCGTTCAAATCATCTCTGAAGGTGATTGTGCCAGAGTATTTCAGACTCCGCTCGCCCCACAAGATGCCTGCGGGCAACATCACTGGCGCTTACTGAATCTCCAGGATGCAATGCACGCCTGGACCTCGGTTGCAGGGTCCGCTTTTATGCATGGTAAAGTTGTGTTTGCACCTCGCAGCAGGAGGGATGGCAGCTCCCAAGTGATGACTGCTCCATCCCGGGAGAAGTGCACTCTGTTGACGCCCGCCTGCTGCCCCTTGATGGAGTTCCCCCTGGCAGATGCCTTCCAATTCCCGCTCCCAGAAAAGATGAACTGCACACACATATTGCATCCTTCACCATTTAAAAAATGTCATTAGGAGTCTGGAGAAGAAGAAGGAGGTGAGACACGTAATCCTTTGGGCTGTGCAGCACCTGTGGATGGGCTTGTGAAGATACGGATAGCGCACCTTTCCATCAGGGTCATCTACCTGCCAGCTGCTGACTGGCGGATGGTGTGATATCTGCTCTGCATGCACGCGCACCCCAGAGCTGTATACACCCTGATACGTTTCCCCCAGGATGGGGTTGAAGGGCTTCAAGGTAGATGTCTGTCTCCTTAGGCCCCCAATGACGAATCCCACCTGCAACACATGGAACCAGTCACAGCTTTGTCAGCCATTGTTACCTGCTCACCATGGAGAGCGCAAGGCAGTTCTAACTGATCCAGTAGCGTGTGCACTGGATTAAAGCACCGTCTCCAGTACTCACCACGTACTGCATTCTTTTGATCGGATCGGTGGCATCCACAGCTTTCTCGAGGAGGTCAATGTAGGCCCAGTTGTCTGTGATGCGCTGCAGGAAGCTCCGAGGCTCGAAAACTTTCACCGGCAGTGAGACTTTGGTCAAGTTGACTCCCTCTCGGAGCAGGTGTGACCCAAGATTCTTCAGCAGATCCCAGATGGCCTGCCTTTGCATGGCAATCTCCTCCAGATCTGCGCGCGAATCGAAGACATAGCCGTCTGTGGTGCTTTCATCCAACTCCCCTGAGTCCTCCTGCAGGAACAAGCTGCCCCAAGGTGATCTTGCAATTCTGCCCCTGGAATCGTGGTAGGTGATAGTGCATTTCAGTAGTAAGACCTTTTGAATGTCCTTGAGAGCCCCCACATGCCGAAACCTTAGTCCAAGGGAGTCAAAACTTCCAATGTTGCGGTGGCAGGTGCACGTGCTCACCCCTGTGCTGAGCGAGTCTACGTCGGGCGATATTCTGGCTTCTCCTGACACATTGGACATCTTCTGCGATCAAAGTGTGAGCGTCTCTCGAAGAAGGCAGAGACTGAAGGTCAGACACTCCGCTCTGTGCAGCAGATCGAGTAGGAACAATGTGGCGGTGTAGCTTCTTCGGATGTCACTGTCCAGATCACACCATCCGAGAAATCATTTCACTTCCACATCTTCTGCAGAACTCCTCTGCACAAGCAGAATCCAAGCTGCATATCACGTAAAGTCACGTGCACGTTCTTCAGAGGCGTTCCTTGGAAATGAGACATTTCTTGGAGGAGAGCCAAGGAGTTATTTCTCCTATTTTCGATTGTAGTTTTCATCTCATATGGTGATTGGTGTGTTATGTATTAGTTGTACTTTCAGTGAAGCAGTTTAGACTCGAATCCGGAGACATAGGCAAGAACACTACTTATTATATTTAGGGGAGGCTTGCTGGGGACGGTGACATAGTTGCCTACACGCATTTTCGCATCTATAGGTACGTGTGTCAGCATTCATTTGCTATGGATCAAGTGTCGGGTGACCTCTGCAATCAGGGCAGAAGGGACCTGTCTGAATTCTGATGTCCCTGCATGATACCTCTACCTCCTTGACTTTTAGAAATGATTGAACTCTTGACTTGAAAATGAGACTCATCCATGAAAATTCTGATGTTGTTAAACTTCTTACATTGATCAAAGGCGCCTGTTCCAGTATCTGGAAGCACTTGCAGGGAACAACCAAGCAAAAACCGTTGTTTGTGAGGATATGCTAGACGAACAGCTGGCTGGCATGGCTAGTTCCAAGGTCCAGGTGCTCAAGTGTCTACAGACGCGGCGTTTGATTCTGATGTATTTTGAAGAAATCGAAAGTTGTTTTTCAGGTCATGTTCTCGTGGCGCGTTGCTGCTACCAATTATGCGAATCAATCTCCTGTGGACGCCATCCTTGATAAAGGTCATGTGGTCCTGGAGGATTTGCTGGAGATTGACGACCTGGCCAAGGTGCAATAGAGTCTCCTTATGAGTGTTCTGAGCACCTAGAACACCAACAACAGCTTCACGCCAGTGAAGCAATGAGTTCATGTTCATCAATTGCCCGCATCACTGTCTCTGGCACCACATCCTCTGTGGCATAGCCCTGCTGCCGCAAGCTGCAGGCTGAAACTTGGCTGTCTGTGCAGGAAGCCAGAGTGGTGAATGGGCGGCTCATGGCCTACCTGAAGAAGCAGGACACTCTGAGGCAGCTGCTGGAGTATTTGGTTGGGCGACCGCCTGCAGCCAGGACAGGGCAGCAGGGCAGCCAGGAGCAGGCAGATGCGCGCACCAAGCACTCTCTGGCGGCCTGTGAGGTGCTGTGCAGCCTGGCAGAAGAGGTGCCAGGAGCGCTGGCAGGCAACAATGAGCTCCTACACCTGCTGTTCAGCGCTACAGGTGGCTTGCTCTGCATCTGCACCGGGATTGTGTCCAAGATTGTCGAGGTGCTGAAGTCTTATGTTCAGCAGGCAGACTGCGGCTCTGACATTATGTACTTCTTGTCCAGGCTCGCCCACATCGCTGGACTGTGCTCTAGCTGGCTACTTTGCGCGGCTGGTGGGCATCCTGCTCACGCGCTGTGCTGAGCAGATGCTTGCCTTCCTGGAGGTCCGCTCTATTCATCCTGATCCTTGCCCTGCATACTTGCTTTCTACAGTCCCAGCAGTATGCGTGCCATAAAAATCTTGCCAGTCTACGTTATTGCCTGGTGATTGCCTGCCAAGACATGAAAGGTCATATTGCTTGGCGTACTGGCACCCATCAGATCTTTAAGCAAGTGTGCAAATGATGGCAGGCCACCAGAGGGATTGTGGATTCCTTGCTGGAGCACCTGGACACGGCAGGCATGGCGGAGACATTTGTGCGCATCGTGGGCGCTGATGAGCAGGCCGTGCCCAACCTGCCACCAGAGTCCCTGGCCTGGATCTCAGAAATGGACATCATAGCCAGGCTTTTAGCAAGGTCGGCTTCTTCCACCAGGACAACTCTTGACCTGTTGATTGGGATTCCAGGGGACTTTTTGTCACTCATTATGACACCACACATCCCGTATGCATGAATCAATTGGAGCACGAGTGCATGAGCTGTCCTTCGTTTGTATGATCGATGACATGGCAAGTGCAGGTTGGATGAGGATGCTAAAAGTGGCGCGCATGGGAACGTGGCGGAGGTGCTAGCAGCAATAGCGCGCAGCCGCAGCTCTCCACTGACGAGGCAGCTGTGTGAGGCACACAATCTCAACAGCCTAATAAGCAGAGCCGTTGTGGCTCCCCCGCAGATACCATCTGTCCAGGTGCATGCGTTTCCCCAGATGCTGCCGACTTACCGAGGAAAAGTCCTGATATAGATCACTGACTTTTATTAAACATGGTTGGTGCTCGAACGATGTCCAGCCTTATTCAGCACTGCATGCTAGGCAAGGGATGGATTTAATGTTTCGTGCGTGCTGGATTCAGGCGCTCAATATTTACATAGCGCTGCTGGAGCGGCGGCGGCTGCTGGCCACAGTGATGCGCACCAGTGCTGAGGTGTCGGCCGCAAACACAGAGGCCGATGTCAACCTGTCAAAGGTCATCGCGGCGATGGTGCCGCACACCCCCATGCTGGCGCAAGTGCTGTCCACTGCCCACTCCACTGTCTTGCTGGTGCGCTTCCAGCCCTCCTCAAAGCACTGAACCCTCGCGCTGTTCCAAAAGACCACATCTTTTGCATCTCCAATCTCAAAATGTTCTGGAGGTTGTTGTTTTGCATACTCAAGCACTCATGATGTCTCCCAGTAGGGTGTGCATGGCTTGTTGGCCCATCCTGTTGCTGACAGTAGAGCAAGATCTGGGAAAGGAGAGTATTGCTCCAACTGTGAAGAGGCTGATGGTGGACTATGAAACGCAGGAGACATCATATGGGGTGTTGCGGCCTCCCCTCGGATCTGTGCGTCTGACGGTGATAGAGCTGGTGGCTGTGCTGCTGCGCACGGGGTCTGAGGAGGCCGAGACCGCAATCATTGCCTCTGGCATCGTGCGCGAGATCCTGGCCGTCTTCTTGCGCTTCCCATTCAATTCCATTCTGCACCACCAGGTCTGCTGCAATGATATTCCCTATCATGCATTAGCTTGATCATCAGTATCGTGGGAGAGCAATATCAGCCATGCACTGGTTTTGGGAAGAAGCCACAGGCGGCAAGCATTGGCTCCTTTTTAAGGCTTCGTTTATTACTAAGTATGTGGTGATGCAGGTGACCAGCATTGTTGCATGCATGCTGGAAGCTGGTAGCAACGCAATCGTGGGGCACCTGTTTGGTGACTGCGATCTGCTGGGCTGGCTGCTCAACGCGCCTGCACACTGCGAACCGGAGCAGCGACCTGGAGACACCCGGTGTGTTCCATTCTTGCAATTCACCCTCCACCTCGAAAAACCTCCCACATCACGGCATACTTACAGTGTTTCAGCAGTATGGCCCTGCTGACAGCAGGTCTTGTAGGGGTAGTTTTGCTCCATGTACGGCTCTGGACATGTTACAATATTTTATGAATTAGACAATTGATCATGTTGCTGGTGTGGCGGCCAGGGAGAGGACCCCCCTCCGTGCGGGCTACATGGGCCACCTGACAGAGATTGCCAACAGCCTGCAGACGGTGGCGGCCCGGCGTCCACCAGTCGCATCGCTGCTCTGCTCAAACACTGCGTGGACCGACTTTGCCTTCGGGCCCCTCGCCGAACGCAACCAGGTGCCCACACCCTCACCAACATTTGTGCTTTCCTCTCACCCTGGCCTCTTTCTAGCCTTGGTTGAATTCACCCGATTTTCGGGTCTTCCTGGCTGGTGGGCAAGAATTCCTGGTGGCTCTTATGCTTACTTGGATGGCAAAGAGGAGCTTGGCGGCCGTCTGACACTCAAGCAGGAGTGCTTTGGTGTTTGCTGTGACACTGTTTTCATGGGGTGGACATGCAAATTAGAGTGGTATGCACATGGATCTTATATTCCATTACAAACATCTTGATCTTCATTGCTACGTGAATTTGCTGGTGCTCCAAATTGCCCAGCATCAGTCTCCACATTTCGATTTGTATTTGGGCAAGCTAGAAATCACTGACACACTTTGGCGAGCACATGTAGTATTGGCGTACTAATGGCGTCTGTGATGGGGTTGCAGCTGGAGGATGTGCTGTCATGGCGGTGCGGCCACCCGCAGATGCGCGGCTCGGTGCCGGCGATGGCGAAGGACGGCGACACGGACATGCCGGACCTGCAGCTGGACGCGCTGGCCAGCCTCGACCGCCACGCCAGCCGCTACTCCGCCTTCTGCGACGAGGAAGACGAGGACGAGCTGCACTCCCTCTACCTGGTGCGCCCCTCGCTCCCTGCAATAGATTATCAATGGGGGTCGATTGCAAAGAGTGCAGGCCAATGCAAGCGCCAGGAAGGGAAAAAGGACTGCCTTTTGGTTTGAACATTGTGCATAAGACTTAAAATTTGTTTGACACAAGAATGTCAGGATGACCTGATGGAAGATTGTAGTAAAGGTGATGAGGCATGCAATCTCAGGTGCGCTCTGTTGCTGCGTCTTGTTGTGCCTCATGATGGCCGCTGAATAGTGACTGAGAAGAGTTGTTGTAAGAAACTTGTTGGGCAGCCCAGACATGCATTGTGTGCTGGGTCCAGGATGCGAGCGGGGATAGCGATCTGTGGGACCTGGCTGTGACTGAGAGCAGGGAGGCCGCTCAGCGCCATGGCTCCCCCAGCCCCTTTGCCTCCAGGAGCCTGCTCGGCAGCTTTGACATGGAGGCGCGTCAGCCTTCCTCAAGCACCAACCCCTTTATCTCCCTGGCATTGTTCAAAGATAATGCCAGCACCGGCATTGTTGCATCTGCCAGTACCTGCGTCTTCCTGAACCTCCTCGGATATGCCGCTGCATGCTGCCAGACGGAGTTCTACCTACTTATGGGCACAGTGAATGATCACTCACGCTGACCTTGAAAGTGATATTTAAGGACGCCAGCAATGAGTGCGTCAGGGGTGTGGGCGGGTGTTCTGATGCTGGATGCTGCAATGTCTTGCAGGATGACCGAGACGCGTCATGGATGCGCCGCCCGTCGCTGCTGGCCGCGGTCGGCGGCGAGGGCCACTCGGGCGATGGAGACGGGGAGGACCTGTCGAGCCCCCCCTCCACATGGGAGGACCGCGCAGACGGTGCCTTCGAGACCAGCAACGCCTGGATGGACTCCGGTGAGCTCCTCTGCAGCTGTGTGCACATACTTCTCTCGCACACTGAAGATGTCCTGGGTCTTTTGGGATGACCCTGTGCAGCTTCCGAGGCAATGTTGGTCTGCTCGTATCACTGCGAGACATCTTGAAGGCTGCTAACCCCTCTCAAAAACTCACTGCTTTTCAATCATTGTATGTTGACTGGTACAACATCAGGAAGCACACACGACTGGACCTGTTTGATGTCCGATTTAATTTATTTTTGGCTCCAAGCGGTAGTATTTCTGCTTGGAATTTTATGAGCGAGATTCGAGTACGGAGTGGCGCCTTGCAGATGATATGGACGAGGACGGAATGGTGCTGACGGCGTCCCCGGAGCACGGCGAGGGCGCAGGCACACCGGACCTGCTGGCAGACTCCCCTCCGGCCGACGCGCCCAGCCCCAACGCAGCCCGGGTCACGCCGCGCGTGCTCTTCCCTGCGATGCAGCCTCCCGTGACGAAGAACGCCGCGCCGTCAGCTGCCGCCCCCAATTCTCCCCGGCACGCGCAGGACGCCGAAGCCGAGCCGCACAGCACTGCAGCAGGTACTAGTTTTTCATAGGAATCTCCACCAAATTCTGCTGGATTTGGATTGCTCCATGCATGCAACCGCAAGCGCCAGCGAAGGCTTGGTGTGGCGTTTCCATGGTTCCAGGATTGATTCCTAAAAGAATGCTCATTCTGTTGTAATAATCTGGAATGCTTGGATTGAATTATTACATCAGGAAATGCTGAGTACCTCCACAATCTATATAAGTGTGTACTCAGCAGATCCATCCCAGCTTCCAGAAAGGTGCTCCAGCTAGTCTGAACACATTCCCTGTGTGCATCAGAGTGGAGCCGCGGGCGGCAGAGCGAGAAGGGGCCCTCGGGTGGGGAGAGGGTGCCGTCCCCCGTGGGCTGCTACAGCACGCTTGCCTCACACCAGCACAGCGCGCCCAGAATGGGCGGCCACGATCTGCCGGCCTGCTTCGCATCGCCGCCCACCTCGCCCCCGATGAGCGCCCGCAGCCACCACCCGGACGAACCCATGGACACCATTAGCCTCGCAGATCCACCTATTCCTCCTGTGGAAGACAGTGCAGCAGAAGATGATCTGCAGCCGGCTGGGGCCGAGCTGCCGGCAGACACCGGCGGCGGCGGCGCGCCGGCCAAGCCGGCAGGGTTGCCGATGGCCGGCCTAAGAGACCTGTTTGCTCCAGTCGGCGGCCTCTTCAAGGGCGCCTTCACAGCCTCCAGCCTGCCGCCGCCCGCCGCAGCAGCCAGCGAGGAACAGCAGATGCAGACAGATGACAGTCACAGAGGCGCAGCCGGTCCCGCGGCAGCGTCGGCGCTGGCCACACCGGCAGCCGACAAGGGCGAGAGCACTCCTGCAGCACAGGCGTCTGAGAGCCGGGAGTCTCCGCGCCAAGAAGCGTCGGCTGTGTATGAGGGTGTCGCCGAACAGAGTCCTGACTTCAGAGCTGCCGCGCAGCTGCCAAGGCCCAGGGGTGGAGGCAGCCTGTCAGGAGCCATCTCTGATCCGCCTGCGGAGGTGGTTGAGGCAGCAGGGAAGGCAGACCTTGCAAGGGCTGGCGCGCAGCCGGGCCCAGAGGCTGCACATGGGGAGCAGCCACCACAGGGCTTAGCGCCTGTACTCGGTGATGCAGCTGCAGCCCAGCATGCTGCGGGACTGCACTCAGCCACCGGTGCTCTGCAAGGTGAAAGCAGCATGCCTGAAGACAGCTCAGGCCTGGAGCAGTCCGAAGAGGTGGCAAGCTCCAGCAAGCTTCCATCGCACAGCAGCAACGACCTCCACAGGGAAGGCTTGGAGCACAACGCTCATCCCCTCAACAGTGCAGACAGCGCTCCCAGCAGGGGCAGCATAGAGGCCCCAGGCGAGGCAGACGAGAGCCCACTGAGCGCTCGTGCTGACAGCCATCTAAATCGGTCATCCAATGCATCTCTCCCCGACAGCGTGCATCACAGCTCGCTGGATCATGGCGCCACAAAAAAGCCTCCCTTCAGGGGCAAGCACAGAAGGTGACCATCTAGCCCTGGACAACCCACCTACGTGCTAGATGTCCAATGTGTTTGATGTCTTCTGTCACGCAGCTGTTGTGCATGCCTTTGTTGAAGACCGTTCATTCGTGACTATTTTGGTCCTGTAATTGCAAGTCCCTTGACCTTGGGTAACTGTTAGTGATATAACAAGGGTGAGAACATCACAGAAGGCCTGATGTTGCATGTTTGGGACGCACCCACACAAACGCCCATGCAAGTGGAATGTGCACCCCATACTTAGGGTCCTATTCCATGCGTGATTGCAGGTGGGCGAAGAGCGACGCTGTGCTGGTGCCGCGGGGGGAATCTGAGGAGGAGACCTTGGTGGGCAGCTTCACAAAGCTCCTGGTGAGCCACCCCGCACACCCCAAACTATCCCTCTTTGAATTATTTGATTGTGTGATTGTTCTGTATACCGCAGTATTTCTATCCTTCTTTGCAATTCTGTAGCGCAGTCGAGTGACTGATGGTTCAAAGCTCGGCTGCAAGATCGTCAGAACTCTTTCCGAGGCGAGGTACTTGCATAAGGAATGTCTGTAGCTCATTGGCAGCGCAATGGGCACCAATTGGGAATTTGCACGCCATTCTCAACACAGAGTCTTTGTCACAAATGAAGGAATTTGTGTGGCACCGATTGTCGGTCCTGCTCTGGGCTGGAGTACAAAGCAGGGGTGGCTTGTCACAGGTGTCGCAGGATGATGACTACCCAGAGGGCAGGGGCGGGGCAACAGCTGCGGGGCCTTCAGGCAGACGTGGCCGTCTGAGCCTGTCCTGCGCGCAGCAGGCGCCCAAGGCATCTCACCCTTCTGCAGGTGCGCTGTGACAGCAAGATGTGCACATGCATGCGAGTGTTGTTGCAACTACACCGTATTGCAGCCCGTTGTCTCCTCTTGGCGCTCGCACTGCCTTGTATAACATGCCTTCTGCTTTGTTTAGTTGTGTGCACGGGTGAGACATTGACTTCTTTTGCAGGCATGAATGATGCACTGCCATCCTTTTGTCTGATGGTGGTGTTCCTTGCTGCTGCAGTGGAGAGGGAGTGGCCAGAGTAAAACTCTCTGGCAGGAGCATCAGAGCATACCACCATAGACAACATGATGTATGCAAACAAGTGCCGCATGGCATGAATAAGAACAGAGAAGCTGGAGCCAGCTCAGAAGGCGCGTAGATGTATTAGCAAAGAATCTAGCGTATTTTTTGCAGCGGGTGGGAAAGTAGAGAGCATTTTCTGTTACTTTATCTGGATGAATAAGATATTTACATCAAGTGAATTTGAACAAGCACGCAGACAATGTCGTGCGGTCAGAGACATTCGACTTCCTAAAGTGAGCCCCAAGTTAGGGACTCCTCAGAAAGCTGTAGGGTCTTTATTTTATCATCAGGTTCACAGGTTTCATTCTGTGACTGTGTGCGCAGCGCTGGAACTGAATACAGCTCTTATGCTGCCGCGCCTTCCTTTGTACAGTAACAATAGGGACAGATGTGCTAGTGGGGGTTTTGGTGGGTTTGCTTGTTCGATGGCAACGAGTGAAACATGATGCCAGACGTGCGTGCTTAGAAATGCAAGGCTAGCAATACTGCTGGGCAATTGCCCAGTGACTGCCCATTTATGGTGTCTTTACATCCCAGACTGAATCAGGTGGACTGAGCAGCACGTCAATCATATACCTCAATCGTGCATGTGCTGAATGCTGAACTCCTGTACTATTCGGTGTCTGTCCAGTACCAAATGTGATCTTGTAAAGCTACCCCGTGCTCACAACTGTCTGCAACATACTTCAACCTTAACTGTGCTGACTGGGCAAAACTGTGTACAGCACACCGTAAAAAGCCTGCACATCAAATAATCGAATCATCAATCCTGCACCAGCATCTTGTACAAAAGAATACTCAGATCCCAGCCCAATTAATCACTCAATTGGTCCATCCCTGAGGGAAGCCAGAACCTCATCGCCGACCTTCACTGTACCTTGCCCCATGGCAACACACAGCCAACCAAAGAAGACAGCATGGCTGGGGAAACGCTCCTTGGGTATGAATGACAGCTGCTCGAGAGACCTGATCTTGGCCAGTGTCTGCAGAGGCTCCTTGCCCACTTTGAGGGTCTCCTGATTTGTTGTGGTCACCTGTAACGCCAGGAAGCTATGCCATGAGCACAGAAAGTGGTGAGACGTACGAAACAGTCAGCTACAAAACGTGTTCAGGTGAGTGAAGATGTCATTTTTGTGCTGCACCCTGGATGATCGATCTTTGCGCGCATCAGCTACATCCCGATGAGGGGAGATATGTTGGCAGGAAGCCACCTTGCAGCGATCGCATGGCACGACAGTTGTGAACTTGCAAGGCGCATGGTCCGGTCCTTGCACAGTGAAGGCCTCCCAGGCATCCTCTGAGAAGGGCTCTCCAGTGTCACTGACCACTATGTTTGGCCTGAAGCGCTCCATGGGCACGGCTTCGTCCTTGCCCAGAGCCTCGTTCAGCCCTCGTAGAGATGCCTGCATCAGGCACATATATTGCTCTTTCTTTGCCATGCAAACCACTGAATAGAATCTGCACCAATCATATAAGGACCAGTGAACCCAGCATTAACTACAGAGCTTTGGCTGTAGCTGGCAGAGAGAAAGAGAGATGGAAGGAGAGGAAGAGAACGAGAATGAGAATGAGAGGATCATAATATCTTTGCCAGCCAACAAGGCTGACCTGATGTAATGGACAGAGCTCACAGCTGAATAGGAAACATTGCTGAACACAAGGGGTTAAATCAAGTCCTGCTGAGGAGAAGGGGTCAAGAATGCAGGGGAGCACCTCAGTGGTGAGCAGGAAGGGCAGGCGGTCACTGAAGGCAACCTCATGGCCGGGGACTGCGCCCCATCCGGCAGGCACCACCGGCCTCCGTTTCTTGGACCGGTCAGCCGCCGCATCATTTGTTCCGGGCCTGCCTGCACCGCACAAAGTGCATGCTGAAGTAGCATCTTTGATTGCGCTGTTTGCACTCAGACTCTCAGTCTGAGAATGCTCATTTGCGTGCATTAGGCCTCGTTTCCTCAGGATCCGGTCCCACAACCTCCGTAGTATACTAGATCGCTGGTAGTGACGTCTCAGGCACAGGAATGCCCCCCTTTTGAGCATCCTTTGAATATTTTATCGTTCTAAAATCGCCGCATGAGCCCCCCGCTGTTAGACGGCATGAGACAAGGAGCTCAGGAGGCTGGCGCACCAAGGAAGCGCACAAGTTGTGAGGGCTTGCCGAGGTACTCTGTGAACCAGGCATTTGCTTCTGCTCCCTCGTCCCGAGCAATCCCTTTCCATTCCCAGCAGACCACCTGCCTCTCCTCCGGCTCCGATCCGTTGCTGTGAGGTACCAACGGCACCTGCACACATTGCCATGCAATGTCATTGACCCCAGGCTTAAACAGTAGCATGTCAGCCGAAAGAACAAAAACGAGCATGCCAAAGATCGCCAGGCGCAAGGTCAAGCGCGCCGTTGGCGCTTGCCTTGAGGGGTGGCATGCCAGGGGCCTTCAGTAAGAGATGAGCATTGGGTGGCACTGCCATGCCAGCTGTTGTCAGCAGCTCGGGCGGTTGGATTACTTGCTCCAACAATGCCAACCTGCACCGTGGACGCATGCTTGGATGCCATGAAATGCATGCATGAATGCTGGCATGCATGTCAGTACTGGCACTATTGCAGCCACACAATGGGAGTGATCTGATGCAGTGTGCCAGTGCAGGGTGCGCTCACCGAGCTTCATTCCTTTGTGAGTAGAAGCGGCCAGAGTCGGCGGTGACACAGAGCCAGTGCCGGTCATAAGCAAAGCCTGCGTGTGAGAACAATACGATTGGGAATTACCTTCATAAACTGAATCTTCTGCAGCACATTATCAGCCTTACAGAGGTTGTCCACAGCCTTCTAACATAGGGCAGGGCAGTGAGCTGGATGACTTCCAATTTTTCGAGCTACCACGCGCTTTTCTGCACTCACCTGTCTCAGTCACTACCCCCTGGTCAATCAAGATTTCTTTGCAGCCTTTCACAGGATACACCCGCAGCGACGACACTCTCGGCATTGCAACGATCTTGGGCTATACAGGAATTGCAATCCAAGCGCTCATATGGGATATCCTTGGGTATCATCTGCAATCTCTGTAACATGTATTCGACATATCTTGGGCAAAGTTTCTTCGGGTGAAGGGGCGTAAAGTTAGCTGCATAGCTTACGTCATGTCCTTCCGAGGTTTTAAGCTATCTCTTGAATCGGACAACTTCTATCTACTTGTTTCTTCGTATATTCAGTGATCTCCTGGTGGAAGTGATCTAACCATCTTCATTCTCCTTGCTTGATCGGTTAGAGTGGACTATATCCCGCACGAGGAACATCCGTTAGTGGAGCGTACCCTCTATAATGCCGAAGGTCACAGCTTTGTATGTCTACCCTGTAAAAGGATTGAAGGGAATCAGCCTGGTCACGGCAGACATCTCAGGAACTGGTAAGGCTCTGGCCCAATTCTGTTCCTCATGCCCATGAGTGGGATTTCACTGGAAATGTATCAATTTCCACCGGATCAAACGCCATTTTGTTGCAGGATTTACTTGGGATCGTCATTGGCTGGTGACGAGGCCCGATGGACGTTTCCTGACTCAGAGACAGATCCCAAGGTACGCCAGCATCCCAGCATCCCTGCCCAGAACATCCCTGCATTCCCTTCATGGCGTACCATTCAGCGCTGTCGATGCTGCAGGATGACACTGATCTCCACCGCACTCCCTCCAGAAGCCCTCACCCAGGAGTGGACTAAGCTTGGGCCCGAGGCCAGCCTGACCCTCAGCGCTCCAGGAAAGGAGCCCTTGCAGGTAAATTCATATCATCCTGAGGATGGCAATCTGGTGTACAACTCTTCCCATCCATGCCCACGAGGATGCCACCAGGCATGTCTTTCTCAAGCCAGTCAGCCCGGCACCCAGCTTGATCGGCAGAAAAGGGCGGTGAGCAACCAGCTTCTTGATTGAAGCTACCGCTGATATTCTGCCCTACTTGCTGGCTGCAGGTGCCCCTGGTGCCGCGGCCGGTGGAGGATGCAGAGCTGAAGGAGTGCACGTGCTGGGACTGGAAGGGGCTCGCACAGGATGAGGGGGAGGAAGCTGCCGAATGGCTGACTGACTTCCTGGGCAAACCTGCCCGGCTTGTGCGCTACATAGGTTTGCTCCACCTGATTTTGTCAAAGTATGTTTCCGTAAGTTGCGTCAGACCTGGCTGGTGGGCGGCGGTATAAATACAGAGCACCATGCCCGCCATTGATTGGTTCTTGCTTGGATCTGGGCGAGTTTGTCAAGGGGTAGGATTTCTGACAGCCTTTACCTGCTCTGGCAGGAATAGCGTGGAGTTACACCTTTTTTTTTGCATGAAAGATACTGGCACAGCACAGCGTTGAGATCCAGTGCGTCCTGAAATTTCCTGAAGTTTAAACGACCAACCGCAGGTTGCTGAGGACAGATCTGTGCTGACAGGTACTCCCGGGGCCGGCGATGCAGTGGCAGACCCGAAGCGCCGCGAGTGTGAGCTGCCATTTGGAAAAGGCGTTGAGACGGCGTTCGCTGATGGCTACCCTTTCCTCATCGCCACCGAGGTATCTTGCTTCTCCCTCATGAAAGAGGCGGAGGCCTTCCAACCTTGCACCTGGAAGTGCTGTTTTGTCAGCGTGCGAATCTGCCATCCGCATGCATGCAAGGTCTCGTTGCTCTGCCACGGTATACTGGGACAAATTTTTGCACTGCGACCACTCACTGTCAACAATGGCTGTCTTGTTGACGTCCTTATCATACTTTTTGTCTGATTATTTTGAAACTAATGAATGTTGCCCGTAGATTGCTGCTTGTTCTGGTCATAATAGTGGGTCTGTGGTTGCTGTGCTGGCAGTCCTCGCTGGCGGACCTGAACACGCGGATGCCGGAGCCGCTGCCCATGAACCGCTTCCGCCCCAATTTGGTCATCGATGACAGCGTGGAGCCATGGGCAGAGGACGACTGGCAGGAGCTGACCGTTGTGGGCCCTCCAGACCGCAAAGTGGAGTTTGTGTCGCTCAAGCCCTGCTCACGCTGCAAGGCGCGCCGCGTCTCGCCTGCACTGCTTAGTCGTGCTGCTGTGCTTTCTGCCTAGGGCTTGTCCCTGTATTAAGTGCGTCCCAGACCTGCGACTGCGCCCAGCGGCATGCCAGACTGGCCTTTGCAGGTGTTCGCCGGGGGTTCTATACCTGGCAGGGGTTTGTATACAGGGCTGTCTGGTGTCCTTGCATGCTGGTGACACCGAGTCTGCATGCATACAATGTGGCTGAAATAACTTCTGGGCCAAAGGTGTCTTCTAAGTTGTAAGCATTGCATCTAATACAGAGAGGCGGCCCTTTCTGCTTGCTCTGGCGCTCATACTGCCTCTCATGTCTTCATTTCCGTTAACATGTAGGGCATGGCTGCAGGTGACCACCACGGATCAGGAGACTGCGGCGGTGGGCAAGGAGCCGCTGATGACGCTGGGCAAGTTCAGGAGCGGCAAGCTGCTGGGCTGGTCTGCGCTGGCGTCCTGGAAGCACGAGGTGTTCTTCGGCTGGAACCTGACCGCCACCTCACCCGGCACCGTCGCTGTCGGGGATGACATCATCGTCACTCGCAAACGCACCACCGCCCTTGCCGCCTGATGCGCGCCCCTGGTTACTAAGCCGGCAGGGGACTCTAATCTAAACATAATGGGTCCAGAAGAATGCATAATGGACTCGAGAAGTTGCTTTTCTAAAATTTGTGTTTCCCATGTCAGAGCATGCCGTAGAATCTTCGTGCTGCCAACCAAACCTCCAAACAAATTCACTTGGTAGCCACTCTTGAGATCCTGACACATCTGTTGCAACTGGAGATTGGCACTCGGCTCAAGGTTTTCCTGCTTTGCAATCTGCCAAAGGTATCACTTGTGATCAAGCCTACGTTTTCCCACAGCAAGAAAATGACCTTGACGATAATCTGTAAGAGGTCCCCATAACTCCCAGTGGGAAAAGTACATCACCCGTGGGAAAAGTACATCACCCGCAAGCCTTGAGATAAATTGAAGCGCATCTGTCACACTGACTTCTCATCTGTGCGCATCCAATAGTACAGACTGGCAATTCAGCCTGGCTGAGCTTTACTCACCATGCTCAAAAAAATCTGTCTACAAGTACAGTAATCTACAGCTACTCAGTACATGATACCTCTGAAAATCTCATCTCACGTTGATGTCTTTCCTATTGTGACAGCGTCTGCAGAACAGAGTTGTGGACAGGATCTGCAACATGCTCCAGCAAAAGGGTTATGGGTCCTTTCCCCGTCACCATCGAAGCTGCATAGACACCTGCGAATGATATCACTGCGCAGCAGAAAGCCCCCTTCAATACTTGTGCTAGCTTGTATGAGGAAGGGTTGGTGTCCTGCAGGGTATCGCATTCCGCAATGAAAGCTTTCAAGGACAGTAAGCGACGTGGGATTCACAGCACAATTGTTTGAGAGATATCTGGCTGCAACATAGCTTACTCGCAAGCCTCCCATTGTTCAGCTCCTTCTCCTTCATGTCTTTGTAGTCTTTCACTGTCATCTCCCTCCTAGAATACCACCAGGCACCTGCCAAAGTCACCAATCCAGACGTGCTTCAATGCAACCATGCAGAGGAAAAATGTTGCACTCCGGACAGATGGATGATGGGTAAGACCATGAACGTGCATGCAAGACTGATGTGCTAGCAGAGAGGGAGGCACGCACCTGAAAGGAAGCCTGGCAAGCCACCCAACCAAGCTGCATAGACGCCCAGCCCCGGCGGTGCCGGCTCTTCCTGCTCGGCCTCCGGCCTCTGCCGCGTCAGCCCCAAGACATCAAACCTGCTCCATGCACATATCCATTCGCATAATCGTGATCCCCTGACATCTAGGAGGCATGCAGAGCGTCAGAAAGACCAGCTCCGCCAAGCTGGCAAAGTACTATGAGTAGAGCCCACCTTCGGCCGGGGTAGGCACGCTCTTCCAGGCCCTTCTTCTGTGCGCGCATGGCACCCCGGTACGCTTCCAGCACGCCAACAGCCACCACCAGCTGGATGGTGAAAGGGATGAGGCGCTCGGTGCCCAGGTCAGGCAAGAGGTACAGGGGACCCCCTAGCAGGTCTGGTACCACGAGTCCCAAGACTCCCAGCATCGCCCATCGTGCATGCAACACCTCTGCCTCTCTATCGTCCCACAAAAAGGTTTGTTAGCGCTTTCAGCAAGTATGGCAAGAGCATGCACAATAGGCCTCACAGAAAGCATTGAGACAGGTTGCAGAAAAAACCAGTCGTCACGTACCGTAGAAACTGCGAATTCTCGGGGTTGTCTGTCAGATGGAGAGGGTCAAAGCCTTGTTTCCTGTTTACGTCAAGGGTGTACGATGTCAGCGCATTCAGAATAATTGCGAGTTTCGTCCATGCAATACAGTATACACACATTACAAATCCACAGGAAACATCCACGAGAAGAACGGCATTTGATATTGATAAAAAGAACAGAGAAAGAGAGACCATCAGCGTCCGGGTTACCTTGTTCTAAGGTCCCTGCTCTCGGCTCCAGTTGTCCTTTTCAAAGTCCTTGGTTCTTTCTGAGAGCTGAGCACCCAAAGGGTCCTTCTGGAGCCTGATCTGGTCGGTGTCGAGCAAGGAGCAAGTCTGAGGCTTTCCAATCCGCTCACGCTAGTCAGTGTTCGGAAGATTCCGCCTTCCCTCAGCATACTGGTCATAATTCAATGTACCTCGAATCCATCTGCCCGGAAGAAAAGTCACAGAACGCGAGCAAGTACATTTGCGTTGGGATCCTTGGACGAAGAGGCACGTCCTTCCGGGCTGGCTTCGGGCAGCTGCGGGCGAAACTGGGCAATGTGTAGAGGCAATTGCCCAAGGCTAGGTGCATGCAGTCCGACACCTATATTTCACAACCTCCTCGCAGCAGATCGGAAAGCTATTGCTGACATCGTGACCAGATATGAATGCAAGAGTGTGCTTTGGTCCTGAATTCCATACCAGAAGAGCTCTTTCGCTAGCATCATCATCGTGTGCAGACTTAGGGTTATTGCGATGCCACGCTCAAGCTTAGATCTACAAGATTCGGTAGACCTGAAGCAATCTGTCTGACGCCGACATCGCTGAAGGACAATGCAGAAAGTCAACGAGACTTTGGCGGAGCGTTCTCAAGAACAACTGAAGGATTGTTCGAGAGTCCTGATCTTTGATAGTAATCTTTCTACATTGTATTCGACATACCAGGTAGAAAAAAAGCCGCATTTTTAAACTTCTCCCTCATTTTTAGAATTGTTTTACTTATCAGCTGCCAACATCTTTGGGCATGCTTTGCCTTCACAACATCAACGTGGGTCCACCATGAGCAATGGATTTATCATCAAAAACTTAAGACCGATCTGGATGCTTGGTATCCTTCTTTGCAGGCATCTCAGTCGGAGCTACTACCACTGACTGAAGTGTTCCTTGACAGAGATGACGCCATCAGGAACGGCCTCATCATTGATGGTACCCGCTATGAGGCATGTCTGCTTTTCTGTAGCATGTGGAGCGCTCAGTAAGATGAGCCGATGCTGGATCTCAGTGATGGGCTCAGCTTTGCCTAAACTTCCAGCTCGTAACAAATATCAAAGGCCGTTTTGTGTACATATCAGGTGCACAGGCATCATCCGCCTCTTGTGTATGGGCGAACAATGACAGACGAGCCTGAAAGCAGCGAAGGCGCTGCCATTTGCAAGGTTGAGGATGGGCCTGGCGGATCCTCAGCATTTGCTGTGATCACTTACAAGTGAGTCAGCAGACAATCCCACTTGCTGCATAAAAACTCATGCCCACTCAAATGTCCCTTACTCGAAGCCATCATGATGATTGGTGTGTGCGCAGGATGCCGAATGTATCAGCACGGATGGTGCAGCTGCTCAGAGACTTCTGCAATGCAGAGCTCAAGCATTGAATAGAAGAGCGCACGACACGTGGCGGTGCTTTTTGAACATCCTGGCTGTTTGCAGGCATGCGTGTTTTACATATGCTGCGGTCCTGTGCAAAATCTTTTGTGTTGTCATCATGATTGCAAGCAAAAATAAATAATGATTATATCGATGTTCTTGGTTTTTTGCCGTAGTCTGTCCGGGGATCCCCTGCCTTCAAGGTTTGCGGATAACTCTTCAAATGGTTGCCTCAGAAGGCGTGAACATCAAATGCAAAGTGCCACTGCTGCGGTTGGCTGCAGCTGCAAGCTGCTGAACTCATCAAGACCTAGGACCTAGGACTACTGTCATATTTCCTGCCTGCCGGGCATAGACTGCTGATGTCAACAGCACAATGTGCAGCATACAGTGGGCCCAAGGCTATGTGGTTGCTGCCTAGGGGAACAGGGCCTTGTCAAGAGCCAAAACTTGATATTATTGAATCCAGATTACCTCAGGTTCAACCGCAAGTTGCTAGGGCGGCTTCAAGCTGGCATGTTGGCAACACTGGCGCCGACCGGGCCGGCCGGGGCCCGGGGCCCGCAGCTGCGTTCAGGTAGCTGCCAGAATGTCATAAATTCAGATCGGCAATCTGCAAATCTTCGACATCTTTTCAGAGCCAGCTGTTACATTGACCCTGTTGAATTCAAAGAAAATGTGGTCCAACTGGTGCCTTCTGAGTAGGTGCTCAAGATCACTATGAGGCGTTGCCTTCCACCGCGAGTTTATGAAGCGACAAATTGAATGCCATCGTCCTCCAAAGTTTGTCTGGATCAGTATTCTTGACTTGAGTTGTGGTTATTTCACCACCACATCTGCATGTTGCCTCTTTGATTGATCTGAATTGTATGAAGTTCACACATCGTTCACGATCCAAATCTCGAGACGAGAGGAAGGGTTGATTTCTTGCCACAGAGATCGAAGATGCTCTTTGGGGTGAACGGTAGTGCCAATAATAGTATGTGCGTGTCTGTGGATGGAGAGGCATCGACGTCGTGTTTTCGGCAGTGCAATGGTGCGTAGAGTTGGGGCCATGCCCAATTTTTGGATCAGCAATTCATCAATTGCATGCTGTTAACAAAAATACAAACCGATCGGCAGTGATGTCAGGGCAGCCTGTTCCACAAAAATACAGTTTGATGTTGCTCTGCCCTGAATATTCGTTGTAGAGTATCCAACCCTGTGAGGAATTCCCTCAGGTGTTGATAGGATCTCTCAGTCGCCTGTGAAATGTGAAGAGGACACTGCACACCGCACCCGGCTCAAATGGTTTGATGAGCTACCAGCGGTGCTGCAGTACAACAAATATGTAAGGAGCAGATATCGGGCAGGTGTGTGGTTGTCATACATGCATGCTGAGTCTGTACGGTAATGCATGCTGATCTCCAGAGAACCTGCCTGCAATGGTGATGATCGTATGCCTGGACGCAGGTTACACCTATGAGGAGTGTGCTTGCAGCATATTCCAGTACCACAATGAGACAGGTGTGCAGTAGTCCATTGGAAATGATTCTGCTTTGCTTTAAAGGAGAGGATGCCCCATTGACTTCCTGGTGCTTGCTCTGGCCAACATGAACCAGACACTGCTGCTGTGCAGGGAACATTCACACCCATTTGCTGCCGGCAGTGGCGATCATTTTATTGCTCTGCTCCGGCATGCTGCAGCCATGGCCCCTGGCCAGGGCTGCATTCTACGAGAACATCGCCGCCATGCTGCTGTGCTTTGGCGGCTCCATCGCCTACCACACCCTCATGGCCCACCACCAGGACTACCACCGCTGGCTCCTCATAGATGTGCGCTCCAGCATCCTCCATACCAGTCTAAATATTTACGATTACCTTGATGCCAGTGCCACATGCACCCCTCTGCAGAATCAAGCAAGGGATCCTGCCATTCATGCCTGTGAGGAGACATATCAGAGCTGCCATGAAGCGAGTGGATGTTGCTGTGAGTGGGTTTAGCTTGGAACATACATCTCATCACAGGCTTGGGGGTTGCGCAGGTGTGTGGGGTGTTTGCGCTGCTGATGTCGGGGGTGCATCAATGGTTGTACTGGGGGCTGTACTGCTACCCCTGGCTGCGCAGCAGCTTCATAGCGGCCTACTACCTGTCGGCGGTTGGCTGTGTGGTGGCCGGGCTGCGCGCGCATTCGCAGATGCAGCGCGCCGCTCCCATGCTGGCGCTGTTTGGCGTCCGCGTGGCCTCCCTCGTTGTGCGCGCTGCCCTCAACTCGGGCTCGATCGACGCAGTCAGGCATTACGCGCTCACAGAGGTGCGGTCCCTCCAACCCTCCTCAATTCCCTTGCCGCTGAGAGAGGAATTTGTTCAATTGCCTTGTGCTGACGATTGCACCGTGAAGCAAGCCTCCCGCCCTCTTGCATATCGCAATAAATAGAGCATGATGCTGTGCTACTGTTTTAGACAATCTGGTGTAGCCTTGTGCAGTCTTGGAGCATAGAAGAGAGAAGGCAGATGTTGAAGGGGCCACTCACAAACATTCTGGGGCCGTGCAGGTGCTGTCGTTTGCTGGAGCCATGATCAATGTGCTGCGCATCCCAGAGAAGTGGTTTCACGACCAGGATGCTGCAGACAAGGGTGTCAGGAAGGCGGGCCCCTTTGACTGCTGGCTGAACTCACATCAGATCATGCATGTGATGGTGGCCTTGGCAATGCTGCACCTGCATTGGGGTGCGGCAGATGACTACCGCTTTTTTGTGTCCCACCCGGACCAGTGCTCCATGCATGCCATGACATGACCAGTGCGTGCTATTAGAAAGTCTAATGAGCTGTTGCTCCTCGCACTGATTAGCGTGGTTGTGGTAGGCCGGGTAGAGATACAAATGAATGAGGGTCGTGATGTGGGCATGTGAGGAAACTCTTTCGGAGTAAGTTACTCCTGTTGTATGTGCACACTGTGCTGGCTGCGCAGCTGCACATATTCTTATTTCTTTTATCCTCACGAATGGCAAATTTTTCTTGTCTGCTGAGGTCAGCCTCGGTAGATGTCGAGGTAGTTTTGGTGAAAATCACTGTTTCTCTTTAAGAAAAACTTGAGAGGTTTAGCAGCATTGAGCCTTTGAGTTTCTGGTGATCATGATAGCATTAATACTAGCATTACTTTATAATTGGACTTGTGAAAACATCCGTGACCACAAGCGCCGTGCTAGTATGATAAAACAGTCAAGTTCAAGCTGCAGCTGGCGTTTGAAGCCTTGATGATGCGCAATGATTGCGCTGTACAGTTGTGACTGAGGGCCATGGCTTTGCGATTAGGGTTCTATTCCACAATTACGAAGTTTAATTAAAAACTTCCTCTTCCTTTCTGATGTAACACCTTCAGAGGATCTCTGAGGCTCATCAAAGAAAGAATTTCTCACCTTCAGACTTCAGATATATAGAAGTACAGAGCAGCAGTGGGCTGCCTTTTGGTACAATTTTACAATAAGACAGTTTGCATCGTAGTGGCTGAGCCTTCAAGGCATTAAGTTGCCGGCAATACAATGCCCTTTTCTCGCAATGCCGTGGATGAAATGTCGCTCCTGAACAGCTCCTCTGGGATGATCTCAAACAGGCCCTGCATGCATCAAAGGCTGGCAATCACACCTGCAATCCTTTCAAAGCAGCAATGTCAGTTCAGTTCTTGACCATCAACCAGTCATAAATCTACACTCTCGACCAACCCAGGCTGTCAGACCTAACAACAAAGCAATCCAGGTAATGCTGAAAAATGTACTTCAGAACACAGAGCAGGAATGGGGCGCACGATGTCTCTGAGATGCTCTGGCAGCTCCACGTCCTCCATGGTTTTAAAGGCACTCTGGGCGTCGAGGCGGCCGGCCACGAGGAAGGAGCAGCCGCGGTTGCGCATGGCAGTCATCTCCAACAGCATTGGGACTTCGCCCCCATAGTACTTGCCCATTACCAGGCGGATGGCCGTGTCGTAGCCGATCACAAAGGTGCTCTTGGGGAAGAGCTTGGACTTTATCGTGAACAGCGGCGCCTGTGACGGAAACACCCATGGATCATCGTGCTGCATCAGATCATTCACAATGTGCTGTTGGGAAAGCACTTGAACATAATTGTGGACTTGTGGACAGCGGCGCCCAGCACCATTAGTTCAGCATGCCGCGCTGCTCTCCCTGCTGCATCATCGAATATTGCATAAATTCTGCACATGTTGAAAGAGATGCAGAGTCTTTGGCTCTCGAAGCATAAGGTTGCATGGGTGCGTGATATACTCGCGGCTACAGCGCACGCGGCTACAGCGCACCTGAGTGACCACGAGTGGGAGGCCTGCAGTGACAAATTGCGCGACTCGGCTCTTGGCCTCCTGTAGTGACATGAGCCCCTTGTCAGGGTTGCCAACCGAAAGCTCAAAGCATCCCTCCCCGCCCGATAACCCCTTCGCCTTCAGCGCAGCCGCCAGCAGACCCCTGCACAGATTCCCCATTTGCATCCTTGTCAGCCTCTCAAATACATATACAGCTTAGTCAGTGGCCCCCAAGGTGGAGTAGAAATGATCAACAAGCTCAAAGCAGATTTGCAGCAGAGCAACACGAGCGGCATCAAGCGCCCCAAGCTCATGGGCAGTGGGATCCACGCAGCTAGCGCACTTGTGCCCCTCATGGAGAGGGTTGAAGGAGCCTGGAAGGTAGACTCTCCCCCTTCGAGGCGCATCAACGATGACCTGGCCACCAGAATACTCCACTGAGCGCACCCTGCCCTCCAGCAGCTCCTGCAGCGGCTCCTCCATGCTCTGCACAGTCTCCTACACAACCAAATTGTGCCCCCCCAGTCAAGCCACAGAGCTTGGCACGTAGTTCTGGCGCATGACTGCCAACTTTTTGATGCCACCACATGATACTTCAGGGGATTGCTAAGTGTCAGAATGGGGAGAGCTGCCGACTTCTCGGAACCGATCAAACTCCCCAAGCATCAAGCAATGGCATGCCTGCAACACAACCTCATTTCACGACGACAGCTCATCATTCATGACATATGCTCATCAGAATCGAGCAAGTGATCAAGGGCGCATGCCTGTAGCTGCTCGAAGGTGGGCCCTGCTGCGGCCCCGTCAGCAGCGCCGTTCTGCTGCTCCGTCCTGAGCAGGCCCAGGTCAAGCGATTGCGCAGCGGCGTCCAAGGCGCAGCCGGACGCGAGAGCGCGCAGCACCAGCCGCGACGCAACCGCATCCTCCTCCAGCCGCGACCGCGCGCCCTTCGACAGGTGCACCCGACACGCGCGCGAACTCACTCCGTCATGCACCGCCACATACACCTGTACCGCCCCACCACCAGGCCTGTGAAGGAGGTATGTAAGAACCATACATAGGGGCTTGTCCCTTTCCTGCCTCAGCTGCCCAGTGTTTGGCAGTGAAAGTCTAGCTCCTCAGGTCTTCCTGTGCTCTGTGCTGCCTGATGCGCGATCCATGCAGGTAGCTGGTGCTCAGTAGACTGGGATTGTGTGCAAGGCCGCGCATGGAACCGAGGTGGGAAACATGGAAAGTCTCTGGAAGGTGGGAAGCAGGCAAAGGGGCGCGCCTTGTGATCCCCCTTCTTCACGCGGTCTGTGGCGAGCGCACACGTGCAGCTGACGCCCAGAATGGGTACGCCAAACTCTGACAGGTGCGCGGCCTGGCGGTAGGCTGCGCGAGCCATGTCCACTGCAGTGAGCGTGCATGCGTACGTCTGCGGCTCCTTTGCCAGGATCTCTGCCATGCTCTTGCCGCCGCCATAGGGGATCCGCGCCTCCAGCACAGTCTTTGATGCGCCCGGCACGCTCAGGAGCCATGTCATCACCTGGGAAATGGAGATTGTCAATGCCGCATGGTTGCTCTCCTGGATGCATGGCTTGGCCAGCATGGATCTAGGTGAACTTGCAAGAAGACAAGAAATTATGCGGCTGACAGCTTTCTATTGAAGAGGTCCAAGGAGGGATGTCCCACCTGAGCACCCCCTCCTGCAACATAAAATACCGCCTTGGCTGGATTGTCATGGATCTGGCGGACAAGATCGACTATGCTCTGATCCATCTCCTCCATTGTCAGGCCTGCTTTCGCTATGCTGCCGAAAAGTCGTGACGTTGAGGCCCTGTTCGGTGTGGAACGGTGTGTGGACACCCTAGAATGCACTCCTGATAGGAGGCGCTTAGACGCTATCCAGGTCTGCTTAAATTCTCCAAGCTTCTGACTTCTCTCCAGTACTCGACCAGGTAGAATCGTAATAACTCTGAAGCACATGTGTCGATGGTGTCCAATGCCCGATCAAGACCTTTGAAGTGCGCTAAATAATGCAGCTATAAGAATTGATTTCGAAAAATAATCAACATCACTGATCAGCTTCGAAAGGCCAGAGAATTATGGGGCAGATCATGGTGCATTGCGTGAAGCCCGTGGGGTCATGACGTACACTCACTCACCCCAAATCTGTGCCTTTGCTCTCGGCTCAGCTGACAGCATTGCGTAGCTTTGGGACCGACCTCTGCCCAGACCTCCAATGGCTCCATCGATGTCCATTTAGAAGTTGTGTCTACCGTAGTGAGCGGAGGCCGGCACCGATCGTCGATCCGGGAGGCGAGAAAGAGGTTGTAGGATATGCAGGGACTAGTGCACAATCTCCCAGAGACTATGGACTTTCAGGACGTCAAAACTAAGCGTCCACGGCACCAGAATGACATTAGAGCTTTCTCTGGAAACAGCTCTTTCACTGAGGGAACCAACTGTGGTATGAGCGAGGTGAGTAGGAGGCCTGCACCCAGAGACAGGCCCTTTTCCTTGCCAGCTAATCATGGGCAATGCTGATGTGCGCGATCGATGTCCCTTGCAGGATGTTCCTATTTGCTGGATCTGCTTAGACATTGCTCGGGTGGAGGCTCATCTGATACAGCCCTGCAACTGCCCTCGCCACGCTCATGCTCCTTGCTTGGCTCGGTGGCAGCTGCAGTCTGCGGGTTCCAGGTAAGCTGCGTCCAAGCACAGTGGCCAGAACCGGCTGTATGTTCATTAAGTCTATGGTACTGTATGCGGGACTAGAGGATTGAAATGGTAGTTGCGTAGCTGGCTCCAGGGTTCCCCAGCTGAAGAAAAGGTGGAGTGTTGCTGGCCGATGGCGACATCCCCCTTGCAGGAGGGGGCGATCTGCCTCCTGATGGGCACATCAATCCTTGATGCTTCCATAGACCAGGAAACTAGGGTGATCGGGAGGCGTGGGAGAGCTAGGCAGCTTACTACAACCCTGAGTGAAACCCCTGTCGGTGTTGGAGCTCAATGGCCTTCTCTGCGTGTTACGTACAGGAAGGAGACGCACTGCGAGTTCTGCGATTGCGAGCTGCCGGACTGGAAGAACGTGCTGACGCCGCAATGCGGAGCGAACGCGCCTGCTGTAATGAACGTGAACTTCGACGGGAGGACATACAGCTTTGAAGTGAAGCCTGGCCCAGACGGGTACCGGCAATTCACGGAGGCCATCCGACGGGCATTCACCCTTCCGGATGACAGCGAGCTCAACATCACGTTCACCTGCGACGAGCCAAGCACGACGGGCTGGGAAGAACCTCCTTCACCTGGTGTGATCCTGCCCTTTGTCCAAACTCTTATGGCGAAATTATCCCAATCGCAATGAAAGCTTCTCAATTAGAAACAATCAAGCGTCGAATAACCTGTGCATGCATACATCGTCTCTCAGCTTTTCAGGGAACACGTGCAGCAGCTGATCGCCTTATGGTAGGCAATCTTGCCAGCACGCAGCTGGACATGACAGCAAAGTATGCCTCTCAAAGATTTATTGTGGCTGAATTGAGCACGTTCTATGCGTCACAGCGATCATTAGAGAGACCTCTCAAAGCTGCTGAATCAGCTGCTTATTAATGTTGGCTTTTATGTCTGCGCGTGCTGAGTCGGGCTGGTGTGTGCTGTGCAGTGGTGGCGCCGCTGGTGCACCAGGGTTCGCTGCTGACGCTGCAGGGGGCGGGAGCCTACGACGCGGCTGTGCACTGCGCGTCGGTGTCAGCTGCACGCCGCATCTTGAGCCAGCGGGGTGACACTCCCACACACGCGGCCGGCGCGCCCTTGCGCCCCTTCGACCAGCTCCTGCCATACACCCCGCGCGGGGTGAGCCCTCTTTACTCACCCCCTTGCTGTTAACAGCACAGGGTATTCTGCATATCTACAGGGCTGCCCGTGCATCCCCAAGTGGGTAGGGCAGCCTGATCAGGAGGGCAGGGCAACTCCTCAGCTCAGGTTGGGCTGATGAGCGGCAGCTACTGAGCGGAAGCTTTGCCCTTTTGATCAGGATGTCCCAATTACACTCTCTCCCCCACCCCCCAATTAGGCCGTACACATGCCAGTGCCTTCTTCAAGAGATCAGCGAGCCCTGACCCCCAAGCAACAGATGGGACCCCCTTTGCCTGAAGTTTTCTTAGTGTGTTTCAATGGATACTTTGCTGACATACTGAATTGATCGCAGGCCCAGCCGCGCACGCCAATGAGCCCGGTGTCGTCCCCGGGAGCGGCCTCCTCGTCGTCCACATCAGCGGACCCGGTCATGATGAGTCAGAAGAACCGCCGCCTGGCCGGCTTCGGGCGCAAGATCCGCTCCGCGCTGTGCGACTTCCTCACCATCAAGCCGCAGTGACGCGCATGCATGCGCGAGCATGCCGGCGCATGCTCCTGGCCTGCCCGGCCGCGCCTCAGATGCCGCTGGTACCTACTTGCAGCGGTGAGGTGGGGTGAGCTTAATAGGTGGTTGGTGTGCTCCAGAGCGCTCCAGTAGAGCAGCTTGCAACACAACAAATGACAGATCAGAGTCAGAGTCGACTGGACCAGGATTGTGATTGTCCTGGAGTTGGGGTTGTGGGGACATGCGCTGCGGCGCGCCAGGGTCAACACCTGGGTCTGATATTCAGCCTGTTGTCTTTTTACCTGCGCATGGAGGCTGGGATTTGATGCAAAGCAACCTCGCAGCTAGGAAGCGCTGGGTGCATGCGTGTGCTTTGAATAGGCCGGCAATTTTGGGCAGACAAGTCAAGTGTTTAGTTTCGCGCCCCCTAGCTATATATAGAGCTCACAAGTATCGCACACATCACACCTGTCCAGCTTGCATACGTTGAGGCGATAACGATCTCCAGCGTTGGGACAATATGCGAAGATAACGGTGTACCATAGCAAACAGAGAAGCATGTTTGAGAACAGTTCGCTTGGAGAAAGAGGACAGTACATGAGCTTGGAAGTCGAGAGACCATAGGCCGCTGTCGCTGCCTGTGCATTCCCTAATGTGGGCAGAAATGCATGCGCGGTAGTTGCAGCGACCGTGAGGGAGACAGCAGATAATTGCATTGTCACTGTAGATAGTGTTGTGGTGGTTGGTGATTGGAAGCGTGCAATGATCCATCCACCGCGTACGCCCTGAGGTTTATATAGCACGAGCAACCTGCAATGGTTGCATTGTCAAGGTTGGTAATTGATGTCTAGAAGCATGTTCTGTCCTGAAAGCGAGTCTGTGGGGATTGAATTGGAGGTGGGAATTGGCCATGGCGCGGCATGGCAATTCCATCTTGTATTAATTGTGTTGATCCCGGTCATCTAAGTAATAATTGTGCGCACATTTCGAATCCCTGCAGCTATCAGTTGGCAATATCCCTCTGAAATGACACTCATCTCTCGCGGCTACAGACCAGCATGAGTCAACCTCATTTTAAGTCCACATGCCAATCCATATCACTCATGGTCATGCACCACCTGCAACTTGTGCACAAAATTGCATGACATGTTGGATCAAGTTTGACTTCCTGCAACTACAATTCCTGACCATTCTCTGCCAATCAACTGAGCGAGTACATTCCTATGCACCCATGCTTGTGCTGCAAGGCACCACAACACACAGCCACCAGCCCCAAGCTCTTTGCCTGGTCACCAGGCGGTGTCACGAGTCATCATGACTCAGCGGCCAGGTAGGCCTGCAGCACGCTGAGCGCATGCTGCGCCTCCGGCCGCGCTGCGTCCACGTCGGCCTTGGGCAGCGCATAATCTTTGACAAAGGCATTGTCCACTTTGCGCAGCAGGCCCTTGAAGTAGCGCACCTCCTCCGTCCGCAGCAGCGTGAACACCCGCCCTGTCGCCAAACACCAATGCTCCCTGTTTTCATACACCCTCAATGTCCTAAGCAGGTCATCTGCTCGTCATCTGCATCATCGCTTGTCTGCCTGACAGGTTCCCGATGGCAGATTTTTCGTGCTGGTCCTGCAACCCCACATGGGACTCACAGCCCCTACTGAGGACACCAGCAATTCTTACACTCTGCCCGGCACTTCAGCCTGTCACTTTTCCACTAAGGCGACAAATAAAGAGGCCACTTCTAGCAGGGCTGGATACTATTTGGATGACCAGACTCCTGGGGCCTTCTTCAGTCAGTCCAGCCGGTTCCTTTGGCTCAGCAAGGGCCAAGAACAGCATTTTCTCATGCTCTTTCACTCTCTGGAAAGTCTGGTCCGGTGCCTCTTAAAGAACACCTGCTAAGCAGAAGTGATGCCATGCTTGCAGACATGTGCGGGAAAGCAAATCGTTCGGCTGGTGTATGCTGATGCTGTGCATCATGACGTGCGCAAAAAGATTGGCATAAAAGGCACTTAATCCCACCTTCGCGGCCGCCGCGCGCGGTGCGGCCGGCGCGGTGCACATAAGTCTTGGCGTAGATAGGGGCGTCGTAGTTGACCACATTGGCGACGGAGGGAACGTCCATGCCGCGTGTCATGCCGTCGGAGGCCACCAGTATGCGCGCGTCCCCTCCCCGGAAGGCGGCCAGCGTCGCGGCGCGCTCGGGTCCCGAGTTGAGCGATGAGAACTCCAGCACGCTCTCCCTCAGGCTGGGCACCGCGTGCAGGAGCACAAACAGCCTGGCAGCAGAGCCACACGCACTGTTAAGAGCAGCTCCACACATCAGGCCTTGGTCTGCTGGTTTGGCCTCTCGGTATAGCTGATGCTGCAAGCCAAGCGCATGCATGCAGCAGCAGAGGTGAAACCTGGCAGCAGCCGCATGCATTGTACAGTCTGAGAGCAGCTCCACACGATAGGCGACCATTTGCCGGTTCGGGCTCTCAATAAAGCCAATGCTAGCCAAGCGCATGCAACTTCCTTGAAGTTTGAGCAAGGCAAGCCCAGTGCTTTGGATTTGCGCATGCGTATGACAGGCCAGGACGTAGCCCCCAGGAAGCAGCCCTAGGTGAAGTTCTTTTGGGTGGAGCATGCATGAGGGATCATTGTGCACCTCCGGGTGGCCTCCACTGAGGCGGTGAAGATGAGGGTGGGCTCGTTGGCGAGCTGGCGCAGCAAAGCAACGGCGAGTACAGGCTTGTCGGCGCCCGCGCAGACCACCTTGAACTCCTTCAACGACTTGGGCAGCGCATACCTGGCCCCATCATATTCCCGGTCATGCATGCCTCCACACGAGCACAGTCTTCCCGATTGCTATACCTCCTCCATGGCCCTGCTCACAAGCCCTCTACAGGCTCCAGACATGAATGAAACAAGTAAGAGGGATCCAGACAGCCGAAGCTGTGCCCAGGCTCAAAGCAAGGCATGGTTACAGCTGCACCCCCGCAGCAGAAGGTTAGAGGACAGAATTCCTGAGCATGGCTGAGCAAGTGCAGGATTGTGGCATGCCTGTGGTCGGAGGCTCCAAGGGCAATGTAGCGCGGGCAGTTCAGGCCCAAGCGCTCGATCTTGGACGGGTCTCGCGTGAGCGTCGCCGACGCCACAATTTTCAGCACGTGGCGTTGGGGGCCTCCCACTGGCTGTCTTCCCGGTCCCCTCACAGGGGGATCCCCCGGTCCCCCCACGGTGGCCGCCGTGACAAAGGGAAGCCAGTCCTGGTACGCCTGCCGCAGCAGCCGGTCGGTCTCGTCTATCACCTGCGGCAGGAAGCATGCGCACTGCCATTCATCCATGCACAGATGTTGGACAGTGATAGATCAGGGTTCCTATTCACAATACAGGGCGTGTCGCCACTCTGGGACCGACTCGGCAGCTGTACTCCGTCATCGTGTGAAGGACATCACAAAAGCAGCATGCACTTGCATAGCATCTTTGGGTCAGGTATCTGTACTCAAATTTGGAGCTGTCAGTTGCAAGTGCATACTGATTTTGCCTGACGCGATAAATCAGTACAGCAGCTGGGTCGTTCCCGCAGAGATGACACGCCTAATACTGTGCTCCTTCCCCAAAATACTGATTACACTCGGACTTTGAAAATTGTCTTTTAAAGGGCGCTGGTGCAAGCAGATGAGCAGCTGATGCTGGGCTCCTCACCAGGTAGCGGAGATCGTTGAGTTTTGCTCCAGGGGTGCCCTTCAGGTGGGCCATCAGCCGCCCTGGAGTGGCAACCAGGATGTCCACTGCGCTGGTGTTAGACACCGCCGCCATCCCTGCGCCAGCAGTGCAGAATATCACAAACATGACACAAACACAGGCTCGGACGAATGCAGATGGTGGTCTGCGCTGCTCTGACGCAGCAGCACATTGTCAGATGCAGGTAATGCTACTCTAATGAAATTTTACGCCCTCTCTGAAAGCTACATAATATGAGAGCCCATGTCCATGAGCCAAGCCTCTCTTTGTGTCTCTGCGGTTCCCGTTCCTGTCTTCCAACTATAGCAGGTGAAATGGCATCGTAGGGCCCTGTAGGTTACAGATTACAAGGGGAGGCTCACATCTGATGCTTTGTTGGTCCCGGATCGCGTCAGGGAAGAGCGTGGCCGCCTCGGTGCCAACCGATGTCTGTGCGGCAGCCATGCCCACACGCAGACCCAGTGGTGGGCACAGATCCGCAAACACCTGCACAGCCATGGACGTGCTTGCTTGCATCTCTCCAGGCACCTTCTAATGCTTGCAGTACACATATCTTTCCTATCCAATAGTAGAACCCTGCAAAGAGGGCAAAGACTGGGGTGGAATGGATAAAATACACCACAGACACAATCAGGATATGACTATCCCTGGTCAAGAGTGGCTGAGAGTAGTCCACCCTTTTGGGATGCGAGCTCTGTGCAAACGCGTTCTTGCAACACCTGTGCTTGCAAGATCGACTGATCTTGGAAGGGCACATGAGGCTTTGGGCGTTTGGGGAAAAGAAGGGACTGCTAACGCGCTAACCTTGAACACCTGTGCCGCAAGGTCGCGGGTGGGTAGCACTACCAGGCAGCGTAGCCGTGGCACGCAGCGCCTGAGCAGCAGCAAGCTTCATCATGACACATGTGCCGGCATCCAGAGAACTTGCACTGTTGTCCTAGTCAGCCCACCAATCGGTGCACTAAAAACCCCTCAACGCATCGAAAAGCATGAATATTCATGGGAGCGATCAAATGCAAGGGTGTGAGAGAAGCACACCCCAGCAAGCCCTGCAGGATTGGCAGTGCATAAGCAAGCGTCTTGCCAGATCCTGTGGGCGCAGAGATGCAGAGGTCATGCGCAGCGCTGTGCCCGCCTGCTGTCACCTGCCAGGCAGCTGCCTGCACAGGGAAAAGCTCCACAAACCCACCTGCAGATCCACAAATCCTCAACTTGCTGAGTTCTCTCATGGGTCTCTGCATTTTTGTGTACCCGTTCTTGAAATCTTGAAGCTACAGATAGGCATCTGGCAAGGTGTCTGATACTGCATGCATGTGGAGGTAATACTGAGGGATCCAAGCATCTGATGCTCACAGGCTTTCAAGGCATCCTGCAGCCGTGAGTCTAGGCCCCGCACGTCCTCTAATGGCACTCCCTGCCCAGCCTCGATTTTGATGGGCAGGCGCATCCATGGAAGGACAGGCTGGTTCTTGCCGTCTGCAAGCAGCTTGCCTGTGCCACCAATGCCCTTCTCCGCTGCGTTCTCCGCTAACAAAGCTTGGCTTTCAATCAGGCTAGCACTGGCCTGCAGCCGCTCTTCTGAGGGGGCCTTCCTCTGCTTCTTCACTTTGGGCTGTTTCTCAGATTCTGTCAACTCTCCAGGTGACTGGTGGCCATCCTCATCCAGAGGATCTTGCTTCCTTTTCTTTTTCTTCTTGACTTTCCCTTCAGCATCCATTGGGTGAAGTCTTGCCTGAAAAGATTTATAAACTGTCCCTAAATGAGAATCAATGGTAACCCCTTCATCAACGCATCACATCTCTATTCAGCTTGGATGCAGCGATTGAACCGCTGGCAGCTTAAGCGATCTTCACTCTTGGGGGATCACCAAGTCGCAAACTATTGAACACTAGGCCGACGAATGACCTCCCAACATCAACCCAGTCAAATTCTTTCAGCGATCAGGCATTTTGCTCGCTTCCTATCAAGAAAACTTGGAAATCACCCATTCAGCACCCACGTGCTGGCAAACTATGACCGTTGCAGAATCTCCGAGACGGTTACACCAGCAATGCATATCGGTCTGCGTCTTTCCTTCTGAGCAGTCATCATGGACGACATATCTCATGTTGAGGAAGCAATGAAACGTTTGCACTCTCACAAGGGTGTGCGGGGAACGGTGGTTGTGAACGCGGATGGCATTCCCATCAGGTGCAGCATTGTTTCTCTCAAAACAGGGCTTTCAGTGATGATCTAGAACACAACATACCCCATTATGATCCCCAAGATTTGATCAGAATGTGAAGTTGAATTGCACTTGCCCTTAGCCCATATCCTTTTTGTCTATTCAGTGTACTCTGCTGGACTTTGCTTCCATCAGCTGAGCCGGTCACAATCACGATCAGCTCTGCATATCTACCTTTGTTTGGGGTTGAAAGTCTCACAGCCAATTCCATTGCAGGACCAATCTGGACCGTGAGCTAGCAAATCAGTATGCCGCACTTGCAAGTCAGCTGACTGGCAGAGCGAGGAGGGCGGTGAAGAACTTGGCTGTTGGTGCAGCGGGCGAGGCAGAGGATGAGTTACAGGTCATACGAGTCAGGTCAAAGAAGCACGAGGTTGTTATCATTCCTGAATTTGACAAGGGCAGGGAATTCACCCTCATTGTCATTCAGGACCCTTCAGCACATCAGCCTTTGTTCTCAGAGAAGGTCGCTGCTCAGTGAGAGCAGGTGCAGTGCACCAGCAGACGAATAACTCATAATACCCTGCCATCGTGATCATCATGATATATTGTATAATATGCTCAAAGGACAAGTTCTCCATTTCAATGGACAATGCATGCCTGTAGGGACCTGCACGCCCTGAATCTTGGGTTGACATCTGCAACACAGACAGGAAGACCTCCTCGTAGCACCACAGGTAATAGGGTATACAGTGTGACGCAGCAGCAAGAAGAGGACCTGGCGCCATTGGCCGCTCAGGCTGCATAGCACCATGATTGGCATGCCAGTGGTGCAACAAAAAAGACAAGTAACTCTTGCAATTGACACACAGCGTTCCACGCAGCAGTTGCCCTCACTATGCTCGAGGACCGTCACTGCTATTCGTGTACCAGAGTCTCAGACCCATGCATGCATGTGGCCCCGCATGAGCAGGCGTACCTAGGTGATCTCCCAGGTCTCAGTGATCTTGCGGCATTATGACTGATCAAACCGACCTTCCCAGGCCTCGAGGCCCCCATGAGCTCATCTGTGCTACAGAAGCCAGGCCTGGTGATCCATCTCTGCTTTTCGATTCCAGCATAATGCATGCAAGCTGCAGGCCAATTGCTGACCAATCATGGAATTGGTGCCCCCCTCATCTGGGGCAAGAAAGGTAATCGCAATTCCGAGATAAAGGTCTTTGATCACAGCGGCTATTACAATCGAGTTTCACGCGTCATGCGAGATATTAAAACATAGCGAGACAATACTTCTTGCTGGGCTTGAAAAGCCTCGACTGGGTTGGATCAAAAGTCGCACTTTCGCAGTTTGGTAGGCATCAGACACAGCAGGCGTTCTGTACAGCTACAGCCAGCATGGGAAAGCTGAATTTCCAAGATCCTGTGCCTGCTGACATTGAAATTGCTCAGTCTGTCACTCCCACACCTATCACGGAGATTGCCAAACAGCTGAACATCAGCCCTGCAGATTTCGAGTCTCACGGGACCACCAAAGCAAAGGTGTGCCTCGAAGCTTCTTCATTACAATTTGCACAGTCAGAAAAGGCATAGGACGCAATTAACAGCTGGGTTTCTATTCGAATGCCGTGCCATCTGCTTCAGATCACAGGCGTTCAAAGGGCTTTGGTTCCCCCTCGCTGCCACTTCTCAATGCATTGTTGTTGCGCAGGTGAAGCTATCAGTGCTGGACAGTCTAAAGGATGCTCCAAATGGAAACTACGGTGGGCAAACCCTTGGCCATGGGATCCTAGCGTTCTGATTTGCGATTCTCGCAAGTTCAGCGTGCACTTTATATAGACAAACATGGATCACAAATGAATTAAGTCTGCCTTTTATGTAGTGGTGGTTGCCGGCATCACCCCCACACCTCTTGGAGAGGGAAAGTCTACTACAACGGTTGGAGTCTGCCAGGCTCTGGGCGCGTATCTTGACAGGAAGGTCGTCACTTGCATACGGCAGCCCAGCCAAGGGCCCACCTTCGGCATCAAGGGTGGCGCAGCAGGAGGCGGCTACAGTCAGGTCCGCATCCTTGTGTCAGTCACACAGGACAATGAAAAAACACCCTTACTATGCATGCAGGCCCCCACAATCCTAGGTGAACAGCATTGACAACCCTTCTGATGCCCAACTCCTGCATGTTCAGGGATAGTCACATTTCTTGCCTGTTGCAGGTCATCCCTATGGAGGAGATGAACCTGCACCTGACAGGAGACATCCATGCCATCACTGCTGCCAACAACCTCTTGGCCGCCGCCATTGACGCGCGGATGTTCCACGAGAACACCCAGGTGATCCTCCCAGCAGGTTGTGTCTTTGCACCATCTGTCTACTGCGTGATCAGGTGCGGGCTGCAAAGAGCAAGCTTTTCATCGAGTGTGGGCTGCACAAAGCCCACACTCGCATGGCTGATGGTGGCTGTGGCTGCATGCAGAGCGACGCTGCGCTGTTCAACAGGCTCTGTCCTGCGGGCAAGGGCGGGTCGAGGAGCTTTGCGCCGGTTATGCACAAGCGCCTCAAGAAGCTGGGCATCACAGAGACAGACCCCGACAAGCTCTCCACCGAGGAGCGCTCCAAGTGAGTGGCCCTCCTGACCGCCTAACACCTCCATCCTAGTCTGCTCTTCCATTCCTGCTGGCTGCTGCATACCGCCCGATGCTCAAGCAACAATCTCATCACACGCCTGAAGCACATTGGGCTCTGATGTGGTGCACCGCAGCAGGCAAATGGGATAGGTTATTTTTCGATTGGAGAAAGAGTAAGTGGTGAATGAGAGGCAAGGGCATTTCCCCAAACGGGCCCGACCCAAGGGCGGTCCGTCGGATTTTAATAGCTTTGGGGTATTCAACATTTTGGAATGAACGGTGAAGTAACAATGGCGTGGGTGCGCAGGTTTGCGCGGCTGGACATAGACCCGGAGACCATAACGTGGAGGAGGGTGCTGGACACCAATGACCGCTTCCTGCGCACCATCACCGTCGGCCAGGCCGCCACCGAGAAGGGCATGACCCGGTGCGCCCCCCTTCAAATCACTATGGCACTCAGTGGAATTACTTCCTCTCCAACTCGCGGGGCAGTGTACAGGCACTTTGGCAAATTCTTGGACCCTGAGTCAGCCAAATTCTGATAGCAACAGCCCTTTCTGCAGGAGTGGCAGCATTGTGGTAGATGACTTGAGGTAAATTGTTCGGCTAAGGTATCTTGGTATGACAGGACAACGGGCTTTGACATCACGGTTTCGTCTGAGATAATGGCGGTGCTGGCGCTGACCACGTCCCTGCCGGACATGCGCGAGCGGCTGGGCAACATGGTCATCGGCAACAGCAAAGCCGGTGGGGCCCCAACGTGATAAACAAAGTCACAAGCCATCCCTTACTTTCAGTCACGCAGCACGGGGCTTATCATGCATGGAGTAGTCAGGCTTGCGCCCTGGCTCAGTCTGCCAGCTGGTTCTGTGTACCAAATGGGGCACAAGATTTGGGGCTAGGAGAGTCAGCGATGCACTTTGTAATCAATGTCGCATGGATATCAAAGAGCAAAGACCCCCGCAAGTGGTGCAAGGGGGACTTCTCCCAATAGAATCGCATGTAGGTTTGCCCTGACCATGCCAGCATGGCTGCAGCATATGTCCTGTGTACGTCTCTGGGAGTGTGTCTCCCTATGGTCCACAAGGCGCCTGATGATCTGTGGATGGATCACCCTATCAAACGACACGCAAAGCAGAGGAAATGCGCAAGAATGTTGTAAAGCAACGTTTGCTGAGATTTCGCGGCTGGCGGCACGCAGGCGAGCCGGTGACGGCGGATGACCTGGGGATGGGGGGAGCGTTGGTGGTGCTGATGCGCGACGCGCTCAACCCGACGCTGATGCAGACGCTGGAGGAGACGCCCGTGCTGGTGCACGCGGGGCCCTTCGCCAACATCGCCCACGGCAACTCCTCCATTGTCGCCGACCAGATCGGCCTCAAACTTGTCGGGCCCGACGGCTTTGTCGTCACCGAGGTGCCGCCCTCCTCCCAGTCTCGGTAATGGAACGGTGTACGGACATTGAAACAATGCGGGCGCCAAGCAGGGATTCACATGGAGGCAATTTGAGCGTCAAGCAGGGAGGAAAATCTTTCTTGCGATGTGCCGTACATGTGAAGACACCCATGCGCAGATAAATTTGACACCCAGGCACTTCAAGGGGCCTCTGTGGGCAAATATTCTCCAGGCTCAGGCATATGCAAATTTATAAATCACCGTGGTTTTGTGCCAACAGATTTCAGGCACCATGTTGAACAGCATGCGTGTAGCTCGTGCAATGACTGAAGGGATGCGCCACCCTTGCAGGCCGGTTTTGGCGCGGACATCGGCATGGAGAAGTTCATGAACATCAAGTGCCGCTACAGCGGCCTCACGCCCAACTGCGCCGTCATCGTTGCCACCGGTGCGCTCCCCAGAACTACCCATATAAACACCCTCTGCATCTGCGCTCTATGCAGTCACCTCTATAACGGTGATTGCCCTTGCTCTGCTGCTGCTGCTGCTGCTGCTGCTGCTGCTGAATCCAAAGGGTACGATAATGATGATAAGATAGCTTTGCTGAGGCTGAGTTCTGGCGCAGTGCGGGCGTTGAAGATGCATGGAGGTGGCCCTCCGGTCACAGCAGGCAAGCCACTGGACCAGACGTACCGCAGCGAGAACGCGGAGCTTGTGAAGGCCGGCTGCTGCAATCTGGCGCGCCACATCGCCAACGCGCGCGCATACGGCGTCCCAGTGGTTGTGGCTATCAACAAGTTCGCCACCGACGCTCCCGCCGAGCTCGACGCCGTGCGCACCGCAGCGCTGGACGCAGGCACGCTCCCGGACATAGACCCCTCCTTTTCTCGTTTGCACATGAAACGCTTGACCTGATGGCTCTGAAGCCCCGGACACAGGCCACCCCCTCCTGTTGTGAAGGGTCAGTTCATGAGCTGGACTGGAGGGCTTCCAAGCTGCTACCAGTACTGCCTGGGTGCACCTGGAAGGCACAATGTCTGGTATTTGCTCCTGTTCCGTGTGACCCAAAATCCCCAGTGGCGTGACATGCTTATCGCAAGAGCAGGCCCGCTCCATTGGAGAGAGGGCGAAATATGTGAATGCTTTTCTTTGAAAGAGGTTATCGCCTAGCAACCTTGCGCCGATGAAGGCTGAGTCTCTCCGCTGCATGGCAGTGAATCTGGCTTTTGATGGGGCACAGGCGCGTTTGACGCGGTGGTGTGCTGGCACCATGCGCGGGGCGGCGAGGGAGCCAAGGACCTGGGAGAGGCTGTCATCAAGGCCTGCCAGCAGCCAACGCAGTTCAAGTTCCTGTACCCACTGGACATCTCCATCAAGGTGCATGCTCCTGCTGAGCTCTACCTCCTGCATGCAACCTACGTGAATGCAGACCAGCACCAGCTATTGACTAAACGTCTGTTTTGTCACCTATTGAGGTGATTGAGCAGTGCAGTAACGTGCGGGCCCTTCTTAAGCAAGGAGCTGGGGGAAATTGGATCCCGGCTGTGATGTAATACAGCATGATTAATCTGTATTAGACTGGTGCTTGGGGAGTGTGGTGCAGAATGCTCTCTTGATGCGTTTGTGGGGGTTGTGCACGAGCAGGAGAAGATAGAGACGATAGCAAAGGAGACGTATGGGGCGGCGAGCGTGGAGTACCTACCTCAGGCTGAGAAGCAGATAGAGCTGTACACGCGCATGGGCTTTGCCGGTCTGCCCATCTGCATGGCCAAGACACAGTACTCCTTCTCAGCCGACGCTTCCGCCAAGGTTTCCCCTCTCCTACTTGAAGTCCTCCCCAGTGTGCTCTGTTCAGTCACATGCCTGCGGCTCGCACTGCCTGGTGGCTGGTCCAGGACCGCCAAGATTACAGCAGATGTTGTCCCCAGCTGCAGTCGCTTGCAAATCGCCGTGAGCCTGGTTTACGCAATCTCTGTTGGATGGCACTGGCTTGTCTTTACATCCCTGCCTTTCGTGTCTCGTGGTAGCTTGTCAAGTTCATCTGGATCTCAAGGTCCGGGGAATTCAAATGGGAGCCGAGGGTGTGCATATCAAGTGATACTCTGCCTAGAACCTGTGCAGCAGAAAGGGAATCAGCAGTAGAACCCACCATCAGTGTTCTGTACAAGCTGGCAAGCAAACAGACAGGCAACTCGACAAGTGACACAGCAGATAACATGTGTGGGTCATTGTGCGTCATTGCTGCGCAGGGCGCGCCGTCGGGCTTTGTGCTGCCGATCCGGGACGTGCGCGCGAGCGTGGGGGCGGGTTTCCTCATCCCCCTGGTGGGCGACATGATGATGATGCCCGGCCTCCCCACTCGGCCCTGCTTCTACGACATTGACATTGACCCAGTCTCCGGCCGCATCGTCGGACTGTCCTGAGCCGCCTCCCCTGTTTCTGAGGCTTCTTACTGTCCAGGAGACTGGGGAGTTGAACCCCTTGCCAACCTGGCATCGCATCCCTTGTTTCTGAGGTGTTTTGGGTCTCAAGGGGACTGGGATCTGACCCCTTCGCCTTTTTTGGGCATCGCCTCTCCTGCTTCAGAGGTGTTTGACTCTTAGGGGAGCTGAGGTCTGGGCCCCTCTCCGACTTGGCAAAAGTGGGTGGGGATTGATTGCCTGACCGCCGGGCCATCTCAAGCGGCACCTGTCGTTGCATGCTCAGCTGGCTGTGCAACTGCATGCAAGTTAAGTTGCTTTGGGAACACTCCTACGTGCAAATCGGTGTGCGGATACTTGACATACGTGCAGAGGAGGGAACGGTGTGCTCAACCTTCTGGAGGCTTTAGATGGATGAGGCTATTAATAGGAGAGTAGCTGTCACGTGAAGTAGAAGTTTTCTCGAGTCGAGCAAGCTTCACACTCGTAGTGTGAAGGACAGTGCATTGGAGTTCTGGCAAAGGGACTCAGCTTTCACTTGTGCTGCCAGCACTGCAGTGTAAAAGGCTGCAAGTTTGTTGAGTCACTGTGTCGGCATGCCCAGTTGAGCATCATGCCTGCACATGCACCATGCCATCACTGATGGACACATGGCGCGGTTGCCAACAGTGTACATGATCGCGCAGTATGTCGGCATGCCGGTGGCCTGCGCAGGCTGTGACAGCTGAACGGCTCTGCAGCTGTGTACAGATGTAATTTCTATCTGTCTGCGATTTCCCATTCAAATTGCAACCCGACTCAACAATGTCAAAGATAACCAAAAAAGGCCAGATTCTCAAATTTTTCCTTTTGTCCACTATATTAGTAGACAGAAAAAAAACACCCAGCGAAACCTCTTGGGAACCCTAGCGACGGTTACGGGTGATTTCGACTTCATCTATATTGTTTTGCTTGCTTCTCCACCAAATTACTGTCCACACGTTCATACTTGTGAGCATCTCGAAGCATCGCTAGAAGAATATGGTACGTCCTTGATTACCGGACCCACTTTGCCATAAAAACATGTGGCCATCTGTGCCTCGAAACCGCTCATGAACACTTGTCTCAACATCGCAGGTTCAAGTCCTCGTTCATATACGTCCAGTTGATCGTCCGGGTGAGAAGTGCTACGAGCTGATCGACTGCAGCATCGACACCTCCATCAAAGAACTCAAACAGAAGGTAGCCAATTCAGTTCAAACCACCTTAGACGCAATCATGGTCTCAGCTGCCAAAATTTGTACCTTAAAAACAGCTGCTTAAAATTGAATTCGTCTCTGGTATTCCCAGGTGGAAGAAATTGGCAGCACATCTGGCAGATACTCTCTGCCAAGCGACTCACAGGTAGTGGATTGCAGCATAACAGGAAAAATTACTTTGGTGAATTCGACCAACAATCTTATTGTTACAGAGAAACTCTCTGCCAGCTGTGCAAGATCTTGCTTTTCTTGCAGGAACTTGTCTTCATGGAAGAACGCTGCTTGGACAGCAAAGCGCTCCGAGACTATGGGATATGCCATGAGTTCATCAAGCAGGTCTGCTTGCATCTGGAGCAAACTATTTTACAGCACAATCAGAAGTGCAAGGCTCACAGATACTATTTTCCCACTGCATTCTGCAGGTGACAGGCTTTGTCATCAATCCTGCCAAGCCCGGCAAAAGATTTGTGGAGGGTCAACTCGTGCCATGCGAGTAGCAAAGGACCCACAACAGTAGCCAGGGACTTGTAAATTCTTGCTGCATTATTCCCGTCCTATTGACACTCCACATCTAAGCAAGAACAAAACCACTGTAAAAAATCTGCATTCAGAGCTAATCATAACTCCCAAAACATCAGGTGCATACAAGCGCATGCATCCATGTGGATGCATGCAAGAAAGGGCCGGACAGCCCACCAAAGCAGAAACTACCGTGCATTCAGACACATACACTGAGAGTGTAGACAGCAGATCAAGTGACTCTCAAAGGAGAGCACTCCAGGTGACAACACTGGAAGCAGCTGCAACAGAGAGTTCTCCTGTTGATGATTCTCCTGTGGGCAGCATTCAGGGTGTGCCATCCACAACAGCATCCAGAACGATGGGGGGTGAAGAGAAAACCAGCGAGGCATTGACCCCTCCAAAGCCGAACGAGTTGGTGACGACCTGTTTGGGCTGCACCGGCAGCTTTCGCGGCTCCTGCCCAACAAGGGAGTCCTCCCATGGGCCTGGCTCAGGGTGCTCCAAGTTTAGAGTCGGTGGCGCAGTGTTGTCCACAAGGGACATCACTGCAAAGACGGCCTCCACAGCGCCTGCATTGCAGCGCGGCTGATACCGTCACCCCAATACAGCCTCTTGTACCCCTCCCAATGTGCAGCTTGTCTTGAGTCACATCATTGACCCAAAATCCCAAGGGTGCCCATCATATTGTGTTCCCCACACATACTGCCAAGTGAGGAACGTGCCTGCAGCTCCAAGCAGGTGCCCTGTGGCGCCCTTGGTGCTGGAAATCAGTGGCAGGCTGCCTGTTGGCAAGTCCTGCCGCGTCGCTGGCGGATCAATGTGCAGGACGTGCTCCACAGCTTCCAGGATGCCTCCCTAAAGTGACAAACATCAGTCAGCACCAGCTTGCACCATACCAACCTGTAATTGTGACTTGCACAACTGGTGAGCGTTGCTGACAAGACTGCAATTCTTCCCTCCTACGCTGCTACATCATCATGTGCACCCTGACCATTTCTTAATATGCCAATTTACATGCGTGAACTTGAGCAAGTGTTGATCAATCACCTTGTGCTTCCGGACAGCGCTGCCGGCGTCAGGGCCATAAGCGGCTGCGCCGCCGAACACAGTCTGGATCGCGCGCAGCTCTGCCACGTCGCCGAGGGGCGTTCCAGTGCCGTGTGCATTTATGTATGCCACGTCAGCGGTGCTGGTGCCCGCATCGCGCAGAGCGCGCCGCATCGCGAGCGCCGCGCCCCGGCCGTCCGCCGGCGGCTGGGTTATGTGGTTGGCGTCCGCCGAACTGCCATAGCCGCGCAGCTGTCACCAGCAAACACAGCACCCCCTCGGCTGCTTCTTCAAAACAATAGTTCACTGGCATCTGTATGATCAGAAGGTAATCTCACGTATAGCAGGATCTATGATGACATACTCAGCTGCTACTCTTCAGAGCGCCAAAGCTCAACAGCAGTGCTTCTACAGTGGTGCAGGACTTCCTGCCCCTGACTCAACAAAGACCTTGCCTCAAGGCTCGGGAATGACTAGGCCCTTGCCACCCCTTGTGTGGCTCTCAGCCAGCCCTCACGGATGATAAGGCTTTATGTCCTCTTGTGAGGCTCTAATACGGCTCTTCAAGGGACTGGGCTGTGCGCGGCACCTCTGCGTAGATGTGGGGTGCTCCGCGCGCGATGGCGTGGCTCAGCTCTTCCAGGACGAGCGCGCCGGCGCCCTCCCCGAGCACAAAGCCGCAGCGGTCGCGGTCAAACGGGCGCGAGGCCTTGCACGGCTCGTCGTTGTACTTGGCGCTCAGTGCATTCATCCTGCGCGGCACAGACCTCCCGTTGGCCCCTTGCGCAGCCTCACCTTCCGTGCTTAGAAGTGTGCGATGCTAAAATGGACGTGGGCAGAAAGGATCTTGGCAAGTGAATGATTGTGCATACAAGAGTGATCACTTTGGCATTGCAGGCACATCAATGGGCGTGCGTCACATAAGTTGCCGGGTTTCACTGTCAGAGCAACCAAACAGCAGCTCAATTGGCATCACATGCACATGATTAGGCAGGCATCGCCTAGCTTGACAGTGGACACATTGTCAGAGCACCTGAATCAAGGCATACATGACCTAATAAAACAGTGAATGCTTGCACATAAGTTGCAGGAGCACCTGCCAAAGGCGGCCAGGGCCACGGAGTCCACGCATGCCTCGGTCCCCCCGGCCACCATGACATCAGCATCGCCGTGGCGGATCAGGTTGAAGGCGTCCCCTATCGCGTCAGCCCCGGCCGCGCACGCTGTCGCCGCCGCCCGGTTGGGGCCTTGGAAGTCGTGCCGGATGCTCACCGCGCCTGCCGGCGAGTTGGCCAGGATCCGCGTTACCAGGAACGGGCTGATCCTGTGAATTCACCCCAATGCACATCAATACACGTGCTTGCAGGAGTTCAGTGCAGCAAGCGCTTTAGGGAGCCAGGTAGTGCCGGTTCATCTGCGCTCAGAATCAGTGAATATCTTTATTGCATCTGTTAGAAGAAGCACATCGAATGGCCATGTCACTGCGCTGCTGGGGACAAGCTCCTGCAGCAAAAATGGTTCCTGTGGGAGCATGACCCACATTGGTTTGCACAAGGTTGTGATGATGACATAACAGGGACAGACATGAGATGCTCACTTTCGGACGGAGCCCTGTGTGACATGCACGCCAGCCTCTGCCAGATCCGTTGTGCAGCTCAGCCCTGATCCGATCGCCACGCCGGTGGCTTGATGCTCTGCTTCGCTCACCGGCTCCCATTCTGCATCCTGCAGCACAAGCTAGTCTACTCCCATGCCTGGTCTGTACAGCAAGCTTGCTGACCAAGATGTGCATCTTTCTTAAAATACATGACAGGCATGTGTTCAGTGGAAGATAGCAAGCCAGCACCTGCAGCGCTTCGATGGCAGCCAGTTCAGCAAAGTTGACAAAGCGTGAGTTGCTGGCTCTCAGACCAGCTGCCTCTAACGCCTCACGGAACTGCTCCTCTGGCACCATCGCAGCCACCCTGCTGGACAGCTTCTCGAGGGCCTTGTCATGTCCCTGTAGGACCACACCGCCCCTCCCCTCAGCGGCTTGGAATTTCAAAAGTACAAAGGGACAGCCAAGATTTGTAGATATTACGTGGAGGGTGCTGCAGGACAGGTTTTCGTCACATTACTGGACATTGTGTACAGTGCCTCATTCCAGATTCATAAAGCTGGTGTCCTTGCCTTTGGCAGATCAGCAGCAGTAAGTTTCTTTACGCCACACTCCCCTTGGAGCAGTCTATTCCAGACATTCTGAAAGCCAATACCTAGGGGAGTCACCAGCCCCAGACCAGTGACTACCACTCTTCGAATTTGTTGTCTCGGAGGCACACCAAATGCATCCTCGATGAGGGTAGTGAAAGGCCTCCCGATGAGTGCGTGCCACTCTGATGCTCTCCTGCCAGTCTGTTGAAGCGCTTTCATACCACAGTTAATGTCATCTACTGTGTAATCTTACCAGTTTCATCCATCGCATTAACGACACCAGCAGTGCCCTGATCACGTACGCATTCAACTAAGCATCGCCTCCAATTTGGGACTCAATCGACATCCAGAGTCTTCCAGGTGATCTGGGGTCAACGTTAGAGGTTCTAATACAATACAGAGATCACTTAGTCGATTCAGAAGTTATAAGTGCACATGCTGCACACTAGAAAGTCAGGACGGTGGCACGCTCATACGGCGTTCCTGTCCAGTTTTGCCATCGACCATCCGCGTGGGCCAAGTCTACAGAGCCCAACACTCCTACGATCTTGCGCAGATCAATCATCAGGCGACGGAATCCTCACATCGGGTCGGAAATACACTGTCCAGCGCGAGCCCTTTGTGCCAGGCGTCCTGATGGTCAAGGGCAGCCGAGAGATGTCCGAGAGTGCTTTGGACGATTGCTTTTCTTGTAGTACATCAGGACGCGAGACTAGGTTCGCCTAGCACACAATTGATATTCCAGATCAGTCGTAGTGTCTTGATTACCTAGTTAGTAACTGCAAGAGGAAATAAAGTCCTGTCCCACCTGCAGTACTGTAGCCCTGCCTAAAATGATGACCTTGAACATCATAAAGCGGTGCACCTATTACACATTGTGTTACACATCGCAGTTTCGGAGAGCAGGTGCTGACAGACTCAAATCTGGTATGGCAAATCACGAATGCCCTACAGGCTGCACCAGATGTCTGGGACTTCCACAAGTGGTACAGCCTCAGCACGGTCAACAAGGCCTTCCAGAGCGCCCTTGCTGGACAGCCAGTCGCGCTGAAGCTTGGCAGAGAGATCACAGATGATGAACAAGAAATAATGCAGCGCACCAAGCTCCTCATTGTACAGCTCGAGCTGCAACCTCAGGACGAGCGAGGGGCCACTGTACTACTCTCCTCAGCATTCAGGTAGCCACCTTTAGAAAAGCTGATCCCCCTTTGTATGCAGCAAAAGGTGCAATTCTGCAGTCGATCAATGGCCTCTAAAAAAGCTGTTTCCCATTTGTATGCAGCAAAAGGTGCGATGCTGCAGTGGATCAATGGCCTGTTGAAGCACACCTGGTTGATTGAGCAGTGGAACGTGAGCCATTGGCAGTAATGCTGAGGGACGAACATGGCTGCCTTGCAGGGAAAGGCATGCAGCAAATCTGACAATGCTGCGGAGCCTGAACCTCTCTAGGTCATATAAGCAATTTTTTGCATGCGCGCATCAGTTCACATCTCTGCGAACCCTTGAGCTGACCAGTGGTGATTACAGCAAGGCCGCTCAGCCTCTTCTGATACCTTTCCAGTCCCAATGGGTGAGAAACATTCCTCCTGCTGCAACCGAAATGCATGCATTCACGTTGTGCTTTATGCTGACAACTATGAGCAAAAAGTAGAACAGACTCTGGCTCGGAGCTTTACAGCGTGGTTTGTGTCTGCCTGCAGGTGCAGCCACTGGAGAGTTTGCAGGAGCTGACATTGAAGGGGTACCTGTTGCTTGAGCTGCTGCATCTGCCAAAGTCATTGCGGATGCTTGATCTAGCGGCGTGCAAGGTCTCTTATGAGGCTGCTGTATGCTTGCCGGCCTTGCTGCGCCTCAATTCGCTTGCCATTCCCAGCAGCGGAGGGCGCTTCTGTTTTGAGGACCATGACTCGTGAAGAGTTGATTTACACTTCTAATTCTGTAACTCTTATTGTGTACTAGTGAAGTATATACAAAGGGCTCTAGTCGTAAAGTGACAAATCGGTGTGAAAAGTCTAGCGTGTTACTTTTCCAGCGAGAAATCCAAACGTTGAAAGTATCTCAGGAAGGGAACTCTTCAGTCTCATCACAGACCTCTAGTTGCTGAAACTGGACTACCCTAAATATTCTCCGTTGTGATAGAAGAAAACATATACAACTGTTGAACTTGTCCTTCGCTTTTTCTGCCAAATATGGGACAATGTTGAATCTAGATATCCGGTGATAGGCCAGGAAATCAACTGAAGTTCCTGCCTGAACAATATCGTCCCAACTGACTGCATGCAACACCTGATATAAGATGATGTCAAAGCGCCATACCCTGTAGACATGGCACTATCACACTGATTGGGAAGGTCCACAAATGCTACACCTAGCTACCCAACATGAGGCCTGCAAACATGTCGCCACTTGCGCCGTCTGGACTGGTTTCTTCAGCCTCGGGGTGCTCCCCAGGAAGGGGTATTCCAGGCTCTGCCAGACCCATGATCTTTGAGGCAGATGCAGGCGGGCTGGACATACTGGGGAAGCTGTGCACGCTCCCGCCGCTGTGAGTGCGTGCCAGGGCTCCCTCCTCCGACACCTTCTGCCCGTTGTCCCCTTTGTGCGCCCCGTTCAAATGCACCTCGGGCGTGGCCGGGCCGCTGTGCATGTTGTGCACGCTGGCATCATAGTGTGACTCAGCGGCGTCCTCGTCAGAGGCCGCGTCTGCATGCGCGCCAGGGGCGGCCCCTACGCTGCGCGCGCTGCCGAGGATGTCTCCTGCGCCGGCGTCGCTGCCGCCCCATTGCGTTGAATCGCCCCCCATCGTGCCGGCGGTGCTGCCTGCATTGTCGATGTGGTGCATATGCGCCGCCTCCGCCATGCTGAGGCCCCCAAACATGCCCTGCTCGTAGCCCTGCTGCAGCTCCTCACGGCCAGAGAGTAGGTCGCCCGCGTCGCTGCCCCGGCCAGTGTTGTTTGAGCCGTTCTCCTTGCCCTCGCGGATTTGCTCCAGGTCAAGCGCAGGCACCGGGTGGCCGGATTGACCCTCCAATTCGCCCTCGGCCTCCTCCAGGGTGTGCACTGTGGGCTCGGAGCCTCGGCCGGCGCGCCCAGCGGCCGGCAGCTTGCCGCTGGGATGGCGGATGAGGCCGCCGGCGCCGGTAATGATGCTGTCGATGCTGGAGTAGGAGCCGTGCAGCGCGAGGCGTTCCCTGACGCTGTCTGAATCTGCCAGGTATCCGGAGGCGCAGTCACCCTCCGACAGCTGCCGGTCGAGCTGAGCCTCGCGCAGCGCCTCCCGGCTGCCGGCCGTCTGCAGCAGAGCCCGCACTGCCGCGGCCGGCCGCGGCGGCGCCGCGACGTCGGCCGCCGGGCCGGGAAGCGGCGCGTGACCGTCGGCGTCGGATGATAGGTTCCCGTCTGACGCGAGGGACACAGAGCAGACGGACTCGCTGCCGTCGGTGGCGACATGGCTGGTTGAGCGCGCGCCCATACTGAATCTGGGGCCGGTGTACGCGACTGGCGCGCGCAGAGGCGCCGCCGCCGCTCCCGGTTGGCTGAAATCAGTGTCCTCTGCATCACCGGCCGGCTTTTTCTCGGCACCTTTCAGGTGCATCGAGCCGGGTGCAGCGCTGGTCGCCTTCACTGGCGCATTGCTGGAAATCTGAGGCCCGTTGCCGTGAGATTCTTCCAGTGCAGGCTGCACGAGCGGGGGGTTGCCGGGGGCTGCGGCATCAGGTGTGGCTGTCAGGGAGCGCAGTGCATCGCCCAGATCGCTGGCGGTAAAGCCGTGCGCGCTGGCAATGGCGGCTGCGTCGGCGGCGGCGGCGGCGTGCTCCGCCTGCAGCGTGCTGGCCTCCTCAAACTTCTCCGCGGACACCGCCGCTTCGATCTGCAGCTTCGTGTCCAGCTCGGCCGCCTGCAAAAAAGCGCAAACATTGTCACAAATTGGTCAATGACCCCCATGTGCATGCGGCCTCCACCGTAGGTACATTCCAATGAGGATATTTTCTCTTTTTCTCTTTTCTGTTTCTAGAGTGGCACAAATAACAATGTGAGCGTCCTGATGGGTGATTGCAGGAGAGACAGAGCATATTTGTGACTGTACCTTGACAGATCGCCACTTGGCCAGAGCTAAGACACGTTCGCCAGCCTGCACCTCTCCATGCAGCCGCGCGACGTCGTTGGTCAGCGCCGCATCGTTCGATTCAAGGCCTGCTGCGCGACTGCGGAACTCCTTTGCTCTGGCGGTGGATGCCTCCGCCTCAGCGCTCTGCGCCTTGCTCTCCGCTGACAGCCGCGCAGCCTCCTTGAAGTCCTGCCACATGTCAAACAAGCCACATCAGCTCCACACTCTGAGCGACCCAACAGGAACCCGTTCCAACACGAACAACACTGCAAGAGGATGGTTATTGTCTAAATTGAATCTGGGGTGCAAAGGCTGCTGCAGAGCCGCTTTACAGCTCCTTGGCGGCAAGCAATTCTCTTAATATCACAGGCTTGGTCCAGCCCACAACGTCAGGTGGTTTACAGCAACTTCTTTCAACTTTCCTCACAACCTTCCCTAGACCAACAATATTGGAACATATGATGGGCTACAGGTGCATGCACAAGGGGAAGGGTGGCACCCGCGCAGCGGCTGCGGCGCGTTTCTCCGCCTCGAGCTCGGGGACTCGTTGGCGCGCGGCCAGCGCTGCCTCCTCGGCCGCCCTCGCCTCCGCCAGGAGCCCGGCTCGCTGTCCCGTCAGCGCCCTGGCCGCCGCCCTTGCGTTCTTCATCTCCTGCTCCACCCCCTGTGTTGCGCCACTCACATCTTCAAGAGAATGGCATGAGGCCACCTGAGACAGCATGCATGTTGACAACCAATGCCCAGTGCGATGCCGTTTACATAGAGTTATTCCCCTCGCGAGTGTCTTTCTCCACACGAGGCTAATCCTGGCCCAAAGATCCTCCGAGGTAGGCATGCAGAGCTGCCGAGCACTGATAAGAGGGCACATGATAGTGATGAGAAGTGCTCAGGGGGTTGGATCAGCAGCGAGTGTCAGTGTGTTCAGCTATGGCAGACGCACCCGCAGGGCGGCTTTGGCGGACTCCTCGGCGGCTGCCAGGGATGCGTGCAGGCGCAAGATGCGCTGCTCCGACTCCACCTGCTGCGCGATAGCCTTCGAAGCACGCAGCATCTCCTCAGCCGCCGCGCGAGCCGACTCCGCCTGCACAGACGCTACAGCTCACACTGCAGCCCCCATCAATCAATACAAGCGTCAGAGCTCCACAGCTACTCCATGGCCTTGGCACCACAGGAACATTGGATTTGCACAGATAAACATTAATTTATCAGGGGGACAGGGCCCTGCCAGTTTGGTGGACCGCCGAACGGATGTGAGACCTGTGTATCCCTTGTCCCTTAAGTGTGGTAGTCGTGTGAACATGCTTTGAGCAAATGGGAAATAGGTATGCCTGCGCTTGGAGTTCCTCTTGGCGGCGCGCCGATTGGGCGGCGGTCGCGGCGGCGCGCTCGGCCTCAGTGCGCGCGGCGGCGCGGGCGTCATCGAGCTCGGCCTGCTGCGCGGCGAGTGCGTCCCGGTCGCGCTGCAGCAGCGACTGCGCTCGGTCGTACTTGGCCGAGAGCGCGTGCACCTGCGCCTCGCTCGCCGCGTGGTCCGCCTCCGCCCCCGCCAGCTCAGCTTCCTTCTCCGCAAGCATCGCCCTGCAGCATGCGCCGACAGCCATCATGTACAGCTGGAAATGCTTTAGTAGCCTGTGGCGTCCCATGGGGATAGGCCCCGGAAAACATGGTTCCTGTCGTATTGGAGGAGCGGCGGGCATCTTGGCAACCACCATCCAGCTGCATCTAGCTGCCTAAGTAGCAGGTATGGCCTCCATACTGTGTATCCGATGCCAGGCATCCGGATTGGGATCCGCCTCCGCTGCTCATGCTGAAGAAACAGCAGTCGCCACTGCCTGGGAACTTCAATCGGCGTGCGGGACACAGCATGCAGTGGGGTGCACCGTGCAGTCTGAGCACGCAAGTAGATCCCCGGGTGCAAACAGCGATGCTTACCGGAGATGCTCGACCTCCTGGCGCAGCGCGGCGGCGGCCGACAGGTGGCGGTCGCGCTCCGCGGCGGCCGGGGCGGTGGCCTCGGTGACTTTGGCGGCCAGCGCGACTTCCTCCCCCTCCAGCCATCGCTGCCGCGCATCCACTCGCAGGTGCAGCTCCTCCAAGTGCTCTGCGCTGCTGGCCGCTGCCTCCTCCGCCGCTGCCTGAGCCTGCAAAGCACATAGGAGGATGCTTTTAGAATGTGGCAGAACCTCAGTGGGCACAGTACAAGCCGGGTCAGCTGAGTGGTACAGGAGGCTGTGAGGGCATAATAAGCCACATCGGGACCTTTCGCCATGGACTCTATTCACAGAGCTATGATCACGTTATGCTGGCTCAGGAAAAGAATAGAAGTCAAAATCTCATGTCTCAGGCATAGGAACAAATCGAGCATGGGGACGGATCCGCAGCATATCAGCTGCCGTGCTAGCAATCCAGGTCACCACAGACAAAGGAGAATGAGGTGTCTAGTTTGCATGGCTACCTGAGCCATTGCTGATGCAATCTCAGCAGACTTCTGCTCGAGCTCCTCCTGCCTGCCACGCAGCGCAGCGGCCGAATCGCTGTGCTGCTTAGCCTGTTGCGCTGCCAGCTCCAGCCGGGCAGTCACCTGCCACAACAAACACAGTCAAAGCCCCACCAACATGAAGCCTTTCATCAGCAGACCGCCGTTGCACTCCTTCCATACTAGATCTGTATTGCATAGCACAGTACAGTGCATTTTGGAGGCTGAAATGAGGAGTAACAGTACCGCTTGTGAACAGGCGGCGTCGGTGGCGCCTAGGTCTTGGTCGAGGGATGCCAGGCGCGCTTTGGCAGAGTCCGCCTTCGCGCTGAGGTTGGCAGCGCGCTCAAAGTCCTCTGCTTCCACAGCTGCAGCCTCTGCGATGGTCGTCTCGTCCAATTCCTCTGCGCAGATCCCAAGACTTGTCCCGTTTGCGTGCATGATGTGACAACAGATCTTGGGGCTCACCCCCCACCTCCTCACTACCACTGCATGGTGACTGATCCACGCTGCCCTCAACAGAGCCGGCTCCTTGAAAACCTTCCCGTTAATACCATCGCCCCTTGAGCAACATTTCAAGTGGGCAAGCAACTTACAAGTATGCTCCTATCAAAGCTTGAAGTCGCATGCAAGCTTCAAATAATTAATAATTTGCTACTACTATTTTAAGCTGGCACAGTCCAGCGGAGCAGCTCGCACTTGTGCAGGCTGCAATGTCAGCTAGCAGGGAACGCCTGCGCTGCTTGGCGGCCAGGCTTCTGGCGGCTGCATCCCTCAAGCGCTCCTCCAAGGCAGCAGTGTCTGCTTCTCCCCTGCCGCTCAGAGCCGCCTGACTGCTGCCCTCAGCGGCTTGCCCCTCCCCAACCTATTTGCCAGCACATCATATGTAATTGTACAGTCATATATGCCATGTTGGAAGAAAAATAAAATGAATCCTTATATTGCTGTTGACATGTGAGGAAATTTGATGACAATTGACAGGTGACAAATTTTTCCGGCATGTGAGCTGCCTGACCTGCGCGTCATACGAGATGCCTGCCGGACTGTAGGGTGTCTGGGGCATGGGGCCAACAGCAGCCGTGTCCAGAATGCCGGCTGGTGCGCTGCCAGGGAAATGGGGGTGTCTTTCGCTGGCTGAAGCCTGCTGTGGTGCCATCTGCGCGAAGCATGCTCATAGGACTCAGACGCCCCCAAGGAACAGCCCATCACATACTTGGTCATGACTTGCGTCTTTTATCATTTTTTAACGAGGCGTGCAGTCTGTTACCTCAATCTCAGGTCTGAGCATTGTCAGGGGGTTGTTCCAAATTTGAGCCCCAGCAGCAGCTGGCTGACTGTCGGCTCCAGATAGCTCCGCTGCAGGTCTTCCCAGTTCTGCAGCCGTCGTCGCCATGCCGACAGGAATGCTTTCCCGCCCTGCAACCCAGTAATATCAAGTTCAGGCACTCCACGACAGCGCTAACCAATTCTGTCAGCAATCAAGCTGTCAGCACCCCCAGAGCATCTTGTTACCTCAACATAATGTGTTGCTGTCACCGGCAAAAATAGGTCATCGCAGCGTCTGGAGCACTCCACCAAATTTGGGGTTGGTCCGCCCCAATGCGAATTATAGAGCTACCCACCTGGTGTTGCAGGAGGTGTGCTCCGCGGCGGCGCTGCATCGTTGTCATCGTCGGCAGCGTCGCGCGCATACCCCACTCGGCGGGTGATGCGCTTTCGACGCACGCCCCCGGGAGACGGGGAAATGGCAGGCAGCGCGGCCGAGACCACACTGCTGGTGCTGCTCAGATCGCTGCCCTGCACACCCCCACTACAATATGATATCTTCGCTTGTCAAACCATGCAGCACAAGACAATGATGACTCTCACCGGCTGGAGCAGGCCAGGAAAAGTACATGATCTCAAGTCCACTTTCAAAGCATGGCCCTCACAGATTAGCAGGACATACCTGTCTCAGGAGGGCTGGTGGGAAGGTCGGGCCTTGGCTGGTGTGGGAGACTGGCATTGCTGAAGGAAGGTCTAGGGCTGCTGCTTTGGTGGTAGGATCAGAGCTGGCAATACCCATCGACAAGTCATCTAGACCTGAGAACAGGTCCTCTGGCAAAGGTCCGCTGCACATGCCCCCCACAGAACGTCAGGCATTGGCAGTGTGACATGTGCATTACATTTACGAAAAGCTCACAGCTGGTGGGGCACTCCACTGCCTTCAAGAGATGGACAACATTGCGTCCTCCTGAACCCACCTGCTGACGCCCTGAATGGGAGTGCTCACAGCAGTGTCTGACACCGCTGTGACTGCTTTGGAAGGAGTCACGACTCTGTCTAATGATGCTCCAACGCTCAGCCCAGTGAAGGTCACATCATCATTCTGCCCCATCGACTGTGTAGTTTGTTCTGGATGTGAGGATGCTTGCGGTGGTTTATCAAAGGCACTGGCAGCAAGATTCATGCCCTCGAACAATGACGCGCCTGCATGACAGCAAAACGCAGATTTTCTCAGATGAACATCCAAGTTGCAGAGGAGGTTCCTGATAGCAGGAGTGGACCAGCCAAGTGCTCACCAGCATCTTGAACAGGCGCTGGCCTGTTGCTTGATAGCATCCTTTCTGTTGAGGACTTCAACTCCTTTTGGAGCTCTGCAATTTGCCTGCTCAGACCCAAAGTCAGCAGTCAGTGTGGTAGGCACCCAAGCTAGCAATGTACATTGGGTAGATTAGGCTCTATACTGATCCTTTGAATGGGCAACTGATAAGTAACGTAGATTGACCAGAGTCGTACGTGCGCCATATTGTCTTGGGGTCCCCTTCGGGTAGAGCAGCTACACTGCCTTCCAACAGTTGGACTGCACCCAGATGCACACACCCCTATCAAAACTTTGATCATTGACATTTGCAATCCTCCTGGTGCGATGGAAAGGTCAGCAGAAATGCAGAGCTGGTGCCGAAAACTTGCAGTACACGTTGAGAGCGTCTCCCCATACCATGTCGCGTAGCCTCATTCAACAACGGAAAATCTTCTTCCGTTGCAGATCTGAGCTGCTTCAGCAAGTCTGCAGCTTTTGCGAGCAAAGTGGGCAGGTCGCTTTCTGAAGATCGACTTGCTTCTGCTGTCTTGGAAGTATTTCCTCCCAACTTTGAGAAAAAACTGCGCATACTTACCCTTTTATCTCTAGTACTGGTAAAGTATTGTTGATCAAGGACAAAGAAGGACGTTGGCTAATTACTGAATTCCTCGAGGACACTCAGATGCCGTGCCGTGCAGGTAACGACAACCACATACAATCGTTTGCTGCGCTGATGAGATCAGAGCATAGTATCATGGTATAATCGAAGTAGAAAGCATGCACCCCAACAACTCTTCTTGATCATCAATTTTTGGGAAAGAGTGCTCCAAGAGGCTCGTCGGAACCCCCTCCGATTGGTAACGGGGGGACCTCCACTGCAGCTGGGGGGCGCAGGAAGTGATCCAAGGTACAGCGAATTGCAGATCAGACAAAACTGAAAATTTTTCGAACGCAAGACATCATAAGATTATTGATCAAAGCAATCGGCGTACAATTTGCAGCGAAGGGGAGGTCTGTGTTGTCACTGGATGGTCAGAACAGATCACCTGTAACCGTCACGAGACAGTCCTGCTATTTTACCCCAGCCCTGGTGTCTTATGAAGATCAACCGAGCTCTGAAGGTTGTGGCAGTACTTTTTGTGCTATCAATTGGCTCAATAAAATTGCTGCAAGTGGCATATTTTGGACAAAAAGGGTTGTCTACTGGTGGAAAAGGGCCAAGTCCTGGGGCAAAGACTGCTTCAAAATATCCTCTGGACCCCAGAGCGACAAGCTGCTCTGCTTCTTCAGCATGTGTAGAGCTCAGCCTCCCAGGTAGGAAGGTGCTGCACATGCCCAAACAAGCCACCAATTTGCAGCTTCTGAGATGACCAACGAGCGCTATTGTCTCCTTCCACCTTTGCAGGCCTGTGGATTTCCCTGGAAAGAGCACTGGACAGCAATTTTCCCCTCCAATCTTCTGAGCGAGACTTGGAAGAGAGGTTGCTCAGCCCATTCCAGGCAGGCACGAATGCAACGTCCACACTAGAAGACCCCGGCGGAAAATCAGCAAGACGCGCCAATTTAAGAGAGGATATCAGACGCCGTACGGCAGCCAAAACTAGCCGAAGACATCCGAAACAACGATCCCCCTATGGAAGGGGCTTCTGGAGCTTCTATAGGGGCTGGTCGCCACCTGATCTCCCTTCAGCCACAAATGTGAGCGCTCTCTCTTTCTTCCCAAATATGCAGGACCTCACGCGACGAGCCAAGAGACATCAGTACATGCAAAGCATTGTGCAAATGCCATTGCCAGTGGGCAAGCCCATCTCCTCCAAGTGAGTAGTCTGGGGTGTGATCATCAGGGTGCGGGAGATCTCAGGATCTTGGTGGCAGTCACGAGCTGCAGTGTCTGCGCTGTGTCTGCTGCCAGGAGGAGTGCAGCACGCGCCACTTGGGTGCGTCAGATCTTGGACGATCACAGCAACATCGACGTCAGATTCGTGCTCGCCCAACCCAGCCCCAGTGACAGGCAAGCCTGGGACATACTCAGACTGGCACCACTATCCAGAGAACCATTGTGCTATGCAACACAATCAGTGCATGCACAAGAAGTACCAGCAAAAAGTATGTTGGATTGTAAACACATCCATGCTCAACAAACCTGTAATGCTGAAATTACAGGACAGGTGCTTTGCGCAATTTGAGGCCGGAGGCAGAGGCAAACAGCGACATTGTGGTGGTGAGGGGTACGGAGGAGTACAGGAATTTGCCCAACAAAACGCTGCGCCTGCTGCGGTACGCTCTCTCGAGCGCCAAGCAGTGGACGCACGTACTGAAGACAGACGATGACTGCTATGTGAGGGGCCCTGCCCTCGTATCAACACTGCGTCTCCCGGCCGGAACAGGAAGCGAGGGTGGCTTCAGGTCCTCTGGAGTCTACACAGGTGCTTCCCATCTGAAGTCACTAATGTAAAGGGCAAGGCCGGCTGATATTCTCTGTCAGCTTCTTGCTTGCATGCAAGCATGCAGCATGAGCTACAATGGCACCTGTTCCATTCTGTTATGCTGGTGAAGGTCGAGTGTAAGTTTAGTATGTGGTCATGTGCAGGTTGTTTGGAGAACATGCATGGCTTCTACCCGCTGCGCAACCAGGACTCCAAGTGGCACATCTCCTACGAAGAAATGCCTGATGAAGTGGTGCGCTCACTTCTTGTCACCTACTGCATTCGCTGTTTTACTTCTCACCATTTGCATGCAGGGGGTGTAGCTCTCCCAGATGTTGACAGATGATTGTGTTCCTGGTGGCTTGTGTCTCATTCTCATGATTGAGGCAGTCAAGGGGCCGAGGTCTGCCATTTGTTGAGGGAGCGGAGTGCCATGTCAGGTGCCTTGGGCGAGGAAGTATCTGGCTGGCTGGGGGTACATGCTTTCCAACGATGTGGCGCTGCACATCGTCCGCAGCACGCTGCGCTGGGAGAGGAGCCCTGCTGAGGCCCCTGGCTGGTACCAGGGCCTGCACTGGGAGGATGTCCTGGTGGGCGTCATAGCAGGGGAGGTAGTAGGGGAGGAGCCTCAGGTGTGCTGCTCCCTTGTCACCTGCTGCGAGCGATTTTGCTTACTGTCACTGTCCAGAGTGAGAGAAACACCATAAGTTTGCCAGCCAACAAGCCAACAGGCGGATTAAATGCTCAAATGCCAGATCCCATGTGTATCCTTTCTGACTGAAAGTGCTCAGAAGCTGGCAAGTTGACATACCCCTGAGGAGCTGACAGCCGTCAGATAGGCAGCGGATGCCAGCTTGAGGTTATCATTGATGAAAGTGCTGTTCAGTGCTTGATCTCCATCACTGTCACGGCAGGCGCGCGATGCGTTTGTACCAGCGTGGATGAGGTGCACGCCAGAGACAGCGGTGCGGCATCTGGATGTGGAAGCGCCCAAAATGTTTCAGCCCCTGTATGAGCTGGAGAGGGGCGGCGCCTGGCAGGCCGGGGAGGTTCCCTGTACAGAGGGAAACTATGCTGTGGGCGAGTACTGGAGCTGGAAGGGATGGAGAGATAGGCTGGAGGGAGTGCAGGCCTTGGGAGAAGTGGGTTAGCGTCTGCAGCGCTGGCACTCAGCCATTTTAGATTGCATCCAGCCAACTTCAGGTTTATTTGATGACTCTGGTTTTTAGGGTCACTTAATTGGTAATGTGCCCAAACAGCATTGCGTCTCTATTATCTAACAAATGTAGACTACCTGTGCCTCAAAGGTGTTACCGGCTAGAAGGGATTTTTAGGAATCTCATGTTGACTACGTCTCTGTGTACACGTCCGTCAATAGAGATTATTTTGTGTTTTGCTAGTGAGGATAGAGCTTCCTAGGCTGACCAATGTCACCAAGGTCATCATGATGAGCATCCTGAAAATGCCCTGACTTATTCATTCACCACAACCAGATTATCCACCAGGGCTTCTTTGAAAAGAGGGCTTCTGGACTGACACTATAACAAGTGCATTTTGCCGGCCCACAAAGTTTCACATACGCAATCATTCGCAATCGTTCACATCTTTGTACATCTAATCAGCCTTGTTGGCTGATTAATAGTTATGATTTTCTCTCTCTCATGTCCATAAGTTCAGTGTATCCTATTCCTCACCTGAAGCTGTCAGTGTACAGACGAGCATACAAGCGCCGCATCTGATCTGGGGTTGCGCCCAGATACCAGCTCATACCCAGGATGAAGTGGACCGCGGTTGCATGTGCATTGCCCCACGCCTGCAGCCGCCTTCCACTGGTGCGCGCATGTGGACTATTGACCTGCAGTCAAGGCATCCAAGCGCACGTTCAAAGTAAAATAGTGTAAGTAATCACACGCAAAAATACACTCTCCAAAATTCAAAGGTTGAGTGTCAAGAGACTTCCAAGTCTAATGCAGATTACAAGCTTGCACCAGCAATGTGCAAGCATCCTTTTCAAACATTCAGCATTATGAAAATCCAGGAATCTTTCATCACTCACCATGACGACTTGCCCACGCCGCCTAGTCCAGTGCTTGACATTGCTGAGAAGTGACTGGCGCCTCGATCTCCTTGTGTCTTCTTGCTACATAGCAAGCCAGGAAGGGCTCGTCCTCGTGTAACTGAGAGCAGCTGCTTATTAAAAATATACATATGCAATGCATGGCCACTCAAGGGGGTAGTACAAAGCTTCATTGTATACTTTTGATATTACCTGCACAGCTGGCAAAGGCGGCTGGGGACCAGCCTCATGCATGCGGATGCCCAGGTCAGCATCCTCCATGATGGGCAGGCTTCCATCAAATCCGCCAACTCGCTGGAAGTCAGACGCTCGGCAGAACAATGTCTGATCCCCGAATAGACAGCGCGCACCCCTGCCAACCGCACTGACGATTTCTGTGACTCTATAAACGTGATTAGGCGCCACAACATGCGCCATCTCCTTCAAGCAGCAAGTTGCGGCCAGCAATAAGTGATATCGTCAGCAGCAAGGAGTGGCAAATAGGCTCAAAGCAAGATGCCCACCTGAAGAAAGACAGCGGACGCAGCAGCAGCGGTAGGTAAAAGGTCTTCAGATACTGGTGGACAGTCATGAAAAGGAGCGGGCGGTCTTGCCCTTCAATCACAGTTCTGAAGCCCCCCAGGACTACCCTCCGATCCGCCAGCGCCCGGCGCACTGCAGCGACTAAACCTCGGCGGCAACGGGAAGCTTTCAGCAACAATACAGCTCATGCAGCCTGCAGTCTCTTGATTCACTTTGCAGTCACACACGCAGAAAAGTGATTGCAATGCGGCCATCTCACACCCTACCTAGGAGGTGTGCTATCTGCGTGGAGGAAGCACAGAATATCACCAGCTGCATGTAACGCTCCATGGTTCATCTGCACTGCTCGCCCCTTGCCAGACTGCAGCACGGTTGCCCCAGCAGCGTGAGCAAGCTGCACAGTCCTGCAGTGTACCGCGTGAGATTGAATGATTTGGTATCTCTATGCATACTTGCATCGCTACAAGCCCTCACGATTCATTGAAGGCATCAGAAACGGCATGTAAGACTTGCTGTCTCCTGAGGGTGCAACATGATGGCACAAGCAGCACCTGTCTGTGCTGCCGCCGTCTATGACTATCACTTCATGAGCTGGGGGTCCCAAGTAGAGCAGATTTTGTATGGTCTTCTCGATCTGCTTCTCCTCGTTCAAAGCCTGCATGTACAACCAGGTGGACTCGGCAGGTGACGTGCATGATGAATGATTTATGACAATCAATTTGACACATGCTGCATGGGCAAAGGAAGCACGCATCTTACCGGGATGATAATTGAAACTCGCGCATGCTCCGTGTCGCTGAGCCACCCTGGTTGCTCAAGGGTGTGCTTTGCCTGGCGCGCTGCGATCAGGCCCCCGCTCTGCAACACAAGCCGCTTCCATTCAGCGCATGCGGTAGACCACAGCTGTCAGGTGGACAAGGCAGGTGCAGCACTTCTTGGGTGTGCATGCGTGGCCACATTCTTGGCTCACCACAAGCAATCCCCTCATCCATAGGCGTCTTCGAGGGTTGTTGTGCTCTTCAGAGTCTGTACTAGCATGCCTTCCACCACCGCCACCTCCTGGGCCTTGTGAGCCCCCACCGGTGTCACAAAATAGTGTTACCCTTCTTGGAAGCTTCCCCAACCGCCAGCTGCCAGCGGCCTTGAAGAATGGCCTTGAGCAACCACGGTTGCTGAAACTTTGGAGACTGGCCGATCGCTGAAATGTCATGCTGGATCAGGTATATCATCCCAGATTCGCATGCTCCGTGCTGGTTGTTATTAGCTATTGTGCGAAGGCCGATCCTCGCTAGTTTTTTTTAAAGGAATAAGTGCTAATACTTTGGCGCAACACTTGCTCTCGCTTAGCTCGACCTTCGTCAAATATCAATTCTCCCGATCACAAAAACGAACACAAGTAGTCATTTTTCGAGCACATTTCAAATTAGAAGGTTGAAAAGTCAATATCAATAACCATTCTACAAGGTGCTGTGCTGAAGAGCTACATTTCTGGCCAAGATACTTCAGCGTTTACCAAACTGGAGGTACAGGATGCGTCATCAACTATATATACAGGATGCGTCATCATATATGACATCAGAAAAGTGACGCCTTTGGCGCGGGTGACTGGGCGGAATAGGGCACCCATGTGAACGCATGTGACTTTCTCTTCTGCAGTCGTCAAGCCCAAGGAGCAGGGCTCTTCTAGCGGCTCTGATAACATAATTGCGCTACGGCTTGTGAATGCGCGAAGTGTTCATTCCCTGACGCGCAGTACCCTCCATGTGCGTGGGCCGACAACTCCCGAGGATGCACATTCGCAGCATCCTCATCTGTGGAGCGACCGGTCACCTGGGAACTTACCTAGTGAATGGACTATTGGAGTCTCGCCACGACTTCGACGTCTCAATTCTGTTACGGGAGACCAGTTTTCAGGTGGACCGCGCAATCTGTAGGATGTGCCCTCCTGAGAAGCTGAAGATTTTCATGCTCTGCTAGAAGGGTTGCTGCATAACGGACGTTATCTGTGACCGATTGTGGCTCCTCGCAGGAACCCTCGAAAAAGGCCATTGTTTCAGTCTTAGAAACTAGGGGTGCAAAAGTGGTCTTCGTGCCGGACGTTTCCTACACTGTGGAGGGCCTGACAGAGAGTCTGCAAGGTAACGATGCACATTCTCATCCCTTTGTGATTTCCATTAGAGCAGGATTGCAGAACTGTGCGCACAAACGGCTTCCCTGAATATGTACTGCCATGCGCTCAGGATTTGATTGCGTCGTAAGCGTTTTGGGCACCCCATCAGTAGGGTGCCAGTACATGCTTCTGGAGGCTGCACGACGTGCTGGGGTTCAGCGGTTCATCCCCTCAGCTTTCGGCTTCGACGCAGACAAGCTGCCGTATGTCTTCCATCCCTGATGTCACAGAAGGACTAGTTTTATGCGCACGAGACAGAGGCACTTCAACAGCCATTGGATGCTTTCTTGAAGAGAAGAAATGAGCAACACGATGATCACACTGTATGGTGCTGCAGGCCGGGGGTGCACCATATGTGGGATGCTAAAAGGGACTTGATCAGTGCCCTGTTTGCAAGCGGCCTGGATTACACAATCATCAACGCAGGAGTCTTCTTCGAGACCTTCTTCACGCCGTTCTTCAATTTTGACCCCCAGAACAAACAGGCAAGCCCCCATTTGTCCGTCATCTTTCTGCTTTGCGGTGTACCACACCAAACTCAAAACCCTGTCTCCTTAGAGAGCATGCATGAATCAGCCGTCCTAGCTGTGCAGGTGCTGATAAGGGGAGATCCTGATGTGAAAATGTCGATGACGTCCTGCAAGGACATTGCACGCTGGCTACCCAACATACTGATGGACCCGGCATGCAAGAATGCCACAGTGAATGTCTGCAGCCAGGTTGTTAGCATGCGGGAGGCTGTGGAGATTTTTGAGGATGTCTCAGGCAAGCAAACATTATTCAACTTCTGTGCAATGGAAGCTTGAATCAGCCAAGGGGCGGTGTTTTGCAAGTAGGCCATCATTTCCTAGGCCAATGTGTGTCTGGAGTCAGCAAGGCTGGTAGTCTTGTAACCTGATCATGACTTTTGGCTGACTCATGTTGTGCAGGGGAGTTGTTCCATGTGGTGCTGCAGGGTTTTGACAGCCCGTCGCCCAGGTTCGATGCGCAGGGGGGCTGCTGGTTTGACTTCAAAGAGTGCGTCCAGTACATTATTTCCCAGGGCTGGGCCACAGTTGACAACCCCTGGAATGTCGCCCGCGGCGAGTAAGCCCCCTCCCTGCCTGCGTGATCTCTCTTGTCCCAATCATGCTTTTGTGAAATAGAAATATCTAGAGCAATCATGCTCCTCTGAGAACACATCTGGAGCAATATTTAGCAGCTTTTAGCAGAGTCTGCATGACAGGGGAACTAGCACTAGGAAGTGCTAATCCCCCGTCATACTGGCACACTGTTTGGCAATGGCTCATCAGTGTTGTTCACTTCTTTGAAAGCTACACAAAAACAAGAGCGAATGGGGTAACAATGGAATAAGTGCCGAAGCAGGAATTGAAAGAGGGGCTGATGGGGTTCTGTGGCATGCAGGCGCTCACTGTGCATGCAGGAGCTTGCTGGACGAGCCATGACTCGCCGCCTGCCTGCGCTCGCATATCTGGCCCTGGGCGAAGACAAGACATTGCACAGCCCATCCCTCCAGCGGCTGGTGCGCAGCACAAACGCAATCCATGTAGAGAGCGTCCTGAACGACGACTTTCCCTGGCCCCTACTCGCTGCAAATTGCGGCTGATGGCCAAATGCCATCAGCCACGCTGGTGAAGCCATGGGCTGCGTTCCGCCCTGGCAGCATTTTTGGCTGAGAAGATTGGAAGTAAGGAGCTTTGACTTTAGAATGCTCAGGTCCTTTGAGGCCTCCTCACAATGGCGGGAAGAAGGTAGTTCACTCGCTGCAGAGGGCTCTGTTTGTTGGGCCCTCCAGCCGAAGTGAATTTGGTGCCAGCTTGTGAGGTGCGTGTGAGCATAAGGAATGAGAGGAGACAACAGTAGAGGCATTCTCATTTTGCGCTGCGTTATTGCGATAATACTGCTCAATTGATTGAGGGATGAAGAACTGACGGGTATCTGATTGTCCTACAATGGAGGGAGATGATCTTTGATGTGCCATGCAGTTGTATGCATTGCACAGTGCACATCTCTCTTGTTGACTTTGCACTGTTCTATCTGGGTTGTGCATGCACGGCCAAGAAGGCATGCTGGTGTATAAGAAGATGATGGACCACTGAAAAGGTGTTTTCAAGTGTGGACTGTTAACCCTGACGAGGGGCATTGATTTGCATGTGTCCCACTGTGTAGCTTTTTAAGAACTGACTGCGCAACGTGACCATCTGTTGAAAGACTGTTGTGAAACACTCCGGGGTGTGGAGATCTAGAGGGAGATCGTGGTGTTGTGCCCCTGTATCATAGATGACAGCGCGGTGCCTACGATGAACTTTAGGGCTCAAGATTTAGTGAATGGCCATGATGCTGACATGCGTTCCTGTTTATAGATCATGAACGTAGGTGGCATTCCGCCACTGTGGCAGGATGCAAATGCACACCTCAATTCGAATTCCCTTGTTTAGCCAGTCGCAGGGGACTCTAATTTGAGTTGATTTAGAGTCCCCTGCCAGTGGGTTGGCCCGGGAGGCGCATGCTTCGGATGCCTCTGCACAGCAAGCCTTAAGGAAACGTCCTGACTGTCATGCATGTAGGAATTTTCAATGTTAAATTGCCTGACGTCCGGATACATTGGGTTTCATATCTTTCTAGAATTTCAGCTGGACTTATTGCAAGTAGCTGAGACGCATTTGACTCATGTAATGTTGGCATGATGGTCGTTGTTTAAAAATTCGCCGCCACTGGTGTGCCTGCCAGCGGGAGCTGCAGGACATGATGCATGTAGGCCTCTTTCTACTTACTAAGTAGTACACTGTTGGCACCCAGTACAATGGTGCTGCATGCCATGCCGTGCATGCATCGAAGCAAACTGCATGGAATGGGTACCTTGAGAGTGCACCGTGGCACACGGCAAGCCATACAACCTGATAAACATCACTCAGCTGCGGAGCTGGACCACCAACTTGGTGGCCTTGAAGGCCTTCAAGTTGAGGCCGGGCCCCAGGCTGCCATAGAGTTACAGGCAGCAATTGACTCAAGGCACTAGTGCCATGGCTGGGTGATGGTGCAGGGCAGTGTCACCTCCCTGACTGCACAAGATGACGCCAGCATGCTCGATATCCTGCTATCCGAAGTGCCCTTCTGGGTGCATGCCACATGGAGGGGTTGTGGGCCTAGTCTGGCACATGTGTCCAAGCTAGAGAGCTTGGATGGCAAATGAGGCCATTTGCGAGCACTTTATCGATAGACGCCGACAACATTCAGCCTGAGGGCAGTCGAGTACCCATACTGCAGGCTACTATTGGTACACCATATTCACCGGCTTGCTGCGCTCTGAAAGCGAGAAGCTGCAATATCGGCAGATCTGTCTCCCGACAGTGTCCTGCTGTAGAGTTGCCTTACTGTTGACATTAAGCAAAGTCTGAGACATTCAAAAGACCAGTAGGTTGCTACAAAGAAGCGTACACAAGGCTGCATTAACACGGTCCAATTGTCAGCTGGGTCTGCAGCGTTAGTACAATGCACATGTAGGAGCGAGGTTGGGGGTCCTTCACAGACCTTGTGAGGAAGTGAAGCAGTCTCAGCCAATACGAAGGTAGTTTTCGACACAAATCATGGCCGCCGTGGAGGTAGTCTCTCAGAACGAAGCTTCGCTCGCTCAGATCCGCACTGCCCAGGTAGATTGCCCTCCTTATGTCCTGGCCTGTACATACAAATCACTATTTCTGCAAGATATCCTACGATTTCTCATAAGAATTGTTTTCTATTATAGTAGGTCATATTTGTTCTGTGGGTTGGGGGTGAAGAGCAGATCATCCTAAGATCGCCAGCAGATCTCAATCCCAGATTGGCTGTCAACTACCCTGTATGGAAGCCGTGGGTCTCTTAATATATTTATTAGCACATTTCTAATGTTTAATATTGCTTTGAGGTGTTTACAATCCATTGCCTTTGCTGCTCTGGTATTGGGGTTGGGCACCTTGGCCCAGTCAGCGTGGGAGGCGATTGGCAGCTTTTGCACTGACTGAGAGATTAATGGGCATCAAAGGCGAGTTGGGAGCATAAACAGCCTGTCAGATCCGGATTCGTTGACTAAATCCACCACCATGCACTGCAATAGGGCCTAAGGGCTCGTTCTGAACTCGCACACCACTGGGACCACACCCCTCTGGCCTTGACGGTTTCACAAAGGGCCTTACAAATCTCTGTGATTTGCAGCCGGACATGTGTTGGGTGTGCCTGGGGGAGTCGACTTTGAGCGAGCCGCTGTGCTGCCCCTGCAAATGCCCGCGGCCGGTGCATGCGCACTGCCTAGCGCGCTGGCAGCTCCACTCTGCAGGCACCAGGTACGGATGCGGCACTTGTAGCACAGCACTGTGGGGGCCTGCTCCTAGGCCAGCCCCAACAGGCTTCGCATTTGTTTGCAATGCAACCCGGCCAGTGAGGAGGGACATTCTCAATGATGCCTGCTCCTTCAATCTCATTAAGAAGCCCTCTCAAGAGCTTGGCATTGATGCTCTAAATTAGTGTGGTGCAGCTGTGTGAATTGCATGAGCTCTTTCCAGAGAGATCCAATTTTTCAGGTGCAGCGGTGTGGCACGTACTCAGAAGGGAGGCAAAAGAATTTATCTGACTGATTGGGTCATGCATTGCAGGGAGGAGACGACATGCAGATTCTGTGAGGCGCAGCTGCCGGACTGGAAGCCAATCCTGACACCCTCAGCTGAGGAGGTCGCTAAGGCTTCACCCACCATGAGTGTGACCTTCAATGGGCAGGTGACATGCTTGGTCGTCCTGCTGAGTCATCTTCACTGCTGACTCCTGCAAGTTTGCAATTGCCTGGCAAGTGGGCAGGTGCAGCAACAGCTGCTGAACACTGCTCTGACATGCAGTCATTGTTGCTTGCAGGTGCACCACGTCACGGTGAAAGGGGGGCCGAACGGCTACTCGGACTTCATCAGAGACATCCAGAGCATCTTCGGCATCACCACAGAGCATGACATGCAGCTGGCCTTCGACTGCGCCGACCCCATTTCAGGTGAGCAGGCGCGGCAGACCCCGAACAAACTATTGTCAAGGAAGGTTTGGAGCCCTGCTCCCTTATGCTGCACACGCCAGAAGCCCGTCACCCCATCTCCTGTTTAGCGTGTTACAGCATCTAATCCTCAGGAGGCAGGACAGGAGTGGCTGTTGCCTATTGCCGCTTTCCCTCCCACACAGCAATGAGTCATTCCTGCGCTCGTGCAGAGCATATGTGCGGGCACACAAATGCAGAGAACCATCACGGGATGTGCGTTGAGTGGTCTGCTCCGTGCTTCTGCGCAGGCCAGCTGTTGAAGCTGAACGGCGCGGGCGCGTACCAGGCGGCGGTGCACTGCGCCACGATCTCGGCGGCCAAGCGGCTGCGCGGCTGGTCCCGGCAGCGGCGCACCGTCGCGCCGGCCGCCCCCGTGGCCGACGCGGAAGCGCTGTCGCAGCTCGAATCCCCCTCGACGCCCCCCCGCCACATGCCCAACGCCCATCCTTGCTGGGACTAGGCGCCTGGAGTGTATTCAGTCCCCCCCCGAACTGGTATTTAGCGAAGAGAGCGCAGCGACACGGTAGCGCGCTGGAAGCCCGACGAGTGTCTGTCTTGAATGTGGGAGTCACAGGGGCTGTGTGGGTTTGAGGGGTGTCTGCTCCGGGCGATGCACCTCTGACGTGCTGCCATTGTCGGGCTTGTAGAAGTGAAAGGCGCACAACAGGTGGATGGATACCTTTGAGAGGGAACAGCAGTAGGAGCTGACAGGCTCAAAAGCATATGTACAGATTTCTCTGTTACTTTCTCGCCCAGGTGAAGGAGTTGGGCAGCAGCCATAACGTTAATAGCTTGAAATCTGCTGTATTCTGAAGTGTGCAATTGCACAGCCTAGCTAGTCTGTCCAGTGCCTCAATGGACAAGCAGGTTTTATGTTCTCACATAAGATACTGAGGCAGCGCTTGACAGAACAACTGAGACAGTTTTCCCAAATTTGACTCTGGAGCATAGTCCTGCTTCCTCTGCAAGCTGTGGACATGCTCTTGCCCCCCTTCACTCCGAGTCTGTCTGTCCGCCAACATTGCAACCGATTCGGTGACTTGAGTAGACAGTGTGATTTCAAATTCGCATTGCTGTTGCATCAATCGACGTCCATGTCAAAGCCATGAGTGACTGTCCTTGTACTCTTGCCAACATCACCTGATTGAGCCTGCATTTATTTGGATCCAGTGCACTGCCTAGATCAGCTTCAGATGCGCGGCTGATGCATGGACTGTGACTGGGCTGTGACTGGCCAGTGACAGAGAAGTATTGAGTAGCAGAGTCAACCCTAGTTATTGGATTGAAATTGTTTAACATGTATGTATGAGATGTCTAAGGGAGATCAACAGCATTATATCATGATCACGCTGGACACATGTCACAGCGTATCCTGTAATGAAATGCGAGGACACCCATTTATGGACCCACAAATCGCTGGAAATTCATCCTGGATGTGCTGTTCAGACCGACTTATGGATTGGTCATCTTGTGGGTCAACGAGTGCAAAAAGCTCCAGGCATCTCTTGGCAGCAACCCTTTCTTGTGCACATCAATGAACCAAGCAAGCTGAACAACGCCCATCGTCCAGAACATGTCAATATTTTTGTCCCTGAACAATTTGCCCAAGCAGGCCTCATGTCAGGTTGTGATGCTCCACATATTGGAGTGGAGGCAGTGTCGTCAAAATAATACCGCTAGGACTGATAAAATTTCTGTTGATATTGGTCAGTGAGTGGTACAAGTGTGGTTCTGCACAAAGGCGGTGCCTTGCAAGGTACACATGCTGAGTGCAGCGCTGCAGTGGCTGACTGTGAGCCAAGGTCCGTCTCAGACTTTGCCCTCCCTTTTCTTCTTCCGCAATCGCATCAGCTGAGACTTTGACAGCTTAAGGCCCTCCTGCTCGGGCTCTGCCTTGGCAGCGGCTGGTCTCACACTACTTTCCAGGCTCAGCTGCGCCTGAACTGGAACCGCAGCTGCTTGCCTGCGCGCAATGAAGCCACCAGCCCAGTCAGCCATGGTCATGACACTTCTGGCCACCTCAAAACCCAACGCAAACACCATGTGAGAATGAGCACGTACCAAATTGGCCAGTGACACAGGTCCCACAAGCTCGGATATCTGCATGATGTTTTGAGACAAGCAGGTGACCCGCTCGATTGCAAGGAGCAGCACAGAAGGGGCACCTTGGAGAGGCGGGGAGAGTGCCAGCGACGGGCGGTGCATGTGCAGCGCCGTTAACGCCTGCAGCTGCAGCCTGTTGAGGCAGCGGCTGCCTCGGCTGCGCCACTGCTCTGGGCGCGGCAGCAGCTCGAGGCTGTGGGTTGGAGGGGGTGGTCCTCGGCTGGGCCGCTCCACCTCCGTTGCTGCGCTGGCTGCTGTGATGCGGCTGTACCGCGCGGCCGTTGGTTTGCGCGTGGGGCACCCTCCCGTTAGCTTGCTGGTGACCCTGGATGCAACATCCACACCATTGCAGACTTGCGGGTGGAGAATTCATACATCACCTTGCTGGTGCCCCGGGATGCAACATCTACCCACTGAACGAATGTGACAGGACAGGCTTCCTGATGCCCCTGGATGCACCATGTACAACTTTGTGCACTGGCGCGTTGGGAACGCTCATGTCAACTTGCTGGTGCACCAGGATGCATCATCTACAATATTGCATGAATGTGACAACGGCATGAGGGTAGTGCTCCACCCCCAAGTGGTGCGTCGGGCATGGGAGATGATGGGATGCTCACCGGGGATCTCTGCTGGGGGTAAGCGGCCTCTGCTCTGCGAGGTTGGGTCTTAGTGGTGCTGGAGCTGTTCCCATTGTAGCCTCCACCGTTGTAGCGGGAATACTCCGCAGGGAACTCAAAGTGCTGCAGTGCAAGCATGGAGCACGCTCAGCAAGTCTCCTTGAAGGTAATGCTTAATGAACGATTATCTTAAGCTATAGTGTCTATGTTGAATAAATAAGTAAGCTGGAGTTTACCGCCACTGTGGGGGGCTGCATCTGAAGGGGCTTCTCAAAGGGTCGCTGTGGAGGGTGCTGAATGTAGCCCGATCCTACAATATTTGGGTTCTGCGAGAGCAACAAAGAATTTGAAAATTGATTTCAACGTTACTGACAGGGCCAAGAAGCAACTGCCAGGATCAGAAGAAACAATGAACTTACAGAGATTTGGACAGTCATAGCATCAATCCGCTCCTGCTCTGTCCGATATTGCCCCATTTTATTACGGGGTACTGATGCTGTACAGAGACCGATATCTGGAATGCAGGAATCCTTCTGTGATCTCACCAAACATCAGCCAGTTACAGCATCCAGACGATGGCGTTCCTGGTGGCCACGTCAGCCAATGCCCCTTGGCTGAGCTGGCCAACTCCCTGAAGAGGACTGAAATGGAAAATTTCGCAGGCAGTATCTGCGATGCGGAGGATCATGATCATGCACGTGAAGGCCTGGTGGCTCCTCACCGCAGCGCGCACCTAATGCTGTTTTACCATGCATGCGTGTGCACCAAGTGCACTGCATCACGTCACGTGACTGCATGCCAGTGGTCTGTGTCACCAACTGTGGCACCGTCTGAGTCATCCTGACAGCCTGTCTGAGACTGCCATAGTGACTGGCAGTGCATGCATCTTCATCACGATTATGATGCTGGTGCATACTATGTACATGTTGCCGGCACCGGCTGCCAGCTGCACCGTGCTAGCAGAGAGCGCTCTCTGTGACAGCGAACCGCATGCATCCGTGACCGCTGATTGATGCATGGAATATTCGTGAATGCCCGCATGGCAGTCACAGAGAGCATGCTGGGAAAAAAAATAAACAGTCCCCCTAGGAACAGGCCTGAAAGTCAGTGAATGAAGATCGTGAATGCATGCACGATGATCACGGCAGCAGTCTTTTGGAAGAGCCATTTGACTTCCATTCAGTGCAGGCTGCCGCAGCGGCCAGAGTGGCGGCCAGTGTGCTTTGTCAAAATATATATAACATCCTTACTAAGAGTGATGAGAGTTTTCTGGGCTTGAACAAAGACACTCCGAGCTGTGCAACTTGCATGTAGGCCTAGGATGATACTAGCTAACCACTGATCATGCCTGTCTTTCTTAGAGTATTTCTGTACAGTTGCACAGTGCGGGTCAGATGTCCACGATGACAAAGACCTCCGCATCGTTGTCCTTTTCGGTGATCTGCATTGCGCTGTACGTAATGGCCTTGATCTCTGTCCCAGATGCATGTTGGCCCCTCACAAAATTCTCGCCCTTCCTGTGGACATACCACCCCCCTTGCTGAGGCTCCAATTTATCCAGGACCAAGCCGTTGTTCACAGGCACCAAAAAAATATGTATTGTTGAGTAATTCTTAAAGGGCGATGAGTCCATCATGACAGAAGTGTCCTACCCGCAGGCACGTATCTTCCATGTTTCCCGGTCGAGGTGGAGCACTTCAAGCTCGCAGCAGACCAGCAAGTCTGTGGAAAAGACAAAGAGCAGCTCATCTAGGAAATTGTACAGCAGCGACTGCTCATCATGCCCTTCGACCTCAAAATCCCTGCAGACACAAGTTTCTGTTTCTCGAGACAGCTGATGGCATCACAGATGCAAGAAGCCTGTCCAGGAACCTTGTGCTGTCTGCTGGGACAGGTATTGGCATCTTCCTCGAGGACAGGGGCGAGAGTGGCACACACCAGGTGCAGGATGGTACAATCTCTGTCAAGGGCGTCATGTAATTGTACATGCCAAGGCCTGCATTGGCAAATGCTTCCTCCAGGTTGGATCCCCCTGCAAGAAGCATCAGGCTTGCATCTGCATGTCCAGTGAGGATTGCCAATGTTCTATAAGATTATGTAAAGGCAATTTGGGAAGGTTGAAGCCTCACAAGCGTGGATTTGAATGTCAGCTGTGTGGTCCAAGTCTGCAACCAACCACAACCTATAAGTGGAGGAACCATGAACGCATTGAAGAAGAGCATTCAGCCATAACATGAAAGTGTGCTCTTGCAAATTTTCTCGTCATTTCTCACATTCGAATAGGAAATTCCCCTCAGCAGCAGATCTGTAGCTTGGCTGCTCCCCCATCCTTTCTTCCTCCAGATCTGCAAATTCGGTGCTGCAAGGATCCTCAGGCTCGTTCCTTAGGTCATCATCAAGCGTTAGCAGATCTCTCTTTCTGTCAGCGCTGGCTGTATCAATCTCAGCCTCAGTGGAATTATCGTTTGGCGGAATGCTTTCGTCTGGAGAAATGTTACACCTCCTCTGCCGGGGCTTTCGCTGCGGCAAAACCTCGTCATCATGCGATTGCATAGCGTTTGCATATGTTCTATTGGTGCGGGGTGCAATACATGTCAATCGAGTCCAGCAAAGTTTCGGCGAGAAAGAGCCAGGAGCCAGCTTCCCTCAACTTCCCCCATGTCTGCTTATGGACTGCCGTGGCAGCTGCACACGGTCTCAGGAAGATGCTCGGGGGGTTCCGAGTTTAGCTCCCTCTACCCAGAGGCTTCAACATGCCGTTGGGCACATATTTGATTCAGGGTCCAGCTACATCATCAATGATTGCTTTCTGGGGACGGTTCAATTATTTTACCTAGTTTTGCGCGTGCTCAGCGAAGTAGTACTACTGGGAACTTCCCCGTTGAACGCTTCAAGTCGCATTTACAGACTTCAAGTTGGTTGGAGCCATGACGATCACAGCAACACTTGGACCTGCAGGCGTCCCGCGATTCATCAGCTACATGCAGCCCAAACCTGCTGCAAGTAATGCAGACATGTACAGATACACCTCTTCAGCTGTGATCACATCTATTGCAAACTTCCAGAACCCTTCACTCGCATTTCCCACAGGGGTGTACACCTCTCTGCAAATGCAACGCAGCATCGTAATAAAAAAAATTTGCAGATCTGTCTAGACGAAACTGGACATCATCTGGACCCGTGCCACCTCACCAAATTTGATTGAATGTTCACCATATTAATATTGAGCATCATCTGCATTCCGAAAATCACCTGAACTTTTCCCAGTGCCTGCCTGTCTACCTGCCAGTCTTCCTTGCTCTCTGAGTGACACCATTCCCTCAGCTGACTAATGTGACCTGACAGTGACTTGCTATCCTGACCCTCCATCATCCACCACACATCACGATGCTTCCCTCAAGCCATGCAAAAAAGTCACTCGTGTTTCAACCAGCACAGGCTGGACAAACTTTTCATGCAAGAGCACTGCGATCAGACCAAAAGCAAAAGGTCAAAATCTTGTATACTCCTATGCACAGCAGGAGCGCATCCCGCTTCAAGAAATGGCGCATCTTGAAGCCGGCGAAAAGGCTACACGGCCATAGGGAAATGTCACTAACTGCACCTGCTCTGAAGGCATATCTGTCTAGCATCCACACAATCACCAGATCCTAGCTTTCAGCATCTAATTCTACTTGGTGAGCATTTCAGGGCTCCACCACTCCAGACAATTTCATCGTGACCCCATCTGCGCACTCTAAATCATGATGTAATCTTTGCGTCTTGCCAACTTGCAGGAGTGAGGTAGATCAGCATCTTCTGAAAAACAAAGAACTACCACTGCTCTGACGGAGTTCAAGCTGCTGTTTCTGCATCCTCCCGCACTTGCCAGTTGTTCTTTGCAAGCGCGCCTTATTGGGCACTGCAATCAAATTGAGGAACACGAAACACCCAGGAGGGGCTTTCTGCGATCTGAATCCGCATGACGGGTGGTGAAGCTGCACTGGTGAGATAACGAAATTACGTAAAAACAGAGCATAGCACCCATTTGGTGGACGTCTACTGCACAGTCCGACATGCTGGAACATGGTACATGACATTAGGACCCGAACAGTGGCAAATTCAAGAATCCAGACCAGATTTCAAAGGTTGACTCTGCCTTGTACATTGGAAGTCCTGCTGGTGCTTCTGTTGCATGGTGCTGCCTCGTGAAGCGATGTAGGGCAGAGTTGGGGGAGCCCTCAGTCTGCAACCCATGAAACACATGCTCTTCAGGAGAGAAATCTGCATGCCATGTGAATGCAGGCTTGTGCAATGATGGCAAAATAATACCCGGCATTATAGAACATGGCGCTGTGCTAGAGCTGTTTCTCACTTGCAGTCTGCTGCCTTGGTGGGCGGACCTGATGAACTGCGTTTGCGTGTGGTGGGAGAAGCAACGCTCAGCTGCGCAAGCGGTTCCCTCAGCGGCTCTGCTTCTTCACCCTGCAGCAAGGCAACAAAATATGCTTTTCTTTCTCCATTCAACTATACTCGTGACGCATTGCAAGCAACACATGGAAGACTTTTCTGTCTTCCCAGGTGGTGATGGCCCAGGGACATCTTGCAGCGCATCGATCTCAGGTGATGCTTGGCAGAGTACCTTTGCCCATGCAAAGTTACCCATGGGCATAAGCCCATATGGTAATGGGTCCAGACAAAAGTGGGCAGCAGTAAGGGAGGCAAGCTCACCTGCAGCCTCTTTGCCGCGTTGCCTGGCACTCCTCCGACTGGGCTGTTCTCTGCATCAGACATGGAGCTCCCACGGTCATGCATGGGCCTATCCAGACCAGCAAGTGGACTGTCATGCGCTGTGAGACCTTCCTCGCCATGCATCGGCTCACTCTGTGGCATTGGCTGATCTGCGAGCACCTCTGCCATTGCCTCCAGCTCCAGCTCGGCATTCTTGTGCCTGGCCTCTGTCACTGCGCAGACACATGCATGCCATCAAGCACAGGTCATGCTCAATAATTGTATAACACTTAGCAGCTGTCCCGTGCCCTGTGCCGAGGGCATTGGAAAATTGCAAGACATTTGCACTCCCAGAAACCTGTTTCCAAAGCATCGACCGCCGAAAAAATGTACTCCTGCATGCCACAGCTCCATTGGAAAGGGATGGAGCACCTGGAGGCACTCTCTTTCCCTTGCTCTCTGTGTACAGGTTTCGATCCGCCAGCGCACTCGGCTGATCCAAGCAGGCGCCCTCTCGTGCTTCGGCCTCGTGCAAATCTGCAAAGTAAGGGTGCTGGAGCGCGCGTTTGGCTGTGATGCGCTTCTGGGGGTCATACTCCAGCATCTGGCGCAGCAGGTCCACGCCCTCTGGGTCCAGCCGAGGCACCACCTGCACATTCAGGAAGGCACTTGATGATGTCCCCTTCAAGTCTTCCACCTTTGCATTCTCATTTAATTCAACACAGCATCTACGACACCATGACCACCGCATGGCATGGACCCTGCATGACAGGGCACATGTGGATGCCAAATTAGTGATGCTGTATGCTCACGTATTTTGGGGATTGTCTCCTGCCTCATGCTGCCGGCAGTGGGACATGGAGGTATGCAGTGATTCACCTGCGCGAGGTCCTGCTGCGGCCACTGGGGAAATTGCGCCTGCCAGTCCGGCATGTTGGTCACGCCGCCCCACACGTTGTCCGTCGGCGTTCCCAGCACCTCAAAGATCTTGAACAGCTGCCCGATCTGCGTGCAGCAATGCCACTCACGGCCTTGAACTCAATTTACAGTCTGCTGGTATGTTGCTGTCTGCCTCATGAAGTCTGGGAGCATGCAGGGTGTTCCACGTGAGGCTCAGTGAGTCTTGAGAGGTGGCAGACCTCGGAGTCTCCCAGGAAGATGGGGGTTCCATTCACCAGCTCTGCAAAGATGCAACCGATGCTCCACATGTCCACGGGTGTGGAATACAGCTGGGAGCCCAGCAGGATCTCAGGCGCCCTGTAGAGCAGTGTCACCACCTGTGCACAGCAGAAAGACCTCGGTCCCACCCTGGAATCACAAGACATGAAAATGTCTGGAAGGAGGGAAGCATGTATATGGTTCTGCATGTTCAACCTCTTGCACAATTGAGGAAGGGCACCTCACCTCATGTGTGTAAGGGCGAATGGGCGGTGTGAAGCAGCGTGCCAAACCGAAGTCTGCCACCTTGATGGTGCTAGAGGCTCGGTCGATGAGAATGTTCTGTGGCTTCAGATCGCGGTGCAGGACTCGGTGCGCGTGACAGAACTGCATTGCCTTCAGGATCTGGTACACGTACGACTGCATGCAGGCACAGCGCAGAAGTTAGTGCTTTGCTCCATCAACAATGCATCTGTCAATCATGCATGAGGCACCAACAGGAGCTTAGCCTGGCAAGTGGTCTGCCACCCACCTTGACGTTGTCGAGGTCAGAGCTTTCAGGATTTTTGTCCATGTGCTCGCGCAGGTCCAGCTCCACATAGTCCATGATGAGGTACAGCCGGCAGTTGTCCCACAGGACATCCCTCAACCTGTGCGGATGCAGCAATGCAATGTCAGTAGGCTGGTCTGCATGATTTTAGCCCTGCACGCATGGACTGGTAGAGACCACCTGACCCCCTTTGGCAGCTGAGAATACGGACCCAAGATCTTAAGGAGAGACAAAGGCGTTTCCAAGGTCGAGACCGTGCAGGATCGCTGCAGAGCACTCTCCATGGGGGATGACAGGTCAAGTGTGCACCCAGTAGAATGAACCTTGTCGTACACTTCGCAAGCTCCTCATCGACGTACAATGCCTATTAGAGGCAGCATCGAGCTCGAGATCGGTAATTCGCTTGCCCAGCGCTTGCTCACCTCACGATATTCGGGTGCTGCAGCTCCTTCAGCAGGGCGATCTCTCGGATGGCATTCCCAGGAACGCCTTCACCTTCCCTCTCCATCTTCAACTTCTTCAGCGTGATGACTTCACCTGTGACCCTGTCCCGCGCCTGAAAAAGGCGCACATACCCTACCATGAGCCGACCCCACCCATCACAACAATATCTCCCGACCGTGGCTCGGACAGCCCCTTGTCAATGCCCTTTCTTTACATAGAAATTATTTTTAGTGTGCGCTGGAAGGATCAGTCAACGAGGCAGCAAGCGCAGCGCATCAATTTAGGAGAGCGGCTGGCCGCCAATCCCACCTTATACACGACGGCATAGGAGCCCTTGCCTTTCTCCTGCAGCCCGTGGAACATGAGCGCCTTCAGCCGGCTGCTGAGCGCTCGAATGTCCACAGGTTGCGTGAAGCGGCCGTTCTCCCAGCCGAATGAATGCAGGACGGCCGGCAGAGCCACATCGCCCTCACTCTCCTGCAGGGCGTGTTCCACGATCGGCGCCAGGACCTGGTTGATGTCGGATGAGAAGTCCGTCAGGAGACCTTCTACTGTGCGGAGCAATTTCACAAGCGCCTTGCAGCGCTTGGATGGGCCTTCCTCCGCTGCCATCAGGAGCTTGCTGATCGGCGATCGGGAGACGGCATCAGCGCGGCAGGGATGGCGCTTTAGATCAGAGACTTTCTGTCTGACATTCAATTTGCCTCCTGACTCCTGACTTCAGGGAGGCATGTGATTACGCCTCAGACATTTCGCAGATGCAGCAAAATGCCAGAGGTCCCCCCTGCACCGAGCTGGCCGAGTCACATGCCTTTCCAGCCAGTTTGGCATTTGGCGGTGAAGGATGTGTTAGGCAGCGGCGTGCCCTCACACCCTGTTTACAAGATTAGTCACTTATATGGTATGTCCAGTTTGGCATTTGGGGGAAGTAGGGAACACCGCTTCCTGCTGACACACAGCCAGCCGCGTCATGCTGATTATAAAGTCATAAAGGCGGGCCACAGGGAGCCGATGCAGCGCCCATTCTTGCATCACACATCCTGGCGGATGGTTCAGACCCTCACGGCAAGTGTCATAGTACTGCATGCATGGCATGCGCATGTCGCACGACAGCCCCAGCGGCAAGTACATGCCAGCTCCAGCGTCGAAGGGACCTGCCTGGCGAGCATTATGCTGCCATTGGTCAAAATCGTGACATAAATGACAAGGCAGTGCCACTGGAGCCTGTCACTGCACTGAGTGGTCCTGCTTTCATCGTCACAATCGTGCAGTGCCATCATGATACTTACATGAGCAACTCAAACCAATCATCATTATAATGATCAGCATCAGCTCAGTGTTGCAACTAGTTTAGTCTATTATCTTCCAAATTGCGTTTCAAAGAACACTAACTTTGAAGCATGTTTTCACAAGCACCAAAATCATTCAGTCCTCCAAGCTCAGCTGGTGCAGCAGGAGGCCATTCTTGGCAAGGCCATCACGTGACCAGCGCCCCAGGCGGGGCTCTTGGCCCATGCCAGCCAGCACGAAGCGGCCGCTGCGCGCAATGTGGAGGGAATTCACAAAGCCCCTGGCGGGGAGGCCGCCTATCGGCGAAAGGTTGTGCACGCCTGTGTGCCCCTCTTGGACCGCCCACAGCCGGATGACCCCGTCAGCTGCCCCACTCGCCTGCAGTGCAAGTGTTCCCCTCAATCTTTGATCCTTCCACTCTGCTCAGCACATGCGGCAGAGGATACATTCAAAGCATGCTCTCTTGCGGCCGTGGGGAATAGACCGAAGGTCAGCATCAAGACATGTACAGAGAGAGAGAGAAGGTGGTGTTGGATTCAGTGTGCTCACCACCAGATCGCTGCCGTGGCACACTGCAACAGACTGCACCCAGGACGCAGCGTCGCCGCCGATGGTGCCGGCACCCGCCGCCGCGTCATCTGCGTCTGCGCCGTTCGTCGGAGGTCTGTGGGCGCCGCGGATCACGCTGACTGGGCGCTTCTTCATCTGGCTCCAGACTGCCAGGGAGCCGTCTGAGGCGCCGCTGAGCCACTGTGTGCCTGTGATGTAGCGCACGCAGTCCACGGCCGGTGCGTGCGACCTGAAGATCAGCTGCGACTCCTCCGGCACCTTCCACACCCTGCAGGTGTGGTCGTGGCCTGCCGTCACCGCCCTCTCCTGCGCGCAGCAGCCGACATGCATCAGAAGCAGCACAGAGCCTGGCACATGTGCTTGCCCAAGGTGTCTGAGAAGAGGTTGTCGAGCACTAGCCCCCTATATATCTTCTTCACCTCCGCGATTTACTGAATTCCATGTAGTAAGCATTGCAGGTGTAAATACCTGGCATTTGGCCTTTGCACAGACACTGGGTGGAGGACCTCACAAGGTCTTGGAAGGACTCTGTGGGAGATTCCAGGCATTCAACAGATCTAAAAAACACAGTTTTCGTCTCTGGCAGATTGCTAGCGCTGGTGTGCAACAAAGAGAGTCGGGGAATGACCTGCCGGAGTAGGTCTATTGACAGCACTTCGCTCTGGTGCCCCAGCAGAGTGTCCACATACGCGCGATCGTCCAAGCTCCATGTCTTGACCGAGCGATCAAAGGAGGCGCTGAAGAGCTCGTGGGTGCCCTGGCGGAAGGCCAGTCCCGACACAATATCTCTGTGGCCCGGGAAGCCCTGCGCATCCACCAGGAAAATGCATCACACTGCCAAGATCTTGGCAAAAGTACTTGAAAATTTCTCGCTCCTTGCGCAGCCCTTTCTGCCCACCCTAGCACTGTGTGCAACAGCACTGGATGAAATATGGAAGGCTGCGTGTCAATATGGAAAGTGCCGCAAGAGCAGCAGGCTTGGCAGGTGGTGCTCTGGCGCACCTGGATGTGCTCGCGGCTGCGCACATCCCAGACATGCACGCGCTTGTCGCCGCCACCCACTGCCAGGTAGCGCCCATCATCGCTCACAGCAGCAGCCAGGAGCGAGTTGCGGCCGGCCTTGCGGGGGCCCTTTTTCACCCACTCTGGCGGGCCAGTATCGGCTGTGTCCTTGACGGCGTCGTCTGCTCGCTCCACGTCAAACCTCACCCTGCCAAAACGCATGACGGCCCCACACTTTATTATTTCCCATCATGGGACAGTTCCCACGGCATGGTGGCCCCTGTGGGGGTCTTACTGTCATCATATTTGCAGGCAGCAGTTGCATAAGAATGAATGAAATCAAGGGTGGCACAAGCACATGCATACCTTTTCCCAGACTCAATGTCAGTCTGGAAGATGGATCCATCCTTCGACACTGAGAACGCTGTACAGTCATCCGCAGTGACTGCGAGAGCTGTCACTGGAAGCCTGTGGAGCACAGTGCATCAGAGGGACCTTCCAACCCATCGAGTGCCGGAATGTAAACAGGAGGCATGAAACGCATGTGATGAGAGTTTGAGCTCTTTGCACAGACCTGTGACATCTTGTCAGCCGTCCGCTTGTGCTAGCCTCAGCAGAGCTTGACTGCCGCAAGTCTGGCAGACGGACCTTGGCTGCAATCTTTCGCTGGAGACGACCCATGCTCTACAGAACAACAGCAACATGCCTGAATTGCCTTGGCATCAAATACGAAGTGCCATGCACATGCCTTCTGATGACACGATTACCTGCATGTTCTGCTGGTGCAGCTGTTCAGAGATAGCGTTGTGCTCATCTTCTGCCTCATCTTCACCTGCAGTGACGAAAAGAGTCTGAATGGATGCCTCCAAAGAACTTGCTATAATCACATGAAACCAGGTCCCAGCACATACCTGTTTCTGCGGCCGCTCTGCGCATTCTCTCCAGCAAATCCTTGCCTGCAACATCCGTGATGTGTGCTCATTTGTGGAATACTTCAACGCCATCTTCTGAAGGGCAAAGGAAGTTCCAGATCAATGATACTGTGATCTGAGGCATGTTGTCTTACCGACGCGAAGACGCTTCTGATCTGCTGTTTCTTCAGCCTCGTCACTTTCATCAGCATCAATTTCATCGTGCTCTGCTTTGTCCTCATCCAGGAAGAAGTCATTTCTTTCGTCTTCAAGGGTGTCTGCACGCCTCTTTTTGCCCTTACCGGCTTTCGTGATACCCCCCTTGCTTGCTTTCTTGGGCACTGGCCGTGCCATTTGGCCAAACAAAGACGATGCTCTGATCTGGTTTCTTTCCTTGATCGGTAACTGTGGTGGATGTTGAAGAGTAAACTTTCACCAGTGTCCCAGCTCTACTGCTGTTGCGAAGACCTTGGCCTTTCAATTTCTGTCTGTAAAGATCTGTGGGATCTTAAATCAATGGACAAGGAAAATCGAAAACGAATATATCTCAAAGCGGCGACCGAATTCTTTCCGAGAGCAACTTCCGAGAGCATGAGATTTGAGCCTATGTTTGGCGGCCATGCATGTGTGATGAAGGCAATTTTTTTTCTGCCGAATTTAAGCAGTGTCTCTCAGTTTGCTACTTATGACAAATACAATCCCAAGACTAATTTGGATTTGATTGCATCGCGAAATGGCTAGATAACAGCGCCGGCAGCACCGTCACGGTGCCTCAAGCGGAGGCTCCGAGGAGTCCGCCGGACCGGCGGTGCCGCACCGTGCGGCACATGCGAGTCTTCCGTGGGCCACATGGCATGGGCATTGAGCACACTTGATTGACGGATATCCAGGTCGATTCTGATGCCACGGTGACATGACAGCGCCGCGGTGGGCGGCCTACAGGCCTAAAAACTACTTGCCTTTTAGTAAAAGGAAGTCCCGCCGCGGCTTCATAAATTCGGCGATCTGACAGATGTCATAGGGTATGATGCATCATGATTTGTTGACATCAGCCCAAGGTCCAACATGAAATTGGCACAGGGCGCTTCAAATAAGAAGGGTGTTACAGGCCATCATACCCGGGCCCGCTACGGCACCTCCTGGCATACTCCAAGAGTATGAATGCTAGAACCAATCGAACCAACCCAGCTTGGAATGCCAGTGTCGCTGTTACCACATGTCCAGCGCACAAGATATGAACACCTTGGACCGTTAACATGTGCCATCATGGTACTGTGCATCTCTGCCCAGCCCATGTATCTTTGCAGCTCTGCAAAAATGGCTGCTAAAGATTTCTGGCGAGCCTACACAATGCAATGGCGGCCCTACAGAGGAGAAAATGTCTGCAACAACTCTTCGACAATCCTACTCTCGTCCTCTCCCTCGGCCCCCTGCGCAAGACAAGCACTAACAAAGATTAAATCAGGTGTATCACCTGTCATCATCTGTCAAGCATGGGGTGAGACCCACATATGGCAAAAAGAGAGTTGCCGTTGCACAACAGGGAAATCGATACTATAAGCAATCGGCAAGGACCACTGCATTGGTGCAGCATGCCAAATAAGATACGAAAAGAGTAGTAAACAAGACTCACTGGTTCCCAGTCAACAACTGGAATCGCCCAAGGATTCCAGCAGCATGCCTATGGCCGCTGGCCTCACGATCCCTTGCCAGATAAGGATTTTGGACCCTGGGTAACAAAAAGAGTAGGAAACAACTTACCCCTGCCGGGTGCACCACTGCGGCCGCCTCCAGGCTGCCCATCGCCTCGTCCTCCAGGACCCCTGCCCCTCCCTCTGCCACGAGCCATGGCCGGGCGCTTCTCTGTTGCACACACAGCAGCTGCAATTCAGCCGGGTCAACAGTACGCAACATGCATGCATGGACGTCAGCGCAGCGCCAGAGTAAGGAGAAAAGCTGCCTCGCAGTCTCAATAGAGTGCATCAAAAATGCAAACATTTCCTAATCCAGGAGATTATAATCACACCACGGCTGCGACATGCAAGAACGCTTTCGAGTCACTTGCAATGTGGAACACTCATGATGCAAGGAGACGCACCGTCGCGCTTGTAATTCTCCTCTTTCACCTTGTCAATGACCTGAATCAGAAGGACAATGTCAGTGGATTGATCTGGAAGACAGCGAAGTTTGAGGTTGCCAGCATCAAGCCAGCCCATACCTCATCTGGTACTCGCAGATACTTGATTGTGTTGCCTCTGATGTAGGTTTCAGGAATTCTCCAGAATCTGTCTCCATCCTGTTTGTGCAGCAACAGATGCATCAGACTCTCAACAAAATCCTGGCAAAGCTCAAGGATCAGCAACACGGCGTATGAAGCTTCCACATCATAAATGATTTCACCTTTGATGTGCAGATGACTTCTCTGAGATGTACATTCATCCAACTGTCGCACTGGACCATGTGACCGTTGTAAGTCTCTCCATTTTTAAGCTCTACCAGCTGCATCAGAAGTTTTAACGTCAAACATGTATGATGAACTCCAGAGAGTCAAGCACAAAAGCGATCGGATTTTAAGAATAAACACAATTAAAAGACATCTTTCCAAGCCAAAACAAATCATCATCAGGACCGAGGAATAGACAATGGCTTACCACAGGGTGTTTCTGTGCGGTTTTGAGAAGAAGCAATGGCAACATCTAAACCTGCAGCAGCTCTAGAATCTTTCCAGGAGAAAGAGTTGAGTGATGAGAAACAAAGTCTCCTTCGATTGCAATTACAGCTGTCCTATGGTTCCGAAAGTATTGATTGCTGCTAAGCAGGTCAACTGAATTAGAGAATGCAGGGTACGAGAATGACCACGAATTTGAAACACAAAATCTTGATTGATGAGTTTGTACTCTCCAGAGCTATTTACATCTATATCATCACAGTTTCAGCCATCTGGTGAAGCGTGCCCTGCATTCAAACCCCTAGATTTTAGAGAAATTGAGGGACAGATTATATAGCCAGCAGGGTTCCTCTTCCCACAGGAAATTTCCTTGAAAGCGATCTGCAAAGTGTTATTTTGAATCGTCTCACTTTCTTGATCAAGCTTCTCTTTCGTAGCGGATCGTGTCAGCCAGTTGCTAGGTCATGGCTAAAGCCAAGGAGAACAAGGCGAACAAAACTCAGAATGGTGATGATGCCCCTGTGGCTCCTGGTTCTATCTCGGAGGCCCCCAAGGATGGCGAAGGACCTGTGCTCACAGTCATCACGAAGAGGTTGCGGGCTGCCAACAAGAAGCTCAAACGCGTTGAGGAGATCGAAAGCGCAAGGGCGGCCGGGAAGACGCTCAATGCTGATCAGGTCTGCTACTATGCATACCCGCATCATCCTATGGCTGCTAAGTGCTCATTACTCTTATTCAGTCTACAAATCACTCCCGGATAGGCCATCTGTGTCTCGCTGCCGTTCCTCTGGCCACGGACCAGGAAGCCCCACAAGTGATATCAGGCCCAAGATCTTGCTTGCTTGCTGCCACACGTACACTTGTTGAGCAGTCAATTGCAAATACTGGATTTTCAAATCCGATGAATGACTCCACCTGTGCACCATGGTGTGTCATTGTGCATTCGTTTGTCGAGTGGGGGGAGATAGCATTGCTATTTGGTTCCTGCAGGAAGAGGTGCTGCGGGGGAAGGCCAAGGTGCTTGGGACCATTGAGGAGCTGGAGAGGTTGACTCCCCTGCTGAAGGAGGCTCTTCAGGAGGAGCGGTCATCCCTCGAAGCAGCTGCCCAGAACGCCGCAGAGAAGTCTGCTCGTGCGGTTGCCGAGCAAGAAGCTGCCAGTAAGATTGATGCTCTTGAAGAGGTAAGCTGTTCTGGATGCAGGCCCACTCCATCTGCCTAGCCCTCTGCACAATTACGGCTTAGTCGGAGCCTTGCAGATAAGCATGTCGGTCGTGCCTGCATTTGGAGTGTACATGCATGCCTGGTTGCTGAATTGGAGATGTCATGCAGGCCAAGGCTGCGACAGAGCGTTCTGCAGCAGCAGCGCAGGCAGAGGCAGCGGAGGCAAAGCAGCAACTGGCAGAACTCCAAGCTGCACCGAGTGGGGAAGGAGTGGACAGCGCTGTCAGTCGCCTCCTCCAGCTCATCTACTTTGCAATGGTGATTTCCTCATGTGCTCTACAGCATTTTCCCTCCGTTGCCTTGGGTTGGATTTCCTGTGGCAATGTCTGTGGCAGATCTATGCAATTTGCAGGTTCTTGACATGAAGTTCTGTCCATGCAGCTCTTCCTGGACGATGGCTCTCACCAGCACCAGTCGGAGCGCAGTGCATGCCGATCCTATGACTACGATGACGAGGGCAATCCGGTAAAGAGCATTCACCTTTCTGACTTCACCATCCTCTCCTACTTCTATCTTGGCCCAGTTCAGTGCGCGCAAAATGTCCTTAATGAGGCCACCAAAATCGACTGAGTTTTGAAGTGGTTGCCCAGGATGCTGTCCTGTCCTCCAACGACCTGACCCTCATCTCTCAGCTGGGCCAGCTCATCATCCAGCGCCCTCCAAACCAGACCTTGTGTCATCAGGTGCGTTGACCATGCAGGTCCCACATCTGCAGCATGGAATGCGGATCCACTGCTCTGCATCTTTAATGGTGCGCATGCAAGATAAATTGACGGGGTACTGGGCTGTTCAGGACTCACTGGCGCACTGCAAGGAGCTGGCGACGAAATTCCTGGAAAGGTCGGAAGAGCTGCTGCCTCTGCTGAACACCAGTGGTGAGATAAAAAGGCATCCTAATGCCTTCTAATTAGAAGGACTGCTTGCACATCTGGACCCCACATTCTGTGTAATTCTTTTTTCTAGGGTCAAACAGCACCAAATGTGGGTTCTCATGCCTTGCAAACAAATTCCTTATTCAAGTGGGACCAATCTTTTCCAACCTGTGATGATTTGTTGCAGCTGCATATGTTGCGGAGCGTCTGGAGCGCGTGCTGAGCCTGGGGTACATCACAGTCGTGCCTCAGGTGGTGCAGCTGCCAACAGACCCGGTGCAGCAGCCAGATGCCAGTTCAGGCATCATTGGCAACGGCATGTATGCTGCCCACGACGAGCCGGTAAGCACTTCATCTGCCATCTGACTGTGGCCCTGTTGCGTTTGTTGTTGGGCAGAGCATTTGTCGTTGGGCAGAGCAACAAAGATACCAATGGTAAGAGTAAGGTCAATGACCGCTTCTCCTGGTGTGCTGCAGATCTATTCTGCTCCTGACGTGCAGCCCCTCAACTCTGCACCCCTCGTCACCGGATTCTCGTCTGCCCCTGCTGAGTACAAGGTGCGCTGCACTGAGTTCGCCTTTTCTTGAGAGATTTTTCAAAGACCTGGCAAGATTTATGGGTCCACATCATGACGCTCTGCTAAGTGTCTCTCATTGTGTTCAGGAGTCCCAGGCCAACTACTTCCCCATGAACCAGGACGCTGTCTTTGCCCCGCTGATGGACGCCTCACCTGCACTTCCTGTCGACCAGGGCGCCCACTACCCCACCGACGCCGCCAACCAGGCCCATCAGCTGAACTTCATGACCGAGAGCAAGGTGCTGGACAGCGCGCCCTCCGGCCACACAGACACCCTGCCCGCACCCGTCGAGCCTGTCGCCGCGCCGCAGGCATCCATGCCCCAGCTGGAGGCGGCCAACGGCTACCCAGTGCAGCAGGCGCCCAACGGCGTCCCAGAGCCCCGCAGCGACCGTCCGGCCCCGGGCCAGAACCGCGGCGGCCGCGGCGGCCCGTTCCGCGGCGGCCCCCCTCGGGAAGCGCGCGGTGGCCGGGGTCCCCCCCGCGGCGGCCGCGGTGGACCCCCCTCCGGCCGCGGGAGCGGCGACCTGGGGCCGCGCGGATCTGGGGAGCCCTCCCGGGGCGGCCGCGGCGGACGCGGCGGCAACCGTGGCCGCGGCCGAGGCCCTCCGGGCGGCCCCCAGCCGACCTACGCCGCTGTCTGAGCAGCGCCTTGCTGCGTCATGATCTTTGCAGGATCCCAGCTGCGGTTGACTGCCAGGCTGCAATTGCCTTTCCACACCATGCACTTGAGGTTGTCAAAATGCCGATGCGCAGCAGCAGGGTGCGGCGCGTTGCTTGTCTTCAATAATTGACTTTGGAGAGCCTAAGTGACTGTTGCAAGCTGAGCTTTGCAGACACGCGGTTGTGCAGTGTACTTTTGGAATCACTTGTGGGTGTTCTTCTTGTGCTGTGTTCTTCTTGTGCTGTCTGGGCTGCAGTATGGAATTTGAGATCGCTGCCATCTACACTGGAGCTAAGGAAAAGTGCTAACGTTAGACTGTGCGTGTAAAGTCTTGACATCAACAGTGCTTCACAATTGATTCAATCGTTGATGGCAGCAATGTGATGCATATAAACTTAAACCTTGAAGGTGCAACCACACAGACATCAGGCCCAGTCACAGGATCTTCCTAGGCCTCAAATTGTATTGACAATTGCAATGCCAAGTTGGCATCCCATGCCAACACTGCAGTGTTCACAGGAGGCATGAAGAATCTATAGGGGACCATGCACCCTGAGGATATACAAAACTGAGATATAAACAACTACAATCCTTAACGCAGATCAAGTTGTCCACGATGTGACTGTACCGCAGCCTCTGAGAGGAGCTCAACAGCCAGACAGGCGGCTCCAAGGAACATTGGCTAAATACACCGCTACCCTTCTGAGAGGGACCCTGCACAAATGTACGCAGATACACAGCTCTAGACAATGCCCTGTGATCACCACGATGTCTCGAACCAATGAGCAACCTCCCCCTAAAGGGCGCCTCAGGCTATCGCTGGCTTATAAAATAGTGCGAAGGGGTGCATTCAGATGAAACAGACCACCGCAATCTTTCAGCACACATTCCATCATTCGTAAAACCCCTGACCAGATTTCCTCTTTCTCTATTCTGGAGATTCTGCTAATCAGGACTGCACAATTCCGCCATTCGGTGTGTGCATGACTTCATCTTTCCCATCTATGACCTCACCTGTCCATAACACAAGACACATCTTTGTAGAACCAGCAGCATAAGCACACCACCGATCTGAGGAAATGTTTGGCATTATAGGTTTTGATGGAGTGGGTGTGATTGCGTGTGATGCATTTATCGGGTGACGTTGTATGGCGCACCATTTCCGGCTGCTTGGCTCTGCTCATTCGAAGTTCTGAGCCGTTTGATGATCTCTGACAAGGGTACTCTCTGAGGAACAATGTCTGTTCAGGAGGAAACAAAAACACTGAGAAGAAAGGCGATGACAGCATAGGATCAACAAGCGCATGCAGCAAGTCTGGCACAAAAACGGCAGCAAAGTCACTTCAGAAACCAGGAGGAATGTAGCGCTTACCTCTCAGAAACTCTGTTGCAGCCCATTGAGACACCGAAGTTGCTGGCACATCCACACAGACGAGGTTAAGCACAGATTGCAAGCAGGGCATGAACCGAGTACAAAGAGGTACTGTGAACGCATGTCTCGACTTCTACATTGACTCACCAACATCACTATAGCTGATTGTGTCTCTGTTTTCTGCTAGCGTAAGTTGGAATGCCCTCGCTGCCATAGCTTCAATAAGGAACTCCTGCGTGCGGTGTTGCAGATTGTCATTGATCACAGAAAGCTATTCAGGAAGTTGAAGGAATGTTTTGATGTCCAGCACTCCAATGATACCCCTCGCACAGAGGGCAGCATACCGTGGCTCTGGCTGCAGCATAGCTGGCATCTGCTGCCACGGCCTTCACATCGGCTTCTTCCTTCATCAGCTTTTTGATGCGATTTAACGGTAGTACCTGCAAGCACCACAGGTGCTCTCAGTATCCCTCCTCTATTTGTTGACCCCTTCCAGTTAATTTCCAACATACTTAAATCACTGTCTCACCTCTGCTGGGGCGTGAGACGTCTCAGCTTCTTGAAAATCATGCGTTGCCATCGGTGGATTTTAACAAATATTGTGTTACTGGGAAAGTACCCCTGATGTCTTCTCACAGACTTGGCGATTAGAGCCTCTAAATATGACCCTCAGCTAGGCTGATAACTTCGGTCCAAAGATAAGATCTTGATTTGGTTTGAGGGAGGCGACGATGTCCCTTGTGTAACAGTCGCTGTAGTCGTGATCTTTGATCTCAACGAAGGCCAGGCTCGCAACAATCAGTAAGCCCACGCCGAGAACCTTAAAAAAGCAAGCACAGCACTCAAGCAAGTATTAAACAATTCTAATCGCTTGAGTGTCGCGGTCGTGGTGAAAGAAATTCCCAGTTGGAGCACTAACCCTGATCAAATCCCTTCGATCGGTTTGCATGCAAGGGTTGGGAAAGTGGTAGAGCATTGAGCATGAATTGCAGACAGTCGTTCTCAGCAGCACTCATCTCCTGATTGGATCCTGACAATAATTCTAATACAGCTCGTCTAGATGAAGTATTGGTGGCGTCGAGGAAGAGGCCGATGCCCGTTGATCTGTTGAGAACATTCCCACTTCGTCATCTAGAACCTCATAATACAGAAAGCAGAGAGCCAGAGCCTCGATCCTGTACGTCATAAATATCGTGGCTAAACTTTCCGTCAGATCCGCTCCCATATACTGCTGCTGTGTGGCGTGATAGCTCAATTCTATCTTTGGCATGGACGGTGATCAAGGGGCTGAGCAGCCTCCTGCTGATGCGATCGAGGTCGATGACATTTCTTGGATGTTTGATGAACACGACGGACATCTTGAAGAGGCTTTAGCGGCGCCTGAGGACGAAGACCTCGATCCTTTTTATTTTGTGCGACCACAGAAGACAGGTGCGCGGTAAATATTCTGTAAATCAGGAGAATTTGCATTGCTTATTCAATATCGTACTAAAAGACGCATGGTCTGGTTGACAGGGGCTCGAAGTGATGTCTATCAGGCGGCAAGAGTTGGTGACTTGGACAGAATCAAGCATCTAGTTGAGGAGGAGGGCGTGGACGTCAATCAGCGTGACAGATGGGACAGTGTGCCCCTGTACTATTCCTGCTTGGCAGGTAGCCCTCACCACGACCTGTGATGCCCTCTTGCATGGCACCTCTTAACATGCAACGCCCAAAATTATTCCCGTCCTCCTTGGAGAAGTGAGCAGCACGGATGTCTTGCCGCTGCGCAGGGCACAGTGATGTCGTGGAGTACCTGTTGGAAGCTGGCGCGGTGTGCAATGAGTACACATTTGATGGTGATCGCTGCCACTACGCTGCTCTCACAACCTTCATCAGGTCGTTGCTTCGGCAGTATGAGCAGCGGCCGCCTCCCCTCGCTCCTCTGGCCGCAGATCTGCGCACACTCACACCCCTCTGTGATGACCTGGAGGCTCCTGCCTCCACAAACAGGTCAGCGCATGTCTTATCTGCCTGGTGCCCCCTGAACTACGAGTTGGGGCATTTCTAGTGGTCTTGTAGAGGCATGCAAGGCATTCGAGTAAGAGAGATTTTTTCAGCACGGTGCTGCACAACATCAGCACGAGTCCATTTGAATTGAAGTAATGACACAATATCTGGTTCTGAGACCATAGAATGTCTGAACAGGCGGGAGGAGGCACCCTGGTGCGACTTTGCTTTTGTGGTGGCCGGCGAACGCATCACTCTGCACCAGGCCGTCCTGGCTGCCCGATCGCCCTTCTTCTGCCGCATGCTGTTGTCAGATTGGAGGCCAACGGTGGGCGTCTCTGCTATTTAACGCCACATGCAATGCCTGTTATCTTCCATTCTTTGCAAGCAAAATGTGAACGTCTTCATTGGCGACCAGAACTGCCATGTTTGTGATCACTCATCAGTGAGGATGACACAGACAGAGCCTGTGGATGCTCACAGATCCCGTGAGCCTTGGAGCGCAAAGCGGGGTGCATGCATGCTCTAATCTGCCGGTGCATTCTGCGAGTGCAGGAGTTGGACGGCGGCGGCTATCGGGTAGTGCAGCTGAGGAACGCAGAGCTGTCGCCCGTGGGGCTTAAGGCGGTGCTGGCCTTCATGTACACCGAGCGCCTGGACGTGGCAATGGAGGACGTGGAGGCTGTGCTGCGCGTGGCCAAGAAGTGTAAGCTGCACGCGGTGGTGCACGCTATCACCGAGGAGCAGGGCACGCTCAAATACTACTTCAAGTCTACCCGCCGTGATGAAGCCCCTCGCAGGTGTGTGCCGGCCTTCACCTGCACACCCTCGCCATACCGATGCTGACATGCTGACGGCATTTCAGGCCATTCCTGCCTCAGGGTGTGTGCGGGCCTCTGCGGGCCTATATGTGGGCATTGGAGGCCATGCATGCACCAAATGCAGTGGACATGAGGCGATGACAGTGCAATGGTATCTCAATAAAAGAACCTGTGCGAGCAGGTTTGTGCTGCAGCCTGGGGCGGTGTCGGAGGAGTCTCGTCTGGCTGCTCAGCTGGGCCAGCTGCGAAGCCTATCTATGAACCTCGAGGCAGCACAGTACCTGCAGACGGCCCGAGACTTTGCAGACGTGCTGCTGCGGTCAGAAGACCAGCTATTCAGGTGCCTAAGGCTATCTGCTGGACGTATTTGAATAAGACCGACATGCATATTTGCATGGTGGGGCTGGCTTTCTGTACTGCAGATTGTCTCACTGTGCAAGGCACCCCATGTCAGCATGCTCTCACGGCAAACATGGCTTGAAAGTGAGGTGGAGTATCAAGAGATGCAATGCTTTTGCACAGGTGCCATCGTTGCATACTGTCGGCGCGCTCAGACTACTTCAGTGCATTGCTGACGCGGTCACAGAGCTCGCAGATTCCAGGTGAGCATGCTGAGCACTTCAATACTGCGGAATCGCTCATTACATTTCACTTCAGCTTGCATGTCGCCCTGGGCTGTTCTGCACATGGTATGGTGGCTAAGATGACATTGTCCACAAGCAGGAGACCCTGATGGAGGCGATCAATTGGGGCAGTCACTGCCAGTAGTTCCAGTGGCGGATGTATCAGCAGCCGTCTTGGCCACATTGCTGGAGTATGTCTACACAGATGCGCTTGGAGCTCTAGAGGAAGACTTCCACAAGGAGCAGGGCGCCGAGCAGCTCTTCGATGCAGCTGACCGCTACCTCATCTTCCCAATGAAGGTGCTTTATGTCCTCCTGTCAGCCAGCCTGAGCCTCAATCTTGGTCCCCTTGCATCACCCGGGGGCATGATTTGAGAGGTTCTCATTGGCACATTGCGGCCAACCTGGTCCAACTTGTACACTGTATATGTGTACTGTTCAGTGATCCATCGGAGGTGTGGACCACCTGCGAGATGTGCGTTGCAATAATCAGTCATAAGACATTTGCAACAATGCCGCTGTTGCCGGTGAGCAGAGGAAAGTGGCGGAGGCAATCATTGCGGAGTGGCCTGTGTGCGCGCCGGAGCTGGAGGAAATGTGCCGCATGCTGCTGGTGGCGGACCGCTACGGCGTGACGCTGCTGCGCGACCGCTGCCTGCATGCGCTGGCCGCGCGCTTCCATGCCCTGGTTGAGGAGCGCGCCCCCCGCGAGGAGCGGGAGGTCTTCGAGGCATTTGTCGCCGCTGTCGCGCCTAGGGTGATATTCTCCCATTCCCGTGGAGTGCTCTAACACTCCCAGCATTCCTACCCTCATGCATGGCACGGCAATGAGGAAATTTGTATGCCAGTTCCCAGCTGCTACCAGGGGGGTAACTAAGCGTCATACAGAGTAACACCTGCTGCAACAGCTTCCATGGGTATCTTTAGGTAATCAGAGTTCAATCGCATCAGCTCCTGCACAACTGCGTCGGCATGCATCCTGGAATACAGGCATTGGCCTGTGCCAATCAGGCCATGTGTTAGGCGTCACCGGGCACTGCAACGCCACTGTTGCCTCGCGATGATTGTAGGATTGATATGTGCAGGATGTGGAGGACATCTTTGACGGCAGCCATGTGCTGGGCGCATCGAGGGGGGACATTGTGGGCAGCGGCATAGGGGGCCTGGGTATAGGGACCATCCTGCAGGACCTGCGCGAGGCTTTCCTGGAAGACTTTGGCGGCGCCGGAGAGGAACGGGATCGCAGCGGAGACTTGTTTGACGCGCGCCTGCAGGAGGTCGCCACATGCGCCTTTGAGCGGGATTTCGAGGGCTGAGTGCAGTGTTGCTTTGATTTGTACGTATTGTGGCTCGAGCCTGCCATCAGTGCCTTCAAGCGTGACATTGAGCGTTGACTGCAGTCTTGCTACACTGTAGGCCTACAGCGCCTAGGCGGGTGGCAGCTGTCCTGATATTGCACCTGTTGCAGCTGTGGAGCACGGCCGTCTGAGACAGATGCCGAGTTGTGCAATTTGTTGTTTGCCTTTAATAGCTATGCTTGCGTGCAACTCGAGGCAGATTCTGCATGCATGCATGACGTGGTAAAACCGCTGAGTCATCCATGCCCACACAGAATGGGGCATTTTCTTGATCGAATCCGTCATGCATTATTATTAAAATTGAGGAATGATTGACTTGCCGTCAAAGAAGGAGAGTCGTGCCCAGCAGCTTCAAGCTCAGGTCTTTGGAATCTTCCATGGACGTTAAATCACCACTCCCTACAAGGCCGTGGTTCCAAGGCTCTGCAAGGCTCCCCTTACCCCTGTAAGCGGATGCAAAGGACGCTAACAGTCTTGAATGTTGCTGAGAAGAACAGCATCGCCAAACAAGTGTCAGCTGCCCTCAGTAACAACTCGGCAACTCGAGGAAGCACCTGGTGAGAGACCCTTCAGTGACCTAGAGTATCCAAATTCCATGCTTGAGGTCAGCAGCTTTGGAGATGCATATTAGAAGAGTTTGCCACATGCAATGTGTCTGCCATGAGACTTGTTCTATCAGGAGCACTGCGGTGCTTCAAAATCCGTTTACTCCACCTCCGATGTCTCTCTCCTTGAGGATGTGATTATTAAGATCTTGAGATCTAACTTTTATACCGCAGCTCGAACTATAATCCGTTGTTCTCGTTTCCGTACGCCCTCAATGGGATGCCATGCGAGATGCTGTTCACATCGGTGGCTGGACACCTCATGGAGCTGGACTTCCCAGAGGCATTCAAAAAGTGGCATTCATGTAGCCCGTTAGAACTGTACGGTGCTCCAGTCTTAAAGTGTGTTCCACAGGTATGAGACGCTGTGCCTTTGGTACATCTTGATGTCTGGCTTCTGCTGCCCTTCATATGTAAAGGCCCTTCAGCCCGCAAAGACCCCATGGAGCATTGCAGAGAAGACTGCGCCATGTAATCAAGCTTGTGATGCTGCAGGACAAGAAGCTAGTTGAGAGGAATCTGAAGGAACAGGCCCGGAAGTGCCAGTGGCTAGTATTGTGGCTGGACTGTGATCGAGAGGGGGAGAACATTGCATTTGAGGTGATATGCATGGACGGTCTCTGTTTTCAACCCTTAACAGCAGAGAAGCCTGAGCAATTCTTTGACGGGCAATGCTGGACACAGGTCATTGATGTGTGCATAAAGGCCAATCCACGGCTACTCATCAAACGGGCCAAATTCTCTGCGCTTGTGAGGAGAGAGCTTGAGCGGTCAGTGCAGAATCTTGGGCTGCCGGATGAGAACCTATCCAAGGCTGTGGATGCGAGGCAGGAGATAGACTTGCGCATCGGGGCTTCTTTCACCCGTTTCCAGACCCTCCTGCTGCAGGTCAGCATCCTGTGGTGACTACTGTCTGCACTACTCAGTGCTTCATATCATCAAACAAATTTGCACGTGGGACAAAGGCGCAGACATGCATATGGACGTTGCATGTCCAATTACAACAATGCGGCAGCAGTGATGCAGCAGTAATGCCAAAGAAGCTTGCTGCAGGAGAAATTCAACTGGGAGGAGCACGGCATCCATGATGAGCGGCCCATCTTCAGCTATGGGCCCTGCCAATTCCCCACCCTGGGCCTCATCGTGCAGCGCCAGTGGTACCCTCCTCCTCTTCCAATCACTCCAGTTACATACATCCAGCTTTCAGCATTCTTGCTTGTCCAGCTTAAGTACAGGAGTAGCGGAAAGTATTCCTTGCCAGCTTCCCGACACTCACATGCATAGCTTGGATTGCAGGGAGATCCAGGCGCATGTGGCAGAGCCATTCTGGTACATCTACGCAATGTACAGGGCGCCTGAGGGGCAGTCATGCACTCTGCACTGGCAGCGGGATCGGCTGTACGACCATGTCATAGCCACCATCCTGTACGAGACCTGCGTCGATGCGCCACTTGCCACCGTTACTAAGGTGTCCTCATCAGCACTCATGCTCGCTGCGCAGCTGAATCCCCGCAGCTGTTACCAAGCTTGCAATGCATGCTTCTGCATGCATGTCTCCTGTATCTGCATGCATGTCAAATTTGCATTCAAGACGTAACCAGAATGTTACCCTCATCAAAGTTGAGGATTAGATTAGAGTGCACATACAGCCCATAAATGGTCCAGTACACAAAGGTTTTCCCAATACTGAAATGTGGGTCTACTGCAATCAGGTGGACGCTCGGCAGAAGCTGCGCTGGCCGCCGCTGCCGCTGGCGACGCTGTCGCTGCAGAAGGAGGCGATTACGCACCTGCGGCTGCCCGGAGAGCGCATGATGAAGCTGGCCGAGGAGCTGTACCAGGAGGGCTTCATCTCCTACCCGCGCACTGAAACCGACGTCTTTGACCCCGCCTATGACCTCAAGGTGCGCCTCATCCCCCTCAAGCATCCTCAGCCACACGCCGCTGCATCCCCACACATCTGCTTGTGCAGCCATGCCTCTGCGTCTGCGATCAGGTGCGAAGGCTGCTTGCATGGCAGCAGCATGCGAGTCAGGAGAGTAGATTGAGACTACCAAGTGAGGGTGGGAGGTCAAGACATGACCGCACCATATTGGCTACCAGAACCCCATGCATGCATGGCTGCATGTTGGCACACAGACCTTCATGCATGCCCATGAGAAGGTCACTAATACCAAGGGGAGTACCAAGGAAGTCCTCTCTTCATTCCTCTTTATACTCCCCTTGCTAATACAGAATTTGGAATGCCAAACCAGGCGCTGGTGCGGGAGCATGTGAACGACGCACGCTGGGGGCAGCATGCGCAGCGCATAGACAGCGGGGAGATGTGGGCGGTGCCGCGGGGGGGAGGCCACGATGACCACGCCCACCCGCCGATCCACCCAACTCGATGGTCCGCCCCCGACGCCAACCAGGGCTGGGACCCCAACAAGCGCCGCCTGTACGAGTTCATCGTGCGCAGCTTCCTCGCCTCCTGCTCCAAGCCCGCCGTTGGCTTTGAGACGCAGGTCGAGGTGACCATTGCTGCGGAGACCTTCCGCACCACCGGTGAGCCGCCCATGCTGCCTCCATCGATCTCCGCACTTCCATTGGGACTGTTTGGGGGAGCAGGCAGCTTCATGCATAATTATGCTGAGGTTTCCCAGTACCAGATGATCTCTGGCATAGAGAGGTGCAGATTGTGTCCAACATGTTGAATAGGATGGGCAGCATGCCCGGACAATAAGTAGCTTCCTGCAAGTGTGTTCAGGCCTCTGGCAGGCCATGAAATCAGCCATGACCGGGGCTGCACATGTCAGCTGCAGGGCATTTTGGTGCACGGGCCTGCGCTCAGCAATGCATGCTGCGCAGGGCTGATGGTGAAGGAGCGCAACTGGATGGAGGTGTTCCCGTGGGCGCGCTGGGGCGGCAATGACAACCTGCCCGTCTTCGCCGTCAACCAGACCTTCATGCCCACAGAGCTCCTGTTGAAAGATGTAGGATCCTCCCTCACCTCGCATTGCATGCATGCGAATCAGGGAAATGCAACTTTAAAATCACATGTCCTAAGTTGGCTGCGAAGCATGCGAAGATGTGAAGACATGCATGAACACATGAAAACATGTCATGCTGCTCTGAAGGCCTCCTGCTCCTCACCCCTCTCCCAGCATCATGCTCTTTTGCATGAGGTAATGTAGGTTGACTGATCACCAGCTGTACCGTTGGGAAAGCGCAATGCGCAGCCTTGAACAAGGGAGATGCAACACGAGAGAGCGAGCATCGAGTGTCGGCTGGTACCAATGTGCAAGGCCAGACGCAGCCGCTGCTCTGCTCCTCATCCCTTTCCCAGTGTCATGCTTCGAGCAGTGGGTCTTGTGACTTTCCTGAAGTTCAGCTGCCCTATTGGAAAAGCGCCACACGCAGCCTTGATCAGGTGAATGATATGCAGAAGAGCGAGCATTCAGTGGCAGCTTTGGGTGCACAGGGGATGACGCAGCCGCCGCCGAAGATGTCGGAGCGCGATCTGATATCGGCCATGGAGCGGCACGGCATCGGCACGGACGCGACGGTGGCGGACCACATCCAGAAGCAGCTCGACCGCGGCTATGCGCTCAAAGACGTGGCACAGCTGTTCTCGCCCACAGCCCTGGGCGAGGCCCTGGTCGCCTCCTACCACAAAATGGGCCTCTCCAACCTGTGGCAGCCCACCCTGCGGTGCGCCACACTGCCACCGCCATTCGTCTCTAGAGACTTTGAGCTGATCACTGAAACAAGCTTTTTCGCCACGATGTCTCTGCGCACAGCAACTCCTCTGCGCACAGCATTTCTATGCCACTGTAAGAAACTAAACACGACACGTTTGTCGTCTTGTTCGTTGTCACCCGTGGAAAGTGGATGTGGCGGTGATGGGTGAGAGGGTCGAAGGGAATTGAGGTGTGATTTGTGTGCAGCGGCGCGATTGAACACAACATCACGGAGGTGGCTCGGGGGCTGCGGCCCAAGCAGGAGGTGCTGGACGAGGCGGTGCAGCACTTCCGAGGGGACTACATCGCTGCAGCCGGGAAGCAGGGTGAGTTTTTGAGCAGCCTCTGGCCAGTGAGCATATTGCTCGACAGCTATCTAAATATATATATTTTGATAGCTGACACTGCTCGGCCAATGGATGTTGGGCAGCATAGGCAACTCAGCAGCCCACTTGGCATGTTTGTCGGTTGTTGCCCACCTTTCATGGAAATGTTCACATCAGCCCATGGACGGCAGACCTGGTTTCAAGGAGACGAGATTGTAAATTTGAGACCACTGAAGGAGAAAATTGCACTGAAAGCCGCATGCACAGTCCTCAGCAAACCTTTGTCTGCGCAGCGATGATGTTGGAGGAGGTTGGCCGCTTCTTCGGCCCGCGCGCCGGAGGCGGCGGCCCCGGCGAGGCTGGCGGCGCGCTGCCGCCCGGGGACCCGATCGGCGCATGCGCGTCGTGCGGCCTTAACCTCATGCTGTGCCAACCGGCAGAGGGAACGCCCTTTGTCGCCTGCTCCGGAGCGCCGCTGTGCCGGCAGAGGGTGTATTTCCCTCGGCCCACGCTCGCCGCTGACATCAGCGACCAGCCGTGTGCCACCTGCCAGCTCGACAGAGGCGGCCTGCGCAAGATCTCTTTCAGGTGCCACCCTTGGCCTCTATTCAAGATGGCCAGCTTATCCGGCAGCAATATCTTACGGTACCTGCCGGCAGAAGCATTATGGAGCTTGTCAGGGTGTGATGGTGCTGAGCAACGGTGGTCGGCAGGCTACGACGAGCGGCCATACCGCCAGGCTTCGAGGCGGACATGGTGGCGTGTGTGCTGTGCGACCAGCGCTTCAAGGACCTGTGTGAGGCGTGCGGCACAGCTCGGCCGGCCGGCCAAAGGAACAACCAAGCCCGCGGCGGCGGCGGCCAGGCCAGGGGCAGGGGCAGGGGACCTGCAGGTCAGAACCCACCAGCTCATGAAACCTACATCCACACCTTGTGCCTGCAATCTCTGTTCATGTGCTGGCGGGTAGAAATTGTCATGGCACAGGATGTTGAGGTGTGGTCATGGGCCATCCATGGAGAGAGAAGCATTTGTTAGTGTAAGGAAAGGAAGAGAAGGATAGCTTGGAGGCCAGGTCTGCATGCATTACTGGCTGACTGGACACCTGTGGTGCAGGGAGAGGGGGATTGGGGGGCGCCAGGGGGCAGGGGAGGGGTGCACCGCCGAGAGGGTCGCCGAGGGGCGCTGCGAGAGCGACTGGCAGGGGCGGCCAGGCCAGGCGCGGGCAGCGCAGGCAGAGGGACAGCGACGACGAGGAGGAGCATGGCAGAGCTCGAGGCCGGGGCCGCACGGCGCCCAGGTGCAAGTTGCGACGCTGCACAGTACCTACAGACAAATGTGCCTGGTTCTCTCTCTGTGGAAGAGCTTGTCGCCGTAGAGTGCAGGATGCTTGATGAGTATCTGCGAGTGTGTGGCCTGTTGTGCCTACAGTTCTGGCTGGGACAGGATGCAATGCTGTCTTGGCCATGCCGGTCTTCATGAGGTGCTGGACCTTTGCAAGCCACTGAACAGAAGGGAGATGTGAAGCGAGAGCCTCAGTGATGACACGGTGTGGAACTGCTCAGGGGGCGAGGGGGTCGGCAGGGGGGAATGGCGCGAGGGCCACCGGTATGTCCCCGCCACGGGCAGCCGTGCCTGGTCAAGACCTCCAATTCAGCCGCCAACCCCGGCCGCACTTTCTTCAAGTGTGCGCACCCCAGCGAGGCCCGGGAGTGCCTCGACTTCATGTGGGAGGATGAGTGGAATGGGCAGCCCCTGGGGGCTTCACGGGCACGTCTCGCGCTGTGTTTCTCTAAAATCGCAGCATCTATGCATTGCCGCAAATAGGCCCAGCGCTCTGCAGCCTGGCTCCATTGGTCAGGTGCTGCTCATCGCAGCTCTGCGTGACCTGACAGCAGCAGAGTTTGCGAATGCAGGGGGGCCGGACAGAGCCAAGGGGCAGGGGAGGGAACAGAGGGCATGGGCCAAGGGGCGCAGACCGGCAGCAGCATGGCGGCAGGGGCAATGCGGGCGGCAGACTCGTAGATGCTGCCACAGGTCAGACCCACATGCGCCCGTTCTCTCCTGCTTAATTCCATAAATTAAGGACTGGGCTTTCTGAGCAGTCTGTGCAGCAAGTGAATAATCGCTGAGGAACAGGTCTGAATGTGAGCGTTATTGTACAATTGTGCAGGGCTGCCCCTGGATGCAATTGAGGGATCATGCTACAAGTGTGGGCAGAGAGGTCATTGGGCAAATGCTTGCCCAAACTGACAAGGAAGTGCCAGCAATGTATGAGAGCAAACGAGATCTCTAGAGTGCGAGAAGTACGTGTACACCAGTATTTTACGATGCAGACTTCAAATTGCCCAACAGATTAAGTCAAAGCAACGTTGCTGTTAAATTATCTGTTTCAAAATGAGCTATATACCGCAGTAAATCTGGACTGCTACAATTTAAAAAATAGGGCTAAAACCTTATACAAGGTATATGGCACAGCGCTGCAGGATCCCAAAGTATACTATGCACGCACGATGGCATAAAGCTCAAGTGTGCTGCATGCTCTCAGGCAGTCTTCTGATGTGCACCTTCGGCGCAATTCCCCGGCGGGGTAGTTTTGACTTATAAGGCACCTCCTGCTCCTGCTGTGGAGGCTCTTTGTGCTTCACAGACTTCTTGGATTTCGGCTGTGTGGGGCTCGCTGCAAGGGCCCCATCAGAGGCTCCATCATTTTGCAGCACTTGTCCCACCTTCGCTTCTACAGCCTGCTCACCCAGTGCAACAGCATGTCAGTACTGCATGAGTAACAGGATGCCACAGCAGAAGGCATGATAAGCTCTTCGCAAAGGCACACGAGACCGAGCGGAAAGTGTAACGTGACAAAAGGGGACCGTCACCTCATGCCAGTTGCTGGGGTTGTCGGCAATGTCAAGCTGTGTGAGCACGAGCCTGTAGCATACCAACAATAATGATGTCAACACACGAGTTACCCTCTCAGAGCACACAACACTGACAAAAAAAGCAACGGATGGAACATCGGGCTCCAGGGCGCACCGTATGTGCTTGCACTCGTGCTTGCGGATGCGGAAATCGACACATTGGCATGCGTGCCTGTCGTCTGACAGAGTGACAGTGTAATGGTTTTTGGTGGACCCCAGAACCACAAATCTGCAACACGAGAGGCAATATCTTAGATCAACAATAAAGCTGAGATGTCCATGGCTGTGGCAGACATGCATGCACGCAGTGAATTCGTGTAGTTGAATAGGCAGAAGAGTGAGACTGAATACTTTGCAGCTTTGTCAGTGAGCTCAATGAGCCCGTTCATCTGGAGGGACTTCAACTTGTCGTCCAACCGCTGTATCCTTTCAGCCTCCTGCAATACAGGCAGCCCTTTGAATCCCAAACACGCGCCTGAACAGAAGACTCCTCGAGGATTTGCATGTAACGGCAGGGTACAGTAAAACAGCACCTTGCTGACTTCCACCTCTGCCAGCTCCTCCTCATCTTCTGCAAGATCCTCATCGTCACTTTCATCATGCTTGGCGGGGCGTGGAGGTTTCCCTGTGCAGTGCTCCAGATGCTGCTTGTGCCCTTTGGTCAGAACCTGCGCATGTTCATGACAGCAGCACTTTGGCTTGGTTCTTTGTCCCTGTGATCTGACGTTGCACTTCAAGGGTCATCTTGACAAAGAGCGCAGAATTGTGTGACACGGCCGCACCTTGCTGCAGCGGGGGCACTCATCATTGACGACGAACAGAGCCAGTTCGCTGGCAGTGCCATGGGCTTCCTCACCCCGCAAGCGTGATGATTGCCTCGTGGGCGCACGAGGCTCCTTGTGCGCTTTCTTCCTCCTGGGAGGCTTTGGTCTGCAAAAGCAGCACAGTCAAGGTTGATGGGCACCCACCAGCACGACCAGGATAGACATCTCGTAAGGACAGACTATCACGACGCAGACAATTTCCTCTCGTATCACATACAGTAACAGGGTCGTACTTGGCTGCTGGAGCGAGATTCTCAAGAGCTAAAACCGCAGCAGGGATCCCAAAGGCTATCATGCGTTGTCTGTTTCTCTCGATCCTGCACGTCAGCCAGCAATCATGTGCTGTTTGTTCTGCTTGATAGTGCATCATCGGAAGAAGGATCCAAAGCATTTGACAGCTACATACAGCTCCAGTCTTTGTCGCTCGTAGAAAGATAATCCCTCAGCATCTGTCTGAAACTCGTCTTCCTCCTCATGATCCAGATCACTCTCTCCAGCATTATCAACTTCCTGTACTTTTCTTTTGCCTCCCATCCCTAGATGGACGTTTTATAACAGACTGTTGGCAATGCTAGAGGCCTTCCACACTTGACCTCCCAATCATTTGACACTATCTTCAACGCCTGAGAGCCTCAGTATCAAGAAATCCCTCAGCGATGTCGACAAACAACGACAAGCTTCTATTCGGGAACGATTCATATTCCCGTGCTTGTTCCGAACACCATTTGTACCCACATGCTCACATGCTGTGCCACATCATCAAATAGGGTACTCCCTTGACACCCTTTATAAGAGGGTGTCTAACATCTAGGACTTATCTGCGAAACAAGAGCCGCAGGAGAACTCCAAGAGGTTCACAGGAAGGGTGGATCCTGCGTGTCTTGCATCAACATGGCCCAAGTAATGTGCAATGTGCCTCAAAGCCTGGCATCCTGCAGATGTCCACCCTCCACTTCTGCGTCGAGGCGCGGTCAGTTCCCTGGTCTTCAGATCGCCTTTTTGGAAAATTGCGATGTGCCCTGCACGGTCTGCTGGGTTTGTACTTTTGCAGAGTCTGTGAAGTACCAAACATGTGGTCAATACTCTGTCTTTCGCCAGCATGACAGAATCTGTTTCTACTGCAGGTTTCCTTCAAGGAGCAGCAGTCTCAGCACCGCTCAGCAGAGTGTCTGGATCTCCTCTAAGGACAGCGGTTCTCACAATTGAGTAAGTCATCTTATGTTATTCGACTATACGTGCACAAGGCTTGTGCATACCTATGTGGAATCCACTATTCCTTTGCTCAGCCCTTGTTGAGGCGCTTCCTCAGCCAGTGCTGGTAAGACCGAATTTTAAGTTGAACTTTCTGCATTGAACAATGCAGGGCTCGATACAGAGGTAAGGGCACAGATCTGAGCAAGGTTGACCAATTTAAGCGGCACGAAGCAGACGTGGGTTCCACAGAGATTCAAATAGCACGCATCTCTGCGCGCGTATTGCAGCTCACAGAACACCTGCAGACCCACCGCAAGGACTATGCGTCCACGCGTGGCCTTGTCATCCTTCTAGGACAGCGCCGCAGGCTGCTCACATACCTGTACAAGCACAACAGGTGCGCGCCAAGATCTTACTGCTTATTAGCATTAATAAAGCGTAATGCTAGCTGTCAGTCCTTCGACGCATATATACTCTTCTGCTTGCCTTCACCTGCAGCCCAGTGCCGGCCTGCATGCATCTATAGAAATAGCTAGAATTAAGGTCACGAGGTATAATGGAGAATGAGCACATGGATTGCTGGCCATGAGGGAGTCCTGCCAAGCCTGAACGTGCTGTTTCTCTGCATGCAGGCCCAAGTATGAGCAGCTGCTGCGTGAGCTCAGCATCAGGCCTCTCAAGGTGCAGGCAGCCAGAGGAGTGATTGTGAAGCTGTCAGAGGGGTCAGAGGTTGAGGTGATGGGTGCTGCGGCCGTGGAGCAGGCCATGGTATGACTTGGGAAGCCACGCACTCAGCCAATGCTGAATTGTGATTACAAATGTGCAATGAGAGTGTCCTTTTCAATCTGATGGGGGTACAAGGCTACACATCGCTGCAGAGACTGCAGCTGAAAAACCAAACACACAAACCAGCAGAAAGTGCTTGATGGGTCCTCTCACTAGCCCGGCTGGGCAAGTAAATCAGATTTGCTTGTGATCAGGTGTACAATTTTACCTGCAAAGACTTGGGGACGAATGTTATGTTAGCTTCCTTGGAATGGAAAAAAAGGCATGGCTGACTTTTGAAGTTACTCAAGCCATTTTGTGTTGGTTGTCAGGCATGTAACAGAATATACGTGCAATTTCGATTGCACTGCTTTATAGCACTGTGTGTGTCCATGGATCTGGCAATATTTAGCTTTGATTTCACCGCAATATGCTGCAAGCCCCTGGATAACTGGTGCAGGAGAGTGCGCCAGACTTTTGTCAGCAGTGCAAATGGGTGCACCATGCAGGGCCTCCTAAGATGCTGCCAAAGAATTGGCTGTGGCTACTGGTGCCACACTCTGCCAGTGATAACATTCTCGCATGTCTTTGTCCGGGTGTCTGCAGGAGACGCTTCGCGTGTCTTGACCATACTGAGCAGATCTTATAATGTACTGATCCTGATAGGACACATTGAAGCCATCCTTAATTCCTTGCACATCCCACGCCAACTGTGAAAATTTTGACGCTGCCATCACATTGAATGCATCAAGACAAATGACCCTGAGGAGATCCTAAAGGTGCTCTGACATCCTGACGCAGGGGAACTAAAGCCAATACACAAAAATACAAATTTACATGAACACTCCTACATTGCCAATGATTGACAGCCATACCAAAGACCAGGCATCCTTACCCTGTACTAGGCAGCTGCAGAGCGCAGCACAGAACCGCACTCAAAGGAATAAAAAAATCCTCACACTAAACAAAAACTCCAAAAACACCTCCAGAAGGTCTGTCAGAGCGCGCACCCTTAAATAAGCCTTTCCCCCTCTCTGAATATCAGAAAAAGAACACAGCAATACCTTCACACTAGAACAATGCTGTACATGACAGTCATTCTGCTCATGCTGTGAGAGGCAATGCTCAAGGTGTACTTCAGAAGATAAAATTAAGATCTCTACAATATCCCATCTGGGCTGGATGATTGCTCTTGGCCATGGGGCCTCATACATCTTGAGCCCCTTCTCTGGTCTGGTCTCAAGTGCGCATGATCTGTGAGTTCCATGCTCGATGGCACATGTGCAGTACACTGGTTTCCGGCATGCATTTTGCATTCACTTCATCAGCAGGTTCAGACGTTCATGAGACTCATCTGTTCCGTGTATTGAGGCTCTACTGCCATTGGACATGCTGCACACTGGACTTTTAGGGCCGGCCAGCAGCTGCATGAGCAGCAGCTTCGGCATCTCTGCGGTTGATGATGGCTGTCAGGGCTTCGTCTGCTGCACGGCACCGCGCCTGAAAGCTGTCATCTGCAGCAGGCGTCCGCTGCCTGCAACAGAAGCCCAAGGACACGCCCTCAGTCATGAATCCAACATTGCATGATTGCTTCTTTATTGGACATCTGCAAATGCCTGGGGGAAAAAAATCAATCCTAGGCAGGAGGTAGGAGTCATGCAGCACACACGCACCTGGAAGAGGAGGCCTCGGCAGGGTGAGAGGAAGTGCTGGTGCCAGTTGCATCTGTGACAGGCTCCTGCCTTGCAATCCTCTCGCGCACAGCTGCATCCTCTTGCTCAATGGCAGCCATGACTGCTGCATCATGGTCATCAGAAGGTGCCTGCAACATCACATTATATCCATCAGTTGTATTATGCATGCAACATGCACACATACTTCCTATGACAATGCATGCAGCATGAACTTTGAAGCAATGCCCTCCACTTCACAGCAGCACATGCATGCTATTTGAAGCCGGTATTAGAGTTGCAGCAAGGCAGTATTTACTGGACATGGCTGTTAATCCTAGACCACAGTAAGAAAGAAGAGCAGGTGCTTCGACTTTATAATGAGGAAGATGGCAAGAGGGATACCCAGTAGGTCGCAGCTTTGGCAGCAGCAATGGCAGCAGCTGTTTCTTCTTTGCGCTTCTGAATTTCCAGTTCTTTTGCAGCCAGCTCATCCTTCAGCAGAACGAAGAGCCTTGAACCATCGGGATTCAGCATCAGGACTGGCTCATTGAAGCCGAAGTGGAGCGGCGTTGCATTGGGAATGTCATCTGCAGACTCTGCTTTGTGCTCCATCTCTTCACTGCCGCTCTGCTGCTGTGAGGTATCCATGCGGTTCTGCTCACCTGCCATATCCACATCCTGTGATCCTCCCTCAGTGCTGGGATCTGTGCAAGACACATGAAGTTTGTTAGATGCAATTTAGTCAGGATTAGGATCTGCATGTATTTAAGGCTGTAGACAAGATGCCAGCTCCTTCATTGGACACACCTGGTGTGCTGGGTGCCTCGCCAATGTCTTGGCTCATTGACGTGCTCTCTGCTCCTGAAGACTCCACTGTGCTGCTGGCATGCTCATGTGGGATCTGTACTGAACCGCTGGCATGCACTGCTGTGTCTGACTGCTCACTGACTGGGACATCTGAGCCTGAGAATGTGGCCAGCATGGCAAAGAGCGGCGGCAGGGGCCTGTTGTATGTGCACACTACCATGTTGATGATTGGTCCGGCGGGGGGAGGGAGTGGGCTGCCGTGGCCCATTGCTGCATCTCCCCCCTTTGTCTCAAAGCTGCCATAGTTGGGCTGTCCTGACTGCCGTGGGGGCGAGGTTCCGCTTGATGCATGGACATTCACACTTAGCCTGCTGCTGCTAGGGATGTCTCCATCATGAGCAGGCGGCAGAGGCTGAGGCGGGGGCAGCGGCCCAAACACCCCCTGTACTCACACCATGACATACTACTGACACCAATTCGGCAAATGATGATACTGGAATGCATTTGGTAATGACAGCATGATCAGATCCTACAGCATGATGAGTCATTGCTTGCATTCTGATGGTATCATGCTACATCATGGCCTTGCCAACAAATTGCCAAAGGCTGCCCTTGCATCAAGCACATGGCCAGTAGATGCAGCACCTCTCGACTCAGATGCTCCATGATGGTGGCCACTGCCTCTTCTGGCACAGGAGCAGGTGCAGATGTGCTGGGCTGGGCATCGCGAGAATGACACTGTGCCTGCTCAAACTGCTCTTTCTCAACCTGCGGACAGCATAGATGTCTATTTGGCATCACAATGAAAGGCTTTGCAGGTGTCACACCCAAAGACAACAAAGCCAGTGGAGAGTGTCAAAGTAAAGATGCATCTTCTACCTTCCGTGCCCGAGTGGCAGCTTCCTCTGATGCTATTCTCGCCTGTTTGGCGATCTCCTTTTCCAAATCAGACCGGGGACCGGTGTAAGTTGTTGCAAGAGCATACTGGCAGCCTGGGCAAGGGGGATCGCCTTTATGCTTGGTCAACTGCACACGAGCCACAAGTATGTCAGAGGGCGACATGGAATGGGAAGAAGTTTGCATGCAAACAACGCAACATATCCTTGGACAGGTTCAAGCAGACTACTCCGAGGAACTGACGCACCTCAAGGTAACACTCCGTGCAGAGTCCCGCGGAGCATTTGCAATGGTTGAGAGCAGGGTAGTACAGGAGGCAGACTTTGCAGTCCTCGAGCTGCGAGCAGACTGGCACATCAGTGTGGGACTGAGGATATCAAAGTCCAGCGGCGGTGTCAATTACCCTGCATCCTTCTGGGAGAATGCTCTGCCTACGAAAGAGCAGAAATCTACAGCGAAAGCCAACGCCACGTGGCGAAGTGAGGAGCCCGCCCTTCGGCATGGACCGGGACATCTTGACAGGCACTTCCTCCTGAAATAGGTGCGCACCTCCATCTCTGGATCCTCATCAGAAGCGGGAAAGCAAGGAGCGATGTTGCCCTGCAGGATGAGCTTTTTCACTTTCGCCTGCTTGAAGTAAGCCGATTGATTTGGATATAGACCTCTTGGCTTCAGGTGAGCTGGGTCGATCCCTAGAGGGTTATCTTCTGCGGCAGCAGGATGGATGCACTTCGTGATTGCTTGTCCCATTTTCAGACCCCGCTCCTCATCCAAGACAGCCAGCACAGGGCACTATGCTCATCTAAGGAGGCCGATCCTCTCCCTCGTCAAGGCGTGCAGCTTGCCATGCTGCCGCTGCAAGCCAATTGCAATGCAATGCACGAAGTTTTGTGCATCATGGCGCTAACGAATGAGCCGCATTGGCGAGCACAGCAGTTGAGCACGAACAACGCTGAGGGTGCCAAGATTGGCTTCCGCCCAAAAGTTCATTGCCTTTCAAAGTTTGATCATGCATGGCAGCACCGGGATTTACCCCCAATAGAAGAGAAGAGTAACACAGATCTGGTGTCCGATATTTATTCCTCGGGCATTTGCCGTGAAGAAGTAAGTTGCAGTACGCTCTTGACAGCTTTACTAGTCATGGCTGTTTTGCTCATGTAGGTGCGCGCAAGGAAATATATTCTTGTAAACCTCCAATGAGAACATGCAGTAATATATCAGGAGTGCATTGGTGCTCAAAGGGGGCTTTCAAGCACTCGCCTGGGTTACAAGACCGTCGATCCAGAATTCAGGATCAGAAGAGGCGTCAGTGCCGCAGGAACTCTGATAGGGATGAATCGTTAGAGACCGAGTATCCGAAAGACGCAGCATATTCAGAGATACAAGCTGCGTTGAGCAGCTGGCAGGTGCCATCGGGACAGAGAATACCATCACAAGAGATAAAATCAACAGGGGTGCAGTCACAGGGAAAGACTGAAGCTGAGAAGGATAAAGAGGTAGCTGAAGCTTTGCGTCAGGTCGAGGAAGCACTCAAGATTGCACAAGACAAGCTGGAGGACATCCCAAACCTTCCCAGTGCACGACCCAGGAGACAGGTCTGTGACAGCACATGTGCATGGACAATTTATCCCATGATCCAAGTACTACATGACAAACAGCCTTCCTAATTTCTCCCTATTGAAGGCCAAGCTAACGGCCTTACAAAGTATGACAGCACAGCTGGTGTCTGATGGACATGCAGGTGCCGGAGTGGCTGCGGTCGGTGCTCGCTGGCGCACGGTTGACAGCCATCCTTGGTGCAGCAGTATATGCGCATGCATGCGGCAATGTCATACAGGTCCTCTCCGCACTTGCTGTGGGATCGGCCCTGGGGGCCATTGGATACAGGAAGGGCTCGCTGTCAGCCTCAGGTGCTGTCCCAAGTAACAGCATTGTGAGATAGAACATTAAGATCTTGTTTTTCTCCCACAGTCCATGCCAGACCTGTCACATTGTTGTACATGCACATTGATAATGACATTGGTTTAATTCTTGATGGGGTCCAGGTGCCTTGGCAGCCATATTTGTTGGAACTACCACATTGGGGCCAAGTTTGCGGGCGGGCATGACTCTCCTGGCCTTCTACCTGTCGTCATCAAAGCTTACAACACTGAAGGAAGGCTTGAAGGAGGTTGATGATGGGTTTAAGAAGGGAGGCCAACGCAATTGGGTGCAGGTATTGGTCTACAAGCTTCTCTTTTGTCATCAAGCGCTCTTCGCGCGCTCCAGGCATTATTATTCGATTACAGTGCATCGATCACAGTTGCATGCACTCATCAGGATGCAAAAGTGTGTTGTGAAAATTGTCTTTGGTAATGAGGATCTTCCCTTGCAGGTCTTCTGCAACGCCTTGATTCCGGCTTTGCTGGCAGCGCTCATGGGAAACTTGAGCGGCTTAACAGACCTGCCCCTCTCAGTGTCAGGAAGGCGCTTGTACACAGCGGCAGCAGGGGCGTTCCTGGGATATTATTCATGCTGTTGTGGCGACACTTGGGCCTCCGAGGTTGGCCAGCTGAGTGAAGCAGAGCCCCGTCTCATCACTTCTCTTCGACCTGTGCGGAAGGTTGGCATTTCACATCCTCAAGAGCTTTGCTTGCTGGCGCCACACTTGTATGGATCAGTCTGGCAAGGGGTCATTTTGGCTTCAATGCTGTCAAATCATCAATCCCCTCATCAAACAGGAGTGATATGCGCTTGCAGGGCACAAATGGGGGAGTCACACTTCTGGGATGTGCTGCAAGCGCCGCCGGAGGTCTTTTCATGGGGTTGGTGTTCTACTGTGGCAGCATCATTTCTCCAGGCATTCGAGGGAATGATGCAATGTATGCTGCTGCAGCACAGCAGTGGGTGCTCATTCTTTTGGGTGAGTGCATTACGGTTGATCAACAATATGTTGCCATCTTGTCATTGCTCGATGCATGAGTTGTTCTGGTATGAAGGAGTGTCTATTCAAGCTAAGTGTTTTTATCCAGGTCTGGTGGCGGGAAGTGTTGGCTCTGTGATCGACTCCATTCTTGGAGCCACGGTGCAATTCACAGGATTCAACCGAAAGACGGGAAAGATCACCAGCAGTGTCGGCAGTGATGTAGTCCACATCAGCGGCTTCCCACTCCTCACAAACAACGGAGTGAACCTGGTGTCCGCTACCACTTGCTCTCTGCTGTGCGCTTACGCAGCTCTTCGGCTATTTTGAACAGGCCTCATTTTTTGTGTGAGCATATCAGCAGAGATACCTTTGGGCGAGCAGCGGCTGTAGAGGACAAAAACCTGCTGATGTTAGACAATACAGGGTTAGACTGTACATGCATGCCTGGAGCTGTGTACAGAGGGATGTCTGCGATTGAATCCTCTGGAGGAGGGTGTACTAGAATATTGAGAAAATTGAGAGGCCTGAGATCTACTTAGACTCATGCTGCTCATGATCATTTGAACTCCATGCATGATACCGTAGAGTGACTCCCATGCCAAAGCTTCCATGTTGAAGCTTGTTGCTGTCAAGATTTCTCAGCCTTTACAGGGCCGCGGGGTCTGTAATTATGGAGTCTCATTCCCAATACTTAACAAGCATCGATGTGGTCATGGTGCTCCGGCATGTGCATGGCATGCCAACAGTGAATGTCATTCATTTCCTTGTTGTATCCTTTTCTGAAACTCTTCTTTCACATGATCCTGCGGACATACAGCCTGTCAGCTTAAAACTCCAATGTACCCATGTGAAATATGTTCAAGAAACTGTAGCTGATGAAGTTACCAAATATTTTGACCTGGAGGGTGGTAATTGCGCACCCTCTGCTGCTGCATAAGAAGGATAGCTCCTTGCCAAGATGAGACATCAGTCACATCCTTTGACTGCAACCCTGTAAACTGAAACGCAATGAGTGCTGCTGCTCCAACAGCTGCCGTGGCAGCAGTGCTGACAGCTAGTGCTTTTGCCTGCATTCAGTACTGCTCTTCAGTTGTGTAAGCTGCCGCTGACCGGCTCATGTACTCACCTCCGTGGAGATGGAGTATTAGGCTGCGCAAACAGATTCTACCCCTCTAGAGAGGACAACAGAACAGTAGCACAAGCGTGGCACATCACCAATTACACATAAGTCATCCATGATTAACCTGGATTTGCTCACCGCAATGGGCACAGCCCTCATGCGGGCCACCGCATCCACTCCCTCTTCATTGAGCTTCTTTGCTGTGTTCAAGAAATGCGCTCCCCCTGACACCAAAGCTCCTGCACGACATACAGTACAGGAAATCTGCCCAAAGATGCTTAAGATGCAGAGATTGCCATGCATGATCTGTTTGCTGAAAGCAGACTGTGCAGCGACTGTTGTGCTGAGTGAGTTCGAGCGTGTCCTGGCAGAGGGGGTTACCACCACAGAGAGCAGTCACCGCGATCCACAGCCCTGTTTCCTTCGAGATTTGGCGAAGCTCGCTCTTTTCAGGGCCTGGATGCTGACCTGCTGTCATACCAGGTCAAGTGCACACCGCATGGAGGAGTGCCTAGGATTCTTTATCATATATGCACTTCAGCGTTCTAGACAGTCTTCTGTAACCTTTTTAAATGCCTTTTGTTGCGTTTTGATGACTATAATATACTAGCTAACTGGTGTTGTTGCCCATGTACCCAAGCACTGGATTCTGGCTAAACTTTGGTGATGGGCATGTGTTAGTAAGACATCCGCAGTCTCATTATTGCGTCTCTCAGTGTCCTTGATATGTGTGCAATGTGGTCAGTCTCTTCTTGAGACTTCATGCTGACTCATCCGGTGTCATGTGCGGCTGATTGGTTGCCAATGCTCTGGCTCGCCAGCTCTTCATCATTCATGAACTTCTGCACTGAGTAGTTTTGAAGTGGAAGGGGGTTCCTTCATTGCGCTATCGCGCATGCTAGAGTTCGCTCGCTGATAAACCAAGATGTCAACTCACTTGAATATTTGCAACAGCTTTCTCGTTCATAATTCCACGCGTCACAGCACTGTACTGCTCAGAAATTCACGCTCAAGCACCTCTCGATGCAGGTAATGATGTGCCTAGTCTGGGACGTTGTGTTTCTATGCAGGATTGTGCTTTTATGAAAGTGATCTGCGCTGCTGACGGAGCCTGCACACCGTGCAAAAGAGGCTTAGTGTATACATACTGTTAAGATAATGATTCGGGTATGAATGAAGCCATTTTGGGCATTGCTATTGTTGTAGGTTACAGCTCCAAGGACCATGTAATGGATCCCCTTCGCTCAGCTTGCAGCAACACCTTAGGACCAGCTCAAGCTCCTTGCGGCAGCGAAGACCACTTAGACAGCCAAAGGTAATATACAATGCCTAAAATTCTTCTTGGCTTAAAAAGCACAACGATGCATGCCCACCAGCTGCATGTTGAACACCACATGATCTGGTGGCTGTGCCCAGGTGACTGCATCGGCTGTAGTGTGTGCTGGGGCCTCATCAGAGCAGGCGCCTGCAAAGACATGGCCAGGCGTCAAGCCGCTGCCACTGCTCCTGAGCATTGGCCTTGGATTGGCACTGCGTTTCTTGGTGCCCATCCCCAGTGGGCTCACCACGCAGGGATGGACCTTGCTGTCCATCTTTGTCTCTACCATTGCTGGTCCGCAGCACCTTTTTATCTGACTTTGCATGCACCCATCCTGCGCTTTGCTTTGATGACATTTCGTTGTGCAACATCTGTTTCGTCTCGTTCCTAGTCCATGTTGTTGAAATTTACAATTACATGTATCTGCCATGACAGGCCTGGTATTGGAGCCTCTGCCAACTGGAGCATGGGCGTTTCTGGCTGTCACAGTCTCAATCTTCACAAAGACACTGACCTTCTCCCAGGCCTTCACAGCATTTTCCAATGATGTCATTTGGCTCATCGTCGTCTCATTCTTCTTCGCCGCGGTAAACTCTCTCATGCCTCTCATCAATCCATACAATCCGTTCCATGACTGAGCGCACGTACTCTGATCCTTCACCGGGTCATCTCCTGGGTCATCAGCAGGTCGCAGGGCACTTTGATCAGTCTTCTGAATCCAGATTTGAAGAGGCTTCTTCGTCCAGATCAGGCACCATATTGTGATTTGCGTCGCATGTGCCTAAATCATGGCCGGCTGGCATGCAGGGCTTCCAAAAGACGGGGCTGGGAGAGCGGGTGGCCAACCTGTTTGTGGCGGCCTGCGGCAAGAGCACGCTGGGCCTGGCATACGGGCTGAGCGTGGCAGAGGCTTGCCTGGCGCCTGCCATGCCCTCCACCACTGCGCGCGCCGGCGGCATCTTCATGCCCATCATAAACTCACTCGCACTGGCTTCCGGCAGCGAGCCTGGTGCGTTCCCTTCTCTGATGCCTTCATGTTCGTTTCATAATATCTTAGCCATGCCTGGCTGGCGCCTAGGGGCGCCATAAGCAGGCATTTGAAAAGAGCCTGGATTGCTCTTACAATTTCACCCGTAGCTGTGTGCTCTAAAAGCTGGCCCGTACTCTCAAATTTTCAGCTGTTATGCTTCAGGACCAATCTGGTGCAAAGGTGCGGGCAGTTACAAGGGTTTTTGTTGTGCAAAGTATGTTGTTTACGTATTGAAGAAGGAATTGCGCATGTACAGGCAAGCCGAGTGCAGGGAGGCTGGGCAAGTTTCTGGTGCAGTCGCAGTTCCAGGGGTCGGTGCACTCCTCAGCCCTCTTCCTGACCGCCGCAGCTCAGAACCTGCTCTGCATGAAGCTCGCAGCTGAGCTGGGAGTGAACATCCCATCCCCATGGGTCACCTGGTTCAAGGGCGCGGCTGTACCTGCCCTATTGGGCCTCCTCATCACCCCCCTCATCATGTATAAGGTGCACATGTCTTCCTATTCCCTCCTCTTTTTCAATACATGTGTATCCCACTCTCTATCGTTTCATTCTGACGCCACCTTTCAGTGTGCACTGCATTGCAGACCAGAATATGAGGACCAGAGAATATCTTAGATTACATCATTTTCATGAACTAAATGAACTGCCTGATTTCCTTCCGTGTGCCGTGGACCTGGGCAAGAGACTCATGGGCTCTTGGTGATGGTCTTTTACCCATCAATAAGGCCTTAAGTTCATAATTTTTAGAAAATTCTGTTGAGAGTGACATGTATGCATGCATGCGAGCAGCTGGTCCCCCCGGAGGTGAAGGACACGCCCGAGGCGCCGAAGCAGGCGAAGGAGAAGCTGCGCCAGATGGGCCCCATGACGCGCGACGAGCTCATCATGAGCTTCACCATGCTGGGCGCTGTGATTCTGTGGGTGCTGGGCGACCAGCTGCAGATCCCAGCAGTCACCTCCGCCATGCTCGGCCTCACCGCCCTGCTCATGACCGGCGTCCTGCAGTGGAAGGACTGCCTCACCTACTCCCAGGCATGCCCATTGATATCTCTATCCCTGACACACATGCTGATTGAAATGATGGTTGCACGTACAAGTATGATGTGCAATGACCTGTTGCGACCCACCTGAAGCTCATTGGTCTCGTGGGCAGTCTCTCACTGTCCAAAATGAGAAACAATTGATGTGGCTGCCAGTGCTGATGCTGTGCAGGGAGTGTGACATGAGCATTGCCTGTGATCTTGATGTGGCAGCTGGTGCCATGCATGCTATTGTGACATCCACTCTGATCAAAGCAGCTGCCAGCTGTGGTGAGTGTAAGAGTGTGGCTTGTGCATGTGCAGGCGTGGGACACACTGTTCTGGTTTGCGGTGTTGGTGGGCATGTCAGGCCAGCTCAACGGCCTGGGTGTCATCAAGTACTTTGCTGATGTGGTCGGCGGCAAGCTGATAGCTGCCAACCTGGGCTGGCCAGTTGTCTTTGGCATGCTCAACATGGCCTACTTTGGCCTCCACTACATGTTTGCCAGCCAAACCGCCCACGTCGGCGCCCTCTACGCTGCATTCCTCGCCATGATGCTCTCCGCAGGTGAGCATCCCAGATCCTGCTTGAGCCATATACGTGAGGGCTTTGTCATTCTGATCTTCATTGATGCCACACGCGTCCATTAAGCAAGATCCACTCACTCTGGAGCAAGTATGTCTGCTCAGCACATTCTGGGAAGGTCAATTCCCAGACCCACCCAGTCTGGAAACTAAGAAAAGATGATGATTTCACAGATTAGCAATGTCTGTAGATTAGCTAGATTCTGTATGGAACTTCAAGTAACAATTGATCATGTCAGTACTGACGTCTTCGGTGTTGCAACAGGTGTCCCAGGGGTGTTGGCTGCTCTCAGCCTTGCGTATGTGAGCAATCTGTTTGGCAGCATGACACACTATGGCAGCGGCCAAGCAGCCGTGTACTATGGTGCTGGCTACGTCACCCTGCAGGAGGTCTTCTCAGTTGGTGGCATCATGGTCGTGGTCAATACTATCATCTGGGCTCTTGCTGGTGCTGTTTGGTGGAAGCTCTGTGGTTTCTTCTGAGCCTCCTGAGCCTGAGGCTGGACGCTGCAATCCACTGACAGTGAATACTGCCTGTATTGCATGTGATTGCATGTGATGGAGTTGAGAAGAGACAACTGCGGCAGATCTTGAATGCACTGAGCGATCTCATCGTTGTGGCCAGGCGTTCTCAGCAGGCCGCACTAGCATATGTGTGCCTGGCGCTAGGCACACACATGATCTTACACAAAATAATAAATGAGCATGCATGATATCGATGATGATCATGGTGATCCCAACAATAATGATTGTAACACAAACATCGAGATGTCATTGTCCTAGAAATCAATTCTTTTGTTCTGAAGAATCAATCACTTTGAGCTTGCAATAAACCACACCGGTGGAACCTTGCCGGGCAAAAAGGGCTTTAGCTCATGTACGTGGTCTTTGAGATTACATGCAACCAATAGAATGAGTCCTCAATCAATATAATACACAGGCGGCGAATTACCGCTGCCAGTCGCTAAATCAGCTGGAAGCATCTGTCAAATGCGGGGTAATCATATCCAGAAGGCCGCTGGGATTTTCCACATGCAACCAGTGCCCTGCATCTGGCAAGACATGCACCTTCACAACACCCTCTCCAGGGGTGTCAGCGGTCTTCTTTTCAAGCTCTGCTAGCTGACTCAGCTCCCGCTTACTCCATCTGTCTGAATCTGCTGCCCGCACGATGTGCACCTCCACGCCTGCTGGAGGATGCTGCAAAAGGTCCCAGTAGTCCTTGTGCTTGTATGAGTTGAACATTGCCGCCGCTCCTGCACGCATTTGTGTCTGGCATTAAGCAGTGCCATGAATGAGAATCAAACCAAGGTAGAACTGCAAGACCTACAAGGCAATGCGAGCGCCGATAAGGGAGTAAAAAGGGAGGATAAATTAATGGGGGGGATAAAGCATCAACCTATTAGTATGTGAAAACATGATGTAGTCCACCCCCACCTGAGATATCAAAGGCCCATTTGAAGCCGCCGTTGGCGGGGGTGAGATTGCTCCCCAGCCACTGCTGGATGGCCTCGGAGTAGCCGCGCTCTCTCATGTACTCGTAGAGCCACCGGCGCGAGGGCACAGGAAGGGGGATCTTCAGGATCTCATTGATAACATTGTCCGTGTCTGTGGGCACTTCTGAGCTCCATCTTCCCACCGGGGAGTCCAGCACCCACACCTGCCACACAATCATTTCTCAGGGCCTTGGTAATTGTGTAGTGGCACGAAAAAATCAGGCTGTTGCTGTTTCAGATGAGAGCACATGCAGATGGACTGAAGGAGGTTTACCTGCTCAGGGAGCTCACGGCCTTCCTGGCTGCTCTGTTGCAGGAACTCCAGCACAATCTTGCCGCCCAGGGAGTGGCCGAGCACAGCCTTGGGCATCCTGCCACCCAGCTCTGTCTGTACTAGCCTGGTCAGGTCTCCCGCGGCAGCGTCTATGCTGTGGGGCGGGTGCAGTGGCAGCCCTGCCGAGGCCCCATGGTTGCGCTGATCCACCATCACCATCTTCCAAGGCCTGGAAGAGATCCATGGGTGAAAAGGACTTCCTTGTGCCGGTACATCACAGTGGCTTACGAATTGTGCACCAGGGTGCGAGGGAGGGCAGAAGGCACCTGCCGCTTGTGGATGCAGCTTGATTGGCCAGGTTCCTTGCAAATGTCCTCCAGTTTCTCCTGCAAGCACCTGATTAGCTGAAAAGGAAAAGGAAGAAGCATGTGGAACCATGTAGCGCATCGATGAGCGCAATGCTCACCCCGATCCTAGCAGGCCATGGACCACCAGTGCGGTCGGCTTGTCAGGCTGCGTGCTGGCCTGCTGTGGCTTTGAGCAGACTGTCTCATATGCAAGCGTTGCAAAGCCCCGGGATGCAAAGGCTTCCGCCTCAGACATATGTTGTGACAGGAGCGACCAAGTCTCCGGGACGGCCCTGGCTCCTCTGCCATATAGGGCCATTGTGGTACCTGATGATGTGAACAGCACCATCGTCACTTAGAGTTGTTGCTCAGATTACATGGCATGTAATCCTTTTTATGTCCAGGATCGCATCGATACAAAAGGGCAACTGTACACCCAGAATCACCATTGATGAAGTCTATGTTCTGTATAGTGATAATGCCAGGGACAATCTCGCAAAAGTAAGTACCAGACTGACTCTCAGAGATGATAGACTATACATTTTGCAACAATATGTGAGCTCAAGACTCCATCGATAGGGGGAGAAAATACCTAAGGCAAAAATGCGGCCCTCTCACGAGACTCCCGTCAAGGATTAACAATCCAATGACATGTTAAACGTAATCTTAAGATAAGGGGGCCGTTTCAGGAGTTCATGGTATCAATTACAGCCCATGCAGTAATATACAGTCCACGGCATGTGATTATTTGCCCAATTGGTTGACGATCTCAGAGGCTGCCTAACAGTATGGTATCTTCTGCAAATTTGTGTGATTTCCAAATTGCTTTGAATAGCACATGAGGAGCCCTTCCATGATATTGTGTGGATGGCCACAACTGGAACCGCCCGCCAAACGGCGTTCCTCGGAGAAGCTCGTTTGGAAGCTGGATGTCTGATTCTCTTTCATCATCATTGCGCTGTGATTGCAAAATGGAGAGATGGGCATGTTAAAGATTCAGTTGTTAGCGGTGGCGATGTAAGATTGAACAGCGATGTAATCGATCTGCTCTGCGTACTATGTAGCATTAAAGATGAAGACATCCAGGTGTCAGTTTTTGTATCAGTCTCAGGGATGGACGACTTCAACTTCGACTCTTTGGACCTGGGGTCACGACGGAAGCCCACCAACTGGGTTGCCGTGGCCCCGCCAATGGTCTACCGAAACAAAATAAATCCCAACAAAAGGTAAGATAGAGCCACTTCAAAATCTGCTTGGCGGAGATGTTGTTGAGGATGCATGAGCGTTTCTGTAGGACATAAAGTTTGAGGAGGCATAATTAATTTCCTAATCTCGAAAGTGTACTTTTTGTGACACAGAGGACCAGGCTTCACATGTTGCTTTGTCACCAATGGATTCTCGCGATGGAGAGCATTCTGCTGTGACGTTGACAGTCATTGATTGACATAATGTGTCGCAGAAACAATGGACAAAGGCGAGCCTCAAAGCAAGAAGGCCAGAAGGGCCAGGTCCCAGGCCGGGGTGATGCAGAGGATGCCAGCACAGCCCAGATGGCAGACCAGTCAACTGCAGACGTCACTGGCCAATCAACTGCCTCTAGCTATGACACGGCGGAGTTTGAATCCAAGGCAGGTGGCAGAGCCGCGGCAAAGCTGGCAGAACCCTCAGCCAGCATGCCTGCTGGGCCAAAGAAGAAGCCGTGGAGTGAAGGGACGATCCAGGCACGCGCAGAGGAAGCCGTGAAGAGGGGTACCTCGGGGCAGACGTTGGAATGGCTGGAGGCTGAGAGCGATGAGGGCAATGTGGAGTACAAACTGCGCCTGAAGGACCCCTCCACTATGCGCTTCCAGCAGCTGGTGCGCATCAATCACAAATGAGCTAGCCAGGAATACATCAAACACCCCCTACCTATAGCTCTGCATCACACAGGCAACATCGGTTACCTGGCTGACGACAATGGAACATGCATGTCCAGGTGACGCAGATGAAGTTCCGGCTGTCCGAGGGCAACGGCGAGTGCTTCTACTATGTCGGTGCGTGCCCCTGTGCTCCTCTCCTCAGCATTGCCCAGCTTCTAATAAACTGGATGTTGCACTTCTAGGCATGTGGCAGTCGACATCTTACAGCTCATGGATAATTCTCCCCACAGACGTACTGAAATTGCAAATGTTGGGGCAGGGGTGGAGGATGACGGGTACCCGAGGGGGCTGACCCCGGGGGACCTGGAGCAGTCGCTGACGACGCTGCGCGCGATGGCGGCGGAGGTGCACGCCGCCTGCACGCTCGTGCGCACGCTGCCGGGCAGCAGCGACCGCTCCTGCGTCGTCGTCCGCGTGCACCGCATCTGCCGCGACGAAGTCTCCTACACCGACCTCCGCATCGCAGGTGCGCTGCCGTCCTGTAAAAACTACACATATGTCCTTTTCTTCAATTGGCGGGCTTCTGTTGGAGAGCATTGTGCATGCAAACCTGGGCGCATGTCTGTGGGTTTGCTGGACCCAAGAGAGGGCGTTTTTGGCCCGGACCGATGCAAGATCTTCTCCCTTTGGGCACTTGCTGGGGCAGTCGAGGGGATGGTCTTGGATGTAGAATTACATGGTTGCAATGCAGTACAGCTGGTGAACAAGGGAATAATGACAAATATAGAGGCGATGTGACAATCTGAGGTGCAGTGGCTGGGGCGGTGGAGAGCGGCAAGAGCACGCTGATAGCAGTGCTGACGGACGGCGCGCGCGGGCGGCCGATACTAGACAATGGCCGCGGATCGGCGCGAATGGCCGTCTTCCGGCACAAGCACGAGATTGAGAGCGGCCACACCAGCAGCATCTCCCAGCACATCCTGGGCTTTGACGAGGAGGGCGGCGTTCTCAACTACTCTGGTGTCGCCGCGCTCACCCCTGCCGAGATCGCCTCCTCTGCCCGCAAGGTGGGCAGCATCCTGTGCATGACAACAGAATAGGGTTGTGAGGTGTGAAGGCCGCACATATATGTGGCAACCTAATGCTGCAAGACTGGGAATGCGAATTTTGAAGGCTCCGTTTATGTGTGGCAATCTAATGCTGCAAGATTGAAGATGCGAGTTATGAACGCGGCACGGCACTTACGTGAGGCAACTGAATGCAGGTGCTGCGCTTCATCGACATGGGGGGCCACGAGAAGTATCTGAAGACGGCGCTGTACGCGATGACCAGCCTGCTGCCGGACTACATGCTGCTCTGCGTCAGCGCCCGCTGCACCGGCGGCCACCTGCCTCGCGCCGCTCGCGAGCACCTGGCAGTCGCACTCGCCCTCGAAATCCCTCTCGCTGTAGTCCTCACACAGGTGCCCCTCCTGCTCTCTGCTCCTCTTGTGTATCCCTGGACGGCGTCATGTTGGGGTCACTCGTGGCCGTTGTAATCGGTATTTTGAAGCCATGAGTAATGCAGGATACATGCCTTCTGTCTGAGCATTCCACCGAACCCTTTAGGTGGCCCTTTTAGGTGACCCCCGTCAAATGGAGGCCCTTGGTGTAATAGTGATGTCGCGAGGGCATGGACGGTGTTGGGAGCACATGAGAGGCTGCGACAGATTGTCAGTGATGGTGCTTTGATTCACATGGGTCAAGAGTTTTTTCTGTCCCAGGTGGATGTGGCGGCGTCCAGCGCGGCAGAGGCAGTGATAGGGCAGATGCGCGAGGTGCTGACAGCAGCCGCAGCCGGTGCCGGCGTAGCCGACGGCCTGCCCGCCAAGCTGCACGCCACCGTGTTCCTGCCTCTGGTCTCCTCAGAATCCCAGGCAAGCTCCTACTTTGCTCCTTCGACTCGCAGCGGTCCATGAACAGATCTATCTTGCGCATGTCGGCTTTGAGCTGCGCTGACTGGCCGGGGCAGATTAAGCCACTTTATTTCATGGCAAATCCATCTCGCTGAGAGAGTTAAGTTCTGTGTTGCTCACAGGCGGCCATGCTGGCGCATGAGGTGGCGGGACGCCGCAGCGGGGCGGCTGGCAGCGCGGACGCGCCCCCGGGCCTGCAGCGGCGCCTTACTGTGCCCCTTTTTGCGGTCTCCTCCGTTACGGGCTCCGGCATTCCGCTGCTGCATGCCTTCCTGTCTTCCCTGCGGCCGACCAGCTGCGACTCGGCAGCCCCATCGGTGAGTGGCGCAAACTTCCGCGATGTAAAATTATGCATATATCTTATGCTGTCTCCTCATCGTGCTGTTAAAAGGTCACTTAGTATTGACTGTGTAGCTCAGGCAGCCAAAAGCGCGGTAATGTGACTGTTGAAGATTGGATTCATTGCAAGATTGCAATACCGTGTGCTCATGTGCCCCACAGGACCGAGGCTCTGGTGAGAGTGAGGGCAGCCAGTCGCACACTTCCGCCTCCTTCTTCGACCCAGACATCAGCAAGTGCAGCGATGCCTCCAGCGTCTTCAATGTCTCCCTGGACGGGGATAGCTGCAAGGGGCCGGAGGAGCCTGCAGCAAAACAGCCATACGCCATTAAAGATACTGCCAAGCAGGCGCAAAGCCAGGAAGGCCACGCCCACTTCCAGGTGCTTGCCGGATTGTTTTTTTTCTGTGGCATGATGTGAAAAACTGTCACACGCTGCAATGCACATGCAGCCTCGTGAGTATTTGTTTTGTGGTGCATGTGTCAGAATCAAAGGTAGATGCATGGCTTGTCCTAGTCCAAATGACGGTTCTTATAAAATTTTAAACACGGGCAGATGAGTGGAATGCTCAATCCATGGTTCTCGCTCAGCACTCACCCAGAAATGATGACTCTGCAGGTGGACCAAACGTTTGAGGTGAGGGGCGTGGGCTGCGTGCTGTCGGGCACAGTGGTGGCCGGCCGCGTCACCCTGGGGCAGCAACTGCGGCTGGGGCCTGACGATCAAGGTGCCTTCAAGGATGTCACCGTCACATGCATACAGCGGGAGCAGGTGCGTACCTGCCTTGCGCACGTATGCCGTGACGGATTTGTTGTCATCCTGCCTCGCTAGGCTGATATGCCTTGCCACCGCGCATAGAATGCCTAACGGCAATCTCATGCATACAATGTTACAAAAGCATGCAAGGAGCACCAATATTATGGTGGATGCATCAGTGACAGACTGCTGTGTGCGTGCAGCTGCCAGTCAAGATGGTGCGGGCGAGGCAGCACGCAACGGTGGCGACTCACCCGGCCGAGAACATGCCTTCGGCGCAGAGCAGGCCGGCGGCTGAGCCCAGCACGAGCGCCACATCACTTGGACTGCAGGCAGCGCTGCCAACAGCGAGTGTGGCCATTGGGCAGCAGGGCCCGCCCACAGACAAGCGTGAGGTGTTCCGGATACCTTCGCCCTGCGGCGAGCAGGGAACGCCCCGGCTCAGCCCGCAGGGCAACCAGCGGCTGACTCAGTCAGACACACACAACGGCGCGCAACACCCGGCGCCCACAGATGGTACACTGGACATTAAGGCAGGCAAGGACATTACAAAGGGCAAGACAGATGGATCTAGATCTGGTAGTGAAAAGCATAGGGGCAGCTGGAGTGGAACGAGGGCGGCGCAGCTCTGCCAGAATGGCGATGGGGGGTCGATGGGGGGCATGGGGACGGGCATGATGGAGGGGTTTGGCGTGGGCAGCTCGGCGCTGGAGTCGGCGCAGCCGGAGGAGTTTGGCGGGCTGCAGATTGAGTGGGCCGCCGAGCGCAGTCGCTGGGCCCTGCGCTCCCAGTCCGCTCCCAGCCTCGTCGCCAGCTCAGCCCCCAACTCCAGAAAGGTGCGTGTCTTTCCAAACAAGGTCTCTCAAGAGACATGCATATCCATTATTCGCCAAGTTTGCTATGATTCCGTTCTCATTTATGGGTGCTGTGACATGTCTGAGGTTCATAAGGTGTGCCTTGGACGGGCAAGGATCACCGGCAAGACCCCGACAAATGAGCTCCAATTGATAAAGTGGCTGTGGGTGTTGTGCAGGGGACGGTGCTGGTGGGAATGGGGCTGCGGCCGCGGGCGGTGTGGCGCTTTAAGGCGGTGATGGTGCTGGTGTCGGGCCACTGGCCTCCGCGCGGCCTCCTTTCCGGCTGCTGGCCCCCGCACTCCGCCAGCACCTCCGACCCAGACGGGTGCGACGATCCCATCCATTTCGTGCTAACTTCACATCACCTCCCATGCGGCAAGCAACGAAGCCTGCCTTAAGCCTGCAAGATTTTGCGTCTACATAAAAGCCCAAGCTTGTCGTCAATAGGTGGATGAGGGAGCGAGGCGTCACTGGGACTGTCTGGTTGCAGGGGCAGCGGCAGCGACACCTGCAGCGGGAGTTCCTTTGATGCGTCTGGCAGCCGGGGCGCCACCTGGGGCCGTCGCCGACTCAGGTTTGTGCCCATGACAACTTGCTCCTTACCATATTCCCCTGTGGTCTCTATTATGGCTGCTTCGCCCTGTGCGAGTGGGACTGCCTGTCAAAGGGCGAATCTTCTTCTGTTTGCTTCTTGCTTGCTGCTGAGCCACATCTATCTGTTTGCGCGCAGGACTGCGTATGCTCCGGTGGTGCATTGCGGCAGCGTGCGGCAGGCGGCTAGGGTGCTGCAGATGATGGAGCTGTGCCCCAGCAGCAGCCCCGACGGGCGCGAGCTCCAGGGCTGCCGCCTCGCTCCCGCCGTCGCAGCCGCCGCCGCCCTGCTCTGCAGCCCCTCTGCCGGTGAGAATTCCCTCTACTTCACATGGAATTATCACTAGAGATGCTGGGCTTGAGCATGCATGCATGCATGCACAGAGGGCGCTTAAGAAGCACTCTGAGACTGGGTTGGCGGGTGACAGCTTGGGGTTTACAGATTGGGTGTGTTTTGCTGCAGGCGGTGCAGCGGCGCAGGTGATGCGATTTGGGACGCCCGATGCGGACGTCATGGGGCGTTCTCCGCCGGGGACGCACAGCATGCCGCGCTGCGACTCGCCGGCCAGCTCTGACGAGGGCAGCCCCCACAGCCTGCCCACCACCTCCGTGTGGCCTGCCCGTCTGCCCGGTTCTGGCCTGGTGAGCTACCGCTCTCTCTAAAGTGGTGCTGCAATGCTGCTGTGCTACAATGCACTGGCACTACCCTGCACTTCTAATTGGTTCCTGCTCAAGAACCCATGAGTCAGGTGTTCCTGTCAGGCATCTCTTGTCAGAACTGGCCTTGCAAAACAGTTGGTTGATTGCCTGGGTGCTGTGCAGGTGCTGGAGGGAGGTGCAGAAGAGGCAGAGCCGGCAGTGTGTGAGGCGCCGGGCTGTGTGGCGCGCGTGACATTTGAGTTCTGCCAACGGCCGGAGTGGCTTCAGGAGGGGGCGCGCCTCATTGTGCATGACCGCACGGACAACTGCATGTCTGGGGCTGGCATCGTTGAGCGCCTGTTGGCTGGCCAGTGCCATAATGACTAAAAATTGTAGCGTGGGCAGAATGGAGAAATGATGAATGCGGCCCTTGTTGATTTTGCGTGCACTGGTGTTGTGTTGTTGGAGCAGATTTGACTGCTTGAATCACTGGCAAGCACAGAATGATATTCAAGCTCCACTGACCGACAACACAACCCTGATGATGTATTGTTTTGTATTGGGCAATTCACGCTGTACAGAAATGTCCATACGAGCAGTGTGAGATGCTTTGAATGTGGCAAAAGACATCATTTCTGTGTCTGTTGTTGGTGTGCCCTTCATCGTCTCTCTGCAAGCTCTGAATGTGCACGCGTGTTGTCCTGTTTGTATACTGGCAATCAAGATAGTTGCTCCCCAGCCACGAGGGCTGATCAGCTGCTGCACGGGAAATTTTTGTAAAAAAGAGCGTGATCCTACATACATACAAAGCAAATCGGCACTGGATTAGCTACCCCATGGAATAGCTATAGCCTCCGTGCCTAAGATAAAGTCTTGAGCGTCACTCAATATATATCGGTGCCTCCTGCATTTTCTGGGCCTCAGACAAAGATGTCTATAATCAGGACAAGGAGATATGGCTGATGTAGAGCATCCAATGTCCAGAACGACGAACACTTGCTGACTCCAGCAAGTTAGCAAGCTTGCAGCTCAAGGCGCTTTCATTCCACAACCGCACTTAGCCTGCGTGCACAAGTTTAGATAAAAACATGCGGAGAAGCTCTGCAAGCAAATGTATCGCTGGGCTGGCATGAAACAAGGGGTACCCTTCTTGACAAGGTCCCCTTCGCTTGAGGGTGTGGACAGTTTGCTAGTCTGCGGATCCTCAACACAGTCCTGCATGGACACCGGGTACCCGTTCAAGCCAGAGTCAGCTTTCTGTTCTCTTTGAGCTCAAGGTCTGTTGTACTAGCACGGAATCCAGCGTTTATTGAAGGTGACCTCCTCATTGCTCCAGTCCTTCGGACAAGGCCTGCAGTCCGCTAAATCTTCTGGGATTTATGAGACTGGCACAGCATCTCTTCACCAGCTTGTCTATAGGGGATATGGAATTGGCAAATTTTCCGCAAAGGCGATCCCATTCAAAGGCTATGATAGCTCCTGCTCCCAGAATTGAAAGCAGTGATGCTGCTGGTCCCAGTGCAGCTGCTTCCAACTCCTTCGTCATTTTTCAGCCTACTTTTCTGCGCCTGTCTTTGTACAAGGTTTGAACTCCACTGTCACTGTGAACCTTTTGGGCTCGGAAGTTTTGCTTTTCGTGCACTCAGTTCTCGAAATCTCAGCCAAGTCGATTCAATCCAAATGCGATGATTCCCGTTGACACAAGGTTTGCTGCTGCTGCGAGCAATGCAGCACCGTCCAACTCCTTCGTCATTTATTCAAGCCTCAACTTGTGATATGAAATACAAAGTCATCCTATTACAATTGATTTTGCTTCGCCATCATGTCGTGTCATAAGCTTGAGGTGATTGATTTTGACAATTAAGATATCAATATCACGTGTGGGTTGACTCGGTGCAATTTCAGGCACAGGCTCTATTGCAAAACCTCTTTTACGACCGCGGTAGCAAATTGCTCCCTCGCTACAATGACGGAACCGTGTTATTATTGGCCGCGTCAATCGTTTCTGCTTGTTGGGATGTGGGGCCTGTGCTCACAGCTATCTAGCGCTAAAAACAAGTGGGACGACGCATTCTGGGGCCCAAAAAATTTACATTCTAAGAGAAGTAACCTTTGAAACTCACAGAGGCAAGAAAACGGCAGGTACGGTGCAGTTTCACCAAAATTGAAGGGTACTGCCTAAGTACTTTGGCGGGCCTCGTGAACACATGTGCAGGCGAGGGAAAGCCAGCTTTCACGGAGAAAACCAAAGCTGCATTTTCCTCCTGCAAGCGCGAGTTGGGCCTGGGCGCCAGAAATTTAGGACCTCTGGTCGTCATGGCATAATTCGTTCGTATCATTCTTCTAGTACAGTGCAATTTCTTTCGATGTTTGATGGCTGACATACACATTCACATCATGAGCAAATGTTGGAGACAACTATAAAGGAGGTCCTGCTCTGATGATCAGGTCTCAAGTATGTGGCGCCATCACTTGCACTTATCTGGCCAGGGGTTACACAGGGGGGTATACTCCTAGGTATACTATACCCAGGGTAGTACCCTGTATGTGAAAGCTACTTACGAATTCCTGATGTTCTGGCCACAAAGTAGCTTGTCCATTGCCACCCAACTTCAGAGCCTGTGTTTATTGTCATATACAGTTTAAATACGATCTGTGTTCCTAAGCATGCCATCGTTGTGGCCAGGAACTTTTCCAGTGCATTTAACTTTATATCTTTGGAAAGTATGCTGACATACTTCTTTGCACGTGCCAAGCGCTTGGCCTTTGCTTGGAATCCTGGGGTTTGTTGTTGGCAAAGCATACCAGTGGTGTTCAGTCCAATTTCAAGACAATCAATTTCAAATTTCTGTCAAGGGTGCCGTCTGAGGGGTCACCAAGGTAGTCTGACATTGTCAGAAGCAAAATTCAGTCAGCATCTTGAGAGCCTCCAAGGTTCTTACTCAGCAACGCAACAATTTCTTTCTGCCGTTTTTTCATAAGCGCATGAACTGAATGCTGCATCAGGCTGGGCTGCTGATGGACATCCTGAGGGCAGCCAATGCCTGGGAGTCCAGGCTGGGCTTGCCCCGCTGCGCTGCGCGGCTGAGCTGGCTGCGCGCAGCATCCTCCTCCCTGCCATCCGCGTGCACCAGCCGCACGAGGCCATCGGCGCTCAATATCTCCTTCAGGCCGCTGGGGTGGTGCGTCTCCGTCTGGCCCGAGGGAAAGTAAAAGACCTCCACGCCGTCTGAGTGTGTTGCATGCCAGGTGTCCACCTCAGCATAGAAGTACTCCACAGTGCCTGCACGGCAACCCAGCCAGAATCACAACCTGGCACACACTGTGTGCATTATCTACACTATTGCATCTCCTGACCTTCCTGAGTTGACGAGAGGCTCAGGACCTCTTCTGGACCTTTGTGAAGATGCCCACAACTGATGCGTGACCTCTTTACAGATCCCAAGCTTCCACCCTTCAGAGTTCTGTGGCCAGATCTTACGCAGGGTTGATATCGGAACTTAAGCTTGTTTCATGACAGTAGAGTATGTGAAGAGCGCTCACTGTCGGGGAAGGTGCGTTTGACGTCTCCGTTGGTGAACATGACAATGCTGCGGCCGTCCGGGAAGTGCTCCTTGAGTGTCCCGTTGGCAAAGATCAGCGCTCGGCGGCCGTCGCCGAAGACCCGCTCCACTTTGCCGTCCGGGTGCCTCGTCTCCTGCATTTGTACAACAGCCATCAGACAGCAGTGGGGCAGTGGTGACAGGGCAGTCACGCCTCAGTGCAGATGACTGTAACGAAATGCATGCATTGCACATCGGCATGAATGGTCTTGCGGAAAAACCACCTGCACAGGGACGCTCCCATGAGCAAGCAGACCCGGAGCAGCCAAGCCGAGGCCACTCGCCGTCCTTTGTGCGCCCACTGCCACGCTGGCGAACTTGGGCTCCAGCGATCTCGAGGGCAGAGCAACCTGCAGTTTGGCCTGCTGTGGCCCAAACGCAGCAGAGCTGCTTGGTGGCAAAGTAGAGCTGATCAGGTGGTGGAGGGGTCGCAATTCTGTGCTCGCTGAAGCCTGCTCCGGCTGGCTGAAGCCCTGATGAGCATTGGCTCCCCTTTGCGGCCGAGAGGCGGCACCTGGCGGGTTCTTGTATGCTGACGCATCATACGCTGCGCTCCTCCGAGTGGCTGCTTCGCTGCATTCACCTGCCTCAGTCTCTGAGCGGACACTGCTGGCACGGCTCAGGCTGACATCAGCGGCCAGATCTGGCTTCTCACGGAGGTTGAGGCGCGCCAGATCAGGCGTTGCCGGCCGGCTGGTCCGCGCGGCGGCCGCGCCGTCGAATCTGCTGCTGCCAAAGAAGGAGTTGCCGGAGGCGCGCATGGATGCGCGCAGGGGAGAGTAGACGGCCTCGCTGCCGATGTCATCCAGGAAGGGGGACAGCGCTGCGTGATGGAACGCCGGTGCAGAAGCGGCGCTGCACTCCACTCGTAGCTGCACCGCGGCCCCACCCCGGTCGGCCGCGGCCGGGCCCGCTTCTCTCCTAAAGTCCCACCTGCGCACAGCGCACACCAGCTCTTATACCCTGCTCATAATGGTTGCTGGCTTCAGGACCTCATCTTTGTAGCAAGGCGCCTGCGACAAGGCGTTGAGGACAGGTCTACTGCAGTCCCTGCAGCATCGGGAATGTACACCTCCTCAGGAATTCCAAAGTGAGAGCAATCTGTCTTCACTTTTTTAAGGGGGGTCTTCAGTGAGGGCGGGGTGCACGCACCGGTCGAAGCGCGGCACCGGCGGAAGAGGCTTGGCCGGCGGCCGCTGAGGCCTGGTCAGGATGGCTGCCAGGTCAGTGCTGCTGCCAGCCGAGCTGCCATCGGGTTGCCCAACTACGACTGCGGCAGGGGCAGTTTGCAAGGCCGACTCCGAAAGACTCCTTTCTGGAGGCCGCAGCTGCGAGGCCTCTGCTCTGTGTTCTGCGCTATTTGCTGGCTCGGGCGCGAGCGGAGCAGCTGCTGCTTGGTGCGGCTCCTCGGCTTGAGCATGGCTGCCAGACATGAGGACAGCGCCTGTCTCTTGTGCAGATGGCCGCTGCGCAATCGCCACAGGCGCCTGCTTCTGCTGCTGCTCATTCTGCTCCTGCTGCTGCGGCGGCGGCATATTAAGTGGCTCCTCTGATGGGGCAGGAGGGTCTGACAGTGCCTCTGCATCCTGGGCCAGCGAGACAGCACGAGGGGATATGCTGGGCAGCAAGGCTTCGCTGGCTTTCTTGCTGGCAGCCTCTTGCCGCGCCCAGGACTTGAGCCGCTGCTCCTCATACCAGCGCACCTCTTCGCGCAGCTCCGTGTTTTTCTCCTACAAAAGCACATAACAAAGGTGCATTATCAACCAGAGACCCCGATGATCGACAATCATGCGTATATGTCATTTAAAGCCATGGTCTGCACATGGTGTCACTTCTGCGGCATGCCTGGCACACCTGCAGCTCGACAATCTGGCGCCGCAGCCGCTCAACGATGAGTTTGTGGCGCGCATCCTTGGCTCTCGCAGTGCGCCTTTCCTCTGCCAACGTTGCCTCCAGCGCCTCCATCTGTGTGTGAAATCCAGACTTCAGCAAATTGAGTTTCTCCGGCTACCACATGATTGAGGGACCCTTGCCATATTATTGCCACAAAGCTTGCAGAGTGAAGCTTAGCAGCCTCCCATATGGACGGCTTTTTCTTTGAGTCTGCTAAGGAGCACCTCAGCGCGGTCCTTCTTGGTCGGCAGCTTGAGCACGGCGCGGCTCTGCTTGTTGAGCACCATGCGCTCCCGCTGCAGCTTCTTCCTCTGCTCGTCCCTCTCCTTCTCCCATGCAGCAGTCTCCTCAGCCTATATCAGAACACCAACAATACATCAGAACTGCAGGTGACATGCAGAGCCACAGGATCTCTGCGCACGTATGAGCATCACAGGTAGTGAATCCAGAATTTTCCCAAATTTCCCTCTTTTTCTGATTATTCCGCAAATGAGACAGGCTCACCCGCTTGCGTTGGAACTCCTGTTTGTCTTTCTCCAACTGGGCTGCAGCCTGCTCCACCTGTGCTTTCAGCTTTAGGATGTGTCCTCGCTGTGAGTGACCCTGCCTGTCTCCAACCATGCTTTGCTGCGCGTCACCACCTGCTGAGGCACATGCTCGCATCAGACATGCATACAGGTATGATGGGGTGAATGACTCAAGAGCAAAGCCGATGACACATCAGTGTCACTTACCACTGTGCACAAGGGCTCTGCTGCCTGCAGCATCCTCCACTTGGCACCCAAAGAGCAGCTGCTGAACAAAGGGTGACAATGCGTTGCTCGACAGCACAACTCCATCCTGGCGCACAAGCATCCAGCAATCAGTGCTGATGTATAGATACCCAGCAGGAGGTCATTCCCAGCTTCTAGCCTTTAGCATGCTGCATGCCATACAGACCATGGCATCCGAAGCGTACTGTAATAGCCAATGCATGTGTCATCAGGTAGTCACCTTGACTGATGAGACTGGCACAGCCAGCAGGTCGGCTCCTGAGCCCCTCTCCTTGTCAGGGAGGATGGGAGCATCCTCATCCCAGTCCACTCCAGCCCCAAACTCCTCAGCATCCACCTCGCTCTGGGACAACCCCTGACTGGGCGGCCCCCTGCTGCTCCCTGCTGCCTCAACTGCCCAGCTTGCTGCCTGTCGCACAGCACCAGATGCCGGGAGGGCCTCTGCGGCAGAGCCGCGCACCCTGCTGTGCGCGGCCGGTTGGGGAGCTGCTGAGGCTGGTGATGAGCCTGCAGCAGGTGGGCCAGGCCTGCGCATGCTGGGCCGCGCTATTTGCTGCCGGCCAGCTGCTGGCCTGGCCGCTTGGCCTGCAGGTCCAGCTGCTAGTGTCGCCCTGCCGGGGGCCTTCGTAGCCCCACTGCCCACATCTGTGGGTCCGTTGCCAGCCTGCCGAGCTGCTGACCGTCCAGCCAGGCCGCTCCTTGCAGCCCCCAAGCTTTGCTTTGTCCTGCTAGAGGCTGGCGATCTCTTTGCTTCCCCATCGAGCAGCGACTTGGACGGTGTGACACTGGCTTCGGACGAAGTCGCGCTCGCTGCTCTGTGTCTGACGTCAGGTTCCCGTTGCCTTGCTGATTTGGCTGGTGTGCAAGTGAGTTTCTTGCTTTTCAGTCCAGGCTCAGGGGTCTCTGTGAAGTCTAGCACAAACCCGCCCTTGGGTACGTATCGCTTCTCTGAGGTGGAAGCCTCCTGACGCCTCTTGAGGCCGCTACCACTGCGCAGGAAGGGCTTTCTCTGCACTGCGGTGGAGTCTGGTGTGTGGTCTGCCAGTGTGCTTCTCTCCTTCTTAGTGCTCATCTGCTGCTTCTTCTCAACATGCTGCTGGAATGGGCTTCGAGCTCGGCTGTTGTTGGCAAGGTAAGCAATGTTCTCTGACATCACGACGTGGCTGTTTAATCTGAGGATCTGCGTATGGCACGAGCTTTGCCAGGTAAGATGTGTCTCCAGCACTCGCAGCAGCTGTCTGTCTTAGGGACAGCAGAGCTTCCTGAAAGTTTCTATAAAGAAGGTGGCAAGTGCATCAAGCCAAGCACGTTCTTGCGATCTGAATATTATTCTTTTTACCAAGGTACGTATAAAGATGCATCTTTACGCCTATCGTCAAGCACTTGTCGGCATCATCTTATAAGATAGATTCTTTGCACAGGTCCGGAGGTACGGTACCGATCGCTGCCAGTAGCACTGACACTTTGTATCCTGCTTCACTCGAATGGATTGGAGATGTGTTGCGTTTGATGGGAAGGACAATTTGGAGACATCCGTCATACGTTACGCGCCAAGGGAAGGGCAGGCCATAAGATTGCCCATAACCACTTACAAGCTGTTTATCACACCATAAAGGCGTCTAAAACCTCTTAATTTTTCTTCTCTGCTTATCTTGAATGTTCAAGTTCATCAAACTACCACTCTCCGTTCACTACTGCTGTCACTGAGACGTATCCCTTGTATTACTAGTACTGCAGCCGCACCTCAAAACCACTGTGACGGGCCTGCCAGCTTCCAGTCGGAGCAATTCTCACAAATGTTATTCCTCAAGAATCTCTCGATAAGACAAGACGCTCTGTCTCCCATCAAAAAGGATCTTCCAAGGCTGCAGCCATGGAACCCTCACTCCTGCCACACGAGGCCACGCTGCTGCATCTGCTGAGTCCCTGACCTTCAGCCTGCAGCTGACTGCCGCAGGCCTCGTTTCGCAAACTGGCAAGCTCAAGCGTTGGCGCCAGACACAATCTCAATAATCTGGCTGGTGATCATGGCCTGACGCTTGCGGTTGTACTGCAGCGTCAGCTTCTTCTTCAGCTCCTTGGCGTTGTCGGACGCCGAGTTCATGGCGTTCATACGCGCGGCCAGCTCTGACGCCAGCGCCTCCTGTGCGCACATCAGTCCACAGCAATCTCAGCATGCACCCCATCCGACCCGCAGATGCCAGCATGAAGGTCTCCGTTCCTATGCTTTCTGCAGGCCCACTTGAAATTCAAATGCTCCAGCTTACCACGCAAGGCAGCTGCACCTCGGTAGGGAAAGTGGTGGGATACTGCCAGAAATACGCCAGCAGAGGTTCCTCAGTTTCAGATGTTGTTATGCAGGCCTATTTTGACCTACAACGTTCCAGCTCACAGCAGATTGCTACTCAAGGCAACAGAATCCAAGCAAATTGTGGTGGGGAATGGGTAGCAATTGATGCTGAGGCGAGTGCCAACCTGGAGGGAGCGGAGGAGGGTGGAGTTGAGGTAGAGGGGCAGCAGGGCGTCGATGATCTGTACGGGGTCCTGCTCAAAGATGAGCCCGGCGTCAAAGTCGGAGGTGTCCATGGTCACCTTCTCGCGCTCCAGTGTCAGCTTGCCCTCCTTGGTCGTCAGCGTGAACAGCTCGTCCTCGGCAGCATCCACGCAGCGGCCCTCAATGTCGCAGATCTCGCCCTGCCACACCAGTGCGGTGCGGCCCATCAGACCCTAGGTCCAGTGCCATCCAGGCCTCATAGGCACAACTGGAGGTGTTGAAGTCCGTGCAGTCTTTCTCAGCAGCTCACTGGCAGTGGAGAGACATACTATGGTTTAGCATTCATAGAGGCTAAGCTCTGCAGTCAGATAATGCTACCTGTGCTGCTCACATACTGATGCCACATGCCATGGGGTAGAAACCCCGCCAAGGCATGGACAGCATTATTGGAGTTGTTGGGGTGCTTTGTATCTGTGTTATCAAGGGAAAGAAAAATTTTAGGATGAGAACGGATGTGTGATGGTCGCGCACCTGGGGGGTGAGGGGGAGGAGGGTCTGCACGACGGGGTCGGAGGAGATGAGGGACACGAACTTTGTGTAGATCATCTCCACCTTGTCCACCTCCTCGCTCACAAAGTCTGCGTACAGCTCGTCCGCGATGGCCTGTGCCTCCTTCGTGGTGGGGGTTGCGCCCAGACCGTAGTTGGCTGCGCAGCAAAAGTAATCCATGATGCGCACAGCTGAGGTGGGGTACAGGATATTGCCCAAAAAGCTGTCAATGCCCTCCAGGCGCATAGCTTGGTGCTGCCACTGCATGAGGAACTCACCGATGATGTTGAAGCGGTCTGCGCGGCGCTTGAAGTACTTCTCGCCCTTCTTGCCGACAGTCACCAGCTTCACATCCACGCCCATCTGTCTCAACTCCGCGTTCCTCTTCTCTGCCTGTGCAATCAAGCATGGACGTTTATCCGACGCTCTGCAACCTCCAAGTTGCAGCACACCGGGCATGGGCTCAAGCCAAGCCAGGACAATTGAGATGGGGCACTGCTGCCCACCTTCTTAATGACAAAGTTGTTGTAACCGCCACAGAGACCACGGTCGCCAGTCACGATGACGAGGAGAACAGTCTTCACTGGCCTGATGTTGACCAAAGGTGAGTCCACATCCTCCACTCTGAGTCTCTGGTTCACACCGTACAACACCTGCACGCAAATTTTTGATATTTAGTTATAGTAATATCCATCAGCCGCTTATATAGAGCTCAATGGTACGATGATCAACTTGCAAAAATATTCAGCTGAATGTGCTTTTCAGATAAGGTGCCAGTCAAGCTCCGCTGGCTGTGCTTAGCACTGAACACCAAGCATGCAGCGCTGGTGAGAATGATTGCTGTCCTATGGGAGCCATTGCTTGCATGAAGAATGCATCCCTACCTTCACCAAGTTCTCTGCGAAGGGGCGCCCATTCACCACAGCATCCTGTGCTCGCCTAACCTTGGCAGCAGCCACGAGCTTCATGGCATCTGTAATCTTCATGGTGTTTTTGACCGAATTAATACGGTCGCGGGTGTCCTTCAGCCCAGCACACACCTGCACAGATCATCCTTCCTCAGCCACCATAAAGCTGAGGACTGGAAAGGAATGGGGGGGCCAATCGAGTTGTGCATCTGAGCGCTCCCAGCCCAACTGAGCATCCCATCCCACCTGCAGAGCTCCTCTCTGCTGCAAAGGGGCTGCACGCCTGGGTGCAACAAAGCTAGCGTCCCCCTGGATTGCCTTGGAGCGGACGCTCCCATTGATTTGTCCGCAACCCATGGCAGCAGAAAAGGACGCCATTGCTGCAGATGACTGTATGCCCCACAACCGTGATTCGTCCTGAATGCGAGCTCAGTGCCGCAAAAGATATTGATGGCCAGGAATTGGTGCGGTGCCCTTAAGTACTGGCCATGTGGAAAGGGATCAGATTCCTGATGTTCAATACCCCTGAATGGAGGGGTTCTGACCTAAGCCTTTTGGTGCTACCAGCCATGCTGCATCTTGCATCGAAGAAGAGGATATGTACTGTGTAGCATTGAACTTGTGTTCGCAATGGTTTAAATAACGCTCGATGCATTTGCCGAGGCGCTGCCTGCGCTAGTGATCTGGGAACCCATCACAAGTGATCTCGCTACTGCCCTGGAACAGAGTCCATATTATCTGGTGAGTCTATCCAGACGTGTTGTGAACAAGGATTGGCAGCGGCATTGGTACTGGGGCGAATGGATTAGAGCGGTGTCAAGTTCAGTTTGGAGCATGCTGGGGTCCACTCTCCTGAACAAGGCACACTGTTCCAGTGCATGTCAGCTCAGTAGCCGGCACTTGCTAAGGAGTAGAGGGCGCACGCAGTGCATGCAGACATCATGTGCAATAAGCCAGGAGGATCGGCAACACATGCGGCATGCTCTGGAGCTAGCTGCAAGGGGCCTAGGGAAGACACACCCGAACCCTGCTGTAGGATGCGTGATCCTCAAAGACGGTAAGGTGAGGGCCTCTGCAGGTCTATGAAATCACCTCAAGGACGCTTGGGAATGGGTCAATGCCAGCGTCAGGGGCCACATGCCTGATATTTCTTTCGCCACTGATGGACAGGTGATTGGTGAGGGCTTCCACCCCCAGGCAGGCGAGCCGCACGCCGAGGTGTATGCGTTGCGAGCTGCCGGGCAAGCTGCGGCAGGAGCCACGGCGTACGTGACCCTGGAGCCATGCAACCATTTTGGGCGGACTCCTCCGTGCAGCAGCGCCCTCGTTGCCGCCGGTGTCAAGCGGGTGAGCCTGCTGCCTGCAGGGTGTGACTGAGCTGATGTTGACGATGTTGTTGTACCCGCAAATTGTTGCTTGGTCTACAATGCATGAAGGCGTGACATGCATGCAGCGGCAGCAGATGCATGCAGGCATGACAGCATGCTCAAGCTGCAGTGCATGTTGCAGGTTGTCATTGGGGTGGGAGACCCGAATCCTCTTGTGGGTGGCGCTGGGATCAAGACGCTGCAGGCGGCAGGAATTGAGGCTGAGCTGGTGGGCGGAGCAGAAGAGGAGAATGCTTACAGCTTGAATCTGGACTTCATGGAGCAGATGAAGGCGCAGGGGACAGTAGGCAAATGAAGGACCCGATCCGACCTTGCAAGTAGTTTGACCCTTGCAAGCAGTCTGACGTTCAACCCAAATGGGTTTTCGTGTGACAGCGGTAACGTGCGTACGATGGTGACACGCCCATCATTTGAGGTGTTGCATCCGAAAGGTTAGCATGTGCTTTACAAAATAAAATGAGAGAACTCGAAGTTGAGTGCCTTATGTTGTAGTAAGTGGTGGATATATATTACATCTACGCTTGGCGTTTTGTCCCATGATGGGCGGTATCACGATAATCTGATTGTTGACTGAGCTGGCTCACATATGTACGTACAGCAAAACTAAGAAACAAGCATCAGAATTTGAGCGTCTGATGCTGTACGAAAAGAACAATGAAAGCCGAAATTTAGATGCACAGTGATTTGACTAGCAGAAACACAAAAATGGACAGGCCGTGACATGCCTTTCAGCGGCCTAAAAGTTTCAGAACTCTTAGTCTCCGTGCGACTTTGGAGTCCTCAGCATGTGATCCATTGCAGTAAGAAGGATTGCTAATGCCACATGCGACAGCACTTGACACGAATCCCCCACGATGAGAACTCATTCCACCATCTTAATCTTGTTCATCACTCCATCTTTATTCCTTATTTGAGCGAGGTGCAGGCATTACATCCTGCCCCGCAAGCTGGCACCCATCGTGGTGGCTCGATGCGGTCTCTACCAATCTCCCTTGCTACTAGAATCCCCATGCAGAGAGAGGCCTTCTGATGCCTGCCCCTCCCCACTCTGTCCAGCCAAATGCTCTTCCAGCTCGCTGCTGCAGGGTGCACCGTCCAGTAATGGCCCATCTGCTATGGCAACGGCGGGTAAGTGCGCATGCGGCTGTGGCTCACACCGGGTCTGGCCGTTTTGCTGCTCATATGAGATCACTCCTGGTCAGCCTGGTGGCGCTCATCGGTGATGTCCTCGAGGTCCACGAACGCGCGCTGCTCGGGCGAGAGGCCGGCCTGCTCCTTCCAGTACTCCAGCTGCTTCCTGACCTTGAGCATCTCCTTGTTCGCCTCGTTCTTGGTCACCTCGTTCTTGATCGTGCGCACGCGCGTCGCGTACGCCAGCGAGTTCTGCAGCACAAAAACACATCCCATCAGAATCTCTCACATGCTACAAGATATGCTGCATGTCAGGCTGCATCGAAATACACACATGGCTGCTCACACCTGTTATATGCAAGGGATTTGCATGCATAACCATTTGCCGGTCTAGACGTGCCAGCCAGGATTGTGCTGCAGGAGCAGCATCAGATGGAGAAAGGACACAGTGCGTTGATGCTGCCAATTGTCCTGGCATGCAGTAATTAGGTGACCTAGGAAGAGCACCATATTACAGCACGAAATGTGGAGAGCTATCAACTGTAGCAGCATGGGCGGGGCGCGTGCCTGGGTCTCGTCGAGGTTGGTGTCGGTGGGGGAGACATTGACGAACATGAGGGTCTTGGCGGAGCCGCCCAGGGAGTCGCTCATGAGCATGGTGAGCTTGTGGTTGCGGTAGGGGATGTGCGGCTGCTCCGTGGCCAGCGCGCTGATCACGTCGCCCAGCGCGCTCAGGCTCTTGTTGATCGCCTGCGCCTCCTTCAGCTGCTCGCCTGTGGACCCGCTCTTCTTCACCCTGCAACCACGTGGTCCCACGCGTCAGGTCCTGAAAAACACTCCGTTGTAACGCCAAGCCAGGGGAGGCAATCAAAACAGGCATCCAGCAATGCCACAATCTTGACAGAGGTGCATCATTTGCTTGCGTGCCAAAAGATAAGAGATATTTAGACTGCCGCAGGGATTCTGACAGGGAAATTCCTATTCAAAAAGGTCAGCATGGCACATCTGAGGTAATAGCTGTGTGTTAGTGATCCAGCAGCAGTGATTTCAGTTTGTCAACTTGGCATGCTCTGTGCCAAGGCAGGGAGTGGGGTGTGGCGCACCTCTCAGAGCCGGCCAGGTCGACGAAGGACAGCTTGCCCTTGGTCACATTCTGGGTCTGCAAGTTGGTGGCCTCGATGATCACTGACATGACCAGGTGCGAGCGCGATGACTCGCGGTTCATCTGCACAAAATCATATCGATTTAAGCCTGTCATTTATACTTGTTATAGGGCAGGGCTGGCTGGAAGAGGAATTCCTAAGCCCTTCTTCTACCGCCACTTGCTGTCAATGAGCCAGTCATAGGCTGCCCCACCCAGAGGACATCTGTTACTTATCATTAGGAAGCGGAAACAAGTCAAATGCTGCTGCCTCAAGAGCAATGAAAGGGAAGGGGGGGGGGGGGGAGAGTAGACCCTGGGGGGAAGAAACGGGGGGGGGCTGGCGCCCCTTCTCGTGGGGGGGCGGGGGGCCCTTGGGGGG